>Ga0256841_1000002_pt1 | contig 351875 bp, 277 predicted proteins | sample 356308metaG_FD_185971 | JGI IMG/M metagenome (GOLD analysis project Ga0256841, IMG submission 185971) | Hydrothermal vent microbial communities from Mid Atlantic Ridge, Atlantic Ocean - 356-308 | ecosystem: Environmental > Aquatic > Marine > Hydrothermal vents | place: Atlantic Ocean: Mid...
ACTGAGATGACCGATGAATGCTCGCCTCCCAACCAGCCACAAGAACTGACGGCCACCAGGCTGGCCGCGATGAGGCCCATCGTCCACATCGGCTTTTTGATTCTCCTCATCGAATGTCCACTCTTCATCCAGCGAGGGCGACGCCTTCTGGTTGCCCGGAAGATACGATCGCTCGAACGAGAGATGTGTTTCATCATTTGATCATTTGTCGAATGGTTCCCATGGCCTGAGCCAGGTTGATGCGAGCCAGATTATACTCGAACAGAGCGGCGATATAATTGTCGCGCATACGTTCCAACCGGCTCTGTGCATCGGTGACTTCCAGGCCGGTGGTCACTCCGGCGCGATACCGGCGACGGGCTTGAGCCAGTTCCTGTTCGGCCAACGCCAAACCTTGTTTGGCCACCTTCACCTGCTCCTCGGCCGAGGCGAGCGCATCCAGGGCCACGCGGACTTCCAATTCGATTTGATCGCGCAGATCGCGCGTTCTGATGCGCTCCTGCTGCCAGCGGGTGAACTCCTCGGCCCGTCGGGCATCCCGACGGCCACCATCGAAAATGGGCAATTGCACAGAAAATCCGTACGTGCGCGTGGGGCTGGCATTGCGAATGCTCGATCCAATGGAACCGTAATCGGCAAAGGCCATGATCGAAGGTACCCGTTCTGCTCTGGTCGCCCGGTAGCTCAACCGGGCGCGCTCCTGACGCCGTTGTTGAGCCTGGAAATCGGCGCGCGACTGCAGCGCGACCGCAAGGGCCTGCTGGACGCTGAGCGGCTCCACGGGTACATAGGACAAGGGATCGGTGAGCCGGAGGTCCACATCGAGATTCAGTCCGATGAGCTTGAGCAGACGGAGATGAGCGCGCCGACGTTCATTCTCGGCCACCAACAGCCGTTGCCGTTGCTTGAAAAGCTGTACGCGGGCTCGCGTCACCTCGATGCCCGTACCTGTCCCTGCGGCTTTCTGATCTACGGCCAGCTTGAGCAAGGCTTCGGCCAACGCCACGTCGGCTTCGGCCGCTTCCAAAAGGGAATCGGCGCGCACGGCGATGAGATAGGCCCGGGCCACCTCGGCGGCAATGCGATCGCGCGTGCTCTCCCGGTCAGCGCGCGCCCATCGAATGCCCACCCGTGAGGCTTGAAATCGACGGATGGCACTCAGGTCGAAAAGCGTCTGACGCAGCGTCGCCCGGGCATCGAAGGTGTTGAATGGCCCCACCACTTCCGGCCGACGAAACCCGGGTAGGGGAACGTCGATCCGAATGCCGATGGCATCGAGATTGATGGTTCGGTTTTGCTGACCGAGCGATGCCTCGACGTGGGGCAGAAGAGCAGCGCGCACTTCGGCCGACTGGGCTTCAGCCTGATGAATGAGCTGCTCGGCCAGTTGAACCCGAGCGTTTCCTTCGGGAGCCAATGCCATGGTCATGGCTTGCTTGAGACTGAGTTCCAGGACCGACCTGACCTGCCGGCCATCATTGCTCCGATCGTCAGAGCTGAGCGTTTGACCTCGCCCAGAGACCGAAAACAGCGCGATCAGGGTCACGGTCACCAAGCCCGCCCTGATCACTGAATGAGACCAGGAGAGCGATCGGTAAAGGCCCCACCAGGCGCTCCCCACAGAACCCGGCCGGACGGCCAGACGATTGATCGGTTGTTTCGTCATCGTGTTCCCTCCCTGTATGAGCGCAACGAGTTCACTGACGCGCCTACTCTCCCCCGACGAGAGCGAGCCCGCTCGTCGGCCCTCTGAGCTCAAGGCCATCAGATCGCCGATACTGTGTGGACGGGTCTTCATCGCTCATTGACTCATCATCGATTGGGTCGATAAATCATAACCTTGCCCCGGCAAAAATTAAATGCTAAAGTTACCGGCTATATTGGGGACGGGAATCATCTCTTACTGAAAACAGAATTGGGACCCTGTCGTCAGGGAGTCTTCCCCATGGGTGGGGGGACGCGAGCAATATCGGAGCATACGTGGTCAGACCATGAGGCCCGAACACAGGAAATACTATAACAAACTGCTGGCCGAACGAGAACATCTGCAGCGGATGATCCAACTGGAGGAGGGAGAACGCGTTGAATTGTCGACGGCTTCTGAAACGGGAGATGAAGTGGATGTGAGTGTGGTCGCTAACTTGCGCGAATACACCATCACGCGCGTCGATCAGGATCGGCAACGACTCCGGTTGGTCGAGGAAGCTCTCCAGCGAATCGAAGAGGGCGAATACGGGTATTGTTTGAACTGTGGCCAGCCCATCTCTTCCAAGCGACTGGAAGCGCTCCCCTGGGCACGGTATTGCGTCAAGTGCCAGGAACTGAAAGAACAAGGACTGCTGGAAGAGGAAGAAGAGGAAGAAGAAGATCTGGCCGCACGCTAGTGGCCGCTCTCCCGGGCTCGTGGCCTCTCTCACCGGGATGACCATCACTCATGAGCGCGTCCGCCTCTAACATCCCTCAACATGCGCTCGCCGGCTGTCGACCAACCGGCGAAATAAGGTGAACGCCCGTCAGCGGAATCATGACCGGGATCTATGACATCATCATCGTCGGGGGAGGTCATAACGGGCTGGTGGCGGCGGCATACCTGGCCCGGGCCGGCTTGAAGACGGTCGTTCTGGAACGGCGACCGGTGGTGGGCGGGGCTTCGGTGACCGAGAGCCCATGGCCCGGCTATCGGGTGTCCACGCTGGCTTATCTGTGTAGTTTATTTCACCCCCGCCTCATCGATGATCTCGACTTGCGGCGATTTGGTCTGCACCTCTATCCCAAAGATCCCGCTTCGTTCACGCCGTTTCCCGACGGTCGTCACCTCTTTCTCTGGCGCGATGGTCGAGCCACCTGCCGCGAAATCGAGAAATTCTCCCCTCGCGATGCCGCCGCGTATCCGCAGTACGAGGCGGAGCTGGAGCGCCTGGCTCGATTCGTCGAGCGTTATCTCCTGCGAACGCCCCCCAACCTGATCAGACGACGGGTCTCGGATCTCCTCGGTTTAGCCCGACTGGGATGGGAGAGCCTGAAGCTGGCCGATATCGATCTGCATCGCCTCATCAAGATGTTGGCGCAGAGTGTGAGTCAGTTTCTCGATGAGTGGTTTGAGTCCGAGGCCATCAAAGTCACTCTGGCCACCGATGGGATCATTGGCGCGGCGGGAGGACCGTCCACGCCGGGGACGGCTTACGTTTTGCTTCACCATATGATGGGGAGTGCCACCGGACAGCGCGGTCTCTGGGGATTCGTGCGCGGGGGCATGGGAGCGCTCAGTCATGCCATCGCTGAGTCAGCGCGGGCGCGGGGGGCGGAGATTCGCACGGGGGCTTCGGTCGCTCATATTCTCATCACCGATGGGCGCGCGCGCGGCGTCGTCCTGAAGGATGGTGAGGAACTGAGGGCCCGCGCCATCGTATCCAGTGTCGATCCCCGACGAACTTTCCTCAGCCTCATCGCCCCGGAACACCTGGACGCGGCGTTCCGCCGGGCGATAGAGAACATCCGTATGACGGGCTACGTCTTCAAAATCAATCTGGCCCTGGGGGGGCTCCCCGATTTCACCGCCTGTCCCGGCACGACGCTCGGACCGGTTCACCGGGCGACCATTCACATCTCTCCCTCGCGGGACTACCTGGACCGCGCCTGGAACGATGCTCTGGCCGGTCGACCGTCGGCCGCCCCCATGCTCGAATGCACCATTCCCACGGCCTACGACGACTCGTTAGCTCCACCGGGGAAACATATTCTCTCGCTCTTTGTGCAATATGCCCCCTATGATCTCGCCGAAGGAACCTGGGACGAGGTGAAAGAGAAGTTCGCCGATCGGTGCATCGAGCTGTTGAGCGAGTATGCGCCCAACGTGAAGACCCTCATCGAGGAGCGCCAGGTGATCTCGCCACTGGATCTGGAGCGCGAATATGGGTTAACCGGAGGACACATCTTTCATGGCGAGATGAGCCTCGATCAATTGTTCTTCCTGCGACCGGTGGCCGGATGGTGCCAGTACCGGACACCAATTGATGCTCTCTATATGTGTGGCTCCGGAACGCATCCCGGTGGGGGGGTCATGGGAGCGCCCGGGTATAATGCCGCGCGAGAAATTCTGAAGGATTTTCGACGGCGGAAACCTTGACACTCGATTTTACCGTGTGCTAACGTAGGCTGTCATCGTCAGTCGAACAACGGGATGAGCTGTGCACAAGCTAGCGATTCTGGCTGAACAAGGAAATGTTCTGCAACCGGATGCCAGTGCAGTGGTCGTTTTCTTCACGGCGGTCATCTTGGCTTGGCTTCTGAATCGCATTCTCTTCAAGCCCATTAATCATGTCCTGGACGAGCGGCTCCGTCGCACTCATGGATATATCTCGGAAGCCAAGGCGATGCTCGCCGAGTATGACCGGAAAGTCACTCAGTACGAGACCGCCCTCCGGCGCGCGCGAGCCGAAACGTACGCCCTGTTAGAAAAACGGCGGCGCCAAGCACTGGCCCATCAAGCGCAACTGCTGGAAGCGACGAAACAAGAAGTGGCCGATGAAATCGCCCGTGCCCGTGAACAAATCCAGAAACAGGTGGCCCAAGCCAAAGCCGAGCTGGCCGACGAAGCGCTCACCATGGCCCGCCACCTGGCCGATACGTTGCTGGGCCGCCGGATCGAGGAGGTGACGCGAATTCCGTGATACATCCACACGCGCTGACCGACCTGGCGTTCATCGCTCCCGAGATTCCTCAACTCGTCAACTTGCTGGTGTTTCTCGGTATCACGTATTACCTGGTTCGAAAACCCACCGCCCAGTGGTTTCACGAACGCCGTCAACGTATCCGTCGCGAGCTGAACCACGCCCGAGTGGAGCGAGAGAAGGCTCAGGCCAAACTGCGGGAGATCGAGGCGCGGCTCGCTCGTCTGGATGAGGAGATCGAGGAACTCAAACGGAGAGCCCAGGCCGAAGCCGAAGCCGAAGAAGTGCGCATTCAGGCTCAGGCCCGATTGCAAGCGGAAAAATTGCGAGCCCAGGCGCGACGAGATATCGAGAGCGCCGCCCGCGCCGCTCAACTGGAGCTGAAGGCATTCGTGGCCCAGCAGACGGTGGAGCTGGCCAGATCGCTCATCCGCCAGCAGATGACCGAAGAGGATCACCACCGATTGGTGGAAGTGTTCAGTGACCGGCTTCAGGAGGTGCGCCAATGATCGGGAAGATTGCCCTGCGCTATGCCTCGGCGCTGGTCGATCTGGCGTTGGAGAAAGGACAACAGGATGTGGTACGGGAAGAACTCGGTTACTTCAGCGAGGTGATGCGCACCGTGCCTTCCATCGCGCTCGTCTTCGCCAATCCGGCGGTGACCAAACCGGAGAAAGAGCGCGTACTGGATGCTCTCCTGCAGCGGACGCGCCCCACTCCCCTGACCGAAAATTTCCTTCGCCTGCTGGTGAAAAACGATCGTTTCCAACACCTGGAAGAGATCCACGCGGCGTTCTTGAGAGAGCTGGACAACCGAATGGGTATTGTGACGGCCGATGTCATCAGCGCTCGTCCGTTGACCGACGAACAGTTCCAGTTATTGAGACGCCGACTGGAGCAGTTGACCGGAAAACGGGTGCGAATCAGGGCCAGCGCCGAGCCGGCGTTGATTGGTGGGGTGGTCGTTCGCATCGGCAGCGAGGTCTACGATGGATCGATTCAAACGCAATTGGAGCACCTTCGGAGACAATTAGCCGAATAATCGAAGATCGAGGAGTTTGCCCTATGGAAAAAATCAGGGCCGACGAAATCAGCAATTTGATTCGGCAACAAATCGAGAATTTCGGCGCTTCGGTGGCCGTCGAAGAAGTGGGGAGCGTCATCAAGGTAGGCGATGGCATCGCCGAGATTTATGGGCTGGAGAAAGTGATGGCCGGCGAACTCCTGGCCCTCCCCCACGACGTCGCCGGGTTAGCGCTCAACCTGGAAGAAGACAAAGTGGGCGCCGTGCTGTTTGGCGATTATCACCTCATCAAGGAAGGCGATGAGGTGAAGCGTACGCGGCGCATCATGCAGGTGCCCGTGGGCGAAGCGCTCATCGGCCGCGTCGTCGATGCCCTCGGTCGCCCCATTGATGGTCGTGGCCCCATCGTCACCGAGACTTACGGTCACGTCGAGCGGCTGGCGCCGGGCGTGGTGGATCGCCGCCCGGTTCACGAACCCCTGCAGACCGGGTTGAAGGCCATCGATTCGATGATCCCCATCGGTCGCGGGCAACGCGAACTGATCATCGGCGACCGTCAGACGGGGAAGACGGCCATCGCCGTCGATACGATCATCAACCAGAAGGGCAAGGACGTGATCTGCATTTACGTGGCCATCGGCCAGAAGAAGTCCACCGTCGCCCAGGTCGTCAAGACGCTGGAGGATCATGACGCCATGTCCTACTCGATCGTCGTCTCGGCGACGGCCTCCGAACCGGCAGCCATGCAGTATCTGGCTCCCTACGCCGGATGCGCGATGGGCGAGTACTTCCGCGATCGCGGCCAACACGCCCTGGTCATCTACGATGACCTCTCCAAACATGCTGCCGCGTATCGCGAGATTTCGTTACTTTTGCGCCGACCGCCGGGTCGAGAAGCTTACCCCGGCGACGTGTTCTACCTCCACTCGCGATTACTGGAGCGGGCGGCCAAATTCAACGAAGAGAATGGGGGCGGCTCGCTCACCGCTCTGCCCATCATCGAGACGCAGCTCGGGGATGTGTCGGCCTATATCCCCACCAACGTCATCTCCATCACCGATGGGCAGATCTACCTGGAGACCGATCTTTTCCATAGCGGCATTCGCCCGGCGATCAATGTGGGCATCTCGGTCTCCCGCGTCGGTGGGGCGGCTCAGATCAAAGCGATGAAGCAGGTGGCCGGGCGCCTTCGGCTGGAACTGGCCCAGTATCGAGAACTGGCCGCTTTCGCCCAGTTCGGATCCGATTTGGATAAGGTCACTCAGGCGCAACTGAACCGCGGTCGCCGATTGACCGAACTCCTCAATCAACCGCAATATCAACCCATGGACGTGGAAAAGCAAGTGCTGGTCATCTGGGCGGGCACCAACGGCTATCTCGACGATTTGCCCGTCGAGGATGTGAAACCCTTCGAGCAGGGTCTCCTCCGATTCGTCGAAAACAGCCGGGGGAGTCTGCTGGAGAAGATCGCCACCCGGAAAGCCATTGATGAGGAGATCGAGGCCGAATTGAAAGACGCGGTGAGCGAATTCAAGGAACGCTTCCTCGCCGAGCGGAGCGAGCACGCCGAACTCGCTGCTGAAACTCAAGACCGATGGGCCGATGATGGAGGAGCGGTAGTCGGTGCTGGCGCGCCCACCGGCGAAGCGACCGGCCCGACGTCTTCATAACCGGAGTCCCTATGCCCAGTTTTCAAGATCTGAGACGACGCATTCGCGCCGTGCGCAATATGCAGCAGGTCACTCGGGCCATGAAGATGGTCTCGGCGGCGAAACTTCGGCGCGCCCAGGAACGAGTGACCGCCGCTCGTCCCTATGCCGAGAAGATGGCCGACGTCCTCGGCAATCTGGCCCATCGCGTGGAGGAATACACTCATCCACTGCTGGAGCAACGAGGAGACGACCATCTTCTTCTCGTGCTCATCACGGCGGATCGGGGGCTCTGCGGAGCGTTCAACACCAACTTGATTCGCGCGGCTCAGGATTTTCTCCGCCAGAATGCCGATAAGCGCGTCGAACTGGTGACTGTCGGTCGCCGGGGTCGAGATTTCTTCCGTCGACGCCGGGTGCCCATCCGCGAAGCGTACACCAAGATCACTGATCGGCGAGTGGAATTCGCCAATGCCCAGGAGATCGCTCATCGGCTCATCCAGGACTTTTGCGATCCCAAACAACAGATCGATCGCGTGTTCATCCTCTACAGCGAGTTCCAATCGGCCATGCGTCAACACGTCAAACTGGAGCAACTGCTCCCGCTCGGCGGATTCGCCGATCGGCCCCCCGCGCGATCGGACGCGCTCGTCGAGTACATCTATGAGCAATCCCCGGCCGAGATCTTCGGCCATCTTCTGCCGCACTATGTAGAGACGCAAGTGTATCGGGCGCTGCTGGAATCGGCAGCATCAGAACACGGAGCGCGAATGGTGGCTATGGACGCGGCCACCAATAACGCCTCAGAAATGATCAACACATTGACGCTCCAACTGAACCGGGTGCGTCAGGCATCCATCACCAAAGAAATCATCGAGATCGTCAGCGGGGCCGCCGCCCTGGAAGAGATCACGTCATAGACTCCTCTCATCGTTGTCGAGCGATCCACCCTCGTGATGCCGTACCATGCTCGGGCCTGTCTCGCTCAAGGGTCCTGGGGTGGGGAGCACCCCCAGGCTCAGGCGCACCCCTCCAGAGACAACGCTCATGGGATGGGGGGAGCGATTCTCCAATGAAAGAGGACAACGGGGAATGCGGATGAGAGGATTCGAACCTCCACGGGGTTGCCCCCACTAGCTCCTGAGGCTAGCGCGTCTACCAGTTCCGCCACATCCGCATGCGTATCCAATTTTAATCAAGGATGAGGGGGTTGGCAAGATGTGTCTTCGCTCCTCCAGGCTGGCTCGAACCGGTGAACTCTGAAGTGGTCCGAGAAAAGGGCCGGGCCGATTGGTGCCATCATGACGGCCAGCCACGCCTTCATAGTTCCAGGAGCAACGCGGCGAGCAGCGCTGTGCGCTCGGCCAGTGAAGGGATGAGCACGTGTTCATGAGCGGCGTGCGCTCCATCCCCATCTGGACCCAGGCCGTCCAGGGTTGGAATCCCCCAAGCTGCCGTGTAACTCCCCTCGCTCGCCCCTCCGGCTGCCCCCTCCAGTAAATCGAATCCGAGGCGGGCGGCGATCGTGCGGGCACGTTGATAGAGGGAGACGATCGCTTCGGTCCGCTCCATGGGCGGAACAGAGAGATCGCCGAGAACCTCGATCTCGGCCCCATCCAGGATGGGCTGAGACTGGCGAATAGTCTCGATGACCCTCCTCCCCTGCTCCAGGGTGGGAAACCGAATGTCGATCTCGGCTTCCGCCCGATCGGGAACGACGTTGGCTCGCCGCCCCCCTCGAATGACGCCCACATTGACGCTGAGTCCTTGGCCCCACTCATTCAACGCCGACAATCGGACGAGCTGATGGGCCAACTCAATGATGGCATTGACGCCCTGCTCCGGCGCCAATCCCGCATGCGCCGATCGCCCCCGCACTCTCAAGATGAGGCGAGCCGTCCCCTTGCGGGCCGTCTTGACTGCTCCCCCGGGCAGAGGAGGCTCCAATACGAGAACGCTCTGGCATCGCCGGGCCTCCCGCTCCAGAATATGACGATACGGTCTGCCTCCTACTTCCTCCATGGATGTGAACAGGAAAGTGGCCGAACGCTTCGGACGAAGGTCGAGTGCCCGCAGGGTTCGCAAGGCGAACAGGGCCACGGTGAGTCCCCCTTTCATGTCGAATGACCCGGGTCCGTAGAGCCTCTCCCCCTCGATGCGCACCGGACGATCGCGGAGCGTGCCGAGCGGCCACACGGTATCCATGTGACCGAGCACGAGCAACGCGCCGTCGCCTCCGCCGGTGCGGGCGCGAACCAAATCCCCAGCGCCGCTGACCGGTATGCGTTCCACCTCCCGACTCACTGGGGCGAACTGGTCAGCGAGAAATCCGGCCAGTCGATTGAGGGCATCCGGCTCGTTCGAGGGGGATTCCATCTCCACCATCTGGCGGAGCATTCGAATCATCTCGGGCGTTTGCCGCCTCGCATAGTCCAGTATGTCGCGCATCATCCTCTCAGAGACGTAAGCATACCTCAAAATAGCCGGTTTGTGTATTGAGTGACGCCCCTCGGGTGCGCCTCGAGCCCCCTCGAGACGCCCGGCGAGCGAACCTCATTCAAGAGAGAGGGGAATGCCGCATGGAAGGGGCCTCGGATCATAGATCGGGGCAATCACCGTGAACGCCGACTGTTGACGCCAGGGGTGAGGGTGTGATAGGAGTCTATGCTCAATGCACCGGGCGATCCATACGGTGACCCATTCGAACCATGACAGCCGCGCGCGAAGGAAGCGAAATGTCATCATCACGTGCATGGAGGTGTGGGGTTATGATGCGCAGAGCCATTGTCCTCATTGGCTTGTTCACGCTCGTGCCGACCGCCCTGGTCCGGGCACAAGAGAAACGACTCACCATAGATGACCTCTATGATCCGCAGAAGCGGATCAATTTCAGTGGCTCGCCGCCGCTCGATCTTCGCTGGCTCGATGCCGAGCACTACCTGCAACGGAAGGTCGATCCCAAGACTGGCGAGGTTCAACTCCTCACCGTTCACGCTCTGACGGGAGAGGCGGCGTCGTTTCTCGACGCCGAGCGCATGGAAGCCGCTTTCGCCCAACTGCCCGGATTCACTGCCGATGAAGCTCGACGCATCGCCCGAGGAGGGATGTACACGATGAACAAGGATCATACCGCCTTGCTCATCACCCACGCTGGCGACCTGTTCTATTACGACGTGGCCGGTGGTCGCGCCATTCGATTGACGCACACTCCGGAACCCGAGCAAGAGGCCGATTTCAGCCCCGACGGCAAGCTGGTCAGTTTCGTGCGCCGCCATAATCTCTACGTGGTGGACATTGCCACCCAACGGGAACTGGCTTTGACCACGGATGGCGGACCGAAACGACTCAATGGCCGACTGGATTGGGTGTATCAGGAAGAGGTCTACGGTCGAGGTCATTTCCGAGGATACTGGTGGAGTCCCGATTCCAGCCGGATCGCTTACCTTCAACTCGACGAGTCGCCGGTGAACACGTTCACCGTCGTGGATCATATCCCTTATCGGTTGCGGCTAGAGGTGACCCCGTATCCCAAGGCGGGAGATCCCAATCCCCTGGTTCGCTTGGGCGTCGTTCGGGCGTCTGGAGGAGCGACGCGGTGGGTGGACCTCTCCCGCTATCAACCCATCGAGTTCCTCATCGTCCGCGTGGGATGGACGCCCGACGGCAAGAACGTCGTCTTCCAGGTGCAGAATCGCGAGCAAACGTGGCTCGATCTCAATCTGGCCGATCCCGAGAAGGAGACGTCAACCACGCTGTTGCGCGAGACCTCCAAAGCCTGGGTGAACGTCCACGATCAACCCTATTGGCTGAAGGATGGGTCGTTTCTCTGGTTCAGCGAACGCACGGGATGGAAACACCTCTATCACTATCGCGGCGATGGGACGCTCATCGGCCAGATCACGTCCGGTCGATGGGAAGTCCGCCGGTTGTACGGCGTCGATGAAGACCATCAGATCATATATTTTTCGGCGACCGAACACAGTCCCATCGCGCCACATACCTATCGGATTCGCCTGGATGGGAGCGGATTTCGACGCTTGACCGAGAGAGCGGGCACCCATCGTGCGAGCTTCAATCCCACGTACACCTACTTCATCGATTACTGGAGCGATATCACCACCCCTCCCCAGGTTCGCCTCTACGATGTTCGGGGGGAACTGGTCAGAGTCATCGACGAAAACAAGGTCGAGGCGCTCCAGGAGTATAAGCTGGGCACGCCCCAATTCCTCCAGGTGAAAACGCGGGATGGGTTCGTCATGGAAGCGCTGATGATCAAACCGCCCGATTTCGATCCCCGGAAGACGTATCCGGTCATGTGCTACATCTACGGCGGTCCTCACGCTCCCATGGTGAGGAATGCCTGGGGCGGAACGAATTATCTCTGGCATCAACTCCTGGCCGAGCGCGGATATATCATCTGGATCTGCGATAACCGCACGGCCAGCGGCAAGGGCGTGGAATCGACATGGCCGGTATACGGCCGTTTTGGAGAACTGGAACTGAGAGATCTGGAAGACAGCCTCGACTGGTTGAAACGGCAACCTTACGTGGATGGCTCTCGGATTGGTCTCTGGGGATGGAGCTATGGTGGATTCATGACCTGCTACGCGCTGACCCATAGCACGAGTTTCAAGATCGGCATCGCTGGAGCCCCGGTGACCGACTGGCGGGACTACGATACGATCTACACCGAGCGATACATGAAGCGACCTCAAAACAATCCCGAGGGCTACCGGAAGAGTTCGCCGGTCCACGCCGCCGAGCATCTGCACGGAAAATTGCTCATCATCCATGGCACGATTGACGACAACGTTCATCTTCAAAATACCATCCAGTTCATCTACGCCTTGGAGAAGGCGGGCAAGGAGTTTCAACTCCTGCTCTATCCGCGATCGCGTCATGGCATCCGAGACCCATTACTGGTGAAGCATCTTCGCACGGCCATGACGAATTTCATACTGGAGAACTTGTGAGGCATCGCGGCGCTCTCACCCGCTGGCCGCGGCTCCATCGCTCGGATGGGGGAAGATTCCTTCCCCCAATAGCCGAACGGCGCCAGATATGGTATTGTATAAATTTTGTCGAGAGAAATGGGCGGCGCGACGACCGCCCGCGAGCGGTGAACTTCAACAGGGATATGCTCGTCATGCGCAACGAAAAAAAGGCCGGCAAGCGGCCAGCTTGCGTCACATGCTCTTCCTCCAGGAGGTGAGATCGTGTTCTGTGCCGTGGACATCCTGACCGGATTTCTGGGTAGTGGGAAGACGACGCTTCTCAAGCACATCCTGGAGCACGGACTCGGTCAAAAACGGGTCGCGGTCATCGTCAATGAAATTGGCGAGATCGGCATCGATGGTCGAGCGATCGAGTGCATGAATGTGGAGAAGATGATCGAATTGACGTCGGGATGCATTTGCTGCTCGGTGAACACGCAGTTTGCGCTCGCGCTGCAATCCATCATGGACACGGTCAGTCCCAATCTCATCATCATTGAAACGACCGGGCTGGCCGATCCGGTGAGGCTGGCCGATGAGGTTCACGCTGCCGGCTTTCGCGTGGATGCCATCATCACCGTCGTCGATGCCGCTAATATTCTCGACCACTTCCGAGCCAGTTCGGTGACCAAACGCCAGGTGGCCATGGCCGATTTCATCGTGCTGAACAAGCTCGATCTCGTCGATGAGCGGCATCGACGGAAGGTGGAGCGACGGCTTCGCTGGCATAACCGACGTGCGCTCATTGTGCCGACGCAGTTTGGTGCTGCTCCCCATGACATCCTGTTCGGAACGAGCGCCGCCATCCATCGGGAGCGGTTGCGAGCGCGCGAGCACGTCCGACGGGATCTGGCCGCTCAATCCAGCGATGATCACCTCAGCGATGATGGCATCACGGCGTTCACCTACGAGAGCCGGCGCCCGCTGGATCGTCGCCGGTTCGAGCGATTCTTGAAAAAACTTCCCTCATCGGTCTATCGGGCCAAAGGGATCGTCCGATTCGACGAGTCCTCGCCGTTCGCTTCCCTATTCAATTACACCTGTGGTCGCTTCGATTTCGAATGGTATCGTATCCCCGATCGATCGCTCGACCATTTCGTCAATCAAGGAATCTTCATCGGCAAAAACATCCAGGCGATGCGCCAGCAGATCCTGGAGAAACTGGCGCAGTGCGAGAAGGAAGAGACTGATACCTGAGGGTCGAGGTGGCCGGATCCCGAATTGATGAGCGAGAGTCCTTGTGGCCGCCGCGAGCCGATCGCGATACGCTCGCATCAAGGCCGGGGAATGGGGCCTGCTTCCAGGAGCGTATGTCCCAGGCTGTGATGTTGCGCTTCTGCGGAACTCTTGACGTTCACCGGGTGCACTGCACGGCCCGACTGGTTGCATTCATTGCGGGCTCAACCCTAGAATATAGCTTTTGATGAGGAGAGGACCGAGGGAGAATGAGGAGCATCGAGACAGAACTCAAAGCGCGCGTCATAGCTATCATCGACGAGCTTTACGGAATCCGACTGGACCATGTGACCGTCGAAATTCCCCCTCGACCGGCATTCGGAGATATCGCCCTGCCCATCGCCTTCGAGCTGGCCAAACAGCTCAAACAATCGACTGGAGAGAAACAGGTTCCTCGCCGACTGGCCGAAACCATTGCATCGCGGCTTGGCCAACTGGAGGGCATTTCCCGCATCGACGTCGCCGGACCGGGTTACATTAACGTCTTTCTGGATCGCCCTCGTTATCTCCGGGCGCTGCTGGAGCCCGTCGTTCCACCTCAGCCCAGCCAGGACAAGCTCATCGTGGAACACACCAGCGTGAATCCGAACAAGGCGGCGCACATCGGCCACTTACGCAATGCCGTGCTCGGCGACACCCTGGTTCGATTGCTTCGCGCCCTGGGGCAAAAGGTGGAAGTGCAGAACTACATTGACAACACCGGCGTTCAGGTGGCCGACGTGGTCGTTGGATTCAAGTATCTGGAAAAGAAATCGCTCGATGAGATCCAGCGCATCACGGGCAAATTCGATGATTATTGCTGGGATCTCTACGCTCGCGTGACCGAATGGTACGATCAGAATCCGGACAACCTGGCCTATCGGCGACAGACGCTCCAAGAGATCGAAATCGAGGATCATCCCACCGCCCGGATGGCCGACTATATTTCGATGCGCGTGCTCAACCACCATCTCGACACCATGGATCGGTTGGGCATTCGCTATGACGTCCTCCCGCGGGAGAGCGATATTCTGCACTGCCGTTTTTGGGATCGGGCGTTTGAAATTCTCAAGCAGGCCGGCGTCATCGTCTATGAAACGAAAGGCCGCAACAAAGGCTGTTGGGTGATGCGCGCCAATGCGGGAGATCGTCAAACGTCGTCCACCTCATCGGAAGATGAATACAGCGAAGACAAGATCCTCGTCCGCTCTGATGGTACGGTGAATTACACAGGCAAAGACATCGCCTATCACCTGTGGAAGCTGGGTAAGCTGGGCATTGATTTCAACTACAAGCCATTTCGCTCTTATCCGGACCGGCACCAGACGTGGATTACGACTGCCGAAGCATCCGAGGCGACGCGCATCACGCGACCGATTTTCGGATTCGGGTCGGCCTATCTCAATGTCATCGGATCCGAGCAAACTTATCCGCAGAAGGTCGTGAAACAAGCCATTGCCGCCGTCGCGCCCGATGTGAATATCGAGCGCTGCGTCCACGTGGCCTATGAGAAGGTGGCGCTCTCGCCCCGAGCCTGTATGGAACTGGGCATCGAGTTGAAGCCGGAGGAACGAGAGCGGCAACAGATCAGCATGTCGGGACGCCGGGGATTGGGCGTGAAAGCCGACGAGCTCATCGACAAGCTGGAACAACGAGCGTTGGAAGAAGTTCGCTCGCGCCATCCCGATCTGCAGGAGCCCGCGCAACGAGAGATCGCCCACCTCATCGCCGTCGGCGCTCTCCGCTACTTCTTGCTCAAGTACACCCGCACCAGCGTCATCACCTTCGATTTCGACGACGCCCTCTCCTTCGACGGGGAAACCGGTCCCTACATTCAGTATGCCATCGTCCGAGCGCAGAGCATCTTCCGCAAACTGGATGCCTCGGGGATCCGGCGAGGTCATCTCGCCGAGATCTCCGACGACCGGTTGACCACGCTCCTCAGCGGAGAGAGCGGCGACGATCTCTGGTCGCTCATCTACCTGGCCGGACGCCTGGATGACACCGTTCGACAAGCGAGCGAGAATCTGGAGCCGGCATTGCTGGCCAAATACACCTTCCAACTGGCACAGCGATTCAACCTCTTCTATCATCACTACCACATCCTTCGAGAGCCCGATGAGGCGCGGCGCACACTGCTCATCACCGTGACGGAGGTCGTGGAACGACAACTCCGGCGCGCTCTCGACCTCATGGGCATCGGCGTCCCGGAGAAGATGTAACCGTGGTTGGCGATGTGCAGAGGTCTCCCCGGCTCGCCGAGGAGGATGGCCATGAGAATCCTCTCTCTTCATGTCGATCACTTTCGCAGCGAGGTGACCGAGCGCGGTCGATCCCGGATCCTCGAGGAGCCCGAGGAAAGGGTCGTTTCTGTCGGCGAGGCGCTGGTCATCCTCAGTTGTGTGGAACGGGCTGATGAGACCGATCCGTCCTCCGTCGTCCGTCGAGCCGCTGATGAGATCGAAACCATGGCCCGACAGCTCAAGGTGGACACGCTGGTCATTCACTCATTCGCTCATCTCTTTGCCGAGCTGGCCAGGCCGTCTACGGCACTCGATGTGCTCAAAGAGTTGACTGCGGAGCTTCGGTCGCGTGGCTTCACCACGTATCGCACGCCGTTCGGCTGGTTCAATACGCTGGATCTCAGAGCCAAAGGACACCCCCTGTCCCGAATGGCTCGCGTGATTCCTCCCGATGAACCGTTGAAGGCGTCTCCGTCACCCCGATGAGTCACGATGCGCGATGAAGATGCGCGCTCCATCGAGCGGGATGAAACCGAGCGCTCTCTGATCGGACCTCCGCCAGCCTTGATTGCGTCTGGTGTGGTGTTCGACTATGATTGTTCGGCACTCAACCGTGGTGGAGAAATCATGAGCTTCATTGAGATCTCATCGGTGGCCCTGGATGCCCTTCGGAGCAATCGGTTGAGGACGGGCCTCTCGCTGCTCGGCATCACGATTGGGACGGCGGCAGTCATCATGGTGGGCGCGGCGACGCGAAGCGGGCGGTTCCTCATCTTCGACGAGCTCATGACCTTCGGCCTCCGGTCGATCTGGGTGTATCGCGTGTATGAGAAAACCCGACCGGGAGAACCGGTCCGGAGCGGCACGGGCATTGATCTCTCCGATATCCGGGCGATCCGAAAAGAGATTCCCTCGATCGCCTATGTGACGCCCATCGCCCAGGAGATGACCTGGGCGACGAGTAATGGACACTATCACCGCGTCCGGCTCCAGGCGGTTAATCATGAACATGCGGCCATCAATAACGATGAGGCCAAGACCGGGCGATTGCTCTCCTGGATCGATGATCGGGCCGGACAACCGGTGGCCGTCATCGGAACGGATGTAGCCCAGGCGCTCTTCCCCACCACTGATCCTATCGGTAAAACCATCCGCGTTGGTCGGGGGTCGTACACGGTGATCGGCATCCTCGAACCACGGAGCCGGGATTTCCTCAACAGCGTCGGCATCACCGGCGGTGGTCATCCTAACGAACGCGTGCTCGTCCCCATCACCGCCTACTATAAGGTCGCGCCTCGCCGGGAAGTGGAATACCTTCAAGCGGCCGTCGTCGATCCGGCACATGCGGCGGAGACGGCCGAGCAGGTCATCGATTTGCTCCGACGACGGCACCGAGGGAAGTACCGGTACCGAGCCCAGGTCATGCAAACCTACATTGACACGGCCAATAAGATCATTGGGACCGTCTCGTGGTTGGGCAGCGTGGCGGCGGCCATCTCGTTATTGGTCGGGGGCATCGGCATCATGAACGTGTTGACCACGGCGGTCATTGAGCGCACGGCGGAGATTGGCCTGCGCAAGGCCGTGGGCGCGCGGCGCCGGGATATTCTGTTGCAGTTTCTCCTGGAAGCCGTTCTCCTCTGCCTCATTGGGGGCGTGCTCGGCGTGGTATTGGGTTCGGCGGCTATCGTGACCATCGAGCGTGTGAGCGGAAAACCTGAGTTGCTCGCCTGGAAGTATATCATTGTGGCTATCGTCGTCTCGTTTCTCACCGGCATCCTGGCCGGACTCTATCCGGCTCACCGGGCCGCTCGACAGGATCCCATTGAGGCCCTCCGGTATGAATGACGGGAAGTCCCGCTCTGGCGCTACGTGTTCCCCTCATCACACTCGGCGGACCATTGTCAGAGATGAAGGAATTTGCTAGAGTCATGGATCGATGCACACTGACCAGTTGTCGAGAAAGGAGGAGCTATGAGGACGAGTCGTTCCACGCTCGCTTGGGCGTCGCTTGTAGTCATTCTCCTGGTCGGCGGATGGCGCGTTCCCACGTTGGAGGAGCGCCCCGCTGAACGGATCGCTCGGGCCGTGGCGGCCCTCCGCGAAAAGCTCATCCGGACGCGCCGCGATTTCCACGCCCATCCCGAGTTATCCAATCGAGAGGAGCGAACGTCGCGCGTCATCGCCGAGCGACTGCGGGAGCTGGGTCTGGAAGTTCGCCCACACGTGGGTAAGTACGGGGTCGTCGCCCTGCTCAGAGGCGAGCATCCCGGGCCCGTCGTCGCCTACCGCGCCGATATGGATGCCCTCCCCATCACAGAGACGATCGATGTTCCCTACAAGTCGCAGAATCCGGGGGTGAAACATGCCTGCGGTCACGATGTCCATATGACGGTAGCGCTCGGCGTGGCCGAGGTCCTCAGTCAGATGCGCGATGCCATCCATGGAACGATCAAATTCATCTTCCAGCCAGCCGAAGAAGGACCGCCGCCGGGAGAAGAAGGGGGCGCGCGGTTGATGATCAAAGAGGGGGCGCTGGAGAATCCGCGGCCGGCGGCGATCTTCGGACTCCACGTCATGCCCCAGATAGAGGTCGGGAAGATCGGTTATAATATCGGTCCGGCGATGGCCTCGTCCGATCGCTTCGTCATCACCATCCACGGGAAGAAGATTCATGGAGCATATCCTCATGGGGGGATTGATGCCGTGGTGGTGGCCGCGCACGCCGTGTTAGCGCTGCAAACCATCCGGAGTCGGCGCATTGATACGCAAGAACCCATGGTTCTCTCGGTGGGCATCATTCGCGGAGGAAATCGCTTCAATATCATCGCCGATGAGGTGACTTTGGAAGGGACGGTGAGGACGCTCAATGAAGATGTCCGTCGCCGGGTTCAGCAACTCATGCACCAAACGCTCAAAGGAGTGACCGAGAGCTTCGGTGCTCGTTACGACATGCTCTATGAAGAGGGCGCGCCGGTCACCTTCAACAATCCCGATCTGGTGCGCGAAATGCTGCCCACCATCGAGCGGGTGGTGGGGAAGGAGAACGTCTTTTCGCCCAAACCGCAGATGGGCGCGGAAGATTTCGCCTATTTTGCTCAGCGCGTCCCCGGTTTCTACTTCTTCCTGGGCGTGGGGAACAAAGCCAAGGGCATCACGGCCATGATCCATACGCCGGAATTCGATGTGGATGAACGGAGTCTGGAGATCGGGACGGAAGTGGCGGCCAATCTCCTCCTGGACTATCTTCGACATCACGCTCAACCGGCGGCCGGCTCAAACGGGAACGGAACGGCTCGCTGATGTTGATGGCCGAGTGCGTTCACCGATCGCTCAGCGTGAGCTCGCCGAAACCCTCGCCCGCCCATGACTGACCGCGTCGACGATTCTCAACGAGGATCACCGCATCTGCCACCGCTGGCTCCGGCGGATCTCCCCGCGTATCCGGGGAGCTTCTGGCGGCTGGTCGGCCCCGGCGCCGTCCTGGTCGGCCTCTCCATCGGTGCTGGCGAGCTGATCATCTGGCCGACGGCCGTGGGGCGGTATGGATCGGGCATGATTTGGGCGGCGGGCGTGGGCATCCTGTTTCAGATGATCATCAACCTGGAAGTGGCCCGATACACGCTGGCCACGGGAGAAACGGCCTATACCGGGTATGCCCGCCTGTGGCGAGGGTACGCCGTCGTCTTCATCATCCTCAATGTGACCTCCTGGCTGTTGCCCGGGTGGGCTCGCAGTTGCGGCAGCGCCTTGCGCGCGCTGGTGCTGGGGCCCCGCGTGACGCCCGCCGAAGGTGGTCCCGACTGGGTGTGGACCACGTTGACGTTCGTTATCGTGACCCTGGCTCTGTTCGGGCCGAAAGTCATTTACCGCTCGGTCGAACGATGGACCGAATCGATGGTCGTCATCGCCGTCCTCGGTTTGGTCGTCCTGGCGGCGCTGGTGGGTACGGCCGAGCACTGGAAAGCCGTCGCTCGAGGAGCCGTGAACCTGGGGCATAAGGAGCCGAGCGTGGGGTATCCTCGGTTCTTCAGTTGGATCGTCTTCGCCGGAGCCGGTGGGACGGCCAATCTGTTCTACTCGTTCTATCTGCGCGATAAGAACATGGGCATGGGTGCCCGCATCCCGGTGCTCACCAATATTCTCCGCGACCGGGAACCGCGCGACTCTCTGACCGGATATGGCTTCCCCGATCAGGGGCCGAACGTCGCGCGATGGCGGAGATGGTGGCGCCACGCCGTCCAGGATCAATTGCTCTTCTTCTGGCTCCTGAACAGTTTCACCATTCTTCTGTTCATCTTCGCCTCCCTCGCCGTGGTTCACCCCCTGACCGAGCGAGGCCTCGTTCAATGGGATGGGCTGAGGGCCTACTATCAGGGTAAGGAGATCGGTTTCCTGGCGCTGGAAGCATTGGCGCTCGGCCAGATGTTTCCCCCGGCCATGACGATCTTTCTTCTGGTGGCCGTCGCCACGCTCCTTTCGACGCAATTGACGCTCGTCGATGGCGTGGCCCGGAGCCTCTCGGACCTCATTCACACCAACTTCGCCTTCGCGCGTCGAAGGCCGCTCGGCGTCTGGTACGCCTGGGTGGCCGGAGCCTGGATCGTATTGGGATGCGCGCTCACCTACGTGCTGGAAACGAGCACTCGCGCGCAGAGCTTCTTGTTCCTGACCGGGTTTTCCGGGGGTATCGCCATGGCCATTTACTGTCCTCTGACCATGCTCATGAACCGGCGCTTTCTGCCAGCGAGCGCGCGGCCCGGCCCGCTGATGACGGCCTTGATGGGTCTGGCCAGCGCCTTCTACGTGGGCTACGCCGTTTATTCCGTCGTCACCTTATTGACCCCTTGAGGAGGTGGTGTCAGAGCTTGAACTTCTTCTGCTCGGGATCGCGATCCTCCGTCAACTCCTTCAACAGCCTTTCGACTCGTTGTCGCTCGCGCTCGGTCTTTTCGCGGTCGACGCGGAAGGTCACTTCGAGGTGATCCCCCGCCTGGGCGTTGGCGGGGAGGTAGTGGAGAGGAATATCCAGTCGAACGGCGTCGTCATCATCGGTGTAACAAACGGCCCATCCGCTCTCGATGCGATCGATGATCAGTCTCATCTCTCCCTCGAAAATAGAGGGTAGCGCAAGTTGTCAGCTTGCGCTACTTCCCCCAACGAGTCCATTTTCATCCTGGCGGTGTGGCTCCAGGCCATGAGTGACTCCTCCGAAAATACGTGGCGCAAGTTGGCATCTTGCGCTCTTACACGACCCTCACCGTTCGTGGTGGGCACAGGCCCATGCGCGCGTCCTCCAGAAAAAGAGTGGAGCGCCCGCTGCCCGCGCGCGCTCACGCCCATCTATCCCCGGCGCACTCAGAGTTCATGAACGGTTTCCTCAGCGTTCACCGGAACGCCCTCTCGGGCACCTCCGTCGCGCGGTCCTCGACGGATCGGTGTCCGGAGGAACGTCCAACCCACACATCGGCGCTCGTCGGATATTCGGTCTCGATCCAATAAGACCTGCGATCGACCGAGATGGTGATCTCCCCATGGAGGTCCGTCCGATAGAGAGTGGGAACCACGGCCCGGAGCCGATCGAGCGTCTCCTGGGCGGGATGTCCATAGGGATTTCCGGCCCCACACGATATGATGGCGACTTCAGGGCGAAGGCGCTCGAGAAAGGGCCGCGACGTCGCATATCGCGATCCATGATGAGCGACCTTGAGAATGTTGGCCGAGAGGGACGGATAGGTCCGGAGCAGCCGCTTCTCAGTTTCCCTCTCGCTGTCTCCGGTGAGGAGCAGGGAGAACGAGCCATCGGTCAACAGGAGGACGATGGAATTGGCATTGAGTCGATCACGGCCAGCCCGCACAATCCGTGGTTTCATCGGCGCTAAGACGCGAAGGGTGATCCCCTCTTCCAGCTCGAACTCTTGGCCCGGTTCGGCGATGAGAAAAGCGATTCCTCTCTCCCGAATCGTCTCCAGCATCCGAGCGACGGTCCGCGTGGGGTGGACCTGGCCACTATCCAGGAACAGTTTCACCGGGAAGGTCTCCAACACGTCCACCATGCCCCCGATGTGATCGGCGTGCGGATGGGTTGCCACGACGAGGTTGAGCTCATGCACCTTCTCGCGCCGGAGAGCGGCCAGGACAGTATCCGCCGCCTCTGGAGGGCCGGCATCGATGAGCACCGCTTTCCCCATCGGCGAAATGATCAACAGACTATCGCCCTGCCCCACGTCGAGGACGTGAATCTCCAGTGGATGCCGGCGAAGTGGAATGGGCTCGGGCGCGCGCCAGAGCGCATAGAGCAAGGCGCCCGCGAGCACTGCTCCGATGGCGATGAAGGCGAGAAGATGGCGTTGTCCAGGGGAGTGCATGTCCGGCGCGTCGTTCAGGCTACCTCTCCCACTCAGCATTTCATCGGGGAGCGGGCCGTGGTGGCTCGAGGTTCATAATCCTCATCGACCTCGGTGGGATACTTTCCGGTGAAACAGGAAGTGCAGTAGCGGGTATCCTCCGGATCGCCACAGGCCTGGAGCAGGGATGGGCGACTCAGGTAACCCAGGCTGTCGGCGCCGATGAACCGTCGAATCTCCTCCACCGTATGGCCGGCGGCGATGAGCTCCTCCCGATGCGGGGTGTCGATTCCATAATAACACGGAGAGATGATCGGCGGACAACTGATCCGCATATGAACCTGGCTGGCTCCCGCAGCGCGCACCATATGAATGATCTCCCGGCAGGTCGTGCCGCGAACGATGGAATCATCGACCAGAACGACGCGGCGCCCATCCAGAAGATCGCGCACCGGATTGAGTTTCACCTTGACGCGCAGATGTCGAATCGACGACTGGGGTTCGATGAACGTTCGCCCCACATAATGATTGCGAATGAGCCCAAAGCAGAACTCCATCCCCAATTCCTGGGCATATCCGATGGCCGCCGCCACTCCGGAATCAGGGACGGGCACGACCACATCGGCGTCAGCCGGATGCTCCCGAGCCAGCCACCGGCCCAACTGGTAGCGCGATTGACTCACCGGTCGGCCAAAGATGATGCTGTCAGGGCGCGAGAAATAGACGTGTTCGAAAATGCACTGGGTCGGCCGCGTCGACGGCCAAGGGAACACCGACCGCAATCCCGTCTGATCCACGATGATGAGTTCTCCTGGCTCCACATCGCGGAGGAATTGGGCGCCGATGAGATCGAAGGCGCACGTCTCAGAGGCGAACACCCAGGCGCCATCCAATCGACCAAGGGAGAGCGGTCGAAAACCTCGCGGATCGCGCACGGCGATGAGGCGATCCGGGGCAGCGAGCAACATCGAGTAAGCCCCGTCTAATTCGCTGAGCGCTTCGACGAGCGCGTCGACCAGATCTTCGGCCCGCGAGCGGGCGACCAGATGGAGGGCCACCTCAGTATCGCTGGTCGATTGAAAGATGGCGCCCGCTTTCTCCAATCGCCGGCGCAGGCCGATGGCCCGCGGCATATTCCCATTGTGACACAGGGCGAGCTGTCCGCCATGGTAAGAGACGAGGAACGGCTGAGCCTCCCGTACACTCACGTCACCCGCCGTAGAGTAGCGCACGTGGCCGATGGCCAGCCGCCCCTTCAACTGACTGAGCGATTCGTCATCGAACACTTCGCTGACATATCCCATGCCCCGTCGCGCCATCAACCGACCGCCATGGGAGGTGACGATGCCCGCCGATTCCTGACCACGGTGTTGGAGCGCGTAGAGCCCGAAGTAGGTCAGGCGCGCGGCATCTTCATGATCGAAGATCCCAAATACGCCACACTCTTCGCGGAGTGTATCGAGCATAACGATGACTCATCGAGCGTCACATGTGCCGGTCCGGGTGGCTGAGATCACTTCCGTGCTCTCCATGTGCCTGGCAATTTCAACGTAAGTTTGTATACTGGTGGACCGCAGAAGTCAACCGAAATTTCTCCATTCTGATATCCGATGGCCGAGCTCTCATTCCGCAAAACGAGTGGGAGCGAACGGCTCCAGCGGAAGCGAAGGTTGACCGGAGGTGATGAGCTCACTGATGAGCTTGGCCGTGATGGGAGCGAGCAAGATGCCATTCCGGAAATGCCCTGTGGCCACGATCATCTCGACGGCAGGCGTTCGGCCCAGAATGGGGCGATCATCGGGTGTTCCCGGTCGTAAGCCGGCCCACATCTCGGTGATCGTCGCCCCGGCCAACGATGGGACCAGGGCCAAAGCCGCCTGAAGCAGATGGCCGATCCCCTGAGCGGTCACACGCTTATCGTACCCGACGTTCTCCATCGTCGCGCCCACCAATGTGCGACCATCGGGCCACGGCACGAGATAACAATGACCCGAGTAAACCAGATGGCGAATCGATGGAGTGGATTGCTTCAGGCAAAGCATCTGACCGCGAATGGGTCGAACCGGGATGTGCTTCTGAAGCTGAGGAGCCACCAATCCCGCCCACGAGCCAGCAGCATTGACGACGATTCCTCCGGCAATCATCCCGCCGGGCGTGCGCACCCCGATCGCCCGATCACCTTCCACCATCAGATCGATGACCGGCGTATGGGTGATGAACCTGACCCCCTGCTGGGCCGCGGCGACGGCCAACGCTTCTATCAGGCGACGATTATCCACGTGATGATCTTCGGGGAGATAGACGCCGACCTGTACCGTCTCGGCCAATGCGGGCTCGAACTTCCGGACCTCATCGGCAGTCAGTTCCTCGGCGGGCAGACCGGCGGCCCGCTGTCGTTCGAGCAACCCGGCCAGGGCTTCCGCTTCCACGTAGTCGGTAGCCACATACAACGTTCCCGGTTTACGATAGGCGATCTCGATGCCCGTTTGTTCCACGATCTCAGCGACGAACTCGGGATACAGGCGATGACTGGCCAGGCAGAGCTCGGCAAACGGCCCTTTGAGACCATGCGTCGCCTCAGCCTGGGGGGCGAGCATCCCGGCCGCCGCACTGGAGGCTTCGCCGCCGGGATACCCACGGTCAATGATGGTGACCGTCAATCCCTGTTGGGCCAACCGGTGAGCAATGGCGCAACCGATGATCCCCGCCCCAATGATCACGACGTCGCTCGATTCCTTCATCTCCATATCACTCCTTCCCTGTGGGATCACAAACTAGCACGGAAACCATCTGCCGTAAAGCGCCCATGGCCGTCTCTGTCATTCGGGATTGCGGGAGTCATCGTGATGGAGAGAGATCGACTACGAGGCGGAGATCGAGCGCGTGTTCAAGTCATTCGGGATTGCGGGAGTCACCGTGATGGAGAGAGCCATCCCCTGGGTGCCTGTCCTCGGGCCCTCTGGAGGTGCTCCTTCGAGGCGCGCCTTCGCCGGTCAGCCCGCCGGAAAATTTGACGGTCATTCCACCCATCTGCTATCATAATTCCTCCTTGGTGGGCACTTAGCTCAGGTGGTAGAGCGCCATCTTCACACGGTGGAAGTCGCAGGTTCAAGTCCTGCAGTGCCCACCATTTTTCTGTCATCTCCTTTTTCCCCTCTCCGTTGACATCCCTATGACGAGATGATAATTTTGGGCTGCCACATGGATCATCACATCGATCGGCCGAGATTGTGGAACACCGACCCAGCGATCATCAGCCAGCCGGTGCTCGTCGGAGTGATGAATTGTCGTCTGGCGCGATGGGACGGGTTGAACGAGCCTGAGCCGAAGTGACCCATGAAAACCTACGCCAGTATCTTCATTCTCGCCGCTCTCCTCTCGTATGTGTTCACGCCCTTAGTCCGCCGATTCGCCCTCCGTCGAGGACTCCTCGATCATCCCGATCGCGGGCGGCGCATTCATGATCAGCCGGTCCCTCGGCTGGGAGGAGTGGCTATTTACGGCTCCTTCGTCGTCACGCTGGGATCGTTGTGGCTCGTACACAACGCACTGACCATGACGTTTCAGATGCACATTGGCCATGTGCTCAAGCTGTTGCTCCCCAGCACGTTGATTTTCCTCCTCGGCCTATACGACGACCTGCGGGGCGCCAATGCCCGGATCAAATTCACTTTTCAGATCGCCGCCTCCATATTGCTGTACGCCTTCGGCTTCCGCATCACCCAGATCTGGCATCCGTTCGGGGGGATCATTGACCTGGGCTGGTGGGGAATGCCCTTGACAGTGCTCTGGTTGGTGGGCATCTGTAACGCCTTCAACCTGATCGATGGGTTGGATGGACTCTCGGCGGGAGTCGCCTTATTCGCCCTGTTGACCGTCTCTATCGCCGCTCTGGTCTACGGCCATCCCATCGTCGTCCTTCTGGCCATGGCTCTGGCCGGCGCCACGTTGGGGTTCCTCCGCTATAATCTCGTCCCGGCGCACATCTTCATGGGCGATTCCGGTAGCTTGTTCCTCGGGTTCATGCTGGCGGCTCTCTCCATCCAGGGTTCGCAGAAGAGCGCGACGGCCGTCGCCGTGGCCATTCCCATCGTCTCATTCGGGCTGCCCATTGTGGATACCTTCTGGGCCATCGTTCGGCGACTGCTCGGCCAACGCCCTATCTTCACCGGCGATCACGAACACATTCATCACATGATGCTCAAGCGGGGCCTGACCACCAGGCAGGTCGTCATCCTGCTCTATGGAATCTGCGCCCTGTTTGCCCTGTTCAGCCTTCTGTTTCTGAACCCTCAGGGGAAGATTATGGGGCTGGCGCTGTTCGCCATCGGGATGTGTATTTTTGCGGGCATCCAATACCTCGGCTACCATGAAGCCTACGAACTGACGTATGCTCTCGGGAAAGTCATCCGCCACCGGCGTACGTTCGCCCGAAACGTCCAACTCCGACGGACGGTGAGCGACCTGACCGAGGTCAACAGTTGGCCGGGGGTCATCGGGGCTTTGACGGGATTTCTGGAGGCCAACGACTTCGATCACGTCTCCCTGCGACTGTCGCCCGGAGTCATACCCGCCACGGGAGAGTTCGAACTCCCTCCGGCGACGCCGTCGTCCGCCTGGCAGTGCGCGGCCACCGAGCAAGGCGTCGTCTGGTCCTGGTGTGTGCCGGGACGAGGCGTTCCGTTTGATCCGGCGCGCGTCTGGCAACTTCATTTGCCGCTCGCCGATCATCGAGGTCGCGTTCTGGGCGAGCTCACCTTTCATCGCGGCGTCGATCGCGGACCATTGCCGGTGGACATCGATCACTTGTGTACGCTACTGCGACCGGCGTTGACCCAGGCGATCATGCGCCTCTCACTCCAGCGCCTCGCTCACGGTGAACCCACCCGGCCGGCACGGGCGAAAGCGTCCCGCCTGGGTTCATGAGGGGTCTTCATCCCCGAGCTTCTGATGGGGCTCAGAAGGTGCGGCCTACGCTGAAACGAAACACGGTGCGATCTTCGCGAAAGATCTGGAACGGTCCCGGACGGACTCGAGCATTGGGATTATAAGCGTAGATGAGGCGGAAGGGGGCATTCACCACTGGCATGGTGATGCGAAACTCGATGCCCACCGAGGCGCGATAATTGTCGATGCTGGAGAGGCCCGACTCTGCCTGGGAGAGGAAAATCCGATCTTTCGTCTGGCCCAATCCCCGGATGAAGATGGTGGAGAATCCCTTGGGGAGCAATCCCTGGCTCACGCCCTGAGCGAGCCGAGCGAACTCGATCTCTTCCTGGGTTGCGAACCGCCCGTCCGGATTGATGACGATTCCCCCGGTGGGATCGATGACGATAGAGGTCAACTGATCGGGCGTCAATCCGAGAAACGGTTGAATGATCTGAGGGAGCGGATTGGAGATGATGAACTGATCATCGTACTTCCGGAGGTTGAACGCCGATCCGATATCGGCAAAAGCGGCTACCGAAAGCGGGCCGGCCAACGGAATGCGATACTCGGCATTGAACAGCAGCTCAGTATCCCCACCGATGGGAATGAGACTCCGGTTGATGAGTCGATCGCGGAAGGTGAACTGCCGAATGATACTTTCGCGGACGAAGGGCGTGGTCAAGGGAGGATCGGCTTCCCGGACCACGGGCAAAATATCCTGGGAACGCAAAAGAGGATCGGGCGTTCGACCCGAGACGGCGACGACATTGGTCGTCGTCAATCGACGCTCCACGAGAACGACCGGGGAGATGGAGCGCACGTTGAATCCGCGGATGGTGTCCTCGCCGCCGAGGAAGAAGCGACTGAAGATGGGCGTTCCGCCGACGAACGAGAGAGAATTGGACTCGAAGCGCCGACCAAACGGAAACAAATGAGCCCAGAGGACGCGAAAGCCGAACACTGTCGGTTTCCCGCGCACCTTCCACGGCATGCGCATGAATCGCTTATATTCGACCGACGGCTGCAGCAGGTTCACATCCCCACCGAGGAATCGCCCACTGATTCCCAGTTGGATGGAGAGGCTCTGCCCTCGGGTGGGATCGAGAAAGCTGTCCAGCGTGTTATAAAACAGCGAAGGGACGACCGTGCTCGTGCGAATATTCGGTTGCCGGAAGGTGACCGGGATATCGTTATCGGGATTATCATCTCGGTTGACCGGTGGATCCTCGACGCTGGTGGAACTATACGAATAAGAGAGGCCCACGCGCGTGAACCGACTGATGCGCGGCCATCGCCTGGTCAACGTCGATAATCCCGTCGACGTGAACACGCTGAAGCCCACGCTCTTCTGCTTGAACAACGAATCCCCGGAGAGGAAGAATCCGGCCAGTCCGCCGAATCCCACTGCGCCCAATCCCCCGCCGAAGAAATCCAAACTGCGAGCGAAGAACTGAAACCCGAGAGAGACGTTGTGATCGAGCACGTAAGGTTCGGTGAAGGTGAACATGAAGAAGCGCTGACGATTCCCGGCGGCGATGCTCAAGGAGAGCGACTCGCCATACCCGAACAAGTTGTTGGTGGAATAGTCCAGGCCGAAGAAACTCCCGCCGATCCCGCTGGCCCCCCCGGTGAAGTTGATCTGATTGCGACTCTTCTCCTTGACGTGGAGGTCGATGTCCAGCAGGCCGGTCCGATCATCGGGTTTCAGCTCGGCGTCTTCTTCCTTGATCTCTTCGAAGAACCCCAGTTGGTTGAGCTTGAGGATGCTGGCCTTCCACAATTGTTGATTGAAGATTTCGCCCTCGGCCACGAGCATCTCTCGGCGCAACACCTTATCGCGGGTATACGTATTGCCGACGAATTCCAGACGATGGAGCGTGTATTGGCGCCCCTCCTCGATGGAGATGGTGAAATCGGCGATCCCTTTGGTGGGATCTTCGGGATCGTCGCGAAGCTCCTGAGAGATGTTGGGGATCATCTGAATATACCCCAACTGACCGTAGAGCTGGGGCAAGATTTCGTGAACGCCCTTTTGGATGACCGTGGAGCGAACGATCTCTCCCGATTTGAGACCGATGACCTGGAGAATCTGCTCGTCGCTGAACACGGTGTTGCCTTCGATGGCAATCTTGCCGATGCGGAACTGTCGGCCCTCATCAATGGGAATGATGATATGGAGTCCCTGCTTGGGCGGCGAGATGAGGGGGATGCGGAACGGAAAGATGAGAAATCCGTGCTTCCGCTTCATCGTCTCCACCCGCGGCTCGCCGATCTGAGATTCCAGATATCCATGGTCCATGAGAACGAAGAAACGGACGCGCTCCAGGTCATCGCGCAAGGCGTCGGGGTGGTAGATGTCTCGCGAGGTGAACCGAGTGATGAACCCGGCCTCTTTCACATTCTTCATCGCCTTGCGCAGTTGGCCGTCGGTGAAGACCTTGTTCCCCTCGAAATCGATTTTCAACACCCGCACGCGCGGTCCCTCATTGATATGGAAGGTCACGCCCACGGCGGCGGCGGACAATTCCTCGACTTCGATGTCGATCTGGGCATCGGGATGCCCTTTGGCGGCGAGGAAACTCTTGAGCACGCGCTTGGCCACCTGTCCCTTGGCCGGATTCCACATCTCCTCCTTGGAGACGCCGACGTGGCGTTCACGAAATTCCTGCAACACATCGCTCTCGGTGGCGGATTTCAGGCCTTTGAACTGAAGGTCACGAATGATGGGATTCTCTTTGACGCGGAAGATGACCACCTTGCCGCCAAACTCGCCATCCCGCACAAGGACCTGGATATCGCTGAACAGATTTTGCGCCCAGAGGCTCTTCAGATCGCGCTCCAGTTGGGCCGGATTGTAGATATCGCCGGCGCGCGTCTGGATGTAATAGAGGATGGTTTCGCGAGGGAATCGCCGATTCCCTTGAATCTGAACATCCTCGACCAAGACCTGACCTTGGTTCAGAGCGAACGCGAGTGTGGGACTGAGCCATAGAAAAAGCACAACCGGCCAGAAGGGCCACAGTCTTGTCCTCTCCATCGCGCGCATACCTCTTACCGGATTCCATTCGGGGGTGTGCGATTCATTTGACCGTCAGCAATGCATCGTCGAGCTTCTCTACTTCCACTTGCCGGTAGTGCAAGGCATCGTCTTTCACCGAGACCTCGATGATGGAGCCTTCGCCGAACGCTCCCTGGATGATCGCTTCGGAGAGGGGATCTTCGACGTAGCGCTGCAAGGCTCGACGCAAGGGTCTCGCCCCGTAGCGACGATCGGCGCACGTTTTGGTCACGATCCACCGTTTGGCCTCTTCGGTCAACCGCACTTCGATTCTCATCTGCTTCATGGTGCGATTCAATTGATCGACCAAGAGCCCCACCACCTGAAGGAGATCATCGTCCGAGAGTGGTTCGAATATGATGATTTCATCCAATCGATTGAGGAATTCTGGGTTGAAGGTTTGCCGAACGGCGCTGAGGACTTCCTCTTCCACCTTCGCCTGGGTTTCCTGCGAACTGGCCTGAAATCCCAGATGAGTCCGTTTCTGAATATAGCGGGCGCCGATATTGGACGTCATGATGATGATACAATTCTTGAAATCGACGGTATTGCCCAGACTATCGGTCAAATGTCCATCTTCGAGCACCTGAAGGAGGATGTTGAACACGTCGGGGTGAGCCTTCTCAATCTCGTCCAGGAGGACGACCGAGTAGGGTTGGCGTTTGATGCGTTCGGTCAACTGCCCCCCCTCTTCATGTCCGACGTAACCGGGAGGCGAGCCGATGAGTTTGGAGACCGAATGTTTCTCCATGAACTCCGACATATCGAACCGGATCATGGCTCGCTCCGATCCGAACAGGAATTCGGCCAGGGAACGAGCGACTTCGGTTTTGCCCACGCCCGTCGGTCCCAAAAAGAGGAAGCTCCCCACCGGCCGATTGGGATTTCGCAATCCGGCTCGCGATCGTCGAATGGCCCGGGCCAAGGCGGAGATGGCTCGGTCTTGACTCACAATGCGGCGATGAAGTTCCTGCTCGATGCGCAGGAGTTTCTGCATCTCCTCTTCCTTGATGGCCGTCACGGGAATGCCCGTCCAGCGGGAGATGACTTCTTCGATGTCGGCCCGCGTCACCTCGGCCAGGGGCTCTTTGACTTCCTGATCGACTTCATCGAAATAGTACCGATGGGCCCCATGAAGCGTGGAGAGGCGTCGTCCTTCCTCTTCGTCCAGCTCGGCGGCAGCGTGGCGCAGTTTCACCCGCGCGCCCGATTCGTCCAACAGATCGATGGCTTTGTCGGGCAGGAAGCGATCGGTGATGTACCGATTGGAGTAGTAGACGGCGGCGGTAATCGCTTCATCGGTGTACCGAACGCCATGGAACGCTTCATAGCGTTCCTTGATCCCCTGAAGGATTTGAATGGTCTCCTCTTCGGTGGGGGGCTGCACGCGCACGGCCTGGAAACGTCGCTCCAGGGACCGATCCTTCTCGATCGTCTTGCGGAATTCGGCGGGCGTCGTCGCCCCGATGCACTGAATCTCTCCCCGAGAGAGCGCCGGTTTGAGAATATTGGCCGCGTCGAGCGATCCTTCGGCACTGCCGGCTCCCACCAGCGTATGCAGCTCATCGATGAAGACAATATATTGAGGATTCTCGATCAGCTCGCGCATGATGGCCTTGAGGCGTTCCTCGAACTGGCCGCGATATTTGGTCCCGGCCACGATGAGGCTCAGATCGAGGGCGAGAATGCGCTTCTGACTGAGGAAGGGGGGGACTTCGCCGGCCACGATCCGCTGAGCCAGCCCCTCGACGATGGCCGTCTTGCCGACGCCGGACTCGCCGATGAGGCAGGGGTTATTCTTGGTTCGACGACAGAGGATCTGGATCACCCGTTCCAGCTCGCTCTCCCGGCCGATGAGAGGATCGAGTTTCCCTTGAAGGGCGGCTTCGGTCAAATCGCGACTGAACTCGGCCAGATGGGGAACCTCTTGCTTCCTCATCTGGTGACCGTGTTCGCGCCCCATTTGGCGAAACATTTCTTCTCGCACCCGGCCCGTCTGCAATCCTTGCTCATAGAGAAGCTCGGCGGCCAGGGAGTTCTGCTCCCGCAACAACCCCAGTAACAGGTGCTCGGTGCTGATCGATCGGTGGCCGAGGCGCTCCGATTCCTCGGCGGCATAATTGAGGACGCGTTTGGCCTGACGACTCAACGGGAGCTCCACGGTCGGCGAGATTTTCTTCCGCACAACCGTTCGCCGCTCAACCTCGCGACGAATGGTCTCCACGGCTTTGAGCGATCGGAAGAGCCGGGCGGCGAGATCCTTATCTTCACGAAGCAGTCCCAGGAGAATATGCTCGGCCTCAATGGCCGAAGCACCCAGTTGGCTGGCCTCGTAGCGAGCGAAGAAAATGACGCGCCGGGCCTTTTCGGTGTATCGTTCAAACATAATTCACCTGGGTGTCTCGGATAACTGCCCGTTCTCCAATCGAAGCACGCGGTCACATCGTGCGGCGAGTCGCTCATTATGAGTGGCGATGACGGACGTCAACCCATTGCTCTCATGTAACTGCTGGAGGAGGGCGAACATCTTCTCCCCGGTTCGACGATCCAGATTCCCGGTGGGCTCATCAGCCAGGAGCAAGCGTGGTGCGCCAACCAGGGCTCGGGCCAGCGCCACCCGCTGTTGTTCACCTCCGGAGAGTTCTGCCGGACGATGCCGGATCCGGGAGCCCAATCCCACTGCTTCCAACGTTGCTCGGGCCCGCTCCGCCGCCGTCGACCGGCGCACTCCTCTGATGAGTAATGGCATCATCACATTCTCCAGCGCCGTGAATTCCGGCAACAGATGGTGGAATTGAAAGATGAATCCAACCATCTGATTCCGGAATCGTGCTAAGTCTACCTCACCCAACTTGGAGATGTCAAACCCCTGGACGAGCACTCTCCCGCCCGTCGGGCGGTCCAATCCCCCGAGCAGATTGAGCAACGTCGACTTCCCCGCTCCCGAGGCGCCCACAATGGCGATGAACTCGCCGCGACGAACCGTGAGATGGAGGCGATCCAGGACCAGGATCTCGGCCGGACCGGTCACGTAAATCTTGGTCACGTCCGTCGCCTGGACCATCACGTCTCCGCGCTCGCATCCCGTCGAAGAGACCTCCTCCTGGAGCGTCTCCCGGCCAGACGGCCGCTCTCGTCCGAGATCCATGGTCTCCTGAGCCCAGAGAATGGCTCCCCCATCGTTCCGCTCACTCATACCGCAGTCCCTCCACGGGATCCAGTTGCGCCGCCTGGCGGGCCGGATAGATGGTGGCCAAGAAACTGATGGCCAGGGCAATGGCGGCGACGATGATGGCGTCGATCACCCGCACGTGAAACGGCGCGTAAGAGATGGAGAAGATCGTCTCGGGAAGGCGAATGAGATGGTACTTGTCGGCCACCCCGGCGGCCACCGCTCCGACCACCAATCCGAAGGCCGTTCCCACCGCGCCCACCAGCAGGCCCTGCAACATGAAGATGCGCCTGATGGATCGGGATGTCGCTCCCATGGCCATGAGGATAGAAATGTCCCGCGTCTTCTCCACCACCATCATGATCAGCGTGGTGATGATATTGAGCGCCGCCACGAAGATCATTAGCGAGAGGACCACCACCACGATGACCCGCTGAATCTGAAGAGCAGCGAACACCGGCTGATTCAGCTCCTGCCAATCGGTGGTCGTGTATCCCGGACCGATGGCCGCCAGGACCCGCGCGGCGATCTCTTTCACCTTGTAAATATCGGTGACCTTGATTTGAATGACCGTGGCCACATCACCCCATCCCATGATGCGCTGTGCCGCCCGTAAGGAGGTGTAGGCCCAGCTCGAATCATACTCATAGAGGCCCGAGGCGAAAATGCCCGTCACGCGAAACTGCCGCTCCCTGGCCGTCAATCCGAAGGGGGTGAGCCGTCCTTGAGGCGAGAGCACCACGACGTAGTCGCCGACATCGAGATTCAACTGCTCGGCGAGCACTTTCCCCAGGATGATCCCCTCCTGCCCCGGCTCGGTCGACGCCAACCCTTCGATGCTCCCCTCGATGAGCGTGGCGTACACTTCATTGGCCTCCCGGGGCGCGCTCAAGTCCACCCCCTTGATGATCGCCGGCGCCTGCCCGGTACTGGAGAGGATCACATTGAAATACGTCGTCGGCGCGGCAGCGACGACGCCGGGGACGTCCATCACCTGATGGACGAGCTCGCGATAGTCCGCGATCGGTTCCCCATCGGCCCGGAGCACGTTCAAATGGGCCGTCCCCCCGAGCAGCTTGTTCTGAATGTCTTCGTTGAATCCGGCAACCAACGCCAAGGCGATGACCAATACGGCGACTCCCGCAGCGATGCCGATGACCGCAATGGTGGTGATGACGGCGATGGCCGCTTGTTTTCGCTTGGCTCGCAGATAGCGCGAAGCGACGAAAACCTCGAAAGAGCGCGACTCCGGTGGCTGATGTCGCTCGATGTGAGGTCGCTCGTTCACGTCCCCTCGCGCCTCCTCAGAGAATGCTCGCTGAGGGCGCCAGGGACACCGCCGTCGGCGATCCCAGCGATCTCTCCTTGAGCCGGTTCGCCCGTCATCGCGGGCCCGAACCCTATGAATGATTCCCCGTAATCGCCCGCAGGCTTCACGAACCTAATCATACACTTCTCTCTCGTGAGGCTCAACCTGTGTCACCGGCATACCGAGACTGCCCGCTCACTCGGCCTCGTTCCCGGGATGATGCCACGCCATCCTCCGACTGACACAAGGAGACTCATCGAGCGGATCGTCACGATGAAGGAGGAATGGGAGTGCTCATGAGTCCCGCAGAATAATGACGCCTCGAAAACAAATTCCATTGTGTTCACCGGGCAAAGCCAATATAATCTGTCACTGTCATGGCATTATACAATCGACAGCCACCACGAAAACGAGGTCGCGGGCGGAAAAAGCCGCCTCCGGAAAAGACCTATCTGGAGACCGAGTATCTCATCCAGTTGGTGAAAAAGAAGACGCCCCTGTGCATCAAGCTGATGTCCAACGAAGAAATCCACGGGTACATTCAGTACTACGATAAGAATTTCATCCGCGTCACGTGCCCGGACGGGGCACGACTGTTCATCTTCAAGCACGACATCAAGTATTTCTACGAAGAGCCTCCTGAATGATCGAGATGATGTGGATTGGGGGTGGTCACAGAAGGACGGGAGTCCGTCCATTGGCCTCAGCCGCTCGCCCGGCGATGAACCGGTGGAACGCGGCGGGCGCTCGAGCGCTGGGCGCGGCCCTGACCGGGACAGGGCCCGGCGATCCACTCAATCTTCATCGCATGGAGAGGGCGTTCATCAACGGTCATCTCTCTGGCGGGAGAGACGGCTGGATAGACAGGGTATGACGAAGAAACGTCCCACAGTGGACCGAGAGGAACTGCAAGACCGGATCTTCGCTTTCGCGGTGCAAACGGATGTCGAGGACGATTCGTTCCTCCTCCAACCGATCGACTTCGATGATCCGGAACAGGTCCGATACTGCATCGATGGTTTAACCCTGGCGTTCATCACCTACTGCTATCACCGGCATCCGCGCGGCGAGAATTATTACGAGGTCATGGAGCAGTTGGAAAAGACCAAACCCAACTCCCCGGCTCGGCGGAAGCTCCGCCGACGCGCCGATCAAGCGGCGGCCAAACAAATCCCCTTCATCATCACGCTGAACAAACTGTTGGAGGAATATTATCGGCTACGAAAGAGCCTGGAGCAGTTCGTGGCGACCTCGGATGTGACGACATAGCACGAAGAGGGAAATTGGGCATCGAATGCGTATGGATATGCCTCACGATCTGTCATGGTATCCAGACGGCTTCTGCCGAATGAAGGCAAGAGGTACAGAGGTATGAGACGGACACTTTCTGCCACCGTCGTCCCGCTCGCCGTTCTCCTGGGATGTTCATCGTCGGCCCCGCTCCATCAGGAGAAGGGCTCCCACCAGATCGATTCTCCCTCCCTCCCATCACATGAGGCCACCTACCAGGATCAGATCGAGGAGGACGCCAAACCTCTCCCTCCACCCGTTCACTCACCACCCGATGCGAGAGCCCGGCTTCAAAAGCTGCGCGTCGATGCCAGGGATGGGATTGCCCTATCCGACCATTTCCCTGATGACATTCCTCTCTATCCGGGCAGTCGGGTTATCGCCAGTGGGAGGGAGAAAGGGCGCTACTTGGTCAATCTGCAAACTGAAGAGCATACTGATCACGTATGGGCTTTCTATCAGCGAGAACTCCCTCAGCGGGGCTGGGTGATGACCCCTCGAGAGGTTCCTGGCCTTCTCATCGAAGCTCATCGAGGGAATCGAACATGTATGATGACCATTATGACCAACCCTGAAGGAGAAAGCACGATCATCAGCATCAGCGTCACGCCGAAGGAGGAAAGATCACCCGATGGGGAAAAGAACACCGAAGTCGATCAGTGAGGCTTTGCGAGACGAGATCCATGGGGAGCAAGTCCAATGAAGCAGTGGCGTTCGGGGATCGGCTGTCTTATCGTTATCGGACTCTCGTTGATCGTGGGGGCACGGGGCGAGCCTCCGCGCGGTGAGTCCCACTGGACAGAATCCACTCGCCAGGCAAACCCCATTCGCGTCATCTCGCCCAATGGTGGAGAACGCATCATTGCGGGCTCCGTCTTTACGATCACGTGGGAGATCACCGAAAATCTTCCCATCGCCTGGCAACAGATTTTGCTCTCTACCGACGGGGGCGAATCGTTCAGCCCTATCACGCCACCAGCGTTGGGTGCTTCGGTGCGATCCTACGACTGGTCGGTCCCTGCCAACCTGGAGACCAAGCGTGGGCGCATTCGGATTCTGGCCCCTACCCCATTTGCGATCATCAATGACGAGAGCGATGGCGATTTCACTATCTTCATCCCCAACGTTCCTTCCCGGCAAGAGAATATTACGCTTGGGGGCGTTCGGAGGCAGAATCGATTCACCATTGAAGGAGATGAGCACCGCGTGTCGGGGGAACTCGCTGGCTCGCTTGACGTGCGCTTTTCAACCGGCGATGATCCGACTCAACTCTCGGTGGAATTGACGGCTCTATCATGGCACGGCGCATCGGTTACTGTGAAGGGGCACTCGACGGGTCGCCTACTGCTGGCCAAAGAGCACACGACCTTCGCCGGTGGACGGTACGACCTGGAAACCGGAGAGTTCCGCATTCCACTGAGTATACAGCTCACCTTCAGCGCGCTCACCGATCAAGGAGAGGGGTGGGTCATCGATCAGTCAGACGTTCGACTCACTCCGCGTCCGGTCATCTTCTCGGCGATCCTCACCGGCCGGCGAAACCCGCGGCTCAAAACGGCCAGCGGAACGCTGGAGGGCGTCATCGAGCCGGATGCCCCCTTCCTCGGTGGGATGAGTTTCACTGCCAACTGGTCCGGCAAGATCACCGAAGGAGATTCCTCATCGCCCCTGGTGTTCTGTTCGGACTTCTGTGTCGACGTGAAGGTCATTGCCGACAATGCTGCGGGAGATGGGGCCGTCATTGGAGGTGATGATGTGGAACGCCTGCTCATGAGGGTCAATGACATCTGGGCGCAGTGCGGTATCCGCTTTGCTCTTGAGGAGGCGGATGCTGATCCTCCTCGTCAACGACTCACATTCATTCCGGCAACCGCAGAGGTGATCGATGAGGGAGGGAGATCGCTGACCGATGGAGATTTGCGCCGAATAACCGATCGAGGGACGAGCCTCACCGACGAAGAACGGGCATTGATGAGCCTCTCGGCCAACGATGACTGCTTGGACATCTATCTGGTGGAGCATCTGGTCACCCCCGAAGGGGAACCGTCATCCCACAACGCCCTCACCATTGGAGGTGGACTCCAGAGGGCAGCAATCATCATGGCTGTTTCAGGAGCGACGGTCGATGTCCTGGCCAAACGCCTGGCTCATCAGCTCGGCCATGCCCTGGGATTAACTCACGATGCCCTGCCTGCGGAAAACCTCATGGCTGCTGGGCCCGCATATGGGATCGCGCTCAACACGAGCCAGTGCATTACGGCGAGCAGTCTCAATGCACTGGCCGAGCGGCTTCCCTGTGGAGACCGAACGTTCCAACCGGAGGGCGTGGATGTCATGATCACCGGTCTTGATCCCGATGTGGTGGTTCGCGGTCAATCGACGACGATTTCGATCACCGGCCGGGGATTGGCCGGGGCCGAAGCCATTCAATTTCCGCCTCGGAGTGGTCTCCGAGCCGAGATCCTCCACAGCACTGATCATCAAATCGAGGCCCACCTGAGCGCGACTCTTGACGCTCCGACGGGCCGCATCCGATTCTCGGTCAGAACACCGCACGGCGTCGCTCGAAGCGGCGTCATCCGCCTGCTCGTCAGGTGAGTCCAGTCCGAAGATCACCCCGAGGGCCTTCAAATAAATATCGTCCTCCTGTTAAGTGAAAATTTGCTTGACCTCCTCTCACGCCCATGATAGAATGGGGGCACCTTGACGTGGTTGGGGAGTTTTAGCTGATCAATAAGGAGGGAGTCATGAAATCGAGAAAGGCATTGTCTCTCCTGGCATTTGTCGTCTCGGCCATGGTCCTGCTGATCATTCCCACTACTCAAGCTCAGGCGCCCGTTCCCGCTCCTAACGATCGCTGTGCCAATCCACAAGATGTGGCCGTCCCTATTGGCACGCCGCGAAGTTCGGCTCGTCAATGCTTCTTCTTCGATACGAGCGCGGCCACGGCGGGACCAATTGGAGAGGACGTGGTTCGGGATCTTGGTGACACCAATGATGTATGGTTCCGCATCATGCCTCCGTGTGCTCCCATGAACGTCTTCGTAGCGGCCACTGCCAGCAGCTACCCAACGGAGATCACCGTTACAACTGTGGGAGGAGGCTTTCCCTTTTTCGTCTGCGATACCGATCTTGACGGCACGGGGGAGAGCTTCTTCGACGGCGACTTCGTCCTGCTCGGCGGGTCCGTCGTCCAGCACACCATCGATGCCACGCTCGCCGGAAGGGACTTCTATTATCTGGTGACTGATGCCGCTCAGGTTACGGGTGGTCTCTTGAGAGTCTGCTTCACCACGGTTTGCCTGTAACGAGCGAGGGGGCTCGTCATCAGTCCTTTCCTGAGAGCCATCCCTGGGGAATGATGTCTATTGCTTCTTTGACTGAGACGGCGCTCCCTGTTGTCCTCGCCTTGAGTCTGCTTTGTGGATCACTGCAGACGGGGAAGGAGGAGGGGTGTATTCCAGCCATCCAGAGCGGAGCCGCGGTCGATGAGAAGGCGGCTCCATCGCCCTCAACGGCAAACAGCGCGTTGGTCAGCTCTATTATCGACCGGGCGAGAGAAACGCTGACATATGTCAGCTCGCTCATCCCGCGCATTCCCGAATCCCAATCTCGCATAATCGCCTATACGGCGCTGGCCGAGGCGATCTGGCCTTGCGATCACCAACGAGGCCGCGCAGCCTTCCGTTCCGCGTGGGAGACGTTGAACGCATTTCCGGTTCGTTCCCCCTCCCAAGATAAGAACACAAACCGCGACCGACGGGAGAGGGGACAATGGCAGCGACGAATGCGAGAGCGGCTTCTCCAACGGATTGCTCAGCTCGATCCGGAATTCGCTCACACATTGGCTGAGGAGTCAGCCGATGCGTCCTCCGTCCTGACAACGTCTTCGCCGCCACCGGGCGAGGAGGCCCGATTCATTTTCGCGCGGGCGTTCGAGCTGCTGGACGCCGATCCCTCTCAGGCAGCCCGGCTGGCTGAGTCCACGCTGACTGAAGGGATCTCGCCCTGGCTCGCGCCCTTTCTCATCGAGCTGCGCGCTCAGGCTCCCATGCTCGCCGATCGACTGTTCGACCAGGCGTTGAACGCGATCCTGGCCAGGAACCAACAGTTGTCTGTCTTAACCCTTCATGCCCTGGGCGCCTACATCCTTCAAGCCCCTGATGGTGGGAATCCGATGCTCGCCCGACGTTTTCTGACGCTCATCGCTGCGGCACTGGAGGCACAATCGGACCCTGGCCTCCCGATCGGCGATCGCCTTTCTTATGCCGAGCAGTCCTATTTGGTCCAACTGTATCTCCCCCTCTTCCAGCGATACACACCAGACCTCGTCCCTCTAATGGAGAGAGTGCTCACCCATCTCTCAGCGCTTCAGACCGCCCATCGAGGAGCATCACCCTCTGCATCGCCGCAGAATGGAAACGGTGGAAGGCCGCTCAATTCAACTCAACAGCCGAGCGTGACAGGAAACGAAGTGGGTGGGTTGAAGAGGTTGGGAGTAGCTGGTGGAAGTGATGCGGAGGGGTCGAATGTCGCCGAGCCCTCGCCAGAACGGGCCATCTTGAAATTGCCCGACGAGAAGCTCCGCCAACGTCTCCTGGACGCCTTGCGATACCGACAGGCGCAACAGGCGATCGAACACAAGGAGTTCGAACAGGCCGAACGACTCATCCAGCGCATGCGCAGCCCTAGAAAGCGATTTGAGAGTTTGACCAGACTCGGCATGGCGCTGATGCACCACAAGCAGAGAGCGCACGCCCTCCAGGCCTTTGATCGCGCCTATGATGTCCTCGCCGCTGTTGAGGATCGATTGGAGAGGGCCACCTTGGCTCTGGGCCTGGCTCGCCTGGCGGTGACGACCGATTGCACTCGCGCGTTCCACTATGCCCAGGCGGCGGTATTACTGCTCAACCAATCCCAACAGATCAAGAGGCCGAATCACAAAACCGGATGGAGGCATCGTTGGCGGCGACAGCAACAACTCCACGGGCAACTGACGGCGACGTTCCGCCCTCTCGGGCGGGCACATTTCGACCAGGCGCTCTTTCTGGCTACGCAACTCCACAATACCACGCAGCGCATTCTCGCCGAGATCGCCGTGTGTCAAGCTGCGCTCGAACACTGTCGAAGGACCAGCCAACCCCCTTCCCACACCTCAAACGACCAACCCTGAAGCTCAATGGCCGGGGTCTCCAAATACCGAATCTCCGTCGGTGAAAGACGCTGGCTGTCATTCACCAGAGCGCTGGCGGCCAAGTATTCGGAATACCGCTGCTCGCTCCGCAGCGCCGATCTCTCCGATGAGCACGAGCAACCCAGCGTACACGAGAGCTTGCAACGCGAGCACGGCAATCATACGTAACCCGTCGACGGGGGCGAGATATCCCACAGCATACGTCAAAAGCGCAGCGCAACCAATCCTGATGGCTGAACGCGGAGAGAGCAACGCCCCATACTGTCGTACCACATAAAAAGAGGCGACGACGCTTCCCAACCCCATGGCCATCGATACGGCCAGCGCCGCGCCCACCAGGCCATATCGAGGGATGAACCAGCCGTTACCGGCGGCGTCCAGCACCAGGGTCAACACCCCGATCATCACCGAGACGTGCGGGCGACCGCTGCTCGTGATGATCGTCGTCAGCACGTACAATAGCCCAAACAGAAGCATGCCGAAGGGGACGATTCGCAATGCCGAAGCCCCGGCCAGATATTCCCGCGTGTAAATGAGCTCCAGCAATCCCTCCGCATGCGAGGAGAACAAGACCGAGAGCAAAGCCATGATCATCAGGCTGAATCGCACGGTGTGCGAGATATACGTCCTCGTCGTCTCCCCCTCCGCCTTGAACGTGGACTCCGAGATGAGCGGGAAAGCCACGAAGGTGATGGCCACGATCGATTGCCAGGTCACGTTGGCAATGGTCATCACGGCGCTATAGTATCCGGCCATATTGCTGGCCAACCTGGGGTCTGGCGATGAGAGCGCCTTGATGAGCAAAAGGTCGACTTTCTGGAGCGCATTCACCACCAATATGAACACCAGGACCGTGGACTGGAATCTCAACAGATCGCGAGCGCTCACCCGCCCCTCCGGCCTCGTCCAACCTACCATGAAGATGGACAACCCGAGCACGGTGAGGCTGGCCAACAACCAGCCGCTGAGAGCGCCCACGACGGCGTAGCCCAGCGCCGCCAGGCCGATCACAAACAGCATCTTGAACGTGGAATATGAGAAGTCTAACGCGGCCTGCTTGTGAAACTGTTTCCGCCCATTCAGCGTCCCCAGGAAGACGGCATACAGGGAATAACTGAACGTGATGCCGGCGGTGATCCGAAAATAACCGGTGAGCCGCGGATCGTGGAGCGCCCCGGCAATGAAGGGAGCCAGAAGGAAATACCCTCCGGCGATCCCGCCACCCATGAGAAGCTGAAGTTGGAGGGCCTTCCGCTTGACGGCTTCGGCCACCGCCTCCGCTTGAGAGACGAATCGGGAGACCATTTGCACGGTCCCGGTGATGACCACGGCATTGATGATCGATGCCACGCCGGCGGCGATGCTGTACAGGCCGAACTGTTCAGCATTCAGCACCCGCGGGAGCACCAAGTACGTGGCCAATCCCGTCAGCATGAAATAGGCCTTGGCCGCGGCGATGTAGAGCGTCCCCCGCCCGGCCAACCGAACGACATCGACGCGGGGAACGTCCGCTTCCTTCACAGCGATGGAACTCAAGCCGAATCGATCTTCATTCATGATGATTGAGATCAACGCGCCTCAGTGGATGCGCGCGGCCATCAGGGCCAGCCACAGTTCCTTCCCCGCCACGGCAATACCGACGGGCAGACCGACGAGTCACCGTTCGTGGCGATGAGAGATTCACCGGACAGCCCTCACTCGATGAGGCGACGCCACGTCACCCTCACGGACTTGTGAGCGATCCACCGAAAGGGAGCGCGCGCCGGCCATGCTCTCATCGATCAAGCGAGCGAACTTCTCGCCAATAATCTGCCAATCGTAACGAATCGCCGTCTGCCGAGCCGCCCGTGCGGCCGCCCGGGCGAAATCGGGATCGTCCAGCACCCGGGTCAACGCGGCTCGCCATCGGGGAACGTCTCCCGGCTCGACGAGCAACCCATTCTCTCCGTCTCGAATCACCTCGGGCAGCCCACCGACGCGCGAGGCGATGACCGGCTTCCCGGCCGCCAGCGCTTCCAGGCACGCGACGGGCAGCCCCTCCGTCTGGCCGTTCTCCAGGATGAGAGATGGGATGGCGACCGCGCGACAGCGAGCCAACCACCGGCGTTTGTCCCGCTCCCCGATCGATCCGAGGAACACCGCGGGCACGCGCCGCCGGGCCGCCAGAGATTCCAGTTCGCTCCGCAATACCCCATCGCCGGCGACGACGAGAACGGCGTTCTCCACCCCCTCCATGGCCTCGATCAGGACCCTCACGCCCTTCACCTCTACCAGGCGGCCGAGGTAGAGGACGATCCGCTCCCCTCCGCGAGAGATGGACGAACTCCGCTGAGTGGCGTCATCATCCGGGACATGTCGCTCGCCCTCACGGGCCAACCTCGATCCAGGCACCTGGTCGTTTTGGCCAGGGTCACCGGGCGCGCGATGAGGCGCGATGTTGACGCCCATGGGGATGACGACCACTTTGCTCTCCGCTTCGGGAACCAATTGCACGAGTTGCTGGCGGAGTTCGTGGCTCACCGTCACCACTCGGGCACTGCGGCGCACGATGAATCGAACGACAGGCCGCCCGCCGGGTGCACGCTTGAGCAACCGCAGGGCTCCCGAATGCTCGACCACCACATGCGGCTTTCCCAGCATCCACGACGCACAGGCGCCGACCAATCCTGCCGGGACGAGCCAATGGGAGAGGATGACCTCGCTCGATCGTCCCAACCGCCACGCCCAGAGGAAGAAGGCGATCGCATAGAATGGAAGCACCAGCCACGCCAGTGGTTCTCGCTCCAGCCTGGTGCCACTATCGGACGCCGAATCGAGAATCTGAGCGCATCGCGGGAAGACGTACGAAAACCGCCGCACGAAAAAGGAATCCCATTTCTCCCTCACCCGAGCCGCCGGGTCCGGCGGCGCCAGAACGGTGACCCGGTATCGACGCGACAATGTGGTGGCCAGTTGACGAAGATAATCGCAGGTCGGCTCGCCCGGTCGGCGAGGAAATGAACTGGTGAGCATGAGCAGGGCCGGTTTGCTCTCCATACGACCCATCGGCGTCCCGAACGTCAACCGCGAGCAGTCGGCGAGGTCACGTTCAAGAGCAGGGCATCATCCCAGGTAGCCCAAATTCCTCAACCGCGCCTCGATCTCCGCCTCTTCTTCCGGTGTGAATTCAACCTTCGGCCGGGCGGCGGCTCCACTCACGGCGGGCACAAATCGCGGTGCATGCCTCCGGCGGTAGGTGTCTTCGAACAGCTCGTCAACGACCCGGCCGTCGACATCATCGGGGATTTCCACGCCCAGTTGATAGAGGATGGAGGGGAGCACGTCATAGATTTTCAATCCCGTCAATCGGACGCCGGACCGGAGATGTCGGCCTCGAGCAATGAAGATGCCTTCCATGCGATGACTGCCCGAATTGCCGAATGCCTCGGTGACGAACCGATTGGAGTGAAAATCGGTATTCCCCAACGCCAAATATCGCATATCCTGGGGCAGGAAACAGATATCCGGGGCTTCATCCAGGTGGTGCCCATGATACAGTTCCTCTCGCGTCCAGATGGGACCGATCAATCTCCGACCGGTCTCCGGATCGCATAGTCGTCGGAGGCGACTGATGATCTCCGCCCTCACCCGCTCGTATTCCCGTCCCGGTTGGACGATGCCTTCCGGCTCGCGTCCTTTCACATTAATGAAGATCTGCCCATAATTGCCCTTACTGTAAGCCGTGGTGTGAGCCCAATCGACGTCCTCGAAAGAGAGAAACAGCTTGCTCAGCACCCCCACCGACTCCGGTTGCAGCGTCACCCCACGAGGAGGACGAACGCGGGCCAACAGCGGATGTCGGGAGAGGCGATAGGCGCGCTCGGGCGTGAATCCGCACCGGAACAGCCAGCGCTTCAGGCGCGCCTTGACGCTCCGCTTCAATCGAAGGAATCCCTCCTGAAGCAGCCACAAATTGAACGAGCAGTATTTATGCACCGGACCGAATCCGTGATCGGAGACGATCCATACCGAACAGGACGAACCTGCTTCCTCCACCATGTGGGAGATCTGTTTGTCCACTTGCTCCCAGTAGTCGTAGACCCGCGCGGCGTAGGCCTCGTTCTCCCACCGGTCAAACCGAGGATGGGTCGGGTCGATCACATGCCATAATTCATGTTGAATGCGATCGGTGCCCCAGATATGGGTGATGAAGACATCCCACTCATATTGGCGCATGAGGTAACGATTGACCTGCGATTTGTACTCCAACTCATCGAGCAGCTCATCGACCACGGCGTCGATGTTCCCCGGAGCATAGGTCTCGGTCAGGTAAAGGCGATAAGGTCCGAGAATCTCTTCGATCTCGTCGAGCAACTGATGCGGATAGGTGAAATCGCGCCGTCCCCGGGGAGTGAGAAAGTCGGCGATCATGAGCCCGTTCACCTCGCTGGGCGGATAGGTGCAGGGGAAATTGGTCACGATGACCCGGCGCCCGGCGCGGCTGAGGATATCCCAGAGTGCTTCGCCATCGCGCGCCGCCGCGCTGGCGGCCACAAACGAACGCCCACCCCGGCGGGGGAGAATGAATTCGAAGATGCCATGTTTTCCCGGATTCTTGCCGGTGGCCAACGACGTCCAAGCCACGGCGGTGATGGGCGGGAACGCGCTCCCCAACTCGCCTCTGGCGCCCTCCCGGAGCAGGCGGGCCAGCGTCGGGCATCGCCCGTCGGCTATGAGGCGATCGAGCCAATCGAACGTCACCCCATCGAGGCCAATGAGGAGGACTTTCTCGGTCATGGTGATCTCGCCTTGTTTCGGAATGGCTGCATTGTAGGAGAGGGCGGAGGAGAAGTCAACCGCTGGTGAAAACCACGCTCGCCCCGGAGGCGTCGTCTCGGGAGCCGGTCATCCGGTGAGCTTCGACGCTCACTTCGGCCTGCCCACCGTGACGATGGCCCGGGCGCTGGCCACATTATCGGCGCCATCTCGAATGCGCACGGTGATGGTGTGCTCCCCCGGCGATAAATCGTCGATGACCAGCTCGAATTGCTCTTCCGGCGCATCCAGGATTCCATCGACCGAGAGCATCTGCCGGGGCTCGACGTTATCAACGAGATATTCGGCCATGGTGATGGGCGTGGCGCTATCTCGCGCTACGAACTGCAGGCGCACGCTCCCATCGGACTGCACCATGACGCTCAATGCCTCGATCCGCGGGGGCGTGTTATCGACTTCGAACCACTCGGTCACGCGCTCGGCCCGCAATGCGCGATCCGGGGGATTGGAGGGTTCATCGCTGGCCACGACTTTCACCCGATAGTAACCGTCGGGCAATTGGGTCGTATCCCAGGAATAAAACGTATCGGTCAACTCATCTTTCATCAATTTCCAGGCCGTCTCTCCCTCCCCGCGAATGTAGACGCTGTAGACTAATTCGTCATCGTTGGCGTCGGTAGCCGTCCACGTGATGGTTCGGAAGCCCTCCTTGACCACCTGACGCGGGGGAGCCTGATTGGCCTTCTGTCGCCGTCGGCGCGTGCGATTGGTCTGCGCCTGCGATGAGGCGCTCCCGCCACTGGATGTCGTACTGGAGACGGTGGTCACCGCCTGGACGGTCCCGTAGGTGGGGACTTTCTCGAAAGCGATATCCGGAGGTTGGAGAACGAGCGATTCGAGGCGCGGCGCCACATTGCGCGGCAGGTAGGCGAGCTCCACGCTATCCACCACCGGTGTTTCTGCTCCCGATGAGCTGGTGAGGACCAGCTTCCACTGGATGAATCGCGCCGGCGGGCTGGTGACTTTCTCCCCCCGGGCTCGAGTGAGCGCACCCGACCACGGACTCCAGGTATTATCCGGCTCCCGGGTATTTCCGCTCCGGGTGAACAGAGTGACGCTGGTGCCCGGCGGGACTTGCTGACGCCAGCGAATGAGCCCCCATTGAGAAAAAGTGGCCGTATCCTTGACCGACGAGACCAGGCTCCCTTCCCGGGCGTAGCCGGACTCCAAGGCGAACAACCGCGCCAGATTGCTCGTCGCCGCATACACTAACGGGCGTCGTCGGCTCACCAAGAGCGCGGTCACCTGACTCGGTTCCACCCGGGTGAGGAGCGCGCTCCGAGTCCCATCGGGCGCGATCTGATAGATGACGCCCTCATCGCCCGTCCCGGCCAACAAGCCTTTGGAAGGCCAAAACGCCACGGAGAACACCGTGGCCTTGTCGGATGTCCAGATCTCCTCGGGGAACCCCTCGGGAGTGATGCGAAAGATACGGCTTCCCGGGATTTCGGTCTTCGCCTTCGTCGTGGCCGCGCCAGCTTGCTGCCCGAGAGACTGAGTACTACTGGCGGCGCTGATGGTGATCACGGTGGAGAGTGATGAGGTCGTGCTCGTCGTGGTTGTCCCCGTTTCTTTTTTCTCCTCCCCGATTCCAGCAGCATAGATGGTCCCATCCGGCGCGACGGTGATCGCGGTGATCTCGGCGACCGGGGCATCATAAAGAATGAACGGTTGCCCATCCGGTGTGAAACGAAACAGGCGAGCCCGACCCTCGCTCCCGGCGAGCAGATCGCCCTGAGCATCGAAGGTCAAGCACCGAATGTGTTTTTCCCCGCTATCGAAGAAGACCGATCCCTGACCTCGCCGGTCGACGCGGTAGATGACGCCATCTTCGCCGGTCCCCACGTAGAGAACCCCTCGCCGATCGACGGCGAGCGCCCAGATATACCGCGCCGGCGGATCGTAGAACACCTGACTCTGGCCATCGGGAGCGACGCGATAGACTTTCCCGTCGGGCGATGTCCCGACATACAGATTATCTTCGGCATCCACGGCGAGCGCGTGGACTTCCATTTCCGGAGCATCGAAGAAGAGACGTCCCTCTCGGCCATCGTAGACGTACACTTTGCCCTCATGACCACTGCCCAGGAACACGCGCCCTCGGGAATCTTCGGCGATCGACCAGAAGAAGGCTTCCGTCCCCTGATACACCTCATCGAGCTTGGGCGCCAGTTGAATATAACCGTCGGAACGAATGGTGATGTTGGTCGGCGTCCCCTGTTCGAACTCTTCGGCGCGATCTTGTTGCCAGAGCTGCGTCGTGCTGGCCCACACCGAGATGATCGAGGCGAGCACGGCCGCGCCAGTCAGCGCGAGACTTTTTCTCGTCATGGTCATCACTCACTCTCTCTGAGAGTCGGGCCGACCCTGGACCGCGCCCTCCGCCCTCATTTCACGATGAGCGTCAACTGAGCGCTGCCGCGAACGACGGCCCCCACAGCGGTCGATGCGATCAGGAGCGGCGAGTCATCGACCCGGACGGCTCGACTCGCCGTCCGGTCCGACGCCATCACCGAGATCACCGACGGCGGCAGCGAGGGCAACAGCCGATCGTGTACGACATAACCCGGTTTCCGCTCCGAGAGGCGCACATAGAGGTGGTCGCTCGGCCGCTCCCGATTGAGGATGGCGATCAGCTCGTCCAACGAGCCGGCCCCCATACCCCGATGCTCCAGTGCCCGGAGCGTGCTGGCATCGGCAACCATCAGCGTGAGGTGCTCCTCGGGGCGAACGCTCTCGGGAATTTTCACCCTGAACGTTTTGATGATCCGCGGGCCGCGATACGGGCGCAGGATGACGTAAACGTCAATGTCATCCCCGGGATGGACGGTGCGCTTGCTCACGCGAAGCTCCTCAATGGTCATCGATCGGCGTTCTTCCGAGAGCGCGAACGTGACGTCCAGGCCGCGAATTTTCGGGTGCTCCACGCTGTTGTTATACAATCGAGCGAAAGACTCGTTGATGCGCTCGGCCACGACCAGGGGCACTGGCTGGAGCAAGCTCGCATCAGATGACGTGACCATATCATGAACGCGGACCGCCGGGTGCCCTTCCAGATGAATGAGGCCGTCGTATCGGACGGTCAGCTCGTCGGACTGTTCCACCGACAACAGAATAGAATTGGCCAAGGTGAAATTGAGCAGCAACGGCGCTAAGGTCGGATGTCGCAGGATGCGATAGTGGTACGACAGGCGCCCCCGCGCCGGGCTGATGACGTTGACGGTGACCGGAATGAGGTTCGGCTCGACGCCGACGAGTCCCATGATCGCCGTCAACCGATCCTGGCGCACGGTGCCCACGATGTCGCCCAATCGCGCAATCTTGAACGACGACATCTCGCTGGCCACGGTGGTCAGAATCTCCGCCGTGGCCATAGGCATGTCGGTCGTACCGAGTTGGAAGAAAGGATGCCCGAACGCCAATACCCGTTCCCCATCGCGGTAAGAGACCGTCCCCGTCGCATAGACGGAGAGATCCCCGGCTACAAGAACGGCGGCGATCGGCGCTCCCGGGACCAGATCGGCTCCCCGCTCGGGCCGGAGCTGCCCGCCACCGGTACTCCCTCCACCAATGGTGATGGGCTTCAGATGATAGCGCTCCAAGAGTGGAGCGAACCAATCGATGACCTGCTGCCGGAAGCCACTGAAAAACAGCGGCGAGGGGATGGGTTCCAACAGGCGAGGCCTCCCAGATCCCCCTGCCGAGCCAGCCCGAGGGGCGGCCGCCGCCCCTCGGTCCGAACTTCCCTTGATCGCATCGATCGACCAGGTCCGCCAGAGGCCCGTTCTCTGGGGGTGTTTCTCCGTCTCCATCCGCATCAGTTGGAGCATCGATTCGATAGGGGTGATGCCGGCAATGGGTTCTTTGGTGAACAGCCCGAACCGCAACGAGAGGGCCCCGGCCAATCGCCCATCAATGTAAGCCGGGCTCCCGCTCATTCCGGCGACCACGCCCGTATAGGTCGGTTTGGGGCCGGTCAGTCGCACCAGAATGACATCCTGGCGGGGACCGAGAGCGTGAGGCAGAATGCCGAGCACGCGAAAACCAAACTCCTCGATGGCCTCGCCTTGAAACACGGTGCGAATCGTCCCCTCCATGCCGGGCTCGATCTCGTCCAGGCGAATGATGGGAACCGCCACAGGCGTTCCTCTCACCGACACCGATGAGCGCTGGTCCCCTTTGGCCCCCAGTACATTCACCAACAGGAAACCAAGCGCGCAGAAGATGGCCATCCGCTCGTTCATCATTTCTCCTCCCGCGCGGTCATACGCCTGAAGACGTGCGCCCGTTTCAGGTACGGCTGAGCCCGGTCAGTGCACCAATGTTCGCTTCCACTCCCGCTCGACTTCATCCACTGCAAAGCGGGAAGTTTTTAATTCCTCGGACGGAGATTGTCAACACCTGAGCCTCATCGTGGGACAAGAAGGGACGCTACCCCCAGGCCCACGCCTCGGAGAGCGCGACCTCTCTCCTGGAGCAAGAATGTCCGCATCAATGTGATGAGGCTAGGAACCGGACGCGCGCTTCTTCAATGCCGCCTGGACGGCGGCGGCCAGTTCGTGAATATGATAAGGTTTCCGCACCAGCCCGGTGGCTCCATCCTTGAGGAGGTCCTGTACCGATTCTGGAGCGCTCCCGTAGGCGGTGGCGAAAAGTACATTCACCGTCGGATCAATCTGCTTCAATTCGCGGAACGCCTCTCCACCTCCCTTCTTCGGCATCACAATATCCAGAATGACCACGTCAATCTCGCCGCGATGCGCTTGATAGACGCGAATGGCTTCTTCCCCATCGCGGGCGGTCAGCACGCGATAGCCGAGGTGCTCCAGCGCCGCTTGAGCGAATTCCAGCACCACGGACTCATCTTCGACCAACAGAATAGTCCCCGTTCCCCGCTCCACTTCCAGGCGCGGACGCTCCTGACGCAACTCAACGCCCTCGGCCACGGGCAGATAAATGATGAACTGAGCTCCTTCGCCCACCTGACTGTCGACGTCGATGGCCCCACCGTGATTGCGCACGATCCCGTATACAACCGCCAGTCCTAATCCCGTCCCTTTCCCCACTCCTTTGGTGGTGAAGAAAGGATCGAAGATGCGAGGACGAATCTCCGGGGGAATTCCCACGCCCGTGTCACTCACCGTGAGACGGACGTACCGTCCCGGCGTGAGCCCGGGATGACGCTGATAAAACGACTCATCTGGTTCTTCAACGGCGGTCTCAACGCGCAACTGGCCGCCCTCGGGCATGGCATCGCGGGCATTGATGGCCAGATTCATGATGACCTGTTGAAGCTGCGTGGGATCGGCCAGCACGAGAATCTCCTCCGACGCCAACGCCAGACTGATCTCGATATTCTCGGGAATAGTGTGCTTCAAAAGCTTGACGGCCTCTTTGAGGAAGGGGTGCAAGAGCAAGGGTCGTTTCTCCGCCACCTCTTCGCGGCTGAAGGTGAGCAATTGCCGAATCATCGCCGCCGCTCGTTCGCCCAATGTCTCAATATGCTGCAGCTTGTCGTAGTGCGGGCTCGCCGGCTCCATCTCGCGGAGCAAGAGCTGGGCATATCCCAGGATGCCGGTGAGCATGTTATTGAAGTCATGGGCGATGCCGCCGACCAGGGTGCCCAAACTCTCCAATTTTTGTGCCTGGAGCAATTGGGCCTCTAATTCCTTCTCTTTGGAAATTTCCCGGACCGTCGCCCGATACCCCTGGGTGCGCCCATCAGCATATTGAATGGCGATGGCGTTCAGCCGCACCGGGATGCGCCCCCCATCTCTTCGCCGCAACTCCAGCTCGATATTCTCAATGTGTCCCTGGCGCTCGACGAGTTCGGGAAGGCAGTGCGCATGCTGGCACCATTCGGAGGCCACCAGCTCGTCAAACCGACGTTTGCCGATGATCTCATTCCGTTCGTAACCGAGCCAGGCGAGCATGGTGGCGTTCATCTCCTCTACGAGGCCGTCGGCGCCCACCGTGAAATACCCGTCCGGCGCTTCGTTATACAGCTCCCGATAGCGCATCTCCGCCTGGTGGACCTGCTCATAGAGTTTCACCGACTCGATCAATCCCGCCACATAGTTAGCGAAAATGTCGAGCAATCGACGCTCCTGCTCGGTGAAGGTGCCCGCCCTTCGCCAGAGCGTGAGGGCGCCGAGAACGTTGCGACCTTTGATCAGGGGCAAGGACAGGCCCGCGCGCACTCCCAAGGTCTCCATCACCGGATCGACGACCGATGGAGCACCGTTCGATCCGTTGGCTATGAGCGGTTTTCGCGTCCGGATCGCCCGGGCGCATAGCGTGGGCGCATCGAGCATCACCTGTCGACCAACGATGGCCTCCGCCTGCTCGCCCCGGGCGGCGACGCACCGTAACCGGTCGCCGTCTGGATCGAGCAACGAAAGGGTGACCACCCCGGCCGGGACGATAGCTTCGGCCGCCTGGATGATCCCCTGAAAGAGCCGCTCAGGACTGAGTTCCCCCACCAGGCGGCTGGTCTGCTCTTGCAAACGAATGAGCGCTTCCTCCATCCGCTTCCGCTCGGTAACATCTCGTCCGGTGGATATGAAATGCGTGATCGTGCCGCTGGCATCGCGGATCGGCGAGATGGTCTTCTCTTCGACATAGAGTTGGCCGTCTTTCTTCCGGTTGATAATTTCGGCCCGAAAGACCCGTCCGGCCAGAATCGTCTCCCACAGGCTTTCATAGAACTCTCTCTCATGCCGGCCCGATTTGAGAATTCGCGGCGTCCGGCCAATGGCTTCCTCGCGGGTATAACCGGTGAGGTCTTCGAACGCCGGATTGACATATTCGATGACGCCGTCTTTATCGGTGATGAAGACGTTATCCCCGGCCTGCTCCAGGGCGAGCGAGAGTTTCCTCACCGTTTCCTCCCGCTCTTTCTCCTCGGTGATATCCAACATCGTCCCTTCGTAATAAAGAACGTGCCCTTCGGCATCGCGCACCACCCGGGCACTATCTCGAACCCAGATGAGTTGCCCATCGCGACGGCGCATCTGGAATTCCCGATTCACCACCGCGCCTTTTCGTTCCAACTCTTCTCGCCACTGTTGGCGATCCTCCGGCCGCACATAAAACTCTGTGGCTTGATGGTCGAGCAACTCATCCACCCGGTCGAATCCGAGCATGCGGGCCATCGCCGGATTGGCCATCAATAATTTTCCATCCGGCGTACTCCGATAAATGCCCTCGATGGAACCCTCGAAGATGTGACGATACTTGGCCTCCGATGCCGCCAATTCCTCTACGAGTCGAGCACTCTCCATAGCCATGGCCGCCTGCCCGGCGAAGATGGTCACCAGATGAGCGTCTTCGGTCGTAAATCCTCCCCGCTTATTGGCCACATAGATGATGCCGACAATGCGACGCTCCGTCACCATGGGGACGACCAGAAGATTCACCACGCCGAAGGCTCGCGCCGTCGTCCGTAAAGGCTCCGGTATGTCGTCGATCTGATTGGTGATGAATGGCCCTCGCGTCCGCAAGTTCCAGTACTCGCGCAATGCCCCACGAGCCCGATAGTGGAATGCTTCCACCATCTCTTCGGGCACGCCATAACCGGGCGGGTGGGCTCGAATTTCGCCCGTTCGGGCATCGTAGAGGGTGACGACGCATTTTTCGGCTCGCACCAGTTGAGCGATCCGCTCGGTGAGTCGTCCGCAAATGGTGGACAGATCGCCGGTCGTGGTGAAGACGCGGGCAATCTCATAGAGCCCGCGCACCTCTTCCAACCGCTGTTTGGTCTGTTGATAAAGTCGGGCGTTCTCAATGGCCACGGCCGCTTGACCGGCGATGCTCTCGACCAGGGCGAGCTCTTCCTCGGTGAAGTCGCGACTCTCGCTCACATCGAGGAACAGAGCGGCGATGGGCCGGTCTTGAAACTTCACCAGCGTGCATACGGTTGCTCTCATTCCGAAGGCTCGCACGAGTTCGGCTGGCAGGAGTTCGCTCTCCGACGCATCAGGGATGACGATCGGCCCGCCCTCATCGAGCAGCTTCCGCGCGATGGGCAACTCAGTCAGCCGACGCCCTTTCAAGGTCTCCAGGAGAGGAAGCTGATCTTCGGGTATACCCCAGGTGACGAAATCGGCGATCCGTTCCAACCGTTCATCGGGCAGGTAGATCGTGCAACGCCTAACATTGAGCACCTCGACGATCTTGCGCACGATGGTCTCCAGCACGGCTCTGAGATCGAGGGAACCGGTCGCCGCCCGCATGATGTCGGCGAGCACCTCCGCCCGTCGCCGGGCCAGTCGCTCTTTCGCGTAGAGCTCAGCATTCTCAATGGCCAGGGCGAGCGAGTGGGCAAAGGTCATGGCCAACTGCTCATCCTCGTCAGTGAACGGCTGCCCCTCGATCTTTTCGGTCAAATAGACGCCTCCGTAGAGGCGATCCTGACCGGAGATGGGGACGCCCAATAGAGTCTTCATCGCCGGATGGTCCGGCGGGAATCCCTCGTGGCGGGCATCCTGGGCGATATCATCCAGTCGAATGACCCGACCCTCCCGCAAGACGGCTCTTAATATTCCCCGCCCCACCGGGAATTGACCGATCCGTTTCACCTCTTCCGGGTTCAAGCCCGTGTGAATGAATCGCGTCACGGTTCCCTGCTCATCCACGATGGTCACCGCGCCGTATTTCGCCTGGACGAGTCGCACCAGCGCCTCGATGCCTTTTTGGAGGACGGCATCCTCCAGAGGAGAACCGGCCAGGATGGTCAACAGATTCCGACTGGCCTCGTATAGCTCCTCCAGCCGCCGGGCTCGCTCAGCCAGTTGCTTGCGATCGGCCTCAATGATTCTTTTCATGCGCTCGGTTTCTCGAAGCAACTCGTCCTTCCGCCGAACCAGAGCTTCGATCAAACTCTCGTGAGTGATCGCCCCGACGAAACTCCCCTTCCTCTTGAAAACCGGCAGAGCGTCGATATCATGCCGCTCCATATGGCTCAAAACCTCATCGAGGGACGTCGACTCCAGCACTTTGGGCGGCTGGCGCTCGGGCAACAGATCGGCAAAGATCCGATGCGGTGATACCAACAGAATATCCTGCAACCGGACTAGGCCACGAAATTCCTCGTTCCTGAACACGGCGCAGTGTGTCGCTCGTTTGGTCTGAACCTGATCGAGGATGTCTTTGAGCCGCGATTCCTCCGACGCTGTGACGACATGCTGACTCAAAGCATGTTTGGCCTTCAACGCCGTCATATCTCTTCCTCCAATAAAAGCTCGACCTGCAGGTCGAGATGCAAGATCTCCTCATCGCTCATCAACGGCTTCACCTTCTGCAGGACGAAAGCAATGAGTCTCTCTTGCGTGAGCTTCCGCACGATGGCGGCTCGAACGAGGATGTCGCTGATCACATCATCCTCATCCAGTTCGATGTGGTCGAATCGGTTCGAACTCAACAGCGAGAGCGCCCGGCGAATGGCCTCACACCCGATGGGTGCTCTTCGACCGAGCACGAGGGCATCGTGGATGGGTGGGATATTAAACTCTTTGATTTGCGCTCTCACATAGTGCACCATCGAGCTGACTTTCTGTTTCGCACCTCGTTCCATAGTACCCCTCCATCAGAAGTTCGATTCTCGTCAGGATCGAATGAGATTCCTTCCTCATCAATGGAGAACACAACCTGCCAGCACTTCCGAAGCGATGACATATGATTCTCCTCCCCATTCAGTGAGTTTATGCCGGTAGAGTCATGAGAGGAGATCGACTGGACCAGGTGGATGAGCTTCGGGTAGACGTTAGACGGGCTACTCGTTCTAAGCGTTCATTCCATCCGCTATGTCGTGGGAGCGTTCGCCCCATTGAGGTGCACCACCGAGGCACCCGTTCGATCCATGCTTCCCTGACTTCTCGACGTGAGCAACTTCGTTCCCCAGCACAGCTCGGCGGGGCTCCACATGGGTGTTCCAGCAGTAATGATAGAGCGAGGTGAATTCGTTGTTTCAGAATGGCGAGTTCCATCCTACCCCCCGCGCGGTTCTAAAAATAACCACTTTTGGACGGAGGTCGTCACCATCTGACTCCATCCCTGCCTCAACTATACATGACTCGACTCCGACCCATTTATGTAATGAAACTACAGTCTTACCTTAGACCCATTATCCATTATGACGACATCGCCGCCCGGGAGTCAAGCAAATTTTCCAGGAGCCAAGCTCCTGTGATTGGGAGTCGAGCCGGCTGGGGACGATGCCAGGTGTTCCAATGCTTCGACGATCTGATCCCAGGAGAAGCGGTGTTTCATCTGACGAATGCGCTCGATGAATTGGGGAGCCCGTTCATTTCGATAGAAATCATCGACGGCCTCGGCAATGGCCCCCGGGGAACGGGGCTCGACCAGATATCCGGTTCCGCCCGGCTCGACGACCTCCACCAACCCGCCGACGCGCGCAGCCACTACGGGCACGTCCAGCGCATAGGCCAGTTGAACGATGCCGCTCTGCGTGGCCGACGTATAAGGGAGGAGCAGCAGATCGGCAGCACCGAAATAGATGCCGAGCTCTTCGTTAGGAATATACCGATCGATGATCCGGACGTGCCGGTCTACGCCCAATCGATGAACGAGCGCCATGATCTCCCTCTTCCCCCGCCAGAACTCGCCAGCCACCACCAGGGTTACATCATGCTGTTTGAGGATCAATGGGAGACTGCGGATAGCGTAGGCCAATCCTTTGTAGGGCCGGACGAAGCCGAAGAACAACAAGACCTTTCCTTCGATGCCCAGTCGCCGCCGCGCCTCCTGCCGACCCACCCGAGCGGGGATGAGAGGATCGTAAGTGGGGTGAGGCACTCTGATGATCGTCGCCCCCGGTTGCCAGCGCCGCAACCGATCGGCATCCTGGCGGGAATGGACGAGGAACGAGTCGCCGAGACCGAGAACCCGCCGGGTGCAGAACTCTTTCAGCCAGTTCGTCTCATGTTCCACCACGTTATGACAGATGAGAACAGTGTTCGTCGCCTTCGCCCCTCGGACGCCCCTCAGCACCGCGTAAAACGATGGAGCCCAGAACGAGGTCCACCAGGGAACGACGAACAGATGAGGCCGCCAATCGGACACATAGCGCGCCGTTCGGGCCCACGTCACGGGATTGAGCCAATCGAGCATGGGGATGGTCGAGACGGTGAGCGCCGCCTGGCTGGGATCGCGATCCGTCTGACCGGGATAGAGCCACCGGGGATACGGTCGAATGAATCCCAGGAACGCAACGTCATGACCACGAGCGGAGAGATGCCGGGCGAGAAGCGTCATGTAATGAGCGATGCCGCCACGAAACGGATAACTCGGTCCCAGAAGGCAGATCCGCATAGATGCCGCATCCGCACGTCATACCCGCCACCAGAGATGATGACGGGGAACGTCGCTCGCATGGCCCAGGCGCCATCCCCTGAGCAATGACGACCGGGTTCCAGCCGACAGGAACGACCGACGCCTCATCGCGCCGCCCGTTTGACGGCCGGCTCTGCGTCCCGGTTCACCTCCGCCGCTTTGAGACGATAGAGGCTCTCTTCGGCCAGTTTCCGACTCCCGGCGATCAAATCGCTCAACAGTCCCAACACGCCGATTTGAAAGCCCAGTAGGCCCAACGCCACCGCTCCAATGAGCCAGGAGACATTGCCCTCCTCACCCTGAATGAGCACGTCATAAACATATTTCCCGCCCAATATCAATCCACCCATCAAGACCAATCCGGCCAACCGAGTGAAGAAACGCAGCGGCGCGTACATGACGTAAATGCGAAACAGGGTCAGCATGGAGCGGAGGATGTAATCGGCCGTGCTCTTGATCAGGCGCGATTCGCGCAGAGGCGCATTCGCCGTGATGGGCACCTGAGCGATGGCCAACCCCTTACTGGACGCCTGGATGATCGACTCCAGCACGTAGGTATAGCTGGAAATGATATTCAACCGCAACGCGGCTTCCCGACTGTAGGCGCGAAAGCCACAGGTGGGATCGACAATCTGAATGCCGGCCAGGCGAGAGACGACCCAGCTTCCGATCCGTTGAAGGATTCTCTTGGACCAGGAGAACGGGTGGGCCGTTCCCACAGGCCTGGCGCCGATGACCAGATCGGCGCGTCCATCGAGAATGGGCGCGATCAGTCGAGGAATATCGCTCCCGTTGAACGAATGGTCTCCATCGGTATTGACGATGATATCGGCGCCCAGCCGCACACAGGCATCCAATCCGGCGCGAAAGGCGGCGGCCAATCCCCGGTGCGATTTCAATCGGATGAGATGATCGACGCCCGAGGCGCGAGCCGCTGCTGCCGTGTCGTCGGTACTCCCATCATCGATGACGAGGATCTCCACGCGATCAACGCCGTCGATGTGACGAGGCAAATCCTCGAGCGTCAGCGGCAGCGTCGCCGCCTCGTTGTAACATGGAATCTGGATGATCAGTTTCATCGTCTTCGAATAAAGTGTGACGCGAGCAGGTCGCTCGCGCTACCCGATTTTCGCCGCTGGCGAGAAGCATCATCCCATGAACGATTCCTCGCCCACGAGCATTCCCTCGAAAATAGAGGATGGGGCAAGATGGCATCTCGCGCGACACCCGCCAAAAGCCCATTTTCATCCTGGCGGTGTGCCTCACCAGGCTATGGGCGACTCGGCCGAGCAGTGCACCAGGCGAAAACCAGAAGCTCCGAAGGAGCACGATGAAATAGCCCGGGACGCTCCTCCTCGGGAACCCGTTTCCTCATTCCCATGAGCCCTGAAAGAGCGCCATAGGGAGCGCGCGACTCCATCCACTTCTGGTTATCGCACCGCCCATCCTCAGCCAGCGCCATGAGAGATGCCCGCAGCTCTCACTCAGGGCAAACTTTTGAGTTCCGGCCTGGGCTCAGGCAGCGGTTTGCGGGGTATTTTCTCATCGCGCATCGCCGCGTGATAGACGAACGACGCCATGATCACCGAGGCCTGCATCAAATCGCTTTGCAGCGCGTGATCGTACAGGTCCATGTTCGTATGATGGGTTCGCGTCTCATATTCGATGGGATCCTGGATGAATTGGAACCCCGGAAGTCCAACGGCGTCGAACGACAGGTGATCGGTCCCACCGGTATTGCGAATGGTCACCGTGGTCGCTCCCAGATCGTGAAACGGCTCCAACCAGGCCTCGAAAATCGGGCGCACGGCATCATTGCCCTGCAGATAGATGCCGCGGATCTTCCCCGTGCCATTATCCAGGTTGAAGTAGACGGAAAACGTCTCGTGTTCCGGCTTCAGTTGCATGGTGGCCGGATCGCCGAAGTGTTTTTTGACGTACCCTCGCGACCCCAGCAGTCCTTGCTCTTCCCCGCTCCACAGAGCGATGCGAATAGTTCGCCGAGGATGCACGCCGATGGCCTTCAGGATACGCACGGCTTCCATGGCCACGGCGCATCCGGCAGCGTTATCGGTCGTCCCCGTCCCGGCATGCCAGGAGTCCAGATGACCTCCCAGCATCACCACTTCGTCTTTGAGCTGGGGATCAGTGCCGGGAATCTCGGCGATGACGTTGTAGCCAGTGGGATCCTCGTCATAAAACTGCGTCTGCACATCGATGCGGAGTTTGACGGGGATGTGCTTCTCCAGCAAGCGAGCCAGACGGGCGTAATGCTCGCTGGCCACGACCAAGGTGGGAACTCCCGGTTCCCCGTTGAGTTTATAGTCGCCTCCGCTCCCGACGAAGATCGTCCCGTGAGCGCCGCGACTCGGTTCGAGCACGACGGCCACACCTTCGTCGCGGAAGAAGGCGCGAACCTTCTGTCGCCAGGCGCGCCGCGCCCGATAGGCCTTGATCCGCTCGGCCCAGCGTCCTCGTCGTCCCGGCTCCGGCGCCTGCGCCAGGCGCGACAGGTCATCCTCATCGTACCGGCGCGCGTCGGCGTCGAAATGAGGACGCACGTTCGGCGGGGCTCCAGCCATCACGATGGCGCCGTGGAGTTTCCCTTTGTACTTCTGGAAATCGGCTTCCGATTCGATCTTCACCATCATCGGCGTTGCCGTCACCGGACCATCGGTTCCCCGCGTCCATGCTTTGGGAAAAGCGATGAGCGGCTGATATTGCGGCTCGATCATCTCAATGGAGAACCGCTCCACGGCCCACCCCCGGCCGAATTCGCCCCACGGCTCCAGATGGGCGTTCACCAGCCCCCACTCGGTCAGCCGCTTCCGCGCCCACTCGCTGGCCGCCTTGAGATTGGGCGAACCCGTCAATCGCGGTCCGTAGACGTCGGTGAGATAAAAGAGCGTGTCCATCACCCGGGAATGCTCAAAACCTTCGGCCTTGATGCGAGAGATGACGCTGAGATCAACCGGCTCCTGCGCCTGAACGATCCACGTCAAGGCGAGAATGACGAACAGGGCCAGGTTCAACCGTCGTTTCATCGCCTGCCTCCTTCATCTCGATTTGGAATCATGCCATTCCCGTGAGAACGAAAAGATCTCAGGACGCCCATCCACACCTCATGGTCATCATGGACGAGATCCTCATTCGGCTCGCCAGCAGGACGTCCCCGCCGGAATGGGGGCATGGGTCGTTCGCCCCCGATCGCGGGCCGCATCGAATTGACCGACTTATCGGCGTCGATGACCGGGCGCGCAGCGGGCACCACGTTGGCGATCATGCGCTCCTCGCACCGGTGCTGCCTTTCCTTCCGGAGCGGGAGGGCGCGCCACGCGACGACCACACCTCGATGCTCATGTCTCTCTGGGAGTGGCACAGGGAGGAAAGGTAGCCAACCCTCTTCCAAAACTCAAGTCGAACGCTGGCGATGGATGGCGTGAGGATGAAACGTCATGGCACAAGCTGACTGCTCGCGCCACAGCGGAAGAGCCGACCGGGGTGGGAGCGGCGAGCCCCCAGTCACCGGTCGGCTCCAGAGTCGTCAACGATCAGAATTCGTACCGCAGAGCAAACTGCATGATGCGCGGTTGCGTCAGCGTCGCGTTATAGCGACCGAACGTCGTGGTGATGTCGGGGAACGCCGTCAGATCATCGACATTGAACCGGACCGAATTGGTCACGTTGAACACTTCCCAGCGGAACTGCAGGCGATGCGTCTCGGTGATGGAGAACGATTTCATCAGCCCCATGTCGATGCTGAAGTAGCCATCGCCCCGGAGCAGATTGCGAATGCCCGACTCGCCCGGCCGCTGGAAGCGGAAGTGCTTCAACGCTTCCGAGGGATTGGGGAAGACGTTGGGCCAATCGCCCTTGGTCGTCTTGGTCTCCGGCAATGTCTGACCTTCTTTGATCATCGTGTTCCCCTGCAGGTTCCAGTTAGTCGCCCAGCAGGAGCGGCAGTTGATGATGTTGAACGGGAAGCCACTCGTCCAGCGGAAGATGCCCGTCGTCTGCCACCCACCGATGAGCTGATTGAGCCATCCGGAGACATTCCCGCCGAGCGGTTTGCCGCGCCCGAACGGCAACTCGATCACCCAGTTGGCGTTGATCTGGTGACGGACGTCGAAATCGGAGAACGAGTACTGCTGCCGCGGATTCCAGGTGTTGATGATGAAGTCGCTGTATCCACCGGCGAAGAAACTGCTGAACGCTCCACCGCGCTCCGTCCCCGAGGTCAGATCGAGCGATTTGGACAACGTGTAGTTGAAATCGAACGTCACGCCCTGACTGAACCGCTTGCGCAGACTGAGCTGGAAGGCGTGGTACTCGGAGAATCCGATGGTGCTCTGCGCAGCCAGCGAGGAGTACTGGTCGTTCCAGTAAGCGAACGGCGTCCCTTCCGGATTGTCGGGCGTGCCATAGGCGCAGGCCGGGAAGCAGAACAGATCCATGATGAACAGCGCGGTGATGTAATCCGGAGCATTATCGCGATACAGCTCGTAGATCTCCTGCGTGCTGGTCAGGCCGCGCCCGCCGCGCATGCCGGCGGTGGGGAAGATGTTCTCCCAGTAGGGAATGGGCGGCACGTCGCTGGTGGGAACGCCGGCCTCGATCATCTTGACCAGCATCTGAGCCGCGGTGAAGTAATCCATGCCCGACTGGGGATCGACGAGATTCATCGGCATGGCCAGGTCTCGACGGGTGAGCAGATTGCGGCCGCGACGTCCGACATAGGCCAGCTCGATGCTCATGTTCCACGGCAATTCGCGCCCGATGACGAAGTTGAACATATGGGCATAGGGCGTGACGATGGTATCGTCGATGCTGGTGGTGATGGCGAACAGCCCGAAGGGCGGCGTCTGCGGGAATCCGCCCGGTGGCGCTTCCGGCTGGAAGGGCGTCCCGTCATTGGCCACTCGCGGAATATCGAATACCCCGGTGAATCGCGGTCCGTTGGCTTCGGTGATCGTCCCCCAGGGCGTGGTCAAGCTGGTGGCCAACCCGAACGATCCGAAGCGATCGAACGTGGTCGCCAAAGCATGCCCGATGCGATCGTACACCAGGCCATACCCGAAGCGGAACACGGTACGACCTCGGCCGAACAATCGCGGCAAGAAGCGACGCGGCGACCAGGCGACCGAAATACGGGGCGCCCAGTTGTTGTAGTCCTTTTCATAGAACCCGGGCTTGCCGTTGGCCGGACCGGCCAGATCGAAGCTGATGCGCGGGAGATCGAACGAGGGGATGCCCCGCTGCATGCTGGACCGACGGAGTTCGAGCCACTCGCCGAAGCTGGGCGTCGGTCTCACCTGCAGGCCGTTGACCTCCCACGGAGGCGTGTAGTACTGATAGCGGACGCCGAAGGTGATGGTGAGACTGGGCGTAGCTTGCCACTTGTCCTGAGCATAGAACTCGTATTCGTTGGTGGCGTACTTTCGGCGAATGACCGCCCCCTCGGGGAGGACATTCCCTTCGCGGTCGTAGTTATACCGCGCCGTGAACTGGCTGAGGATGCCGAGCAGCAGCGTCGGATAGGAGTCGGCCCAACTGGCGAAGAAGCCGGGATCCACCGCCGGGAGCGTCTCACATCCGGGCTGCGAGCATCGCGGATGCCCCGGTGCCGTCCATCGACCCACGCCGAGCAACCAGGACCCGTTGGCGATGACCGTGTGGAACGAGTTCTGCGTGGAGAATCGAGGAATGCGGGTGAACCGAATGTTGGTGCCGAACTGCAGCGTGTGCGAGCCGCGAATCCAGGAGACGTCATCGACCAGATTGTGCGTCTTGGCGATGCGCCCACTGGAGCGCGTCGTCGCCGGAATGTTATCCAGGAACCGGAACGTCGCCTGCGTTCGCTGCTGCAAGCCCGCCGTCTCCGTGCTCAGCCGGGTCAGTCCCCAACGGAAGGAATTCACGATATTCGACTTGATGGTCGCGTCGTACCCGATGGCGAATCCCTTGGGATTGGTCAACGTCAGGCTGTTCGGGGGTTCCCCGGGAAACTGCGGCGAATCTCGTTCGGTGTCATCCTGGAAGTTTCCGCGGAAGAAGAGCCGATGAGCGGCCTTCAGATCGATGTTGAAGTCGCTGCGCAGGATGAACGTGTTGAACTGATCTTTGATCGGCGCGGCGAAGCGATACCCGACGATATTCAACCCATCGCGACCGGGATCATTGGGTTCAGGGAACTGCTGGAAGTAGGCCAACGCCGCCGGGTTCGGCCCGATCCCCAGCGGATCGAGGGACGCCGCCTCCTCCGGCGTCAGCACGTGGATGCCCGCGGGAATATTGAACGTGCGCCCGGCCACGGTGATCGTCGTCGGCGGACACTCTTCGGGATTGGCGCATCGATACTGGAGATATCCGTGACGCAGCAACATCGAGGGGACGAACCGCAATTCCGATTGTTCGCGTTTCAGGCGGAACCCTTCGTAGTTGCCGAAGATGAACCAGCGATTCTTGATGATCGGGCCGCCCGCCGAGGCGCCGAAGATGTGGTAATTCAACACTGGCGGTTCATTGGGTCGCGGGGGCGACGCTTCGATCTGGGACTTCTTCAGGAAATAATCGTTGGCCGACGTCGCCGTATTGCGGTGGTACCAGTAGAGCGACCCATGAAGCTCATTGGTTCCGCGTTTGGTCACCAGACTCACCTGCGCCGCGCTGGAGCGTCCCTGATTGGCTCCGTAGTTGGTCGTGGTGACGCGAAACTCCTCCACCGAATCCACCGTCATGCGGAGCACCGACGTGTAGGCGTAACCGAACTGAGGATCATTCACGTCGACGCCGTCCAGGGTCACGTTGGATTGGTCGCTGCGACTACCGTTGATGCTGCCGGTGCGGATGTCATTGGTGGGAAGATAAACGGCGCCCGGCTCAAGGCTCAGCAGATTGACGACGTTACGACCGAGCAGCGGGAGTTGACGGATCTGGAGTTCGCCGAACGGATTTCCGATACTGGCATCCGTCTTATTGATGAGCGATTCGGCTTCGATTTCCACGACCTCCACAATCTCTCCCACCTCGGTGAACTGGAGATCGAGCGTCATAGGGGTGTTGACGAGCAACTCCAGGTTCTCGCGCACGATGGTCTTGAATCCGGTCTGCTCGACGCGAAGATCATAGGTGCCGGGAGGGATCTGAACGAACTGGAAAAAGCCTCGCTCGTTGGTCGTCGTGGTCCGCGTCAACCCCGTCGCTTCATCGGTCAGCGTCACCGTCGCACCGGCCACCACCGCACCCTGCGGGTCGGTGACCGTCCCGGAGAGCGACGTCGTTGCCTGAGCGCGCACCACGAGCGTCATGAGCAATAAGAGAGTGAGACACCCCCAAATCTTCAGCGCACTTCTGCCGAAATCCACGTGAAAGATTTTCCGCGTAAAATTGCTCACAGATTTGAGGGCACCTCGCTCGAGGTCGATTCGAGTCATGGTCAAACCCTCCTTTCTTTGATTGGCTGAAGTCGGTGTAAGCATAACCACATTCCTGGACGCTGTCAAGCCAGGGGGTAACCAAGAAACTGTCTCAAACTAGAAGAGTTACGGGGATTCGCTTCTCAATCTCGACGGTGCGTTTCCTAACACTGAACCGCTCCGTAGATCAGAGATCATGACGAGGGCCTTGAATGTCGAACGAACCCAGTATCGTTCGAATCTGGGGTTAAAGACGTCAGATTGACGGAGAGTCTCTTTGCCCCTCCCTCAGCCCGGGCCGAGTGACGCTCGCCCGGCCGCCGCAGGTGGTCATCGAGGAAGCGATACGAGGTTCGCAAGAACCTCCGGTACTCGGCGATCACGCTTCAAATAGCTTGGGGATGTTCGGAGTCATGAGCGTTTCCTCCTTTCTCACTTGCGGACAGGCCGCCTTGCCGACACATCGGGCTGCGCCGCGCCCTCTGCTTGCAGAGCGGTACCTGGCGCTCGCCTCAGCAACCAGAGGCTGGCATCGTAGACCCGGATCGCTTCGGGCACTCCTCGGATCGATTCCGAAACCAGCGTAACCAGGGAAAGAGCGGCGTCCGGATGCTCCTGAGCTGCGGACTCCAGGGCTCGCACCTCCCGTTCTAAAGTAGCGGCATCCTGAACCTCCGCACAGACCTGGATCAACTCCCGTCCTCCCCCTGGCCACCGGGCGAGAAAATCCACTTCGAAACCCTTCCGGGTACGGACATAACCGATCTCAGCGCCGTGCCGCAGCAGCTCGATGCACACAACCGTCTCAAGCGCCTTCGATGGTTGCACGCGGCCGCTTCGATCGAAAATCGGGATGAGCCCCGGATCGACGGGATAGATCTTCCGGGGATTGCTCATGCGCCGCCGTTCGGAATCCGTGACGAGCCAGACACCGTGAACGAGAAACGTATCTTCCAGGTGGCCGAGGTAAGCGTGGAGCGAATCCTTGGCGATGCGCACGCCCCGGGACTTGAGATCGTTGTAGAAGCGGTTGATGCTGAACAACCCGGCAGCATGAGCCAACAGATGCCGGACGAGTTGCCGTAGCGCCAGCGGATGCGAAACACCGTGCCGCTCGATCACATCCCTGAGGAGCGTCGCGTCCACATAACTGCGCAGCAGTTCAACTCGATCTCGCTCCGAGGCCCCCTGCGCTTCGGAGAATCCACCAACTGTGAGGTACGTCTCCAGGTCCCTGCGCAGGGCCGAACGCTCGGCCTTGGTCGCTCGCTCCGGATCTCGGATCTCACGCCCGTGATGCCGCAGGAACTCGCGGAAGCTGACAAGGAAAGACCAGAGCCTCCATGGCGCGCCCGCGCATGCTGGTGGCCACCTCGCGCGAGAACATCCGCGCCGAGGCCCCGGACAGGAAGAGATCGAGGCTTTCGGTATCGAGAACTCGGCGGGCAAAGCGCTCCCAGCCTTCCACCATCTGGATCTCGTCCAAAAGGAAGAGCGCTCGCCTTCGGTCGCGCCACTCCGGATGGAGGCGGTAGTATTCTTCGAGGAGTACAGACAGATCGGCGGCCGTGAGATCGGCCAGCCGCTCATCGTCGAAGTTGAAGTAGAGGATCCCCTCCCGCGGCGTCCCGGCCGCCACGCGGTCGGCGAGCACCTGCCACAGGAAGGTCGTCTTACCCGTCCGGCGCATGCCAATGACGGCGATCGCCTTGTTTGGAATCGCGGGCACGTGGATATCGCGCCGGGTGAAAGCGGGAATCGGCGCCGCCTCGGCGTCAAGGATCTTCTGGCGGAGGATTTGCCTGAGCTGTCCGTCCATGGAGGATGGAATAACAAAAATCTATCCTTTTTACAAGGACAGATTGATTGAAGGGCTCCTCCGCTCAACGCTCCAACGGTGTGGGGATTCGTTCAAGAGCACATCGACGCGAACGCTCATCGGAATCGGCGGCCAGTGCCACCAGAACCCGTCATCGACCATGTCAACGGTGAGAACTGTCCAAGGCGCTCATGCGACGAACGATCTCGTCCCACTTCCCCTGCGCTTTGAGGATGAGTTCGACGGCGTCACGGACGCCGCCGCGACCGCCGGGACGTTTTGTGATCCAGTGAGCCGCTTCTTTGACCTCCCGGACGGCATTGGCCACAGCGATGGCCAGTCCCACCCGGCGCATGACGGGCAGATCGGGCAAATCATCGCCGATATAAGCGACCTCATCATCGGTGAGGTTTTCCCTCTGAAGAACGTCTTCGTAAGCTTGAAGTTTGTCCTCAGCATTTTGATACAGATGATGGGCGTGCATCTCTTTGACGCGCCGGGCCAACACCCGCGACTGGCGAGTGGTGATGATGCCGGTGCGCAAGCCCGCCTGAGCGGCGAGCTTCACGCCCTGTCCGTCCTGGGAGAAGAAGAATTTGATGTCCTCGCCATCGGGAAGCAGAATGATCCGTCCATCGGTGAGGACGCCGTCACAGTCCATCAAGATGAGCCGAATACGCTGCGCGCGCGCGGTGATCTCGTCCATGTCCTTCACCATGCCCTTCCACGCTCACTTTTCCACGAAGACGGGAATCTCGTAGAGCTTCCAGCTCGACCCCTGCTGCCGGAGGATGTAGATGGCCCGAGCCTGACGCTGCCCCTCGCTGGTCGTGGCCAGCGTTTTCACATCCAGGATCACGCGATGAGCGTCCAGTGGCGCACCTCGCAAAATATCCGTCTTCCATCCTTCGAGGAAGGCGACGCCGACGGCGAATGATTTCAGATTCTGCATGTCGACCAACTCTTTCACGGCCGCCGGACGTCCTGAGCCGATGGCGGCATCCAGTCGGGAGATGAATTGTCGCACCGGCTCGCCGGGCTCGGGGAGTTCACCGGCCGCTCGTTCGGCGCGAATGAGCGCATCTCGCGCCGCCAGCAAAGCCACGTCTTCGGCCACAGCCAGCGCCGCCTGACGATAGTGAGCGACGGCATCGGCCGGTCGATGGCGCTTCATCGCCACGTCGGCGAGCGCCCAGCGAGCGTGGGCGAAGACGGCCAGCGAGGGGAGCGTCTCCGCCAGTGCGCGACGGGCCTCCCGCTCGGCTTCATCCAATCGATCCAACGCGGCCAGCGCCCGCGCCCACAGGGCTCGTGCTGCGGCATTCTCCGGTTCGCTGGCCAGGATCTGACGAAACTTGGCTTCGGCTTGAGCGGCCTCACCCCGGATGAGAGCCAGGGTTCCTTCCCCCACGAGTTTGGCCACCGGCGGTTTTCGCGGATAGACGTCGTTCTCGTACTTGGCCTGAATATACAACCGATCGGGGTCCACCCGGGCCCGCTTGGGTTGTGAAGGTGTTTGAAACACGGCCTGGGCATACCCCTGGGCTTCGATCTTCACCGTCTGGCGCAACCGCTGACCGTCCTCGGTTTCGATCTCCACATCGACGTCGCCACCGCCATCGCCGAAATTGGCCACGGTGACCGACCATTTCCCGTTCTCATAGACCGGCTTCCCGACGGCGAAATCCGGCAAGACCACTCGATCGAACCACCGCTCCAGGATGGGTTCCAGTTTTTTGGCCTCACCGGCGGCCAACACGGCCTGGCGGAAATCGGCCAGCGTCACCGTTCGACCGGCCTCTCCGGAGAAGAGCGCCTTGATGATGGACAAGAACTTCTCCTCCCCCAGAGCCTTCTCGATGAGGCGCATCACCATGGGAACCTTGTTATAAATGCTGCGGAAGTATTGCCGGTTGCGAAGAGATTGTCGCGCTAACGGAGCGTCATAGGCGCTCCCCCCTCTGACGATGGCCAGATATTCGGTGCGGAAACGGGCCACCATGCGATCGGCCACCGCAGGGCCATACTGCCGACGCATGTAGAGCAGGGCCAGAAAACTGGGCAGACCATCGAACAGGACGCCGTGTCCCGGACCGGTGATGCGATATCGGCCTCCCAGCCAATTGCGCGCCAGATTGCTGGCCAGAAAATAGACCGTCTCTTCATCGAGAATATCGCGGGCCAACGTTCGCTCATCCACCACCAGGATGCCCGGAGCGCCATAGAAGGGAACGCGCGACGAGGCCACGATGCGGATGGGCGCAGGCGCTGGCTGACCGAAAAACTCGGTGTAGAAGTCGAGTATGCGCTCGGCTTCGCTCCGCAACCGATCGATGGTCTCAGCCTTGGCCAGCGCGTATCCTCGCGGTTGGTAGATCTCGATGGCTCCTCCCTCCCCGACTCGCTCGAAGTCCCTGGCGATGAACATGGGACGAGCGAACAACCGCTGCCGATACGTCGTCCGGGTCAGGCCATCGCGCGATTCTTCGGCGACCAATTCTCCCGAAGAGATCACTTTCATTCCCGTCGGCGCTTCGATGCGCAACGTGAATGGCGTCGCATCCACGTTGTAATCGATGAGGTAGGGCGTATGAATGACCGGAACCCAGAAGCTCTCGGGCAGCAGGAGCCATTCGTCGATGGTCAGGGCGGCGCGCGCCGAGGCCTGTTCGACGGGGAACGTATAGTCCAGGACCACAGTCGTCGACCGACCGGGGGCCAGCGGGGCGTCCAGCTTGAAGTTCACGCTCACCGTCTGATTCTCTTCGCTCGTCTTGGTCTCAAAGGGGCGAGCGACGCCATCAATGGTAGCTCCCGTGATTTCGGCCGTCTGGCCGAGCTTGAACCGCATCGTGGCGACCGGGCGGGATGAAGGATTGCTCACCGTGAGCGTTGCGCGCACCTGGACCTTATGCTCGCGGAGATCGAGGCGAGCGGTGATGTCGGTCTTCTCCAGCCGCAGGAGCAAATACGATGTCGCCGCCGGTTGTTGAGCGACGCTTCCCGTGGGCAGCAAGACGAGGATGATCGGCAACACGTGGTTGAGTCGTTTCATCTGTTCACCTCACTCCCCATTCCTGGATCATAGCGTGAAGGGCTTTGACCATGTTGAGCAAGGGGGCCAATCGCTCCAGAGGGAGCGCATTGGGACCATCGGAGAGCGCCCGCTCGGGATGATCGTGAACCTCCATGAACAACCCATCGACGCCACAGGCGACGCCGGCCCGCGCCAGATCTTCGATGAATTCGGAGAGACCGCCCGACCGCGATCCTTCGCCGCCGGGCAACTGCAAGCTGTGCGTCACATCGAACACTACCGGATATCCCCACCGGCGCATGATGGGGAACGAGCGCATATCGACGACCAGGTTATTGTAGCCGAAGCTCGTGCCCCGCTCGGTGATCATCACCTGGTGATTTCCCGTCGAGGTCACTTTCTCCACTGCATGCTGCATATCCCAAGGGGCCATGAACTGTCCTTTCTTGAGGTTCACCGCGCGACCCGATCGACCGGCGGCCACTAATAAATCCGTCTGGCGACAGAGGAATGCCGGGATCTGTACCACATCGACGACCTCGGCGGCCACCGGGACTTGCTGGGTTTCATGGACGTCCGTTAGAATGGGAACGTCGAACTCGCGTTTGACCCGTTCCAGGATGCGCACGCCTCGGTCGAGACCGGGTCCGCGGAACGAGCGAAGCGATGAACGATTGGCCTTATCGTAGGAGGCTTTGAAGATGAAGGGGACGGCCAATGACTCGGCGACGCGCTTGATGTCCTCGGCCATTCGCAGGCAATGCTCTTCGCTCTCGATGACGCACGGCCCGGCGATGAGAAACAGATCGCGTCCGCCAATCTCGACTTCTCCGACGCGAAAGGGGCTCTTTCGGCTCTGGGCTGTCATCGTGATACTGATTGAGTCTAGCGCCGGAATGTCCGTTTGGCAAGAACGCGCCGAGGCCGCCGCTCGTCCAGAGACCACTCCATTGATCTCCTCGTCACAGGAACATCCCCAAGAGCGGCCAATGGTCACCCTGGAGAGCCCGCTCATCGAACTCAACGTGTTCGTCACCGACGAGCGGGGACGACCGGTGACCGGATTGCGCCGAGACGATTTCGAGGTTCTGGAAGCGGGCGTTCCCCAACACATCTCCACGTTCAGCGTGGAGCGCTTCGACGCTCGCCTGGAACTGCCCCGCTCGACGGGCGAGGATCGCTCCGAACAGCTCGCCCCCGGAGTCAGCAATCGCACCATCCTCATCGTCGTGGACGATCTTCACATTGCTCCACATAACATGTTGCGGGTGAAACGAGCGCTGCTGGAGTTCATCGATGGCGATGTTCGCGATGGCGATGATGTCGTTTTCGTCACCCCCAGTGGCCGACTCGGTTTCCTTCAGCAGTTGACGCGCGAGCGCGCCGTCATGCGGCTGGCCGTCGGACGACTCATGGGCCAGAAGACGTCTTTCCGTTCCGCATTCGACCGATTGGCGCTCACCCCTCATCTGGCCGAGCGCCTGCTCCGCCGGGACCCCACGGCGCTGGAGGCGGTCGTCCGCGAGCTGCGGGCCCAACAGCCGCTGTTGAGTCCCGATGCGGCGATGAATATGGCCATGATGTCAGCCCGGCAGCTCATCGGCCAGATCGAACAACGGGCGCTGGCCACGATCAATACGCTGGCCGGAGCCATCGCCACCCTGCGCCGACGGCCGGGAAGCAAGTTGGCTATTTTCATCTCCGAAGGGTTCCTCCTGAGCACCGTGTCCACGCGGGCGCGCCGGCGTCTGCAATCGGTCATCGATGCCGCCACGCGAGCCCGCGTCGTCGTCTATACGGTAGATCCGCAAGGTCTCCACACCACCTCTTCCGACCCGGGAAGTAGCCCTCATGACGTCACGCCGGAGATGATCAACGTGCGACTCTCCGATCGCATTTCCCAGCAATCGGCCCTGCAAGAAGCCCTGGCCACCATCGCGCATCAGACCGGAGGCGTGGCGTTCCTCAATCACAACGACCTTCAGGCCGGGCTGCGATCGGTGCTGGCTGAGAACAACTTTTATTATGCCATCGGGTATCAACCGAGCCAGACGCGCTCCAAGCGCACCAGATTCCGATCCATTCGAGTGAAGGTCAAAGGCCATCCCCGATGGAACGTGCGCTTCCAACAAGGGTATCTGGCCGCCGGGCGCGCCAAGCCCAAGGCATCGGCACCCTCCCGTCGTCCCGAGGATCGCGTCCGAGAAGCGCTCGCCGCCATCATCCCATATGAAGAGATCGGCGTGACGGCGCGCGCCAGCTTCATCAACGTGCCCGGGACCGGTTCGCTCATCATCGCCGCCATTCATCTGGATGGGCGCACGTTGCGCTTCCGACAGGCGAATGGAGCCTTCACGGCGACGGTCGAGCTCACCGGGGTGTTCTATGACACCGAAGGGAAGGTCGTTCACTCCTTCTCCAAGAAGCTGGATCTCAACCTGCGACCGCCGACGTACCAGGATATCCTCCAACGCGGCGTGGAGTATATCGAACACGTTCGCCCGGGTCCTGGACTCTATCAGATGCGCATCGCCGTCGTCGAGCCGTCCACGGGTCGATTGGGCAGTGCGAGTCAGTGGGTTGAAATCCCTGATCTGCGTAAACAGAGGCTCCAATTGAGCGACATCTTCTTCCTCACCGAACCGTCGCCCGACTCCCCCCGTGACTCTGGTCGCGCCGCGCCGAGGCAAGCCGAGCCCATGCTCATCGCTCCCACTCGGCGAGTATTCAACCGCGATGGATGGTTCGATTTTGGTTTCTACATCTATAACGCGCATCGAGCGGCGGGGAGCAAGCCGGATCTGGTCGTTCAAATTCAGGTCCTGCAGAACAGCATGCCCGTGGTGACCAGTCCTCTGCGGGTAGTCCCCATTGGTGAAGGGACCGATGAACAACGCATTTTTTACGGGCGTCGCCTGATGCTTCAAAGCCTGGCTCCGGGCCAATACGAACTTCAGGTCATCGTCATCGATCGACGCTCCCGGCAACGCGCCGTCAAGCGAATTGATTTCAACGTCATTTGAGGTTACATTCACTGCCTTATGAAAGAGCGAATCGGATTCATCGGCCTGGGGACGATGGGACTCCCCATGGCCGAGCGATTGTGGAAAGCGGGTTACGATCTGGTCCTCTATAATCGAACGCCTCAAAAAGCGGAACCGATGATGCGGCGGGGAGCATTGCGGGTTCACTCCCCCCGAGAAGTGGCCGAAGCCGCGGCCATCTCGATCACCATGGTGTCGGACGATCAGGCGCTCACCGACATCGTCATCGGCCAGAACGGTCTCTACATGGGATTGGGGCCAGAGAAGATTCACATCGATATGAGTACCATCTCGCCGAAACTGGCCCGGAAACTGGACCGCCTCTATCAGAACAAAGAAGCTTCCTTCCTTCACGCTCCCGTGCTGGGAAGCAAGCCTCAGGCGGCGCAAGGCGCTCTCCTCATCTTCGTCGGTGGCGCTCAGGCTGCGTATGAACGCTGCCGTCCTCTGTTTGACGTCCTCGGCGAGCGGATCTGGTACTTTCCCGACGTCACGCAAGCGACCCATTTGAAGCTCACCTGCAATCAATTCATCGCCAGCATGATGACGGCGCTGGCCCAAGGATTGGTGTTCGCTCAGAAGGCCGGTCTCTCCGCCGAGACGATCATCGACGTGCTCGGCGCCTCAGCCCTGAATGCGCCAATGTACCACAGCAAGACGCGAAAGATTCTCGAGCGGAGCTTCTCGGAAGCGAATTTCTTCGTCACGCACATGCTCAAGGATCTCGACCTGATGCTCGAGGCGGGCCGTCAACTCCACGCTCCCCTTCCCGGCGTGGCGGCCATCCGGGAACTGTTCGTCGCCGCTCAAGCTCAGGGATACGATCGCGAGGACTATTCGGCGGTGATCAAGGTGCTGGAACGCCTCGCCGGAACTCAGGTTCGGAGGGAGCAACCGGTCTCATGAGGCTGGACCGCGCGCTGGACGCCTCTCTAGAGTAAAGATGACGAGACTCATCGTCGGCATCACGGGCAGTACGGGCGTCATTTACGGGATTCGACTGCTGGAAGTGCTCCAGAGCGTGCCCGAGATCGAAACCCACCTCGTCATCAGCCCGGCGGCCCGACAGACGCTCGCCCTGGAGACCGATTATGAGGTCAAACAGGTCGAAGCGCTGGCCGATCGCGTCTATCACTATCGGGACATCGCCGCCGCCATCTCATCCGGTTCGTTCAAAACCAGAGGAATGATCGTCATTCCCTGCTCGATGAAAACGCTGGCCGGCATCGCTCACTCGTATAGCGACAATTTGCTCCTGCGGGCCGCCGACGTGACGCTCAAAGAGCGTCGACGGTTGGTGCTCGTCCCCCGGGAGACGCCACTGCATCTCGGTCATCTGCGCTTGATGGTCCAGGTGACCGAGATGGGCGGCATCATCCTCCCACCCGTGCCGGCCTTCTATCACCACCCTCAAACGGTCGATGACATCATCAATCAAACGGTCAATCGCGCCCTCGACCTGCTGGACGTTCAGTTGCCCACCGATCTCTTCCAACGATGGACGGGACCGAAAGTGAAATGAAAGCGACGCAGGGAGCAGAACCTCCCCTGAGATGAGACGGGATAGGACCTTCTGGCCATGGACCGAACCGAAGGTGACCGGCGTGAACCCGATGGTCCCACTCAGTGGGGCAGGAATTCACAGAGGGACTCCTCCACGGCCGACCCTCACCTGGTATTGACGGGGCATTGAACAATCGTCCATCCGGACCTCTACACAGGTAGCCCGCACTTGACGCTGATCCGAACGAGCGCTCTCCGTCCACGCCGGGTTGGTGTGGAGCGCCCTCACCGCTTTTCGTAGACGACCTTCCCGCCGACAATGGTGTACAGCACTTCGGTCGTCAGATATTCCCTGGGATCAACGGTGAGCAGATTTTTGGAGAGGATCGTCAGGTCGGCCAGTTTTCCCACTTCGATGGTCCCCTTCAGGTGCTCTTCAAAGCTCGCATAGGCTGAACCCAAGGTATAGGCTGTGATCGCCTCTTCGATGGTGAGCCGTTCGGCGGGAAACCAGCCTCCGGGCGGCTGTCCGGTCAGCGTCTGACGCGTGACGGCGGCATAAAGACCGAAGAGCGGATTGATCGGATAGGCTGAGGCCGTCGTTCCCGGCCAATCGGAGCCGAAGGCGAGAACGGCCCCACTCCGCTGAATGGTCCTGAAGGCGTACGCTCCTCGACTCCGCTCGTGCCCGATGCGCTCTTCCATCCAGCGCATATCGTCGCTCAGGTGATACGGCTGGACTTCGGCGATCACATTCAATGCGCCCAGCCGGCGAAAATCGGCGGGCGCGATCACCTGCGCGTGAACCAGTCGAAATCGCCGATCGCGACGGCCATGGCGACGAATGAGCTCTTCCAGATAATCGAGAAGCACATGATTGGCTTCATCGCCGATAGCATGAACGCTCAACTGCAATCCCACCCGGTCGGCGTTGAGCATGTAGTTCAAAAACTTGCCCTCGACGAACCGCCCCCGCTCGTCGACCATCAACCGACGCCAGCGGCCGCGATTGGTGGGATCGTTGGCATACGGCTGGAAGAAGCGCGCCGTGCTCGTGCCCATGATGCCGTCGATATGCCCTTTGACGGCGCCCAATCGAATCCACTCGTCTCCGGAGCCCACCTTGATGCCTCTCCCGGCGAGCTCCTTCCACCGTTCCAATCCATACCGGAAATGAACGCGGACGGTGAGCTCCCCTCGCGCGCGGAGTTCGCGGTAGATATCGAGCTGCTCATCATCGGACATGTCGCTGATGCTGGTGACGCCATACTGGCGTATCTCGGCCAGAGCTCGCCGCGTCTGACGCACTCTCCGACGATGAGAGAGGCGACGAGGGATCTTCGGACGAAACAGCGACATGACGCCTTTCCCTCGGAGAATCCCCGTCAGTCGCCCCCGCTCATCCCTCAAGAATTCGACGTCTGGCGCCGAGGGATGCTCCGGGTCCAATCCGACTGCTTTCAGGGCGGCTCGATTGGCCGCAAACTCGCTGAAATCGAACTTGTGGATGAACAGCGGATGATCTCTGGTGATCTCCTCGACGAGCCGGACGTCGGGAGTGAACGGCTTTCGCTTCTCGCCTCCGGCGCTGCCCGGCGCCCACTGGTCGTAGGCTCCCCAGCCACCACCGGTGATCCACTCTCCCGGCCCGAGGTCTTTCACCAGGCGTTGAACGCGGGCGACGAATTCCTTCTGTGAGGTCACGGTCATGAGGTTGAATTCCAGGAACCGACCGGCCGACGCCACATGGACGTGACTGTCATTGAACCCGGGGACGACGAAGGCGCCTTTCACGTCGATGACCCGCGTTCGAGGTCCACGGTATCTGAGCGCTTCGGCATTCGATCCCACGGCGATGATTTTCTCCCCTCTGATGGCCACGGCTTCGGCCCGAGGGTGCTTCTCATTGACCGTCCAGACGAATCCGTTGTGGAGAATGAGATCGGCTCGTGGTGCCGACTGAGGCGAATGGGACTCACCGATTGAGACGCCCACCAGTGCCAGAGAACATACCAGGAGTCGGATGATCGCTCGTTTCATAAGCTCCTCCCTCGCCGGGTATTATGCCATGAAAGCCGACCGGAAGCGAACGAGTCGCTCCTGAGAACCGGCAAGGCTCGATCAGTTTTTGACGGCTGTGCCGGCGCGGCCCGATGGTCTTACCGGAACATCGAGGCTATGTTATAATGCTCGCGCTTCGAGAACGGTTATGAGTGAACCGACGCCGCAAACCTCTGATGCTCAGATGCTGTTCGGCTTCTGGTATCCTGCGCTCAGGAGCCAGCGGGTTCGAGGGCGAAGATTAGTTCCCACCATGCTATTGGGCGTTCCCCTGGTCATCGGTCGGGATGCTGATGGACGCCCATTCGCCTTCAAGGATGCCTGCCCGCACCGCGGCATGCCGTTTTCCCATGGAGCGTTCGATGGCCAACTCCTGGAATGCTGCTATCACGGATGGCAGTTCGATGTTCGCACCGGTCAATGCCGTCACATTCCGTCTTTGACGAGCGATGCCCGGCTGAAGCTGGACCGTCTTCGCGCCCTCACCTTCCCTTGTGACGAACAGGATGGGTACATCTGGGTGTACATGCCCGATGCCCATTCCCGCGATGGGGAAATCCCTCCGGCGCCCCGGCTTCCCGTGTTCAGCCCGCGCTATCGATTGGCTCATCTGTCGGCCGATCTCCCCTGCAACGTGGATCATGGCATCATCGGGCTGATGGACCCCGCTCACGGGCCTTTCGTCCACCAGGCGTGGTGGTGGCGGACGCGGCGGAGCATTCATGAGAAAGAAAAAGTATTCGAACCCATTCCCAACGGGTTCCGGATTCGCGCCCACGCGCCATCGACGAACAGCGCCCCCTACAAGCTCCTCCGAATCTACGGGCATCCGGTGACCACGACGATCGAATTCGTCCTCCCCAATATGCGGTTCGAGAAAATTCAATGTGGCCCTTACTGGTTCTCCAGTCGGGCGACGGTGACGCCGATCACCGCCGATCGTTGTCGGCTGGATTATTGTGCGGCGTGGAATATTTTTTATCACCTCCCGTTCATGGCCTGGTTGCTCAAATTGTTTGGCCGCCTCTTCATTGAGCAGGATCGACGGACGATGGAAAAACAGGCCTGGGGCCTGAAATATCATCCCCGCATGCTCCTCATCGATGATGCCGACCGTCCGGCCAAGTGGTACTTTCAGTTGAAGAAGGCTTATCTGGAGGCCAAACGGACGAACCAACCGATGAAACACCCGCTCTCGGGCCCGGTGACGCTCCGCTGGCGGAGCTAGTCACGGCGGTGGGCATGCGGGACGTGCTCGCAAGAACGCCGGGCAAAACGGACAACCTTCTCATTCCCGAAGCTCACATATGAAAACCGGGGCCTGGCGACTCGCCCCGCCCGCCAGCCGCCCCCCCCGGATAATCCAGCGAGGCCAAAAAAAATTTGTTCTCGGCTTGCCAATTGTGCTAAAATAGAGTCGTTGGTTCTGTCTGCATCACTGATTTACCCCTTACAGGGGTTGACATTCCGGGGTCACACAGCGAGGCCCCGGACTGTCCAGCGCGAAGGGATTTGTTTCATCGGCCGTTACTCGGGGAACATTGGTCCTGGGATCGGGACACTGAAGGGAGGTGGAGCGATGATTATTGAGAGTTGCTCGGGGAACATTGGTCCTGGGATCGGCACTTCGCCAGAGTCGCCGAAGCGAACGTTGCTCGGGGAACATTGGTCCTGGGATCAGGTAGTGCCACAGGAAGTCCGAGTTTCGATGAACGCTCGCCTGCCAGTCAACGCCGCCCTCACTCCACCCATGAAGGCCCCGGAGCTGGCCTCCGGGGATGGTTACTTCCCTCGCTACTCCCGCTCTCAACTGAACCCTCCCCGCCGACCAGCGGCGGGGCTTCCGAGGGAGAGGAAAAGCGCCGTGAACGAGCCGGCAACTGAACTCTCCCCGCGGTCCAGCCGCGGGGCTTCCTCACTCAGGTCCCAGTGCTCGCCTCCAGGGTCCCTGACGCTCGCCCACTAGTCACTGACCGTGCCCCAGTCTCCTGTCCCCGGTCCCTTGATGTTCGTTACCCTCGCCTGCTAGTCACTGACTGTGCCCCGGTCTCATGTCCTCGGTCCTCGGTCACCCGGGGATCGTTACTTCCCTCGCTCTCAACTGAACTCTCCCCGCCGACAAGCCGCGGGGCTTCCCAAAGGTGGGGGAAGGCACCTCCAACGAGCCAGCAATTGAACTCTCCCCGCCGACAAGCCGCGGGGCTTCCCAAAGGTGGGGGAAAGCAACCCCAACTAGCCGACAATGTGACCCTCCCCGCCGACGAGCGACGGGGCTTCCTCACTCAGGCCTCGGTGCTCGCCTCCGGGGATTGTTACTTCCCTTGTTACTCTCGCTCTCAACTGAACTCTCCCCGCCGACCAGCGGCGGGGCTTCATCAGAAGGAGGAATGAGCTCCTCACGACGAGCTGATACCGTGACGCTTCCCCATCGCCCAACCCGGGCCTTCCCGAAGATCTGTGCCCATCCCGCCTTTCGCTGTGCAAATCTGTGGGCCATGCGACCATGAACCGCGAGACGCCACGCCCACCGAGCAGGAAGAGCCGCTCCGCTCAGACCAGAGCAAAGAGAGTGGGACAAAAATGGTCACAACCCGCTGATGGTGAAGAAATGGTAGTTCGGGGTCCGCCACCGTGGGCGGGTGATTATGATTGGTGCCGGGAGGCGGGACTCGAACCGGCACGAGGCAACGGCCCCTGGGAGGTTCCGTTCGGGCTCAGCAGCTTCTGGGGGTCACTCGTTTTCACCACCATCGCTCGCAAAGCCCCATGGGAAGCGGGCTGGGCGGGGAGGACGATTCTATCGCTCATCGCCTTTGGCTGCCGTTCACGCAAAAAAGAAAGAGCGCTCAACTGGCGCCCTCTGTAATCCGCTGATTTTGTTGGTTGCGGGGGCGGGATTTGAACCCGCGACCTTTGGGTTATGAGCCCAACGAGCTTCCAGACTGCTCCACCCCGCGCCAATTTCCCATTTCAGGGAAGAATTATAGGACTGCCTCTATCCACTGTCAAGCTCCCTTTCTCGGTCTCGCGCTCCGGATCAACCAGAAGTCGGGTGACATCATGGCCCCGGCGCCAGAGAATCCCGATTCTCCATCATAATGAATGGAACAGTCCCCGGGGCCATCTTCAGGGCTTCCAGAAACACGCCGTGCGTCCGGCGAACACTTGCGCCAAGGAACCCCGGCGAGGCTCAGAGCATGACGGAGAATCCTGGCCCCAGCACTCATCGAATGAGCGAGAGTGTCACGGCTGCTGATCACCGTCAGGCACCGCTCTTTCGCTTCGTTGGACAGAAGACGAACGTTCTGTTTCACACCTTTCCGGTTTATGGTAAAATCCAGATGGAGTTCAACCGGTGAGGAGATCATGAACTACATCCCATACCTGTGGCTGATTGTCGGCGTCGTCTTCATCATCGCCGAATTGATGACGCCGGGTTTCGTTCTCCTCTGGTTCGGCATTGGGGCTCTGGCGGCCGGAGTCCTGGGATTCCTGGGAGCGGGACTCGCTCTCCAGATCAGCGCGTTCTTGATCCTGTCCGTGGCGCTGACCATTGCTTCTCGCACGATTTTCGAGAAGTTTTTCATGCGCAATGCCCCGGGAAGTAAAATCCGCATCGGCATGGACAGTCTTCCCGGCCAAGTGGGCGTCGTCGTCGAGCAAAGTCGAGGCCCCCTGCAGGAAGCCGCCGTCAAGGTCTATGGATCGACATGGACGGCATATCCGATGCCTGGCGAAGGCCCTCTGCGCGAGGGCGATCAGGTTCAGGTGGAGCGCGTGGATGGGACGGTACTCCATGTGAGGAAAATTCCGCGATCGGTCTCCTGGCGGAATGACCCGCTCCCGCCGACGTCGACGTCTGATTCCATTGATTGATCCCGTAAGGAGGTCCGGAATCGATGGACGCATTGACACTCAGCGTATTCCTCATTTTCTTCTTCCTCATCCTGGTCGTTGCTCTGCAGGCCATCCGCATCGTCCCCCAGGCCACAGTGGTCGTCTTCGAGCGGTTGGGGCGATTTCATAAACTGGGCACCAGCGGTCTCAATCTCATCATCCCGCTGGTGGACAAACCTCGATCCGTCTACTGGACGCGATTCCCACCCGGGATGAACAAGATCGATCTGAGAGAACAATTCACCGATCTCCCCCTTCAACCGGTCATCACCCGAGACAACGTGACGATCAACGTGGATTCCGTGGTCTACTGGCAGATCACCGATCCCATCAAAGCCGTCTACGAAGTCGCCGATCTGACGGGTAGCATCATCCAGTTGACCATCACCGCCATGCGCAACGTCATGGGCGAAATGGATCTGGACGAGGCGCTCAGCTCGCGAGAGACGATCAACGCCAAATTGCGCGTCATCCTCGATGAAGCGACCCATAAATGGGGCGTGAAGGTGACCCGCGTGGAGGTCAAGAATATCAATCCCCCTGAGGACGTGCGGGCGACCATGGAGAAGCAGATGACCGCCGAACGCAATCGCCGGGCCCTGGTGCTGGAAGCCGAAGGCGAAAAACAATCGGCCATCACCCGGGCCGAAGGCGATAAACAGGCGGCCATCATGCGAGCCGAGGGCGAGATGCGCGCCGCCGTCCTCCGCGCCGAAGGCGAAGCGCAAGCTCGGCTGAAGACGGCCCAAGCGGAAGCCGAAGCCATTCGACAAATCACCGACGCCCTGGGACGAGTTGGCGATCCGGCGCACTATCTCATCACGTCCCGCTACATCGAATCGCTGAAGGAGATGGCCCAGAGCCGGAATAGCAAAGTCGTCTTCATGCCGGTGGAGACGGCGAGCGTGCTCTCTTCGGTCTCGGCGCTGGCCGAACTCGTCAAGGAGCAGCCCAAACCATCGGTCTCACAGGCGGACGTATCAACTCAGGTCCCCATGCCCGGAGAATAACGTTTGACGATCGTCGGCAAACGGCGCAGAATACTAGAGGATGAATTCATCTTCGAGGAGTGACGAGAACATGGGAGGGACGAAAAAGACGTCACACACCGCCACGGGTCAGAGCGCTCCTCCGGCTTGGGTAGAGACACTCTTTGACGACTTTCTCGCCCGGCTCGAAGACAAACTCAATGACCCTCATCTGAATCGCTATGATGTCGTCCGTGATACGCTCTATCAGATTTATCTGGGCACCGTCCCCAATTTCGCCCGCGTCCACGATTATACTTTCCCTGTGGGTGCTCGAGTATTGATGGCTTGCTTCGATCCGCGCAATGTGACGTTAGAATCGGAGAGGCATCCGGAAGTCATCGCCGATCTTTATGCCGAGCGCAAGCCCCTCATCTGGTTCTGGCAGTTGTTCGATCGCTCTCCGCTCGGATTGAACGACTACCTCGGGTTCCGCCTTCGTCAGATCCTCGCGCCGTACATCTTCAAGCACGTCGGCAAGGACTTTCGGTGCGCCCCATTCGTTCGCTGGCGCTTTGGCTACCACCTCTCCCTGGGCGATGGCGTCACCATAGGATCTTCGGCGTGGCTCGATGATCGTGGAGAGCTGGAGATCGGCCCTGGCGTGACCATCGGCGAAGGGGCGATCATCTATTCTCACGCCCCCGAACTGCGACCGACGGCATCGGCCCACACACAGAAGACGGTCATCGAGGAGGGCGCCGAGATCGGCGCTCACAGCACGCTCTGGCCGGGCATTCGCATTGGCGCTGGCGCTCGCGTCCAACCGGCGAGCCTCGTCACCCAGGACGTTCCGCCTCATCACCTCGCCGCGGGCGCGCCGGCCGAGATCCGGCCGCTTCCCCCCGGCCCCTCAGATGCGACGCCGCGTACATGAGCAAAAGACATCGCTCGGCCAAGGGGCGATGTCGTTTGAGACAAACCGCTATGAGGCGAACCATTGGCACCAGCTCCTGGATTCTCGTTCTTCTGCTCGGCGGCCTCTCGAGCCGCATGGTCGCTCAACCACTCCGCTCTCTCCATCTCCTTTCGCCCTCTCGGCAAGAACAAAACCACGAGGTCATAGCCCGCATGGCACGCCGCCACCTTCTCCTCTCAACCTCTCGGCAAGAGCAGGAGCCACCGCCTCAGGAGAAACGCGGCGAAAAGGACGAATCCTCGGACGCCTCCTGGCCTCGAACGCCGGAGATGATGGAGGCGGAGATGCGCTATCGGGCGGCGGTGGAGTTTCGCAAGTCCGAGCATAAGAGGGCCGTCGCGGCGGCCGAAGAGATTCTCTCGCTCGCCGAAAAGTTGAAGCGATTGTCCAAGAGATCGAAGCGGGCTCCCGCCGACAGAATCTTACAAAAAATCCAAAAATTGGCTCGGCGCATTCGTTCGTTCGGCGGCGGTGGGAAAGTCCCCCCGGGTGTCCACCTGTCGGCGCCGACCTTCCGCGCCGGCGCCGATAAGATCGCCGAATTGGCCGAGACCTTGAAACGAGATTTGGAGGGCCTCGACTATCGCGTCATCTCGCTGTCGGTCATCGATGGGGCCAATGCCATCATCTCGCTGTCGGAGGTCCTTCGCGAGCGATTGCGCTCGGGCGGAAGATGATCATCTGGGAACGATGAAACGCGCACGCGCCCTTTCCATCATTGTCATGCTTCATCTGGGGATGGGGCTCGTAATCCCTGCTCCTCCCCAGCAATCGTCCCAGGAGGGCGTGAGCCTCTCATCCCACCTGGTCTTGCTGAACCTCACCGTGACCGACGCCCAGCGCGCCTATGTTGGTGATCTCCGTCAAGAGGATTTTTCGGTCTTCGAGGATGGAGTGCCTCAAACCATCGCATTTTTCGGTTCAGAGGAGACGCCGTTTGCCGCCGCCATTCTCATCGATGTGAGCGGCAGCATGCAACAGATGATCCGCATCGCCTGTGCCGCGGCCCGGAATTTCGCCCAGAAGATGCGCACCGATGATGTGTTTGCCGCTTACGTATTCGCCGATCAGGTGGCGCGGGTTCAGGATTTCGGCTCCTACCCGGAATTGGACGAGATCGTGTGGCGCATTCGGCCCGAAGGATATACGGCGCTCTACGATGCCGTCGTCCAGGCGGTCCAGGATTTGCACGAGCGACCGGAGCGCCGCCGCGCCATTCTCGTGCTCTCGGACGGTGCCGATACGCGAAGTCGCCACTCGCTCACCGAGGTCATGAGAGTCGCCGCCGAGGCCTCGGTGACCATTTACACGGTCAATCTGATGGATCCTCACTATGCGCGCCGCGCCGAAGCCCTTCAAGCCATGGGCGCGCTGCGCGCCATGGCCGAGAGAACGGGTGGACGATATATCGCCGATCCCGGCGGCACGCGGATGTACGAGGCCTTCGACGAAATCGTCGAAGAACTTCGCCACCAGTACACGATCGGCTATTACCCGAACCCGGAAAAACGCGATGGGAAGTGGCACAAAATCAGCGTGAAAGTCTCCCGACCCGGCGTTCGCGTTCGCACTCGACCGGGCTATCGCGCTCCGAAGCGCCGCTGAGAGCCAGTAGGAGGGCGCATCACTCACCTCATAGAACTCGACCGAGCTATCGCGCTCCGAAGCGCCGCTCTGCGCCCTCCGACCGGCCGCAGAGGAGACGCTCCCCCGCCAAAGGGGGCATTCTATCGAGTCAATCGATTATTCGGCCGATGGATGCGAAACGGCCTCTGAAAGAGTGGACCTCAGCCCGTCGCGTTCACAGGTTCAACTGGCGGAGCCGATCGATGGCTCTCTCAATGGTCTCCATGGACGTGGAGAAACAGAAGCGCAAGTGTCCCTGGCCGTGGGGCCCGAATACGACGCCGGGCACGGTGGAAATATTGGCCGTCTCCAACAGGTGGAGACTCGCTTTCCAGCTATCTTCCCCCAGCCGCTGGCGAACGTCGGGGAAGGCGTAAAATGATCCTTGCGGCGGATCGCAGGTGAATCCCACCGAGCGCAACCCGGCGATGAGCAGATCGCGCCGCCGCCGATACTCCTCCCGGATCGGTTGGAGGTAATCCTCTCCTAATCGAAGTGCGGCCACCGCCGCCCACTGGGTGGGCGTATTCACCCCGTTGATGGAATAGAGGGTGAGCTTGCGAATCCCGGTCATCCACGGCTCGGCGGCGATCACATAACCGATTCGCCATCCCGTCATGGCATAGGATTTGGAGAGGGTGAAGACGGTGAGCGTCCGCTCCAGCATTCCCGGGAGCGAAGCCATCGAGACGTGTTCGACGTCAAAAACGACGTCTTCATAGGCTTCATCGGCAATGACCAATAGATCGTGACGGCGGGCGAACTCGGCCGCTTGCTGGACTTCCTGGCGACTGAACACCACGCCATTGGGATTGGCCGGCGAGTTGAAGTACATGACGCGGGTTCGCTCGGTCAGATGCCGGGTCAACGTCGCCTCCATGCCCTCGGCGCGCACCTGCTGGAACGGAATCAACACCTGCCGCCCTCCGGCCAGGGCGACCAGATCCTTGATCGGCGTCCAGTAAGGAGAAAAGACGAGCACCTCATCTCCCGGATTGACGACGGAGAGGAATGAGACGAATAGCCCGTGAAGTCCTCCGGAGACGACAATGGCCTGTCCCGATTCGGCGGGGATGCGATTCTTGACGCGAACCTTTTCGATGATCGCCTCCAGCAGTTGAGGAATGCCGCTCGATGGAGCATAGCGCGTGTGATTCTCGGCCAGTGCCTTGATACACGCCTGCTTGACCGGCTCGGGCGTGGGAACGAAAGGCTCGCCGCCATGAAACGGGAGAATGTCGCGCCCCTCCCGCTCGAGGGCTAAGATCTTATTGCGAATGACGACGATCTCGGAGAATCCAACCTGATGCAGTCGACTGGCGAGTTGCTGTGCTGTCACGGTCTTCCCCCCTGCATGAGTTCGCCATGGGATTATACGAAAAGCGGGTCCGCTCTGTAAACCAAAGCGAGCATCGCTCCTATGCCACCGGCCCATAAACGAAGTGGCGCGAACCGATTCGCGCCACTTCGTGTCTCGGCGAGAGGCCTCTCTCGAGGCGCTCAGAGGATGACCACATCTGCAGCGTTCGGCTCCTTGCCAGGACGCCTCCCTTCATCACCGCTCGCCCGCCACCGTGGCGGTCACTCACCGAGCGACCTGAACGCGGGCCGGACGCAACACGCGGCCATCCCATCGATAGCCTTTCTGGTACTCGCGGACGATGGTGCCCGGCTCGACGCCCAGCGCTTCGGCCTGGACGGTATCTACCGCCTCGTGGAGCTCGGGATCGAACGGTTGGCCCAGGCTGTCGAAGGGTTTCACGCCATGCGACTCCAACAAATTCAAGAGCTGTCGATGGATGGCTTGCAGTCCCTCGGTGGTCCCGGCCTCCTCTGCGGTCAGGTGAGATGCCTGGTCAAAACTGTCCATCACATCGAGCAGCCCCAGGAGAAGATCTCGCTTCCCGGCCTGTCCGATACTCTCGGCCTCTTTTTCGATGCGGCGGCGATAATTCTCAAAATCGGCCAGCGTCCGCAGCAACTGATCGCGGGTCGCCTCCAGCTCCTGCTCTAACTGCTCTAACTCCGATGGCGTCGACTCGGGAGCGTCCGATGCCTCCAGACCCTCGGCAGATGCCACCTTCTCGATTGCATCCTTCTCCATACCAGACTCACCTCCATCGAGAGAATGTGGTGCCGCCAGAGGCCGGGCGGCACCGAGAATTACTTACTCGTCTTGAACTCGGCATCGATGACATCCTCGCCTGACGAACTCGTCCCTCCTTCAGAGGTCGAACCGGTTCCTCCCGTCGAACCAGAGCTGGCCTGCTGGTAGGCATGAGCGGCCAGGCTGTGGGCGACCTGCTGGAGGTCGTTGGTGAGCTGGCGGATGCGATCAATCGGAGCCTGCTCTTTGATCGCTTGACGAATATCGTTGATGAGCTGCTCGGCCCGCGCCTTCTCGTGAACCGGCACTTTGTCGCCCAGATCCTTGAGCGTCTTCTCCACCTGGTAGGCCAGGCTGTCGGCGTTATTCCTGGCCTCCACCTCCTCGCGGCGCCGACGATCCTCCTCGGCGTGGGCCTCGGCATCCTTGATCATGCGTTCGATCTCCTCTTTGCTGAGAGACGTCGATCCGCTGATGGTGATCTTCTGCTCCCGGCCCGTCGCCTTGTCGCGCGCCGAAACATTGAGAATGCCGTTGGCGTCGATATCGAAGGTGACTTCAATCTGCGGGATACCCCGCGGCGCCGGAGCGATCCCCTCCAATCGGAACTGCCCCAGCACGCGATTGTCCCGAGCCATCTCGCGCTCTCCCTGAAGCACCACGATATCGACCGCCGTCTGATTATCCTCGGCGGTGGTGAAGATTTCGGTTCGGCGAACGGGGATGGTCGTATTGCGCTCGATGAGCTTGGTCATCACGCCGCCCAGCGTCTCCACGCCCAACGAGAGCGGCGTCACGTCTAACAGGAGCACATCCTTGACTTCGCCAGCCAACACGCCAGCCTGAATGGCCGCCCCAATGGCCACCACTTCGTCGGGATTGACCGACTGGTTGGGCTCCTTCCCGGTGAGCCGCTTGACCAATTCCTGAACCGCCGGCATGCGCGTGGCGCCGCCGACCAGAATCACCTCGTCGACATCGTCCGCCGTCAACTTGGCATCGGCCAGAGCCTGCTTGACCGGACCCACGCATCGTTCGACCAGGTCCTGGGTCAACTGCTCGAACTTGGCCCGCGTCAACTTCATCTCCAGATGTTTGGGCCCCGTCTGATCGGCGGTGATGAAGGGCAGGCTGATGGTCGTCTCCACCGTCGAAGAGAGCTCGATCTTAGCCTTCTCGGCGGCTTCTTTCAATCGCTGGAGCGCCTGACGGTCCTTCCTCAGATCGATGCCCTGATCGCGGAGGAATTCCTCGGCAATCCACTGCACGATCCGCTCGTCGAAATCATCGCCGCCCAGGTGGGTATCGCCGCTGGTCGCTTTCACTTCGAAAACCCCATCGCCGACTTCCAGGATCGAGACATCAAACGTGCCTCCACCAAGATCGAAGACGAGGATGGTCTCGTTCTTCTTCTTGTCCAACCCATAGGCCAGCGAGGCCGCCGTCGGCTCATTGATGATGCGCAGCACGTTGAGACCGGCAATCTTGCCCGCATCCTTGGTCGCCTGCCGCTGGGCATCATTGAAGTACGCCGGGACGGTGATCACGGCATCGGTCACCTTCTCGCCCAGATACTTGGAGGCATCTTCGACCAGTTTGCGCAAGATCATCGCCGAGATCTCCTCGGGCGCATACTGCTTGCTCTGAATCTCCACTCTGACGGCATCATTGGCTCCGGCGATGACCTTGTAGGGCACTTGTTTGATCTCTTCGGTCACCTCGCTGTACTTGCGCCCCATGAATCGCTTGATGGAATAGATGGTGTTCTCCGGGTTGAGAATCGCCTGTCGTTTGGCCAGTTGGCCGACCAGGCGCTCGCCCGTCTTGGTGAAGGCGACCACAGAAGGAGTCACCCGCCCCCCTTCACTGTTGGGGATCACCGTCGGCTTCCCGCCTTCCATAACCGCCACCACCGAGTTGGTCGTTCCAAGATCAATCCCTACTGCCTTTGCCATATCTCATCACCTCCGTTCAGTCTCCATATGGTTGAATCGCCGTCGGGTGCGGGCACGGCACCAGCACTCTCTCTGCTCACCATGCCCCGCTCCCCGGACGGGGGAACGAATTCACACTATTTGACTTCAATCTGCTTGGCTCGGGCCTCCTCCCGCTTGGGCAACCGAATCCTGAGCACCCCATCCTTGAATGTCGCCTCTACCTTGTCGGCGTCCACGCTCCACGGGAGCGTGAAGCTCCGCGAAAAGAGGCCATAAGACCGCTCAATCCGTCGATAGTTCTCCTTCTTGTCCTCATGCTCCAACTTTCGTTCCCCCTCAACGGTCAAGATATTATCCTCAACGCTCACCTTCACCTCATCCCGGGTCAACCCCGGCAAATCGGCCTCGATGAGGATGGCGTCGGGCTCCTCGTAGATATCGACGAGCACTTCCATCGTCGGATGACCGACGATCAAACTCCGCTCGGCGCGAAACAGCTCGTCAAACAGACGATTGATCCGCTGTTGCAGCCGCTCTATGTCCTTGAAAGGATCGAATTCCTCAAATGGAGCCAATTGCGCCATGGTTTTTCCCTCCTTGCCCAAGTTCACTCCTCAATCTCGTATGGTATTTCATGATTACGCTTTTATAATAAAATATGAGTCAGAATTTGTCAAGTCTCTTTCGATTCAGGCCCATTCGTGCAACTCATTTAATTCCAATATATTGCATGAACAAGCGGTCGGACGACGCTCGGGCCCCCTCTTATTTCAAAAGGAATCCGCTGCCCCCCCAGGAACGCTCTCCCCCTTTGGCGGCGAGCCGATTTCGCACACTCCCCCCGAGCACTGACCTGTATGAGAGAAGAGGGGGGCCAGAGCAGGTCTGGCATCACCCCCTCTCAGACTCCCTGCACCGAGAGGCACAAGCGAGCGCGGGAGCCGGGGCCGGGCTCGCCTGAGTCGTCGAGCCAGTCGCTTTGGAACAACACCAAGAAGCATCCTCCTTCGAGATGGGCGGCTCCATGGGTTGGCGGTCGATGTAGCCGGATGTCTTCGCCGCGATGAGCGATTCTGCGGGATCTGGCCAGCCACGCGTCCCCGGATGGGTCGCATAGCCTGCCATCTGGTGAAACAACACCACCCCCATGTCCGGTTCCGGGAACGCTCCTCAGATGCGGTCACGGTCTGTTGACTTCTGGGACTTCCCGCCTGAAAGTATAGAAATAGCTTGACGGAGATGAGCAACTGTTCATAGAATTGCCAAGACACTAAACCAGTAGTTGAGTAAAGGAGGCGACAGGAATGAAGCGACGATGTCTTCGACGCATCTGCAGGGATGGACTTTCCTGTTTGATCGTAGCGGTGTTGCTGACGTACCCGCTGAGCGTCACGCAAGGAGAGAGCATCCAAGGAGAGAGCATCCAATCGACGTCGAAGTGGGGAGAAAGATGGCAAACCCGCTCCTATGATAAACCCATTCACCGCGGCCAACCCTCGGCAGCGGTGCGACCATATTGGGATCAATTCCGAGCAGAAGCACTCGAAAACCTGCGCGCTTTCTTCCACGACCGATTGGGAACGCCCAAGTCGATCTACGGGCGCATGGCCGATGTTTCTGCGCTCCAGTCCATGCCGGAGGTCGCCGCGCGGGAGTTCCTGCGACAGCACGCGGCTCTGTTCCGGCTCCGGAATCTGGACGACCTCACGGTGACTAAAGTGAGTCGGAGCCCCGGCGGAACCCATATTTATTTCCAGCAGTTCTACCGAGGGGTGCGCGTTTATGGTGCCGAAGTCTCGGTGCATATCAATAATCGGGGCGAGATCACCACGGTCACCAACAGCTATGAGCCGGATATCCGACTGAACTCGGTGAAACCGAGCATCAGTTCTGATATTGTCTATCAGCGCATGCTGTCAGAACTGGCCAGTTATTCCGATCAGCTGGTGAAGTACTTCGATCCCTCCCGGGAGCTGGTCATCTATCCAATGGGGTCGAGTGCCCGATTAGCCTGGCGCATTGTGATCCCTTTGCTGGAACCCGAGGGGACATGGGAGGCGTTCTGGGATGCGCTGACCGGAGAGCGCCTCAGCCCCATTGTAGACAAAAACTACTATCTTGATGGCACGGGGCGCGTATTCATCCCCAATCCCATCGTGGCCACTGGGGACACCAGCCTTCGGGACATGAATGACAGCAATGCCGCGGTTCCCGATGCCGCGTATACGACGGTCACGCTCCTGGATCTGGATGGGAGTGGATTCCTCCGAGGACCTTTCGTCAACACCGATCCCACCCCCAATCAGGTGAATCGCGCCGACGGCGATTTCACCGATATCCAGCGCGGCGACAATGGATTCGAAGAAGTAGAGACCTACTGGGCGCTGGACACGGCCAAGCGGTATTTCGATCAGCTCGGGTTCTTCGACGTGATGAATTACTCGATTGGCGTGAACGCCACCGGTATTAACGATTGCAATGCCTTCTACTCGAGCTTCGGCAACGGCATGGGGCAGATCACTCTCCACAGTCCTAACGGGACGCCCGATGCCGGCGAGGATGCCGAGGTGACGTGGCACGAATACGGTCACGCCATCATGGACAACCAGCGGCCCAATATCGCTCAGAATTTTGATGGCATGGGCGAAGGATTCGGCGACTATATGGCTTTTGCCATGGCGCGCCGCGAGAACCCCGATCCCGAATTCGATTTTTGTCTCTCGGAGTGGTTCAGTCAATGTTTCACCTCCGACGAACCGGCCTGTTTACGCCGCATGGATTTACCTCCGGGCGTCGCGCACTGGCCCGAACACCGGAGTTTCGATCCGCACTTCACCGGCGAAATCTGGTCGGCGGCGCTGGCCGATCTGGCCGAGATGATCGAGCCGGGAGCGCCTCCCGACACGACGACCTCGCTCGTCCTGGAGGCCAATTTCCGATTACCCGGGGCTCCCTCGATGCCCGAGGGTGCCGAGGCCGTCTCTCAAGCCGATCAGGATCTCTTTGGCGGCGCCAATCAGTCGATCATCAATCAAGTGATGACCGACCGCGGTCTTCTCCCTCAACCGTACAAGGTCACCTCTCCCACTGAAGGCGATTTCTGGCAGATCGGATCGGTTCAGACCATCACATGGGAGACGACCAGACCCAGCTCGAAGACGGTGGTCATCATGATCTCTCGAACGGGCGGAGATGCCGGCTCGTTCTCCCGCATCGCCAGAGTGCCCAACACCGGCTCCTTCACCTGGACGGTGACCGGACCGGAGACGACCCAGGCCGTCATCCGCGTTAAGGAACAGGGCGCCGGCGATACCTATCGCGACCACAGTACTGGCGTGTTCACCATCGGATCGGGTCCCCCACCATCAGGGTCGATCACGGTGACGGTTCCCAATGGTGGGGAGGATTGGCCGATTGGGTCGATGCAGACGATACAGTGGACGAGCACGGGCAGCATCGCCAACGTCAAGATCGAGTTGTCTCGCGATGGGGGCAGCACGTTCGAGACGTTGTTTGCCAGCACGCCCAATGATGGGTCGGAGAGTTGGACGGTGACCGGACCGGCCACCACCAATGCTCTGATTCGCATCTCCGATGCCGCCAACCCGGCCACCACCGACTCCAGCGATGCCCCCTTCACCATCAGCCAACCGCCTCCGACCGATTCCATCACGGTGACGGTTCCCAATGGTGGGGAGGATTGGCCGATTGGGTCGATGCAGACGATACAGTGGACGAGCACGGGCAGCATCGCCAACGTCAAGATCGAGTTGTCTCGCGATGGGGGCAGCACGTTCGAGACGTTGTTTGCCAGCACGCCCAATGATGGGTCGGAGAGTTGGACGGTGACCGGACCGGCCACCACCAATGCTCTGATTCGCATCTCCGATGCCGCCAACCCGGCCACCACCGACTCCAGCGATGCCCCCTTCACCATCAGCCAACCGCCGTCGGGGACGATCACCGTGTTGGTTCCCAATGGCGGTGAAGTCTGGCCGATCGGGAGCACGCAGACGATCCGGTGGGACACCGGCGGTCTCGGCGGCAACGTCAAGATCAGGCTCTCTCGCAATGGAGGAGCCCGCTTCCGCCGCATCGTCCCCAGCACGCCCAATGATGGGGAATTCCAGTGGGTGGTGACGGGACCGGCGACCTCGCAAGCGCTCATCCAGGTCGTATTCCTGGGTGACAGGACGATTCGAGATGCGAGCGACGGTCCATTTACGATCAGCACCACGGCCACCAGCAACGAGAGGTGACCGGAGGAGCTTCTTGACAAACATCGGGGAAGACTCATCCCACCAGGGGAGCCTAGACGCTCTCCTGGTGGGCGTCTCCGCCGGGTGACGAGTCTCTCGGCGCGATTGGGGGCTTCGATGACGACCGCGAGTCTCCGGTCTGGAGACCGAGGTCGCCCGCTCCCAGCCGTGATGAGGGCGTCTTGATTCTTCTCTCGAGCGTCATATGGAGGATGGGGTCGTGAGAGCCTCCGCTCTCTTGAGAGCGCTCATCGTTCTTTTGACCATCTGGGCTCTCCCCGTCAGGGGCGAGCGCGAGCCGTGGGAGTCCCCGCGATGTCCATCGGCGCTCGCCGATCACGTCATCATCATCAGCATCGACGGGTTGCGCCCCGATGCCCTCCAGATGGCCGAGCCCGTCAACCTGCGCGCGCTGTGGGAGGCGGGCGCCTACTCCTGGTCGGCGCAAACGGTCCATCCCAGCAGCACGCTCCCGGCACACGCCTCCATGGTGAGCGGAGTGACGGTGGAGAAGCACGGCGTGAGATGGAACGGGTACGAGCCGCGACGAGGATTCATCAGAGTGCCCACCATATTTTCGCTCGCCCATCAGGCGGGGTTGAGCACGGCGGCGGTGGTGGGAAAGATCAAGCTGCTCCACCTCACTCCCCCGGACGTCGTCGACTTCATCGACAATCCCAGCCCGGTGGCCGTGGCCGAAGAAGTGGCGGCATCGGCGGCGACCTATTTCGCCGCCCATCGTCCATCGCTCATGTTCGCTCACTTCGCCGACCCCGACGTCGCCGGCCATCGATATGGCTGGCTCTCGGGCCATCAACTGGAATCCATTCGGAGAGTGGATCGCGCTCTGACGCTCTTACTGGATGTGTTGAAAAAGGACGATCGGTCAACGAGGACGCTTCTCATCATCACCGCCGACCACGGAGGTCATCGACGGCAACACGGCAGCTATCACATCGACGATATGACCATTCCCTGGATTCTCGTCGGCCCGTCGGTGAGGGCGAATGTTCTCATCGAGCGTCCCGTTCGCGTCTACGATACGGCGGCGATGGCTCTGTTCGCCCTCGGTCTTCCGGTGCCCGAAGAGTGGGATGGAGAGCCCATCCTCGAACCCCTGGAACGCGCTTCGATCACTGGCCGGACCATCGACCGACGGGTTCTGCCGCTCGGCGTGGCTCACCCTGATGACCGACCTCCGCCCTCCTTGGCGAACGGCGCGATCATCCCGCATTGGCCGCCTTCTCCAGGCGAAGTCGCAAGTGTTCCTTGAGCATGCAGCGGTTCATGACGACGAGCAACCCGGCATCTAATGCTCGGCGGGCCGCCTCTTCGTTGACCACCCCTTCTTGCATCCAGATGGCTCGAGCGCCCACTTCGATGGCTTGCTCGACGATGGGAAGGACGTGCTCCGGACGACGAAAGATGTCCACCGCATCAACCTTGACCGGGATGCTGAGCAGATCGGGGTAGGCCTTCTCGCCGAGGACCTCCACTTCGTTGGGATTGACGGGAATGATGCGGTAGCCCACCGACTGCAGATACTGCGAGACGCCATAGCTCGGGCGGTTCGGTTTCGAGGATAACCCGACGACGGCGATAGTGGAGCATTCTTTCAACACTCTTTTGATCGTCTCAGGATCGTTGATTTTCATCTCCTCACTCCCACAACGGTGGTCCGACTCTCTCACCGCGGGCACCCTCCGTTCATGAATGCGATGATGAGATCAGCAACTCGAGGCTCACGACTCCAGAGAACGTCATTATGAGCGTACTCGCTCACCTCGGTGGCGCAAAATCGAGTCGATGCGATGCTGCGCTGGTAGGGGAAGAAGGCGAACACGGTGGGCAACGGGCGCGTCTCGCCGGCGAAGATCCCCTGACCGGCGCTGATGCCGAGCACGGGAACATTCACCTCGCGGTTGTGGATGACGGTGAGCGGATTCCCGCCTCGTTCGGTCAGAGCGTTGAGGATCGCCGAAGAGAGGCTGGACGTGTCCAATCGAGCGGCCAGGAGGATATCCAGCACCAACCGTTGAGGGAAGAACCACTCGATGAAATTGGCTTCGCCACGGGACACATCGACCTCTCCATTCCCCGCTCCGTAGAGGAAGCCCCGGGCCACGTCTTCCCAATCGGAGACCTCCTTCCCCTCAAGTCCGAGGGGCGAGAGATCCCGCACCCCCGCCCAATCCTGGAGAACCGGGCGACCATCCGGATCGGTTCCCAGATCCCGGGGCGCGAACAATCCATTGGGATTGGCCCGATCGGGATCGGGTCGGCTCTCGGCGACATCGGCGACGCTCCGGCCCGGGGGGACGGCCAGAAATCCAAACGAGAATCGTTGCTGGGCTTGCTCGGCGAACTCGTCATCGGTATTGAGAGCGAAGGCGGCGACATTGGTACTGGGCACCGGAGGGCCAATATCGACTGGTAAGGGAGAAGCGCGATGGGGCGCGTAGAGGGCGAATTGAGCGAGAATCTCGGCCAATTGAAAAGAAAACGGCCCGAACAGATCGCCGCCCAGGAAAGGCGGTTCCCCCGATTCTTCGGGATGCCGGAGACGGTGAAGACCGGGAATACGGAGCATTCCGCCAATCACCACACCGGAACGGAGATACTCCTCGTCGCTGCGAATCTGGGGTGCTCGTGGTGAAGCGGCCACCGACGGCGTCCCATCCAGGAGAATCAATCCATCGATGAGCGTGAATCCCGGCACGCCGTCGAAATCATAAGCGGCGAACAGCGCCGCCAGATCGGCACCCACAAAGTCGTGTCCGCCGAGGAAGATTTGTGGTCGACTGGCGCCGCCAGAGTTTCGCGCCTGTTGAACGATCGCCTTGAGATCCCGGAGATGCACATCCAATCCCCACTCGGCCATGAACCGGCTCAGTTCATACTCATACGGTGGATTGGCCAGCACGCCGCCCGGGCCGCTGGGATGGTTCTGGTAGGCATCCAGAGCCGCGAGGGCCGCCGCCATCGTTTGAGCCTTCTCGGCAGCGATCATCGCTCGCGCGTCTTCCAGAAGGTTGGCTCGCCGATCGACGGCCCAAACTTCGACGGCGCCGCCCGATCGGTGGACCAACTGGTCGGCCAGACGTTCGAAGCTATTGGCCCCAGCGACGATTCCCGGAATGAAGATGACGATCGATCGTGGCGGCGCCTCCCGCCCTCGATCGAAGAAGCGCACATAAATGGCGCGATTCAGATTCAGGTGACCATCGACGAACGCCGCCGGATCGGTGATCGCCGCTCGCACCCTCTCGCTGACCGGGCTGAGGGGTGGCGTGTTCGGTTCGTCATATCCGGCGATGACGTGACGCTCTCGACCGACCAGCACCGGAGCGCTCGTCCCGCCCGAGACCGAGAGGCCCCCCAGGGCCAAGGCTGACGCCCAGAAGATCATCCATCTGATCGCTCGTTTCCCCTTTCGCATCCGAGGCCTCCCGCTAATACGTGAGCTTGACGGCCAACTGGATGGACCGCGGCCCGCCGGGAGCGAATATCGCGCCGAGCTGTTGATTCTGAGAGTTGACCGTCGATGTCGATACGCCGAATTTCTCTGGCGAGGTCAAGGCGACGCCCAGGTTGGCCGTCTCCGTCGGTAAAGCGAAGTTAGGATGATTGAACAGATTGAAAAATTCGGCGCGGATTTGCAGTTTCACCCCCTCGGCGAGTTCGGTCTCTTTGGTCAGGCCGAGATCGAATTGGCTGAAGCTGGGACCCCGCAGCACATTTCGCCCCAGATTGCCGAATTGCCCCACCGGTGGGACGGCGAACGCCGCCGGATTGAGGCGCAGATCCGGTCCCCGTCGCGGGCCGAGGACCATGGGTTCGCCGGGCACCCGATCGGGACGTTGGGAGAAAAACGGCGTCGCATCTCCGAGCAGAGCGTTATCGAAACCCAGCGCCACGGTGAACGGTTGTCCTGAGCGAACCGACGTCACCCCACTGACCGACCAACCGTCCAGGAGCCGCGCCCCCACGACGGTCAGCCATCGTGATCCGCGATGCCCCCTACTCCGTCCGAGATGCCGGAAGAGCGATGGGACGTTCCAGACGTAGCTCAAGGTGAACACATGACGAGCGTCGAAATTCGAACTCCCGCGCTCGGCTGACACGTCATTGGGATTGCTGGGGAACGGCGAGACCGATCGCGCTCCGAAGATGGAGGTACCGAACAGGCCGATGGTCGAGGCATCATCGATGCTATGCGACCAGGTGTAATTGGCCAGGAACTGAAGTCCCCGGCTCAACCGTCGATCCACCGTGATCTGCAATCCATGATATGAGGACTGAGAGGAAGCTTCATTCACCTGAACGAGGTCAAAGCGGGGATCGCGAGTGCTGGTCACCGGTCCGGGAATGGGTCCAAACGGTAACAGGAAGTTGATCACCCGGGCCCGCAACAACTTGATGCCTCGACTGCCCACGTAACCGAGTTGAACCATGGTATCGCCGCTGAGCTGGATCTGCACGTTCACGTTGTACTGATAACTGTACGGCGTGCGAATGTTCAAAGGCACGGCGGTGGCCGCTCCGAACGGTGGCTCGATCGACGGGGCCGAGCGCAACGATGCCAGGAGATCGGGGTAGGGGCCGGGGAGGAACACGGCGTTGGTGAGCGTCAGCGGCGGATTGGCCACCAGATTCACCGCAATCTGCGTCACCATGTCGTAATAGACGCCGAAGCCCCCGCGAATCACCAACCGAGGATGATCCAGCGGAGAGAAGGCGAATCCGAATCGCGGCGCCAGATTGTTATGATCGCCTCGATACGGCGGCGAGTGGAGGCTGGTGAACCCGAATCGTCCCCGAGCATCGCGAAACAGGTTGACCAGACGCCCGTTGACCTCGCGAAGAACGGTGTTCAACTCGTAGCGCACGCCCCAGCTCAGCGTCAATCGAGGCGTCACATCGAACTCATCCTGACCATAGAAACTGAAATTGCTGAATCGAAATCCACGGTGTCGCTCTCCGACTTGATTGATGAACGCCTGCGGCGCATTGAGGACCAGCGCCTCCGTCGACGAAAAGACGAGCACGCCCGTCTCGCCGCCGTTATCGCGCAGACTGAATCGGTTGAACTGGACCCGGCGAATGTCTACGCCCGCCTTGATCGTATGGCGACCGTGGAGCCAACTGATGGCATCGATGTACTGGAAGGTGTTGAACGCTTCCCGGGACGGACCGACCGTCCCCCCGACGATATTGTTATTCAACGTGAGGTCAGACACGATGACCAACGGGAGCAGAGGCCGCCCGTCGGCGGTTTGAGCGGGAACGGCGCCGAACAACGGCAAGACGCGATTCACTTGTGTGTTGGCGATGCGCGTGAACCCGAAGCGAAAATCATGAACGACTGTCGGCGAGAAGAGATGCATGTAGTTCAAGGTCAGGGCCTGCAGCCGAATGTTCGTCTCCTCGACCACGTTGGGAGGGAGAAGGGCGGCGCTGGAGGCGAATTGCCGGGTTCCATCTCCCAGACTGTACCGACCGAAGAACTGATCGACGTCGCTGGGACGATAGTCGATCCTGACCGTCACATCGTTCTCGGTGATGCTGGAGGGTGTGGACCCGGTGAACGGAGCGACGAGCGCGAGGGAATCATTGGTTTGTGGCGGGGCCAGGGGAGGACCGGTGGGGAGCACAATTTGATCGATCACCGGTCGAATACGCGGATCGGCGATCTGGCGGGCATAGCGCGACGGCACCGTCCCGTTGGCGACGGAACTCAATCGCTGCCGCAACCCTTCGTACAATCCGAAGAAGAACGCGCGTTTCTTTTTGATCGGCCCACTCACCGTCCCGCCAAACTGATTGCTCCGCAGCGGCGGTCGCTCCTGCCCGGCGGCATTGAGGAAGAAGTTATTGGCATCGAGCCGATCATGGCGGAAGAACTCGAACAAACGACCGTGAAATTCATTCGATCCCGAGCGGGTGATCACATTGACCACCGCTCCGGAGAATCGGCCAAATTCGGCCGAGTAATTATGCGTCTGGACCTTGAACTCCTGGATGGCCTCCACCGAAGCGAAAGGAGCGCTCGTCCCGCTGGGGCCCGTGGCATTGACCTGCATCACCGGTTGATTGACCTCGGTGCCATCGACGAGGAAGTTATTGGCCGAGGCTCGCTGACCGTTGACCACGAACGCCCCGATGCCGCCCTCGCTATCGACGGTCGCTCCGGCCATGAGCCGGGTCAACTGGGCGAAGTCGCGACCGTTCAACGGGAGATCGCGGGTCACGCGACCGGAGACCACGCCTCCCAATTCCGGACTTCGTAAATCGATCTGCTCCATTCCTCCCATCACCGTAATCGTTTCGGTGAGAGGACCCGGTTCCAACCGAACGTCGAGGACCGTTTCTGTGGCCACTTGAACGAGCACATGGCGAATCACGGCCTGCTTGAACTCGTGGGCGGACACCTTGACCGTATACGTCCCCGGAGGGAGCTGAGGGATGACATACCGACCGAACGCATCGGCGGTCACCGTGCGCATCACCGTGGTCGCCTCATGCTCAACGTGGATGCTGGCGGCAGGGATCACGGCGCCGGTGGGATCGGTGACCGTCCCGGTGAGCGAACCGGTGATGGTTTGAGCCGAAACGGAGAAGGCGAGCAGCCCGAGCCATAGGCCGGTCCATGGAGTTCTCCCTCCCCACCGTCGGGGAAGATGTGGGAATCTCTTCCCGTGATGCCCAGGGTCAATCATGGGAACCCGGAGAAGCAGCCGACATCGCGCTCGGCTCTGTTTCATCGCCCAAACCACCGCTTCAGGAGCGACCATAAGAATCGGACGAGGTTCCGGAAGATTCCGTGTTTGGGCGGTTGGAGCGGTTGGCCGGTGGCCTGAGCCCGTTGCCGAGCCGCCGCCTCGGCGGCCAATGCCGTGAAAAATTGTCCGGCCAGCATCCGCGCCGTGCTCTGCAGCATGCGTTGTCCCACGCTGGCGATGGGCCCTCCCAATTGCACTTCCCCCTCATAGGTTATCTCCGTCCCCTCGTTCTCCTCCTCTAATCGCAACGCCCCTTTCCCGCGCACAATCCCCTGCGGACCTCGCCCTTCGACCTCCAGCTTCATCACCACCTCCGGCACTTCCGGCTCCACCCTGATCCGCCCCTCATACCGCCCTTGCACTGCTCCCACTCCTAATCGCATCACCACCTCGTACCTTCCGTCCCCCGCTGCCCGAAGCTCCTCTACTCCCGGAGTGCATCGTCGGAGGACCTCCGGATCCACCAATAACTGCCAGACCTCCCGCCGCTCCGCGATCACTGTATGTTTCCCGGCGATCTTCATCTTCGCCCTCCTTCAGAGCACAGAGTGTGGCGCCAGCCGGCCGAGCTTGCGCTCAGTCACTTCCCTCCTCCGCAGCGAGTCACAGCTCATGAACGATGCTTGGGAAAGTGATGGGCACAACTCTCGCCATCTCATCCCTCAGCCAGTGCCCGTCGCAATGCCCGCCGCGTACACACCCGCGCCAGGTGCGCCCGATACGCTGCTGACGCCTGGGCATCCTCGCTGGGTTCCACTCCCTGCGCGGCCTTCTCCGCCGCCGCCACCACCACGGTCTCGGTCAATGCCTCCCCTCGCAACACCTCCTCCACGGCCCGCGCCCGGTAAGCCTTGGCTCCCACTCCCGTGACGCCCACAGCCACCCCCTGACACCTCCGGTTCTCATCCAGCTGCAACCGCACCGCCACACCACACAACGCGAATCCCGAGGCCTTCTGCCGCACCTTCTCATAGGCGCTCCTCGTGTGAGCCGAGTCCACCGGCACGCGAATCTCGGTCAATATCTCGCCGGCGTCCAACGCCGTCGTCATCACATCGACGAAGAAATCCTCGGCCGCAATCCACCGCTCTCCTCCAGGCCCGACCACCTTCAGCCGCGCCTCGGCGGCCAACACGGCCGCCGGGAAATCCCCGGCCGGATCGGCATGCGCCAGGCTCCCCCCAATCGTGCCCCGATTCCTCACCTGCACATCGCCAATGGTCGCCGCCGTCGCCGCCAATAACCGACAATGCCGCCGGACCACCTCCGATTGTTCTACTGTCTCATGCCGGGTCATCGCCCCAATGGCCACCTCGTTCCCATCCTGTCGAATATAGGCCAGGTCTGGAATTCGCCCCAAGTCCACCACCACCCGCGGCGTCGCCAACCGCAACTTCAACAACGGAAGTAAACTCTGTCCCCCAGCCAACACCTTGGCCTCCTCACCATATTGCTGAAGCAACGCCACCGCCTCGGCCACCGTCTTCGGTGCATAATAGTCGAATGCACTGGGAATCATGAGCCTCACCTCCGGTCAATAAAGTTATCCTTGTTGTCCTCGGTCATCCTTGTCGGGTCGGGCGCACCCGACAATAGTCTCTCACGCCTTCGCGTCGCCCTGCAATAATCGCCAAATCTTTTCCGGCGTCAGCGGCATATCCACATGCCGCACGCCTCTCGGGGCCAACGCGTCCACCACGGCATTGACAATCGCCGGCGTCGCCCCGATCGTTCCCGCTTCCCCTACGCCTTTGATCCCCATCGGATTCACCGTCGTCGGCGTCTCGGTTCTCGCCGTCTCCATCCACGGCACATCTCCCGCCCGCGGCACCGCATAGCTGCTCAAATCCCCGCTCAACAACTGCCCCCACTCGTCATACACCACTTCCTCCATCAATGCCTGCCCCAGGGCCTGGACGATCCCTCCATGAATCTGTCCCTCGACCAACAGGGGATTGATCACCCGCCCACAATCATCCACGGCCACGTATCGCCGTATTTTCACTTCTCCCGTTTCAGGATCGATGTCCACCACGGCCACGTGCGTCCCGAACGGGAAGGTGAAATTGCTCGGCTCGAAGAAGTACGTCGCCTCCAACCCCGGCGTCACTCCCGGCGGCAAGCTCTTGGCCAGATAGGCCGCCTGCGCCACCTCCTGGAAACTGACCACGCGCTCCGGATCTCGCCGGGACCGGTACTCGCCCACTCCCTCCTCCACCTCTTCCCAGTCCACGCCCAACAGATGTGCCGCAAAACTCCTCACCTTCTCCTTGACCATCTGCACTGCCTCGTAGACCGCCGTCCCGCCCACCGCCGTCGCCCGACTCCCAAACGTTCCAATCCCATATGGCACGACGGCCGTGTCCCCATGGACCACATAAACGTCTTCCAACGGGACCCCGAGCTCGTCGGCCACCAATTGGGCGAACGATGTCTCTTGCCCTTGCCCGTGGGGCGAGGCCCCGGTCAATACCGTCACCTTCCCCGTCGGCTCCACGCGCACTGTGGCGCTCTCCCATCCTCCCGCTGGCAGGGCCGCCGATGGTCCCAACGCGCAAATCTCCACATAGCTGGATATCCCTATCCCCATCAGTTCCCCTCGCTGCCGCCGCTCGGCCTGCTCCTGCCGCAACTTCTCATACTCCACCACCTCCAACGCCTTCCGCAACGCCGCCTCATAATCTCCACTGTCATAGGCCAATCCGGTGGCCGTCTCATAGGGGAACTCTTCGGGTTGAGGGAAGTTCTTCACCCGCACTTCCACAGGATCCATTTCCAGTTGACGGGCGATCAGATCCATCACCCGTTCCAACACATACGTCGCCTCGGGGCGCCCCGCTCCCCGATAGGCATCCGTAGACATGGCGTTGGTGAACACTCCTACGATCTCGTACCCAATGGCTGGAATCTTATACGGTCCGGACAGCATCAACCCCGTCAACGGCGGTATGCCCGGCGTCAAGAGTTGATGATAGGCTCCCAGGTCACTGAGGATGCGCACCTCCAATCCCAACACCCGACCGTCGCGCGTCACGGCCACACGGACATCGTTGATCTGCCCTCGACCATGAATCGTGCTCATCATGTTCTCCCGCCGCGTCTCCACCCACTTGACCGGCTTCTTCAATTCCCGCGCCAAATAAGCGACCAGTGCCTCCTCCCCATACACGTTCAACTTGCTCCCAAATCCTCCTCCCACTTCCGGCGCGATCACCCGCACCCGATGCTCGGCCATCCCCACCATCATCGCCAACTGCGTCCGCAAGAGATGGGGAATCTGCGTCGATGACCACACCGTCAACCGATCTTCCCCCGGCCAGTATTCCGCCACCACTCCCCGCGGTTCCATGGCCACCGGGTGCAACCGCTGATTGACCAACCGCTGCTCAATCACGACATCGGCCCGTTCGAATGCGGCTTTCAGCGCCTCGCCTCCCTCAAACCGCAACACGAATGCCACATTGTCACCCAGCTCCTCGTGAATCACTGGCGCCCCTGGCGCCACCGCTCGCTCCACATCCACCACCACCTCCAACGGTTCATACTCCACCTCCAGGCGATCCGCTGCGTCCTGTGCCGTATAGCGGTCCTTGGCCACCACCGCGGCCACCGGCTCTCCCACATAGCGCACCCGCTCCACGGCCAGGACCGGATGCTCCGGCACCTTCAACCCTTCCATCTCCGACGCGCAAGGAATCGACTTGATTCGCCCCCGAATCGCCTCCCCCGTCAGCACGGCCACGACTCCGGGCATCGCCTCGGCCGCGGCCGTTTCGATCCGGTTGATCCGGGCGTGCCCATACGGACTGCGCACCAGCACCATATGGAGCATCTCCGGCAACCGAATGTCGTCCACATAATGCGACGTTCCCGTCACTAACCGACGATCCTCAACGCGCGGAATCGCTTCCCCGACATACTTGCGCTTATCCATATTCGCTCTCCTCCATAGGGTACTCGGAGCGCCCATCGGCGTCCGGCAGACCTAAGCCTCCGGCGCCCCGGACGACGTCCCTCGCTCATCTGCCGACGACGCCTTCAGCTTCCCGGCCGCGTACTGAATCGCTTCGATGATATGTTGATATCCTGTACATCGGCACACATTCCCGTCTAGGGCCCGCCGAATCTCCTCCACTGTCGGCGCCTTCCGCCGCTCCAATAAGTCACAGGCCACCATGATCATCCCCGGCGTGCAATAGCCACATTGCACGCCATGCTTGACCCAAAACCCCTCCTGTACCGGATGCAACTGTCCTCCCTCGGCTAACCCCTCAATCGTCCGTACCTCTCCCCCATCGGCCTGCACGGCCAACACCAGGCACGACTTGACCGCCCGCCCATCCAGCATCACCGTGCACGCCCCACATAACCCTGTCTCACATCCAATATGCGTCCCCGTCAATCCCACCACCTCTCGTAAATAATGCACCAACAGGAGCCGGGGCTCGATCTCATGCTCATACTCCCGACCGTTGATCGTCACATGGATGGTCTTTTTCACCGCTTTCCCTCCTTCAGTAAGGCTCCTTTGACGAGTCCCTCCGACCCTCTCCGGCGCTGGCTGACGCCGTCGCCGATTTGGCCTCTAAAATTAACACACAGCCGACTCTTTTTGGAAGCCCAACCGCGTCAAGATCGAGAGGCGCCGACCACTGACCACAGCCACCCGAATGTGCCCATTCTGGACGAGCGATCCGGAGAGTTCCATCAGTTCAGCTTGTGGTTCTGGCCTCGATGTATTCTGACCGATCGGCGCCAGAGTGCTAAAGAAGAGCCGCGGCCGCCCGGCCACGCATTCGAGAATGCTCTCGTCCTGATGCGAAGCCATCATCATCGTCGACTAAGGACGGTCGCGAACCGAGAGCTCCTGATCGCTCTCGGCGCTCCCACCGATCAATGGTTGACCCGAGGCGTGCTGGAGAAGAAGGGCGAACGGTTTGCTCGCCTCGCCGAAATATACGCTCACATGAGGGAATGGGATTTCGATCCCCTTCTCATCGAACGTCTTCTTGATGCGGCGCCGGAGCTCTCGCCCCACGGTCCACTGCTTCAATGGGAGGGTTTTGATCATCGCTTTGATGGTCACCTGAGATTCGCCGAAATCATCGACGCCCAACACCTCCAAGGGCTCGAGGATGAGCGGGCCGTAGGTTTCATCCCGGGCCAATTCTTCGCCGATTTCTCTCAGTACCTGCATGACGTAGTCCACATCTTCCTTGTAGGCGACGCCGACATCGATGACATATCTGGACCACTCCTTGGTCATGTTGGAGACCTGCCTGATTTCTCCGTTGGGGAACGTATGAACCGTGCCGTGAAGATCCCTGAGCACCAGCGTGCGCAATCTGATGGCTTCGACGAGTCCCGCCGTGTCGTTGATTTTGACGACATCGCCGATGCGGACCTGATCTTCCAGGATCAAGAAGAACCCGCTGATGATGTCGCGCACCAGGTTCTGGGCGCCGAAGCCGACCGCCAGCCCGGCGATGCCTGCCCCGGTGATGATGGGCGTGATGTCCATCCCGAATTCGCTCAGAATCATCATGACGGCGACGCCGATGACGAGGACCAGGGAGATGCTGGTGATGATCTTCCCAATCGTGCGCGCCCGCTTCTCTGCCTCCGAGAGATGCGTGGGATCTTGATCCTCGACCATCTGTTCCATGCGGGCGACGGCCAGACGAACGATCTTCAAAACGACATAAGCCCCCACGATGATCCCGATGATGCGGATGAGGCGAACGCCTTCCTCAGTGAGATCGATGTTGAGGAACTTCAGAATCGCCGCTCCGGCGATGAGCACGAAGAAGACGTTGACGAGGTTGCGCACCGGCTGCATGTAGTGCTCCCACGCCGGTCGGTTTTGGCTCACGCCGACGAGGAACAGCGAAACAATCCGCGCCGACAGGGCCGCCACGACGATGAGGATGAGGACGATCAGCCCTCGTTGAATCCACTCCAGGATCACCGCCGACACGGGGAGCAGGTGGCTGATGAAATAGAGCACAATGAGAAGGAGAATGGGAACGACGGCGCCATCCACATAGCGAATAATTTGATCGTCGATCTCCGTCTCCGTTCTGGCCGCCCACCGCATCAAGTATCGATGGATGATCCACCGAATGAGCCCGGCGACCAGCACGGCGATCAGTGGATACACGAGGTACTTGGCTTCAAATCCAATCAATGAGGTGAGATCGTCCATACCTGCCCTCCTTTCCGGCATCGCCTCAGCAGGCGATGCCAAGCTGAACGATGCGCCTCACCAATTATAAACGGTGGCCTATGACCACGCTATCTGGGCACCGCCCGGAGAGGGTTCATTGCCCATCACTTCCAACGTCCAGAAGGGCGAGCAACTCGCCCAATCCCTCAATGGTATAATCCGGGGCGGGACTGTCCTCCGGGAGAGGCTGGTCAGTTCGGCGAAGCCAGGCGGCGTCCAGGCCCGTCCGCTTCGCCCCCACGACGTCAGCGTCCAGGCTATCGCCCACATGAAGGCACGCTTGGGGTCGCACGCCGAGGGCCTCTACGGCCGCCAAGAAGCATTGTGGGGCCGGCTTCCGCCATCCGATCTCCCCAGAGATGACGATCGTCCGGAAATAGGGGGTCAACCGATAGTGATCGAGGACCCGGCGCGCCGTCGGTGGATGATCGAAATTCGAGACGAGCGCCAGAGCGTATCGGGGGGCGAGGGCTTCCAGGACGCGGCGCCGATCGGGGGGACACTCCATGGCGGCGACCATGCGATCCATGTGGGCGGTGACCAGAGCTCGAACCACAGACGAGGGTGGCGAGACAATGCCCAATCGCTGGAGGACGCGCCGGAATCGCTCTTCGGCCAGCACCTCCCGCTGGCTCTTTCGCCGCCATTCATCCACTTCCTGGTAAGCGACCCGAAAGAGCGTCCGCAAGAAGTCGTCCAGGCCGATCTCGGGGTAATACTGCCGCAAGACGTCGTAGATGACTTCTCCCGTAGATCGGCGCTCTTCCCCGTCCACCCTCACCAGGGGAAGCTTGTCCTCATCCAGATCGACCAGCGTATCGAAGAGATCGAATGAAATGGCCTGATAGCGCCCGCCCATCGGGTTGTCCTTGTGAGAAGCCACTGAATCGTCAATCGAGAGATCGCCGCCGGGTATCCGACTATCGACGGGACCGGTGGTCATAGGGCCCCGGGTCCCCATCAGAGCGATGACCGTTTCATCGCGTGATCGTTCCGGCCGAACGCCGAGGGGTGAGATGCTCACCTCACCCCTCGGAACGCCATCATGGCGCTGGTTCGAACACCTGTTCAGACATCCGATCGGCTTCGACTTGATTCGGCCTGAGGAGCATGGGATGGTAACGATTGGTCAACCACCGACCGAGCATGCTGGCATAAAATGGGCTACTGACGACGCCACTCTCGCCGCCGGGGATGATCTCGAATCCATTGACGCCGGCTGGTGTCATCTCGCCCACGAATCGACGAGCTGGACCGCCGCCGAACATGAAGCCATTGACCGAGGAGGCCCGGGCGCTGTGACCGGAAGCATCGACGACGTCGAACCCCCCCGACCGCGCCACGCCGGGGAGATCTGGGGCCAGATGGGAGAACCCGCCGGCCTCGGGAATGTCGAACGGCCCTCTCAACGGATGATCGAAGACGATGCGATGCAGTCGCCCCCACCGGTAATCCCGCTGATTCGTGGAATGATCGAAGGCGGGAGCGAACGCATCGCCGGCGAGCAAGTCGAGCGCTTCGCGCAGGCTCTTCAGGATGAGGAAATCGCGAGCCGCTTCCGGCGTCGGTGCACCATCCACCTGGAAGAAATTCACGCCCGACGCGCCCACGCCCTGCCGCGTATCGAAGGTCTCCAGCAAATGCCTCAGCGCCGCCAGGGCCTGATCGCTTCCCGGAAGGTGATCGCCCAGGCCCAATCGGATCAACGTGGCATCAATGGTATTGCGGATGATGCGACTGCGCCATACGCTGTAGATAGTGGCCGCCACGCTGTGCCGAATGTCCTGATCGGTGGGCTCGGGGAGGTTATCCGGATCGTCGCCAGGATCGTATCCGCGACGGATGCCCGTGGGCGTGCTGAAATCCCAGACCGAGAGCCGGGCTACCGCTTCGGCGACCTGAGGATCATCGGCCAATGCCGCCAGCATGTCCGGAGCGCCTTCACTCTGGGCATTCTGAAATGCCGCCAGGATATACGGCGTCAGCACTTCGGCATCGAGCATCTGGTTATTGGCCTGAAATCGCTTCATATCGGCGACGGAGATTTTCCCGCCATTGGCAATAGCCGCCTCGATGAGTCGCCGAATGCGCCCGATACGAAAGCCTCCATCGTAGCCCACGTTCAAGTAATAGATGCCGCCGCCCGGACGGAGCTGATTCAGCGGATTGTTATCCACCGTCGTTCCGACGGGATCATTATTGGCATTGGCGACGAATCCTTGCGGCGGATTCACCACGTGAGGCATCTCTTCGGCGGGCAAGATCTCATAGTTGATCGCCTGTCCCGGCTGTGGATTGCGGAGCGGCAACCATTCGTTCTTGTGCTCGTGGGTCCCATCGCGAATGAAGAAGGGCGGCACGCCATCGACTTGCTCCAGCTCTTGGAGATCCTCTCTGAGCGGCAACTCCGCGCTGGTGAAATAGGCGATGTTTCCGTCCACGTCAGCATAGGCCCAGTTTTGCGAGCCGAAATCGAAGAATTGCAGGCCTTGTTTGAAGTCGTCGAGATTCCGAGCGCGGGCCCAAATGCGGAACGTTTCCAGCTCACGAGTGGCCCGCCAGCCCGTATATTGAATGCTCAAGCCGGTCACTCGAAGGGGATTGCTGGCGTCGACGGCGACGATGGGACCGTTGTTTCTCCGGGGCACGATCAACGTCAATCCCCCTTCGTCTGGCGGGACATCGGCTTGCTCAATATTATCCAGTTCACCGTCGCCGACCTGGTTGACGCGATAGACCTGAACGATGAACGAGAGCGGTTCGCGGCGGTTTTCGAATCGCGTCCATCCGGGCAGACGGGTGGCCGGATTCAAAATCAACCGCTCCTGGTAGACGTCGGTCACATCCATGGGGTTGGTCGTCGCCCCCCAACAGATGCGATCGTTGCATCCGAGAACGATGACCGGCGTGCCCGCGAACGAGACTCCGTTGACGTTCATCGGGCCAAACTCCGGATCATTCTCGACGATCAAGTGGGCCTCGTAGAAAATGGAAGGCGTGTTCAGAGACAGGTGAGGATCGTTGGCCATGATGGGATAGCCCGATTCGGTCACACGGCCACTGACGATCCACCAGTTACTGCCTGCGGTTGCATCGCGGCGATGGAATACCGATTGGAGGAAAGGAACGTTCTTGATCTTCTCCAGGTATTGCCTGGCCAGTTTGAGGGCTTCCGGAGAAACGACCTTTCTCAAGTTCCGCGCCGCTTCGATCATCTGCTTTCGCCGAGCCGCGGCGGCCGCCGCTCCTCCAGGAGTGAAACCGGGAATGGACACACTGGGATCAAATGGTGCGCTGCGAAAAACATCCTCCATGAAGAGCACCGTGCCATCAAAACCGCCGGCCTCGCCCGCCTCCTGATAGGCGGCCAGGTCTTCGGTCAACTCGATGTCCTGGAGGCCATCGAAGGAGAGCTGAAACGCCAGTCCTTTCCCGATGACCACGCTGTCGACCGGCGTCCACGGTGGCACGCTCGCCTTGGTGAGCTCCAAGGCTTGGTATTCGGGGGGCAGCGGATTGTCAGGATCGAACACGAAGGCATTCACCCCATCGGCATACGCCTGGAGCAACGCCCGTCCCTCCGAAGAATAGGCTGGAACGGACTCCTCGGCGGCACGACGCAATCCCAACGTCCGAAGCTGAACGTCGGATTCGAGTGCCGACGGACCGACGAGTTCAGCCAACGTCCCACTGAGCGTTCGACGTAACAGGTCCATCTGAAAGAACCGATCTTGAGCATGAATATACCCCAGCATGAAAATGGCATCGTGGTCATTCTGGGCGAAAATGTGCGGAATGTCATTGGAATCGCGGACGACCCGTACCGGGGCGATGAGTCCCTCCAGTGGAACGGCCTGTTCGGTCATGGCCCGGCTGGAGGTCAGGAACCGCCCCATTGGCACAAAAGCGATACAGAGGAAGGGAATGAGGATGAATCGAAGCAATTTTCCTTTCATAGCGCCTCCTCTCGTGTTGGTTTTCGTTCTCTCGCCCTCCGATGTCTGGCTTCATGGGGCTCGGGCGGGAAGGATGCGCCCGCGTTTCACCACCTCCGTGAACCCCCAGAGACCAGACCTCCTCGGGTTTCATCCTGTAACATCACCCACCGGCGATGGCCAACTTACTTCACCGAGAGGTCAAAGTCAAGTCATCGCAGGGAAAAATCCGAGTCCGCCGGGATCGCCGCTCCTTCGCGATCCCGAGGCTCACTCACTGATCGCGTCGCTGACGTCAAGTCGATGACCGGGAGGAAATCCTCACCATCATCGCTCCCAGCACGGCGATCCCACCGAGCAGAGCGCAGCCGATGGCAAACAGGTCCCCCAATCGAGTGTAGACAGTGGCCCGCGGGCGACCAGGAGATGAAGGAATCGTCCAGTATCGAACCGCCGATTCGCCCAACCAGGTGTGATCGACGACGAGGCCACCCCCGGTGATGTAAGCACTGATGCCGTTGTTGGTGACCCGAATGAGGGGACGATCGTTTTCTGCGGCCCGAAAGATGGCATGCCAGAGATGCTGTTGGGCCGCCGCCGTTGGTCCGAACCATCCGTCATTCGTCACCTCAATCAACAGCGTGGCCCCGTTCGCCGTCAACTTCCGAGGAATCTCCGGCCAGGCCGCTTCCGAGCAGATGAAACTGCCCACCTTGACCCTCCCCAAATCGGCAACGGTGTATTCGCGCCCGGGAGTGAAATCTCCAGCCAGGGCGGGCAGGCGATCAATCCATGGGATCAGCCCTCGCAGGGGCACATATTCGCCAAAGGGGAGCAGTCCGATCTTCTCATACTCGGCGATGACCTCCCCTTGGGGAGAGAGCACGGCCACGCTGTTGTACCACGCATCGGGCGGACGTCGCTCAACGGCATTGAGAAGCAGGTACACGCCATGTTCGCGAACGAGCGATTGCAGCATGTCGAGCACCTCCGGCGAATCACCGAGCGAGATATTCAGAGGAGACTCCGGCCATACGACGAGATCGACCTCGGGATGAGTGGCCAACGCACTTCGTGTGGTGGCCACCAGGCGGAGGAAGTGGCGCGTCTGAAGCTCCGGATCGAAGAGGGCGGTGATGGGGATGTTCGGCTGAATGGCCAATACGCGGAATCCTCCTCTCCACTCATGAGGCCTCGGAACCGAAGGCCGGGCCCCTCCCCAGGAACTGACGAGACTCGCCGCGACGAGCGCTCCCATTCCCCCGAGACCGACCAGACGCCAGGTCCATCGCCACTCCCACTCGCTCCGATTCAGCAGCCGGAGACTCGCCCACACCAATGCACTCTGAGTGGCGACCAAAAGGAAGCTCACCCCGTAAACGCCGGCGCCCCGAGCGATCCCCACCAGCCAGGGGTGGAGAGCCTGACTATAACCGAGCGCATTCCATCCAATAGTGGTCACCTCGGCGCGCGCCCACTCGGTGGCGACCCAGAGAAAGGGAACGAGGAGAAAACCACCCTGACCGAGCCGACGAACAATGATGTTGAAGGTCAGCGCAAAGATTCCCCAGAAACTCCCCAACACGACGGCGGGAACGATTCCCAGAGTATAGGCGAGCCAGGCGGGCAGGCCACCATAGTGAATCATCGAATAAGTGACCCAGAAGCAACTCCCATAGAAGAACGTCGATCCGGCCAGCAGCCCATAACCGAACCCACTCTTGGCGCTCCTCGGCGCACGAGCCAATGTGTAGAGCAACGGGGCGATGCCGATCCAGGCCAGAAACGAAAGGCCCAGGGGAGGAAAGGCCACAATGAGCAGGGACGAACTGAGCAGTGCGGAGAGCCATCCAGCTCGATGATGGGTGATCCATGAACGTCGTGGGCTGGGTGACCCACCAACGCGCTGGCCGTCTTTCTTCTCCATCATCGAGCCGAGGCCGTCAAGGTCGTGTGACGATCTTCACTCCCGACACGCCTTCATTACGAAGCTCTGATAATGTCCGGGCTGCTGAATCGCGGTCTACATAGGGACCGAGGAGGACCAAATAGCGCTTCTCCCCCGAATCGAGCGTTTGGACTTTCGTGTGAGCGCTCAGGTACTCTCGGCTGCGCAACGTGGCGGCCAATTCTTCCGCCTGATCGGCATCGTCGAAGGCGCCCGCTTGAACAAAATAGGTCGTAGGCAATTGGTACGTCCGCTCGAGCGGGGATTCGCCGGGCGAGGAGGGCGCCGTGGTGGACGCAGGACTCCCGGCCGACCGCTGAGGCGATGAGGAGGCTGGCGGCGCGCTCGGAGGCGCCGGACGAGCGACTGAAGGGGCCAGCTCGCGCTTCGCCGGGGCACCCACAGAAGCCTTCGGGGATTCCCCCTTCAACGATGAAGACCGAGAGGTCGTTCCCTCCGCCTGCCGAGGAGCGAGTTGTTTGGACGGAACGGGACTGGGTGACGTTGAGCGTGGCGGGAATCCTGGCCGCGCACTCGGCGAGGCGCCCAGCGATGCGCTGGCCGATGAACCGGCCGTCCACTTGCCGACAAACAGCCCGAGAAGGAAGAACACGAAGCAGAGCGTCACACCGGCGATGAACAGGACAATCCATTGGCGTTGATCCAGTCGTTGGCTTCCCACCATAGATCCTCCTTAGCCTGAGCATATCAATCGGATGACGATGGCATTCGCGCGGCCATCGATCGGCCAAACAATCCGAGGAGTTCGATGGGGAGCGGGAAGATGATGGTCGTGTTTCTCTCCACGCCGATCTCCAGCAGGGTTTGGAGGTAGCGGAGTTGAATGCTGAGTGGCTCGGTCGCCAGTTGAGCGGCGGCTTCAGTGAGTTTGACCGAGGCCAGCAACTCGCCGTCCGCGTGAATGATCTTGGCTCGCTTCTCTCGCTCGGCCTCCGCCTGCTTGGAGATGGCGCGCACCATCTCTTGAGGGAGATCGACGGCTTTGATTTCGACCATACTCACCTTGATGCCCCAAGGGTCGGTATGCCGATCGAGAATCTCGGCCAGTCGCGCGTTCAACTGCTCGCGCTTACTGAGCAGATCGTCCAACTCCACTTCGCCCAGAACGGATCGCAGCGTCGTCTGAGCGAGCTGAGAGGTGGCGTAGAGATAATTTTCCACCTCCACGATAGCCTTATTGGCATCCAGGACGCGGAAGTAGACCACGGCGTTCACCTTGACGGTGACGTTATCGCGAGTAATCACATCCTGCGGGGCGACATCCATGGCCACGGTGCGAAGGCTCACTCGGACCATGCGCTGAAAAGGCACGATGACCAACCGAATGCCCGGCGCTAACGGTTGGGGACGCAATCGCCCCAGAGTGAACACCACTCCTCGCTCGTACTCATTGATGACTTTGATGCAACTCAGTGCCCACAGGATGAGAATACCGATGGCGATCGTACCACCAGTGAGGAATCCCTCCAGTTGAATCCCCAGCATGATCATTCACCTCCTGTCAAACTCACCGCGGAGAATGGGAGCGCCTCATGAAAACAAAAGGCAGTTACCCACCCGTCAGACGGACTTCCACTCTCCCGGCTGATCCCTCCTCCCACGGTGATGGGTGGCCGCGGTCAACCAGGGAGTTCCCACCACTGCCCCATCCACGCGCATCCCGCATCAATAGCCGGCCTCCCGAGTGGATTCCTTGCGATTGGCTTCCACATCGACGATCGAAGCGCGACGGGGCGCCGTGGGACTGACCGCTTCAACCAACAACTTCAATCCGTCCAATCCCACTACGCGAACCCGTGCCCCAGCGGGAATACGAGATTCGGATACAGCTTTCCACCACTCTCCGTGAATGAACACGCGGCCCTCGGGATCGATCTCCGTCTCGGCGACGCCGATTTCGCCCACAATGCCCAGATCTCCCGTGACCACCTTATGGCGGCGGCTGCGCAATGCCAGATGAAGGATCACATAGATGACCACGGCCATGGGAATGGCCACGCCCACGGCGACCGTCGGGTTGATCCGAATGGCCGGATCGGGAGCATCAACCAACACTAAGGCGCCAATCACCATGGAGACAATCCCTCCCACGCCCAATATGCCGAACCCTTGAACCATCGCTTCGGCGATGAATAATCCGATGGCCAGAATGATCAGCACGACGCCCAAGATATTAATGGGCAACAGGTGGAATCCATAGAGAGCGAGCAATAGCGAGATTCCTCCCACGACGGCGGGCACTATCGCTCCGGGATGATTGAATTCGAAGTAGAGACACAACAACCCGATCATCCCGAGGATGAAGGCAATATTGGGATTGGCCAGGAAACTGAGGACGCGTTCCCGGACCGTGGGTTCAACGTAGGCGATGGGCTCGCCCTTCAGGTGAAGGGTCACTTTTTCGCCGTCGAGGCGCTCCACCGTCCAACCGTCCAATTTCTCCATCAACTCGTTCACGTCCCGGGCCACCAGATCGATGAGGTGCTCCTTCAGCGCTTCCGTCTCGGTATAGGATCGGCTCTCGCGAACGGCGGCTTCGGCCAACGCAATATTGCGATGGCGTTTTTCGGCCAAGGAGCGGACATAGGCGGCGGCATCATTCTCGACTTTTTTGAACAACGTCTTGCTCTTCTCTTCATCCAGGCCGATGGCCACGGGATGAGCGGCCCCGGTATTCGTCCCCGGAGCCATGGCGGCGACATCCGCCGAAATGAGAATGACAAATCCCGCCGAGGCCGCGCGGGCACCACTGGGAGCCACGTACACCACAATGGGGACCTTGGAGGCCAGAATGTGTTCGACGATCTCATGCATGGAATCGACCAGCCCGCCCGGCGTGCGCAGCTTAATGATGAGGGCCTCGACACCTCTCTGCTCGGCCAACCGGATGGAACGGATGACCAGCTCGGCACTTCCCGGATGGACCTGATCGTCGAATTCCAAGACGAGAACCTCGGCTCGCGCAGAGGCGTGAACTCCGAGGAAGAGGGAAATCCCGAGTAGTAGCGACCCAATGGTTCTCATGCCGTCATCATAATTTACCATAAAACGGCGCCGTCGTCATGCCCATTTGTCGCGCTCATCAGGTGGTCCCCACGTCCCCACCTGACGACCGAGGGACGGCCGGTAGAGTTGAGCTGAGCCGTGCCTTGCTTGACTTCTCAGCGATCGAGTCGTAGAGTTATGCTTTAGACGCGAGGACACCTTGGAAGGAGAAACACCATGACGCCCAGCGATACACAGGTTGAAGAAGCCCGGTCGGCGCTTCAGACGAAGAAGGTCGTCAATGATTTCAGCATTCGGGTGGCTACGGTGAACGGGACGGGGAGCCAGACATCCAATCTCGTCCTTCTCCGCGCCCTGTTTCAGATGGGCATCCCGGTCACCGGAAAGAACATCTTCCCATCGAACATCGCCGGATTGCCCACCTGGTTCATCATTCGCGCCTCCAGGGATGGATATCTCAGCCACACGCGGGACAGCCAGGTGCTCGTCGCCCTCAATCCGGAAACGGCCGAGGAAGATGTTCACACCATGCCCACGGGCTCGGCCATCATCTACGATGAACCCCTCACATTAGATCGACTCCGGGACGACGTGGTGTTCTACGCCGTCCCGTTCAACAAGCTGGTGACGCCCATCTGCCGCGATCCCAAATTGCGCAAATATGTCCGCAACATGATCTACGTGGGAGTGCTGGCTCACCTGCTGGCCATCGATCGGGATGAGATCGCCCGCGCTCTGAATAAACAATTGGGCCGGAAAAAGAAGGCCTTGGAAATGAACTGGGCGGCCATTGAAACGGGATGGCAATACGCCCAACAGCATCTGCCCAAACGCGACCCATTCATCCTGGAGCCGATGGACCAGAACCGAGACAAGATCCTCATCGATGGGAACACGGCGGCGGCGCTGGGCTGTATCTTTGCTGGCGTGACCGTCGTCTCCTGGTACCCGATTACGCCCTCCAGCTCGCTCGGCGAGGCGCTCATCGATTACATGAAGAAATATCGCATTGACCGGGAGACGGGCAAAGCGACCTTCGCCATCATTCAGGCTGAAGACGAACTGGCCGCGCTGGGCATGGTGCTCGGCGCTGGTTGGGCGGGCGCGCGGGCGATGACCGCGACCTCCGGGCCGGGCATCTCGCTGATGGCCGAGTTCTCCGGCCTCGGCTACTACGCTGAGGTCCCCGCCGTCATCTTCGACGTTCAGCGCGTGGGACCATCGACGGGCTTGCCGACGCGGACGATGCAGGGCGATCTCCTGTCCACCGCCGTCCTGTCGCATGGGGATACCAAGCACATCATGCTCTTTCCCGGCTCGGCCTGGGAGTGCTACACCATGGCCCTGGAGGCCTTCGATCTCGCCGAGGAATTCCAGACGCCGGTGTTCGTCATGTCGGATCTCGATCTGGGGATGAACTACTGGATCAGCGACCCCCTGCCCTATCCCGATCGACCGCCCAATCGGGGGAAGGTTCTCACCGAAGACGACCTCCAACGACTGGGACGCTTCGAACGTTATCGGGATGTGGACGGCGACGGAATCCCTTACCGCACCATCCCCGGGACGCCATTGCCCGCCTACTTCTGTCGAGGCAGCGGACATAATGAGCAGGCCGAATACACGGAACGCCCCGATGCCTACGTGCGCAACATGGATCGTCTGGCGCGGAAGTTCGAGACGGCTCGCCAACGAGTGCCCGCCCCGGAGGTCATCGACCATCCGCGGGCTCGGGTGGGCATCATCGGCTATGGCTCCAGTCATTATGCCATCCTGGAAGCGCGCGACCACCTGCGCCAGCAGGCCAACCTGGAAACGGCTTACCTGCGCATCCGCGCCTACCCCTTCAATGAGCAGGTCGAAGCGTTTGTGCGTCGTTATGCGCCCGTCTACGTCGTGGATCTGAACCGCGACGGTCAGATGCGCGATCTCCTCAAGCTGGATCTGCCGGCCGAATTGACCCCGCGACTCCGTAGCGTACGCCACTATGATGGGCATCCCATTGACGCCCGCCACATCACGGATGACATTCTCTCACAGGAGGCTTCCCTATGAGCGTGACGACGAGTTCGCCGAAGCTCAATCGCATTGGGCTCCCTCTGGCGGCTTACAAAGGAGGGAAAACAACCCTATGTGCTGGCTGTGGTCACAATGCCATCTCCGAGCGCATCATTGAAGCATTTTTCGAATTGGGCGTCGATCTGCAGTGGGTGGCCAAATTTTCGGGAATCGGATGCTCGAGTAAAAGCCCGGCCTACTTCCTCGGCGGCACCCACGCCTTCAACGGCGTCCATGGGCGCATGCCCGCCGTGGCCACCGGTGCCCTCTTGGCGAACCGGCGGCTCATCGGGTTGGGCGTGAGCGGAGATGGAGATACGGCGTCCATCGGCATCGGACAATTCGTTCATCTCGTCCGTCGGAATGTGCCGCTCATCTATATCGTCGAGAACAATGGCGTCTACGGGCTCACCAAAGGGCAGTTCTCGGCCACCGCTGACCTGGGCTCCACGTTGAGAAATGGGGTCGTCAACGACCTCCCCCCGATTGATATCTGCAGCCTCTCTATCGAACTGGGCGCCACTTTTGTGGCCCGATCGTTCTCCGGCGACAAAAAGCAACTGCTCGCTCTGTTGAAAGCCGCTCTCTCGCATCGAGGATTGGCCGTGCTCGACGTGATCTCTCCCTGCGTCGCTTTCAACGATCATGAAGGGTCGACAAAAAGCTACAAGTACGTGAAAGAGCACGACGATCCTCTCGGGGATGTCCACTTCATCCCCTCTTACGAGGACATCTCGGTGAATTATGAACCGGGGACGACGCGCGATATTCGACTCCACGATGGTTCTCATCTGCTGCTCAGCAAGCTCCCCGAGGACTACGATCCAACGGATAAGATGGCCGCCCTCCGGATGCTGGACGACGCGCGCAAGAAGGGCGAGCACCTCACCGGCCTCATCTACATCGATACGAACAGCAAAGATTTCATCGAGTTACTCAACCTGCCTGACGAACCTCTGGCCACACTTCCTGTGGAGAAGGTCCGGCCGCCGAAGGAGGTGCTGGATGAGATCAACGAGAGCTTCCGCTGAGCGGTCATGTCTCTCGGGAGATCATCCAAACCGGCGCGTTTGCTCCCTGAATGACAGAATGCCAGTCGTGGTTCGCCGACGCCCGAGATGGAAGGGAATCGATTGTCATCACTCTGCGCCCTTCATTTGCGTCAAGGTGAAGGTCAATGCCCGGTACACCTCGTCCATGAACCATGCTAACCACGCCAGGATGCTGGTGCCGAGAGCGTTGATTTCGAATCCCCGATCATACGTCGTCGGAAACTGCCGAGGATCATCGGGCAGGAGAATCCGGCACTGGCCGACCGACGGGGATTGATCCGATGGGGCGACGTCACTCACCACCGGTCCGATCAGCAACGGAACCATGAGCCCGACATTGGCCCAATGACTCAGCGCCTGATAAGGCGGATCGGCCGTTTCGCCGGTCGTGTGGCGGGCAAGGAGCTGACCGATGGGCTCACGAGCGAACTGATCGTGGGCGAGGAGCTTCTGGCGGACCGTGTAGAAAGAAATCCAGCGAGCCTTGGTCAGAGGATCGTCAAATAGCCCCGCCCCGTCCCGGTGCCAGTAGATGAGGTTGACTTCCCGAGCCAGCGCATCGAGCAACAGTTTGCCCGCCTGGAAGAACGCCCAGAGATGGGATTCGATGCTCTGGGTTTCAGTCTCTCCCAGGGGCAGAAGGTCATCTCGGGGATGAATCCGACAGGCTCTCAGCCGGGCGAAGAACTCCCTCGCTCGGGTGTGGCAAACGAAACTGGCGGCATGATAGCGGCCAGCCAAGCGCACCCACAGTTCCGGCATCTGGAGGCGAATCCAGCCTTGGATGAACGCGTCCTCTTGCTCAGTGTGACGCCAACACTGCAATGAGTAGGGAACCTCGGATGGGGGATGCTCTTCGAATGACCGTTTCACTTGGAACGCTCGGTCACAAAAACCGTCAGGTTTCGCAGAGCCTCCTTATAAATGGAGGCTGGAACGATCTGGAGGCAGCGACGCGCCCGCGCGGCATAGTCGCGGGCCAGGGCGTGCGTTCGTTCCAACACGCCTTGTTCATCGAGCAGGCGCACAAACGATGCCCGATCGACCGTGCGGTAGTCCATCTCCCGGATGACCGTTTCGATCATCCGAAGATGCTCGGGATGTCCCCGTTCGATGAGATAAATCAAAGGGAGGGTAATCTTCCCCTCCCGGAGATCGTTGCCTGCCGGCTTGCCCAAAACGTGTTCATCAGAGGTGAAGTCCAATACGTCGTCGATGAGCTGAAACGCGATGCCCAGATTCAATCCGTATTCGCGGAGAGCGCGGCGTTCATCCGGTGAGGCGCCTCCCAGTATCCCCCCGATTTCGGTGCAGGCGCTGAACAGATAGGCCGTCTTGCATCGAACGATATTCAGATACTCCTCCACGGTGATAGCCAGATTGCCGATATGCGTCAACTGAATGAGCTCACCCTCGGTCATCTTCCGCGTCATCGAGGTGAGAATGTCCAGAACTTCGAAGTTGCGCTCTTTCAGCGTCGTCTCGAACGCCGCCATGTACAGCCAATCGCCCATCAACACCGTGATCTCATTTCCCCAGAGGTGATTGACCGATGGGCGGCCCCGACGGATGTGAGCGTTATCGATGATGTCATCGTGCACCAGGGTCGCCGTGTGCAGACACTCGACGACCGTGGCCAGGCGAATGGTGCTTGGTTTGACCGACTGGTCGAACAACTTGGCGGTCAACAAGAGGAGAGCGGGGCGGATGCGCTTCCCGCCACCATCTCGAATATAGGCCCCGATCTTGGAGATGATGTGAATATTCGAGCTGACCTGACGCCCGAACTCTCGTTCCACCTCGGCCAGCTCATCGCCGATGAGCTCGAAGACCTGTCGGACGACGCCATCAGAGGTCGGTTGTGAATCGGCTGCCGTGTGACTCATGGATGACCGGTGAATGTAGCACGTTTCGACATGGGACACAATATCGAAAAAATTTAACCTGCGCTTTCCAGCGGGAGATGGAAGAGTCGACGAAAATTCTCGCCGGTGATCTGACCCACCGCCGCTGCGGTCAATCCGCGCAGTCGGCCAAGCGTCTCGGCGACATAGCGAACATTGAACGGCTCGTTCCGCTTCCCTCGAACCGGCACGGGAGCTAGCAGCGGACAATCCGTCTCGATGAGTATCCGGTCGAGCGGCAGGGTTTGCGCGACGCGGCGCAGGGCGTCAGCGTTGTTGAACGTGAGGATGCCGGAGAAGGAAATATACAACCCGAGATCGAGACACGATCGCGCGAAAGCCTCCGTGCCGGTGAAACAATGCATGATGCCGCTGAGACCGCTCCCCTGCCATTCTTGCCGAAGGAGATCGAGCGTATCGTGTTCCGCCTCCCGCGTGTGAATGATGACCGGCAGCCCGCGCTGGCGGGCTAATTGGAGCTGGCGACGGAAGACGGCTCGCTGCACCGCTCTGGGAGAGTGATCATAGTGATAATCGAGACCGATTTCCCCCCAGGCGAGTACCCTCGGATGTGTGGAGAGGTCCATCAGCCGCTCCTCCCACCGGTCATCATACCAGCGGGCGTCATGGGGATGGAGCCCGAAGGCCAGATAAATGAAGTCGTAGCGTTCGGCCAGGGCGAGCGCGATCTCGATCGTTCCCTCCTCCAGATAGCCCGCGCCGATATCGAGAATGACCTCGACGCCACCGCTCTGGGCTCGCTGGATCACTTCATGGCGATCCGCCTGGAACGCCGGAGCATCGATGTGAGCGTGGGAATCGATATACATCGCGGCTCAGCACGCAGAGGCGCGCGTCACCGAGGTTCCGACTCCTACTACCTCAATCGCGCGCCGTTGGGGACATCCTCCAGGAAGCCGGCCAATACCGGGCGGCCTTCGTCGCCGACGGCGGCCGCCAGGATCATCCCATTGGACTCAATCCCACGGATTTTGCGAGGCTTCAAATTGGCCACGACGATCACCTTGCGTCCGATGAGATCCTCTGGCTTGTACTCCTGAGCAATGCCGGCGACGAGCTGCCGAGGTTGTGGTTCGCCGATATCGACGGTGAGCTGGATGAGCTTCTCCGTATTCTCGACGCGGCGGGCCTCGACGACCGTCCCCGCGCGCAGGTCGATTTTGGCGAAATCATCAATGGTGATGTATTCTGCCTGCCCCCCGGCGGATGACGCAGCGCGAGCCGCTGCCGGCGCCGGCGCGGGATGCTCTTTGCCTTGAATCTCTGACATAGTGACCTCCTTGTCGATTTTGGGAAACACCGGCTTCACTTCTCCGATGGGTGTCCCCTCCACAGGGACGTCGAACTGGAGTTGTTCCGGGTCTTCATCTGCGGGTGTCCCGGGCATGCCCATTTGTCGCCATATGGACGCGGTCGCCTCGGGGAGCACAGGGACCAAGAGGACGGTGATGAACCGCAGTGCTTTCACCGCCGTATTGAGGATCACTTCGAGTCGCGGGCGCTCGGTTTCCTCCTTGCTGAGGAGCCAGGGGCGGTTATCGGTGAGGTACTTATCGACACGGGCGATGAGCTCCCAGACCGATTCCAGCGCTCGATGAAACTGGTAGCTGTCGAACCCCCTGAGGAAGGCCTCCCTGACCTCTTCGGCCTTGGCGCTGATCTCGCGCTCTTCCGGTCCCCACTGCGCTCTCTGCGCCCGAGGAATGATGCCCTGGCAGTACCGACGGACCATGGTGAGCGTGCGACTGCTCAAGTTCCCCAGTCCATCGGCGAGATCGGCATTGACGCGATCGATCAACCCGTGGTAGGTGAAATCCCCATCTTGCCCAAAAACCATCTCCCGAAGGCAGAAGTACCGGACCATGTCGTTGGTGAAATGGCGTTTGAGAACCGCCAGATCGATGACGTTCCCTAATGTCTTACTCATCTTCCGCCCGCCCGAGAGCCACATCCCATGGGCAAACACCGTCCGCGGCAAGGGAAGCCCCGCGGCCATGAGAAAGGCGGGCCAGTAGACGGCATGGAAGCGCAGGATATCCTTCCCCACCAGATGGAGGTCGGCCGGCCAGTAGGTCTCAAACCCCCGACGCTCGCTGTTGCCGAACCCGAGCGCCGTAATATAGTTCGACAGCGCATCAAACCACACATACATGACATGGCGAGGGTCATCGGGGACAGGGATGCCCCAACTGATGGAAACGCGACTGATCGAGAGATCGCGCAATCCACTCCGCACGAAGCTCACCACTTCATTCCGCCGCCCTTCCGGTTGGACGAATTCAGGATGTTCCCGGTAAAGCTCGAGCAACCGATCTTGAAATGCCGACAGTCTGAAGAAATAGCTCTCTTCGGCGACGTACTCGGTCGGTCGCTCGTGCAACGGACAAATGGGCTGCTCCTGTGAGCCTTCCGCCTTGAACTCGTTACAATGCGGACAGTACCACCCGGCGTATTCGCCTTTGTAGATGTACCCGGCGTCGCGAACCCGCCGCCACAACTCCTGGGCTCCCTGATGATGATAGCGGGCCGTGGTTCGAATCCAGTGATCGTATCGCAAATCGAACTGGGCGAATGTGCGCTGGAATTCGGCGACGATTTCGTCCACATGTTGTTGGACGGGAATGCCTCGCTGCTTAGCGGCGCGTTCGATGTTGACGCCATGCTCATCCGTTCCCGTCAGGAAAAACACCTTGTAGCCGCGTTGCCGCTTGTGACGCGCCAGCGTATCAGCCACTAACGTGGTGTACAAATGACCCAAATGGGGACGGGAGTTAACATAATAAATTGGCGTTGTGACATAAAATTTTTTCATGCTCAATACTCAACCCTCCAATCCACGACCAGAGACAGTGAATTATATCCGCCCGGGACGCTAAACACCACCGGTTTCGGCGCCCCCCGGTGCGACCATCGGACGCCCCCGCGATGAGCGCCATCGGGACGTCCGCCCCATCCTTCCGGCGAACAGGTCTCCTCATCACGACGAACACCGAAGGGGGCTCTCTCTCCCGGGATGACTCTGGGTCCTGGAATACGGCGTGGAGATGAACGTCTCCGGCCAAGCGCGCTCTCTGCTGGAGCGATGCTTGGCCCTCTTCCGCTGTGACCATCGCACCGGAGGATGAGCGATCCGCTAACGGGAGGGCGATCGGGTGACTCCGACGAGGTGCTGTCGTCCGGTCGATGCTACGGTCTCTCTTTGGGCTCTCGCGATGGCGCGTTCCGGGGCATCCTCATTCATTCTTCTCCCCTTTCTCTCCCTCGGCCGCGCGGTCGAATGCCGCCATCGCCGCGCGCATCACCGCGCGCAACGGAACGTCGAACTTCTGAGCAGCCTCTCGACAATCCTCATACTCGGGGGCGACGGTGATCGGTTGATCTCCCAGGGAGGAAACCTTCACCCGGACGGGGCCGTACGGAGTGGAGACATTCACGACTCGCCGGTGGAGACAGCGTCGCTCGACATCATGGTATCGCAGCCCGATGGTCGTCGTCTCCTTGAACAACAGATCGATCAACCGCTCCCGATCCTCCATCCGGCAGAGAAGAGTGATCAGGACTCCCGGGCGATTCTTCTTCATCTGAGTCGGCATGTAGAAGATGTCCAACGCACCGTGAGCCAACGCCCGCTCCATGACATAGCCCAGGATTTCCGGACTGACATCATCGATGTTGGCCTCGATGACGGTGACCCGCTCGCTGATCGCCGGCATGCGCTGATCTTGACGAGGAGCGTCCCCGAGCAGGAGTCGGAGGACGTTCGGCCATTGATCGAACTCCTTGGTTCCCGCCCCATAGCCAACCCGCTCCAGGCGCATCACGGGCAAAGGCCCATACGATTCGCACACCGTGGAGATGATCGCCGCGCCCGTCGGCGTGACCAATTCAGCTTCGAGGTCGGTCGAATAGATGGGCGCGCCTTTCAACAGTTCGGCGGTCGCGACCGCCGGAACGGGCATCGGTCCATGAGTGCTGGATGCCATCCCCCGCCCGACATTGAGGGCCGAGCTGATGAATCGCTCAACCCCCAGGAGATGGAACCCCAAGCAGGCACCGACAACGTCGACGATGGCATCAACCGCTCCCACTTCGTGAAAGTGAACCTGTTCCAGTGGAATTCCATGCGCCCGGGCCTCAGCCTCTCCCAATCGGCGAAAAACCCGGCAGGCCATATCGATGACCGGTTGGGGCAATGGAGCGCGACCGATGAGGTCCAGGATCTGGGGCAAATGGCGTTGCCGTTGACGGGCCTCGCCGACCCGGACATCGAACTTGAGAGCCCTCAAGCCACATCGGTTCACGGGTCGCACTTCGACGTCCACCGCGCCGAGCCGTAATGCGCCGATTCCTTCTTTCAACCGGGACAGACTCACACCGAGATCCAGCAACGCAGCGTTGATCATATCCCCGCTGGCTCCGGAGAAACCATCGAAATAGAGCGTACGCATCGTTAATCCTCGAATGGTCGCATCGGCGAAATCTCGGAAGCGGCCGACCAATGGACCGTTCCACCGCTCCGCGCCGTCGTCGCCCGTGAGCGTGCCTCCGCGAGCCGCCGCGTCAGGCGTCGCTCAATGCCGGGAGCACCTCTCCGGCCTTCCCGGCGAGCGTCACATCGACCAGACGGGATGCCGGCGTCGCCTCCGGATTGACTTCGATCAAATAGGCGCCCCCACGTCGGGCGATGACCGGCAGATAGGCGGCTGGATAGACGATGGCGGACGTTCCGATGATGAAGAACAGCTCACCACGGGCCGCCTCCGTCTGCGCTCGATGGAGCACCTCGCCGGGCAGCGCTTCGCCGAACAACACGACATCAGGACGAAGCACCCCACCACAGGCACATTTCGGAGGAATCTCCCGGAGGGGGACCTGGCGATTTTCCGCTACGCGACCGCACGAGAGGCAACGAACTCGCCAGATGTTTCCATGGAGCTCGAGAACCGTTCGACTCCCGGCGGCGCGATGAAGATCATCGATATTCTGCGTGATGATGACGAACGACTCGAATCGCTTCTCCCAATCGGCCAATGCGCGATGCGCGGCATTCGGTCTGGCTCGACTGATCACCTCGCGGCGATAATTGAACCACTCCCAGACGAGCGCCGGATCTCTGGTCAACATGTCTGCCGATGAAATCTGCTCAAACGGAAATCCCTTCCACACCGCGCTCCCCCCACCACCACGAAAGGTCGGCACGCCGCTCTCGGCCGAGATGCCCGCCCCGGTGAGAACGACCACTCGCCGGGCGCGACGAAATCTCCGCTTGAGTTCTTCGGTGATCTCAGTCTGAATCATGCGAAGACAATGATAGTACCGACCGCGCCGCATTTCTGCAAGCAGTGGACGGAACGACGTCGAGGGCGATACCATATACGGTCATCATCCTGTCCGAGAGGCGTGTTTTCTATGAGCGTCGATCGTGAGTTGGTTCGCCAAATCGCCGATGCCATCCTGGCCAAGCTGGAGCAAGCCGACCTCATCGAATGCCCCAGTCCTCATGAGTGTTTCATCAAACAACCGGATCAGATCCGTCAGGTCATCGCTCTGGGCGCTGAGCGATTGGGGGCCAAGCCCGAACCGGCCGATTCCGCCGGCGAGATGGCTCGTTATATCGACCACACGTTGCTCAAACCCGAAGCCACGCTGGCTCAGATTCACCAACTCTGCGATGAGGCTCTGGAGTACGGTTTCGCCGCCGTCTGTGTCAATCCGGCCTGGGTCAAGGACGTCGCCAAGCGACTCCATGGCTCTCAGGTCAAACCGTGTAGTGTCGTGGGATTCCCTCTGGGAGCGACGCCGGGCGATGTGAAGGCTTATGAGGCGCGTCGGGCCATCTTCGATGGTGCTCGCGAAATTGATATGGTCATCAATATTGGCGCACTGAAATCGGGATTGGACGATCTGGTGGAACGGGATATCCGGCTCGTCGTCGAAGCGTGCCATGAGCATGAGGCCATCTGTAAGGTGATCATCGAAACGGCGCTGCTCGATGAACCGGAGAAGGTGAAAGCCTGCGTCCTGGCCAAAGAAGCGGGGGCCGATTTCGTGAAGACGTCGACGGGGTTCAGCAAGGGAGGAGCGACCATTGAAGATGTCGCGCTCATGCGTCGAGTGGTAGGCCCACAAGTGGGAGTGAAAGCGGCCGGGGGAATTCGCAGCTTCGAGGCTGCTCAGCAGATGCTCGCCGCCGGCGCGACCCGCATCGGAGCCAGCGTGGGAGTGAAGATCGTCCGCGAGGCGAAAGCCGGTTCGCGATCCTGATGGGGCGAGGGCCGCTCGGCTCACCGGGAGGCGCGACCATCGACGGCAACCAATGCTCGACGATGACCTCATGTGGTGGACGATCACTCCGGGACACAACATGACCAATGAAGCGACACTCGCAAAGGGTGATGCCGGGGAGAGAACCCGTCCCGTAGACCTCCGGCAATATATCGAAGGAGTCTCTCATGGCTTCCGAGCTGCACCGCACCGATGAAAAGGGACTCGTTGGGAGACGTGGCGCAAGTTGCCGACTTGCGTTACCCTCTCCGTTCCAAGGAGAGCGATGATGATACCTGAAGGACGATTCCGCATCGGCTGGCCTCATGTACTTTTCGTCTCACTCATGGTCGGCGCCATCATCTTCCCGGAACAAGCAGAGAGCGATCGCGCGCCAACCTCGGTTTCCTTCAGAGATGTTTCGACGAGACTCGATTTCACTCACCGGACGGAAGGAGGCGAGGGGCTCGCCGGCGCCGCCTGGTTCGACTACAACGGCGACGGGCTCCTCGACATTTATCTCACCAATGGAATCGGTCATCCGAATGGTCTCTTCCGCAATAACGGTGATGGGACGTTCACCAACGTGAGCCAGGAAGCAGGCGTCGAGAATGGTGCGGGAAATTCGGGCGTCGTGGCCGGAGACATCGACAACGATGGCTATGTGGATCTTTTCCTCACCGGCGAAGGTGGCATTCTGGGATCTCGTCAGAGTTCGGTCAAGCTGTATCACAACAATGGCGATGGAACGTTCACCGACGTCACTCGGGCTTCCGGGCTCGTTGGGCCAGAAACGGCGTGGAGCGCGGCCCTGGCCGACATCGATGATGATGGGTTCCTCGATCTGTTCATCGCCAGCCCGGGACGCGCCCTGCAAGAACAACATCACAACACGTTGTATCGCAACAATGGCGATTTGACGTTCACCGACATCAGCGCCTCGTCTGGTGTGAACACGGCGCGCGGAGCATGCGTGGCCAGTTTCACCGACTACGATCGGGATGGATGGATCGACCTGGTCGTCGGCGATTGCGCCGATATCTTCGCTCGACCAACGCCGATCGAACTTTTTCGGAACAACGGAGATCTCACTTTCACCGAGGCGACTGAACGAGCCGGTCTTGATCCCGGGGGATTCTGGATGGGATTGGCCATTGGCGATTATGATAACGACGGCGATATGGACATTTTCGCCACTAACTTCGGAACGTCGAAACGTTGGTTGGGGAGGTGGTTTCTCCACGCCCTCTATGAGAATCATGGCGACGGGACGTTCACCGATGTGGGAGAGCGAACCGGCGTAGCCCGTTGGGAATGGGGATGGGGATGCAGTTTCATCGATGTCGACAACGATGGAGATCTCGATCTTTTCTTCGCCGGGAACTTCCCCCATGAACCTTTCGACGTGATGAGCGCGGGGAGAGGCAATCCTGGTCGATTGTTGATCAACGACGATGGCACGTTCCATGTGTTCGAAGATCGGGAAGTGTTTCAACTGGCGGACGAGTTCACGTCGGGGGTGGCCGTCGGCGACTTCGATGGCAATGGGTTCCCGGACATCCTCGTTGCCGTCGGAGGCTTTGATGATCGTGCTGGCCATCCGCATCTCTACCAGAACCTGGGGAATGAGAACAACTGGATCACGCTTCGACTCGTCGGGACCACGAGCAACCGGGATGCCATCGGCGCGTGGGTGAGCGTGACCGCCGGTGGTCGCACTCAGGTCAAAGAGGTGCGAGCCGGTTCGAGCTTTCTCTCCATGGATAGTCCCTGGTTGACGTTCGGCTTGGGCGAGGCTGATTATATCGAATCGATCCGCGTGGTCTGGCCCTCGGGGCTCGTCGAGGAGTTCGAACCTCCTCCCGTCCGACAGATATGTCCCCTCGTCGAAGGAGAAGGGTCCCCGCTCAGCTGGCTTCGCTCATCGGACGGTCGGCCTCGCCGATGAGGTGGCGAACGCCGAGCCTCATGATGTTGAAACCGGTCAGCAACGGTGGTATCGTTCGATTCGTGCTTCGGATTTTCAAGGGGAGGAGAAGAGATTGCGCGTAGTTGGACAGGATCAGCGTGCTGAACGAGACGGGATTGATCGCCAGGCGCGATGGCGCTTCTTTCTTTTGATCGCCCCTCTCTGCTGGATCATTTACGCCAATAGTCTGGGCAATGATTTCGTCTTCGATGATCTGTTCACCGTGGTCAATAACCGGACTGTCCTCAATTTCACCTTCTCACGGTTGCTCACCGATTGGTTCCGACCGCTTCGGGATCTGAGCTTGGCCATCGACTACTGGTTGTGGGGACTCCATCCTTCAGGATTTCGACTGACCAATATTCTGCTGCACAGCTTCAACAGCTTCCTCGTCTTCCTGGTCGCGCTCGAGGTCCTCCGGGCCCCCAGAGCCGCTCTCATGGCTTCACTGTTCTTCGCCGTACACCCCGTTCAAACCGAGGCGGTGGCCTACATTTCGGGACGGCGCGACGTGCTGTTCACTTTTTTCTATCTGCTCGGCTTTTACAGTTTCATGCGCTTCCGGCAGACGGGGATCAAGAAATATGCCGGCGTGGCGCTCACCGCCTTCGTCCTCAGCGCGATGACCAAAGAGATGGCCGTCACCTTACCTCTCATCGTCCTCCTGTGGGAACTGTACGAACGGTGGCCGTCGCCAGTGAGAGGGAGGATTCTCCGACATTTCTTCGACCACACTCGGGCCGTGTTGAAGGCCAATCGGTGGGTTCTGGCGGGGGCCGTTCTCGTCTTCGTCGGGCTGGCGATTCGCTACACCGTTGAAGGACGAGGCCTGGGAACCTCGCGAGCCCTCCAACTCGATTATTGGGGCGGGTCGATCTGGCACAATGTGCTCACCGTGCTCACCGTTCACGCCCATTACCTGAAATTGCTCGTGGCTCCGGTGACGCTGGTGGCTTCATATCAGGGCGCATTCCCCATCGCGACCTCGCTGCTCGAGGGACGTGTGCTCCTGGCCATCCTTGTGCTCGCCGTCCCCCTCTCGCTCATGATGTATGGCCTCTTCCGCGAGAAGCAAATCGCCTTCGCCTGGGCGTTCTACTTCATCGCCCTCCTGCCCGTGAGTCAGATCATCCCTCACCACGAGCTGTTGGCCGAGCACTATCTTTACCTGCCCATGTTCGGATTCAGTCTGCTCGTCGGCCATCTCTTCTGGCGGCTGTCTCAACGGCAGCGCATCTGGCGGAAGCTCGCTCTGTCCGGGTTCGCCATCATCCTCATCGTATTCGGCGCGCGGACGGTGGTCAGAAATCGCGATTGGAAGAACGGGCTCACGCTCTGGCGAGCCACCTATCAAGCCGTGCCCACCTCTCCACGCGCCGCGTATAATCTGGGCGTAGAATACTCTCGCCGCCAGAAGCTGGATCAGGCGATCTTCTATTTTCGACGGGCCATCGAACTGAATCCGTCACACATCCTGGCGTATAACAATCTGGCGGCGGCTCTTCTGGCCACGGGGGACGCCCAGGAAGCCCTCACCGTGCTCCGCCGCGCCTTGAAGCTCAATCCGACGAGAGACCCGACGATTTGGGGCCGACGCTTGTCCATCTACCGAATGCTCTATCGCAACATGGCCAAGTGCTACCTCCGTCTGGGACAACCGGGCAAAGCTCTGGAGGCCGCCGAGCGAGCTCTCGACCAGAAGGGAGGAGACGCGGCCAGTTTCATTCTCCTGGCCCAAATCTATGTCCGCCTCCACCGATTGGACGACGCCATCAAGGCCTGCCAACGGGGACTGGATATGTTTCCCACCGCCGAGGAGCTTCACGCCGAGTTGGCCGATCTGCTGGTCGCCTCGGGGCGCATCGAGGAGGCGGTTCCTCACTGGCAAGCGATTCTGGAGAAGAATCCCACTCATCCGCCAGCCAATATTCACCTGGCCCTCCGGGCCATTGATCAGGGCGACCGGGAGTCAGCCAGCCGCCATCTTCAGCAAGCTCTGAGAGCATCCGTCCCCGAGGAGCAACTCCACGCCCTGCTCGCCGAAGCGGCATCGGCATATTCGCCTCCGCGATCTTTCCATCTGCTCGCCGACGCTTACGAGATGATCGATCAGCTTTCTCGGGCCATCAGCGTTTGCCGGGAAGGGCTCGAGCAATATCCCCAGGACCGGGACCTCCGATTGAAACTGGCCCTTCTTTACGTCAAAGAGCAGAAACTGGACGACGCCGCCCGGCAATGGCAACAGGTCATCGCCGAGTCTCCGACGGATTTCCTGGCCAATTTGAACTTGGGCATTTACTATCTGAGCAAAGGCGATATGGAGAGAGGGCGAACTCATCTGACGCTCGCTCTGGAGCACGCGCCCAACGAAGCTGGTCGCCAGCAGGTGCGCGACATTCTGCAACGCCTGAAAGAGCCGCGGCCCTCCTCCTCGTCGGTCGACGGCCGATGACGGATGCGCCGGGAAGCGCTTCCGCCATCGGTGAGGTCAACCATCACGGCTTGAGGACGATCTTGCCAAACTGCTGTCCGCTCTCCATGAGCGCCTGGGCCTGACGGCCCTCCGAGAGCGGCATGACGCAATCGACGATCGGCCGCAGCTTCCCCGCCCAAATCAGCGCCATCACGTCACGGAATTCCTGAGGGCTCCCCATGGTTGAACCGATGATGGTCAGATGTTTGGCGAAAATGTAGCGAATATCCGTCTCCGCCAGCGGACCGCTGGTATTCCCCACGGTCACAATGCGGCCTCCTCGCCGGGCTACCTGCATGCTCTTCTTCCAGGTGGCCTGTCCGACATTATCCACGACGAGATCGACGCCCCGCTTCCCGGTGAGGTCCAGAATGCGCTTGACCCAGTCTTCGGTCTTGTAATTGATCACGTGATCGGCCCCCAACTGGCGGGCCTTCTCCATCTTCTCTTCCGTGCTGGTGAGGGCATAGACTTCCGCCCCCGCCAGCTTGGCGATTTGCAACGCCGCCGTATTCACGCCTCCACCGGCGCCGATGATGAGAACGCTCTCGCCAGCGCGGAGGCCCGCTCGAATCATGAGCATGCGCCAGGCGGTGAGAAAGACCAATTGGGCCGCCGCCGTCTCTTCGAAACTGGCCCCGTCAGGCATAGGCAAGAGCGATTCGGCGGGAGTGACCACATATTCGGCGAATGTGCCGGGCCGGGATTCGCCGAGGATGCCATACCCGGGACTCATGGAGTGTTCGCCACGGCGAGTGAATTCGTCCTCGAACGCGTTGCTTCCGGGATTGATGGCCACCCGCGTTCCCACTTCGATACCCGTCACCCCCGGGCCCAGCTTGACGACCGTCCCCGCTCCATCCGCTCCTCCGATGTGGGGCATCTTCAGTTTCAATCCCGGCCACCCGCGCCGCACCCAAATATCGAGGTGATTGAGAGCGGCGGCCTCCAGCTTGACCAATACCTCCCCCGGTCCGGGCTCAGGCACAGGGACATCTTCATATCTCAGCACATCCAACTCTCCATGTTCGTAGAAAACGAGTGCCTTCATATGATTCCTCCTCACCGATGTTTGGACTCCCTTCGGACGGGAAGCTGAAGTATAGCACGTTCATCCATCATTGAAGAATCGCATCGGGAAGATCGGTCGATGAACAGCCGAAAGGCGGCGATCCGCTCAATTCAACAATTCTTCGAGGGCGTTCAGCCGATCGATGACCGGACAGTCGAATACTCCCTCATGTCCAGCCGGATTGAAGAGCACGCCGGCCATGCCCACGCGGCGGGCGCCGAGGATATCAATGGGATAGTTGTCCCCCACGAATAGAGCCTCATGGGGTTGAACGCCTGCCCGTTCCAAGGCCATACGGAAGATACCCGGATCGGGCTTATTGATGCCTATAATGGCCGAATCGAGAACGAAGGCGAAGTACGGTCTCAACCCCACCTGTTCGAGAAACGATTCCAGCCGGCCTTCGGAATTGGAGACGACGCCCAGCGTGCGTCCGCTGGCTTGGAGCGCGCCGAGTGTTTCCGCCGTCCCGTCGAGCACCTGGAGCCACAACGCTCCCTGTTCGCTGCGCACGGTGAGCTCCTTGATGACCTCCGTCTGAATATCCCTGGTCATGCCCGCCCGACGCAACAACGCGACCCAATACTGCTCCCAGAGATGACTCGTTTCCTCGCCGGCCGCCGCCCGGCGATTATATTGATCTCGCTGCTCACAGTCCAAGCGGAACAATTCCTCGGCGGTCGTGCGAACGCCATAGGTGCTCAAGACCTTCTCCATCAGGCGATAGTTGGGGAAGATGATCGTATTTCCCGCATCGAAGAAGATGGCTTTGATTCCCGTGAACCTCTCCATCATACCAGCCGCTCATTCTCCCGGGCCCTGGTCCACCCTGTCAAGGGACATGATCGAGTCCCCGCCGGAGTCCTTCTCAGGCGGGCAGGTGACGGAATTCACCGAGCGCGGCGCGGACGCGCTCAATATCCTGAGACCACACGCGGTCATCGGCGAGCGGAGCCACCAGTTGACGAACCTTCTCGTAAGCGCGCCGGGTCCCTCGACCCGGCTTCAATGGAGCGAGGAAATCCAATCCCTGGGCCGCACCGATCAGCTCGATGGCCAGAATGGAGGCGACGTTCTCGACGATCTGCCGTAATTTCAATGCCGCCGTCATCCCCATACTGACGTGATCCTCCTTGTTCCCCGAGGTAGGCAGGGAGTCCACCGACGAAGGATGCGCCAGGACTTTGTTCTCTCCGCAGAGAGCGACGGCGGCCACCTGAAGCATCATCATTCCCGAACAGGTGCCCGGCTTCGGCGTGAGGAAAGCCGGTAACTCGCTGAGGTCGGGGTTGACCAATCGTTCGATGCGCCGCTCGGACATGCTCCCCAGCTCGGCGACGGCCATGGCCAGATAATCGAGCGCCAACGCCACGGGCTCGCCATGGAAATTTCCACCAGAGAGCACCTCGCCCGTTTCAGCAAAAACGAGCGGATTGTCCGTCGCGCTGTTGATCTCCACTTCGATCAACTGCTCGACGTGAGCGATGACATCGCGAACGGCGCCGTGCACCTGCGGCATACAGCGCAGACTATAGGCATCCTGAACGCGATGGCATTCCTTGTGGGAGAGCATGATCTCGCTCTCCTCGGTCAACGCCAGGAGGCGCTCAGCCACCACTCTCTGTCCCGGATGAGGACGCACTGCCTGAATGCGAAGGTCACACGCCGCCGCCGTTCCGTGAAGAGCTTCCAGGGACATCGCTCCGGCCACATCGGCGACATCGGCCAGTTCTTTGGCTCGCCAGAGCGCCAACCCGCCCACGGCCGTCATCGCCTGTGTTCCATTGAGCAAGGCCAATCCTTCTTTGGCCTCTAACCGGAGAGGTTCGATTCCGGCGCGACGGAACGCTTCGCTGGCCGGGAGGCGCTCACCGCGATAGACAACCTCTCCCTCGCCAATCGCTGCCAAGGCCAGATGAGCCAACGGCGCCAAATCTCCGCTCGCTCCCACCGAACCCTTGGAGGGAATGAGAGGATGAATGCCCGCATTGAGCATGTTCACCAATGTCTCTACAACCAGCGGGCGCACACCGGAAAATCCCTTGGCCAGCACATTGGCCCGCATGACCATCATGGCGCGAGTCTCTGCCTCGGAGAGCGGATCGCCCAGGCCGCAACAATGACTCCGAACGAGGTTGATCTGGAGGGCGCGAATGTCTTCGTGAGGGATGGTCACCGTGGCGAGCTTCCCGAATCCGGTGTTGATTCCGTAAACGACGCGATCTGTCCGAACGATCTCCTCGACGACTCGTCGAGCACCCCTCATACGTTCGACGGCTTCCGGTGCCAGCGTGACAGTGGCTCCGTCATAGGCGACCTGAGCTACTTGCTCCAGCGTGAGCGAATGACCGTCCAGCGTGATCATAGGTCTCATATCTTGAACAGATCGTCAAAGGCTTTCCTGGCATCGCGCGATTGCTCCTGGCGACGTCGTGCCGCCCTTCCTCGCGCTGGCTGAAAGAACTCACAGAAGTTCGCCGCCGCCTTGTCAGATACGAATTCGGCTTGCGGCTCCTGGCAGCTATTGGCCATGGTGGGATCGTAAAACCGACAGTTCAGACAGCAATGTAAATAGGCCTGACAGTGGGGGCAGGTATCCAATCGAGACGGGATATGACCGAGTTCGATCTCAGCCTCGCACTGATGACAGATCATCATTCCCCCTTTCGGCGCGATTGTAGCACACGGCGACGATTCCCCACCACCCATCGAAGCAGCACTCATACTGGCACGGTCCTCAGCAGAGGTCGTCAACGACCGTTATGACATGAGCGCGCCATACGGCGACCATCGGACAGCGCTACGCGGACCCCCGAGCGCGCTCCAGCCACAACGCCTTGAACAATTCCGCCGAACCAGGAGCGAAGCCCGCGTAATGATTGTTGAAATAAACGAACACATCGAGCCCGCGGGCGACGAGCTGACGGATTCCCTCGATCCACCGTTCCATTTCAGCCCTCCGGTCCACCACCAGCTCGTTCCATCGCTTCGACTTCCCTTCCTCGCGCATCAATCTGTCGATGAGATCGTCCATCCGCCGCCGGTGGCCGATGAACCGCACGTAGCTGAAATCGGCTGTCGCCACATCGATTGTGGCCATGATCTCATCCAGAGAGGGAAGCGTGTAATAGCAAGAGAGCGCCAGGGCGACTCCCCGCTCGGCGAGCAGAGCAACCAATGATGGATTCAGCCAGTGGGCATTACGAACCTCGACGGCGAAGCGGTAATCAGACGTGGGCAAACGGGCTAAGAACGGCGCCAGTCGACGGCGAAACTCTTCGCCCGTCTGGTATTCATGAGCATCTCTCTTCTTGGCTACGTAAGGGAATTGGAGCAAGAGCGGACCGAGTTTTTCTCCCAGCGCCGACATCGTCTGCAGGAAGGACATCATCTCTGAATGACAATCGAGCAGGTACTTCTCGTGAGTGATGACCTGAGGGACCTTGGCCGAGAAGAGAAAACCTTCCGGCGTCCGCCTGGCCCAGGTTTCAACGGTCTGCCGGGTCGGTTGATGGTAAAACGTCGCGTCGATCTCCACCGTGTCGAAATGTTGCGCATAATAGGTGATGAATTCGCTCGGATGAAGTTCGGGCGGATAGAAGACCTCGTACCAATCCGTCGTACTCCAACTGGACGTTCCCAGGTGGAGATTGGATGGGAGTTCTGCGCTCATTCTGCCCTCCTCCCGAGCGAAGCAGAAGATGAACGGTGCCATGGACTGTCTCACGGGACCGCCCCTCCGGAAAGCCTCGCTCAGCATCGAATCGGCGCGCGCCCCTACCGATCACGGCGACGCGTCTTTATCCCGCCAGGCCGCCATTTGATCGATGTCCGGCATGCCGACGATGTGATAGCCACCATCGACGTGAATGACCTCCCCGGTGATCCCACGAGAGAGAGAGCTACAGAGGAAGAGCGCCGTATCGGCGACTTCACTGGGGTCCGTATTCCGGCGGAGTGGAGCCAGCTGGGCATACATACCGAGCATGCGCGAAAAGCCCGAGACGCCGGCCGCGGCCAGCGTTCGGATGGGACCGGCGGAAATGGCATTGACGCGAATTCCCCGAGGGCCGAGATAGTAAGCCAGATAGCGAACGGTCGATTCCAGAGCGGCCTTGGCCACCCCCATGACGTTGTAATTGGGAACGGCCCGCTCTCCCCCCAGATAGGTCATGGTGACAATACTGCCCCCACCTCGCGCCTCCATCAATGGAACGACGCGACGAGCCATGCCGATGAGCGAATAGACGCTCACCTCGTGAGCGATGCTGAATCCCCTGCGCGTCGTCTGGACGAAATCACCCTCCAGATCTTCGCGCGGCGCATAGGCGATGGAATGGACGAGAAAATCCAATCCTCCAAACTCATTTCGGACGGCCTCGAACACCGCATCGAGTTCATCATCTCGCGTGACGTCGCAGGAGAGAATCAGCGGACGCTCTAACTGCTCGGCGAGTTCGCGGACTTTTCGCTCCAATCGCTCGTTCTGATAAGTGACGGCCAGCCGTGCCCCCGCCTGAGCGACGGCCTGAGCGATGGCCCAGGCGATGCTCCGCTTATTGGCGATGCCGAAGATGAGTCCCGTCTTCCCTTGGAGCATAGCCGTCAAACAATATCAATCGAGGGCGGCAGCGTCAAGCGCCATCAGGGGTTGAGATCCCCGCCACACGCGTCAGTCCATTCAGACGGTGGACGCCGCCCTCATCGCGATGATAGCCTGTGTTCGCCTCATGATACGATCATCTTCGCCAGGGCGACGCCACCCTGCTCCGCCTTCGCGATCGAGAGGGAGACGGTTGATTTTTCCGATAACCGACGTACAATCTCATCCCTTCATCCCCGTGAGCTGACGGATGATCATGATGAGGAGGTGGATACACGCGTGGGAACACGCCCTCTATCGTCGTGATGACAACCGACGCATTGGACCATTCGCTTGGGGACTGGACCATCTCGGCATCGAGGGAGAGAATCCCGACCCCCGTCACCGGCTCCATCGCTTCGTCGAACGAGCGCTCCAGAACAGCGAGGCCTTCTTCACGCCGCCGCCCACCACTGCCTACCACTACCAGGATGGAACGCTCACCTTCCCCAGTCCCATCTCCTCCCCGTGGCCGGAGAATAACCGCGTCTGGGCCAACTTCTTCCCCGCCTCGCCGACCGGCCCGGCGGTGATCGTCCTCCCACACTGGAATGCGCGACCGGAAGCCTACGTGGCGCTCTGCAAGTGGCTCAACGCCTGTCGAATGTCGGCGTTGCGACTCACCCTCCCTTACCATGAGGCTCGCAAGCCCGCTCATCTGGAGCGCGCCGATTATCTGATCAGCGCCAATATCGGTCGAACGATCCAGGCCTGCCGGCAATCGGTTCTGGAGACGCGACTGGCCGCCGACTGGCTCATCGAGCGGGGCTACCATCCGGTGGGCATCGTGGGCACCAGCATCGGTTCCTGCATCGCGTTTCTCGCCTTCGCCCACGATGAGCGATTTCGCGTGGGCGTATTCAATCACGTCTCCTCCTACTTCGCCGATGTCGTCTGGATGGGACTGACCACCCAGCACGTGCGCCGGAGCCTGGAACCCTACGTGGGATTGGAGGAATTACGGCAGTTCTGGTCGGTCATCAGTCCGTTCGTTTACGTCCCCCGTCTCCGCCGGATGTCGCGCAAAGCGTTGCTCATCTCGGCCCGCTATGATCTCTCGTTTCTGCCTTCGCTCACCGCCTCGTTCCATCGAGAACTCGACCGCTGGGATGTGCCGTATGATAAGGTCGTGCTCCCCTGTGGACACTATACGAGCGGCGTCTTCCCGTTCAAGTATCTCATCGGCTTCTCCATCGTCAACTATCTCCGCCGCCATCTTCGCTGACTGATACGAAGAGCAGTGAGGGGGTGAATTGCTCCTTGACGAAACCCGCTCCGAGGGGATAAGATAGGGGCGATGAATTTTTGAACTTTGGTTCAAATTTTGAACATGGATTTGAATAATGAGGGATCGGCGACAACTCAAGATCGAACGGAAGAAGGTAGAGATTCTCCAGAGCGCCGCTGAAGCATTCGGGCGCAACGGCTATCTGGCCACCACCATGGAGGAGATCAGCCAGAAGCTGTTGATGACCAAAGGGAGCCTCTACTATTACTTCACGAACAAGGAAGAGATTCTCTATTTCTGTCAGGAGTATTCGCTCAATCGACTGCTCGAACTCCTGAAGGAGGTCAACGCCCTGGATGTCCCTCCGGACGAGAAGTTGCGACGGCTCATCGTTCGTCAGATCAGCATCATCCTGGATGAACTCAAAGCCGCGGCCATGCACGCTGATTTTCAAATGCTCTCGCCCAAGCTTCTCCGTAAGGTCATTCGCAAGCGCGATCGATATGAGCGGGGCGTGCGAGCCATCATTCAACAAGGAATCGATGAGGGTATGTTCGTTCCCTACGATCCCAAGATGGTGACCTTCGCCATCCTGGGGGCGATCAACTGGACGGTGAAATGGTTCTCTCCGCGCGGGCCGATGACGGCCGTAGAGATCGGAGAGCATTTCGCCGATTACTTCCTCCGCGGCTTGAAGAAGAGGAGAGGCCCCACCGGGTCGAGAAAGAATCCGGCGGAGGCTCGGCCGACCGGCCGCCTCTCCAAGGAGAGATGAGGTATGGACAAACAGCTCATCACCCTGCGCGTTAATGGAGAAGTCCACGAACTGGCCATTCCCGTGCATAAAACGCTGCTGGAAGTCCTCCGCGAGGATCTCCATCTGACGGGGACGAAGCACGGATGCGAACTCGGCGAATGTGGAACCTGCACGGTGCTCGTCGATGGTCAGCCCGTGCTGTCCTGTCTGGCGCTGGCCGTCGAATGGCAGCATCGCGACATCGTGACCGTGGAGGGGCTGGCCGATGGGCCGCGACCACACCCGCTCCAGCAAGCGTTCGCCGAACTCGGCGCGGCCCAATGCGGGTATTGTATTCCGGGCACGCTCCTCACGGCGAAAGCGTTGCTGGACCACAATCCGCGACCGACGCGCCAGGAGATCAAAGAGGCGTTGTCGGGCAATCTCTGCCGCTGCACGGGCTACATAAAAATCATCGAGGCGGTGGAACGCGCCGCCCAACGTATGGCCGCTCAGACGGCGTTCGCCGAATCGGCGGCTCGTTGATCGAAGGAGGTGATCATGGCTGATAAGACGCCATTTTCCATCGTTGGGAAGCCGCTCCCTAAAGTCGATGCCTGGGCCAAGTGCGCGGGCGAGACCATCTATGCGGATGACCTGAACCTGCCGCGGATGCTCTATGGAAAGCTCCTTCGCAGTCCACATCCGCATGCCATCATTAAACGTATGGATACCCGTCGAGCGCGGGCGCTCCCCGGCGTTCACGCGGTGATCACCGGCGAGGATCTCCCCATCAAGTTCGGCATTCTTCCCGTCAGTCAAGACGAAGAAGCGCTGGCCCGAGAGAAGGTCCGATACATTGGCGATCCCGTCGCCGCCGTGGCTGCTGTGGATGAGGAGACGGCCGAAGAGGCCTTGAAGCTCATCGATGTCGAGTATGAACCCCTTCCGGCGATCACTTCGATCGACGAGGCGCTGGCCCAAAGTGAGAATCGCATTCACGAGTACAACAAAGTGGGGAATATTCAAAAAGCGGTGGCGCTGGAGTTCGGCGATGTCGAAGAAGGGTTCGCCGAAGCCGACTACATCCGCGAGGACATCTTCTTCTATCAGGGGAGCACTCATCTCCCCATGGAACAACACGCCGCCGTGGCCGCCTATGGCCCGGACGGGAAACTCACGCTGTGGAGCTCGACGCAAACGCCTCACTATGTTCATCGCGCGCTGGCCAAAGTCCTGGAGATGCCTCCCAGTCATATTCGCGTCATCGCCACGCCCGTCGGCGGCGGGTTCGGGGGCAAGAGCGATCCTTTCTCTCACGAGATCGTGGCCGCCAAGCTCTCCATGCTCACCGGGCGACCGGTCAAGATCACGCTCACGCGAGAGGAAGTCTTCTATGCTCATCGCGGCCGCCATCCCGTCCTCATGTGGGTGAAAACCGGCGTCAAGAGGGACGGGGCGATTACGGCGATGCACTTCAAGACCTTCCTCGACGGCGGCGCCTACGGGAGCTATGGCGTCGCCAGCACGTATTACACCGGCGCCCTGCAAACGGTGACTTACAAGATCCCCCGGTATAAGTTCGAAGGGATGCGCGTGTTCACCAACAAGCCTCCCTGCGGCCCCAAGCGCGGGCATGGCACGCCTCAGCCCCGCTACGCTCTGGAGGTTCACCTGGATAAGATCGCCGAAGACTTGGGCCTCGATCCCGTCGACATGCGCCGACGGCATCTGGTCGACGAGAACTCGCTGACCGTCAACTGGCTCCGCATCACCACGTGCAGTCTGAAAGCATGCATCGACAAAGTGATCGAAGCGTCTGGTTTTCGACAGAAGTTCCGTCGCTTGCCCTTCGGCAAAGGCGTCGGATTCGCCTGCAGCTCGTATCTGAGCGGAGCCGGATTGCCCATCTATTGGAATCACATGCCCCACTCCGGCGTGCAGATAAAAATCGATCGCGGAGGCGGAGTGGCCGTCTTCTGTGGAAGCATCGATATCGGTCAGGGATCGGATTCCATCCTCGCTTACGTGGTGGCCGAGATTCTGGGCATTCGGCCCGAAGATATTCGCGTCGTCACGGCGGACACCGATTTGACGCCGGTCGATCTGGGAAGCTATTCCAGCCGCGTCACGGTGATGACCGGCAATGCCGCCATGGAGGCGGCCGAGAAGCTCAAAGATCTCCTGCTCACCGTTGCCGGTGAAAAACTGGAGGTGCCCAAAAACCGACTGGTAGCCGTGGATCGACGGATCTTCGACGCGGAGGATCCGGAGCGTTCCATCTCCTTCGTGGAGGCCGTCCAACTGGCCGAAGCACGATTTGGTACGCTCGGTTCGGTCGGCAGCTACAAGCCACCCGAATCGCCGGGCAAGTATAAAGGATCGGGCGTCGGCCCGTCGCCCTCGTACAGCTATACGGCCTGCGTCGCTCAGGTTGACGTGGATCCGGAGACGGGACTCGTCACCGTGGAGAAGATCTGGATCGCTCACGACATCGGTCGATCGATCAACCCGCTGCTGGTGGAGGGGCAGGTCGAAGGGAGTGTCTATATGGGTCTCGGCGAAGCGCTCATGGAGGAACAGGTGTTCCGGAAGGGACTCCACAAGATTCCCTCCATGCTGGAGTACAAGAGTCCGACCACGTTGGAGATGTGCGATGTGGAAACGTTCATCATCGAGAAACCCGATCCTCATGGACCGTTCGGAGCCAAGGAGGTCGGTCAAGGGCCTCTGCTCCCCGTGCCGCCCGCCGTGGCTAACGCCGTCTATGACGCCGTTGGCGTTCGCATCGACGAGGTCCCCATCACGCCGGAGAAGGTCCTGAAAGCGCTGGAAGCCAAAGCGCGAGGGGAAGACGGGCGATACGGTCCCTCTCGCATCCCCGACGTCGCCTTCCCGGCGCCGACCACAGTTGACGTGCCGCCCGAATGGCAACCGGCGATTGTGGCCGAGGGAACGAGCTGACGTCCCCGATGGGGATCAGCAGCTCGTCGCCGAGGGAGGCGAGGCCATGAGAGGAAAAAGGAGATAACTGCTATGCTCCGATTGCCCCCATTCACATACTACGCTCCAGCTCGCATCGAAGACGCCGTCAAGATACTCGCCGACTATGGCCCCGACGCCATGGTCGTGGCCGGCGGAACCGATCTTTATCCCAACATGAAACGACGGCAATTCGAGCCCAAGATCATCGTCGGCTTGCGCCAGATTCGCGAACTTCACCGAATCAACGGCGATGCGAAAACGGGCGTGACGATTGGCGCCTGCGTGACGTTGGCCGAGGTGAGTCAGCATCCGGCCATCCTCGCTTCGTATCGGGGATTGGCGCGCGCCGCCGGCCTGGTGGCCAATCCTCAGATCCGCCATATGGGCACGCTCGGTGGAAACCTGTGCGTCGATACCCGGTGTAACTATTATGACCAGACGCTCTTTTGGCGTCAGGCCCTGGGGTATTGTCTGAAAAAAGATGGTGCCATCTGTCCGGTGGCGCCGGGGAGCCAGCGCTGTTGGGCGGTGACATCAACGGATACGGCTCCCGTTATCATTGCCCTTCGCGCCACATTGAGGTTGGTGAGTCCGCGAGGCGAGCGGTTGGTGGCGGCGAGCGATTTCTATCGAGATGACGGCATCCATTACCTGAACAAGGAAGCCGACGAGATTTTGACCGAGATCCTTCTTCCCCCCATCGATGGGTTGAAGACGACGTACTGGAAGCTTCGACGCCGGGGCTCGTTTGACTTCCCCGTTCTCGGCGTCGCCGTGGCTCTGGCTCAAGAGGGCGAACGGTGCCGCGACGTCCGCATCGTCACCGGAGGAGTGAATTCCCGCCCCATGGAGATGACCGAGGCGGAGCGGATCTTGATCGGCGAGCGAATCACGCCCGATCTCATCGAGCGAGTCGCTCAAGCCGTATACCGGCCGGTCAAGGCCCTCGATAATACCGACTTCGTCCCCCTCTATCGAAAGAAGATGGCTCCGGTCTTCGTCAAGCGCGCGTTGAGAGAACTGCTTGGATGGCCCATCCAGGAGACACCCGACGGGCATACATCGGCTGCAGGATGACCTCGTCGCGCGCCTGAGTTCTCCGAGCGCTCATCGGATCATGCCTCCGAAATTCCTGTGGCCTGAGTCTGAGAAGATCTCAACCATACACTCGATGAGGGCATCAATCATCAATAAAGAGCGAACGAACATTCGCAGCACTCTATTCCGAGAGCATCGATAAAGAAAAGGGCGCCCCTCCGGAGGAAAGACGCCCTTTTCAGGGTGAGCCAACGCTAGAGAGAAGACTCCGGATTAAGGTATGCGAATGAGAATGAAGTTGCTATCTGATTCATCGGTCGTCGTACGCCCGACGAAATCATGAGCGACGACGCGAATGCGCGCTCGTGGCGATCGCATTCCGCGCGGCACCCGCCAGGCGTACGAACGCTCTGTGCCCGGCACGTCGGTCGCAATGGGTTCGTAGGTCTGGCCACCATCCAGTGAAAGGAAGATATCGAATGTGGCGATCGCGATATCATCCGAAGCCGTCCAGGTGATCTGAACCGGCGCGCCGATACGCACGATCAATTCCCGCTGATTGGGGGCCGTGACGGTCACTGCCGGCGGATCTCGATCGATGGCAAACAGCGCATCGCTCTCGTCCTGAGAGACTAACCCAGCCCCATCTCGACAGACGACGCGAATCCGCGCCCGATTGCTCCCCAGCGTCTCGGGAACCTGCCACTCGTAGGCATCCGTACCGGTGAGGCCACTGACCAACGTCGTATAGGTGGCCCCTCCGTCGGTGGAGAGCATGATGTCACAGGAAATATCGGGCTTGTTGTCGGTCGCCGTCCACCGGATGGTGAAGGGGCGGCCCGCCGCGATGATCTCGCCGCCATTGGGCGACTCCAGCTTCACCGTCGGGGGCACCACATCCCGTCCGAACACGACGAAGTCATCGTCACTGCAATCGCGGGACTCGTTGCCGGCTCCATCGCGCACGACCACACAGACGCGAGCCTGGGTGGTATCCAGTACGATGGGAACCTGCACCTGAAGTTTCTGAATGCTCCCGGCGAGGTTGGTCCGCAACGCCTTGAACGTCTTCCCTCCATCGGTGGAGAAGAGGACGTCCTGGGCGACCACGCCCACGTTATCGGACGAGCGCCACTCGACGGTCATCGTCTCGCCGGCATCGATCAATTCGCCCCCATTGGGCGCGAGCACGGTGACCAACGGGGCCATGGCATCGCCGATGCCGATGGTGAAGTTGGGCGAGAATTCGGACGTATTCCCGGCGATGTCGATGGCCGTCGCCGTGAGCTGATCGCCGTTGACCAAGGGCCGGACCAACTGATTCGCTCCGCTGGACTCCGGCATGAGCACGGAGAAGCGGCCCTCGGCGTCGGGTTTGGTTTGAACGAGGAACTGTCCGCCCTCTCCATATCCACTGGGATCGGGCATGGCGCGATAGATCTCGATGGTCTGCAGTTGCGGCATGAGCGTGGGCAGAACGCCACTGACCATCAAGCCTTCATCGGTCTCTTCAATGGACGTGATGATGGGGAAGTTGCGCAGATCGTTCGGACCGGTGTCCAGATCACTGGGATCGTTGAACGTGACCCCATCACCGTTCAGATCGATGCCCAACGTCCCATTGTCGAAGATGGCATTCTCCGACACGCGATTGTTCAAGCTCGCTCCCAGGATACTGATAGCCGCTCGAGAATTGCAGGTGATGGTATTGTGCACCACCCGATTGCCCACGGCATCTTCGATGCGCACGCCATCCTTGAAATTCCCCAGGCAGGCGCTGGCGCTCACATCGGTGCCGATGAAGTTATTCTCGATGAGGTTATCGTTGGCCTGGAGGAGGCCGACGCCATCGTCGCCATTGCAGGCGATGACGTTGCGACTGCCGGGGATGGGCCCGCCGATGGTGTTATTGGTGGCCTGGAACAAGGAGACGCCATCTCCCCCATTGGGCAACACGCTGGCGCCGCTGATGTCCACGCCGATGTAGTTCCCCAGTAGATCATTGAACGCCGACCCGGCGTCCAGATAGACGCCCGCCCGGGCATTGCCCGAGATGACGTTCCGCGCCTGCGGAATCGGTCCGCCGATGCGGTTCTCCGCCGCTTTGATCATCACCCCATGGCCGGCATTGCCGAGGGCCGCCGTCCCCGTCACATCGGTGCCGATCAGATTGCCGAGGATATTGGTGCTCACGCTGTTGGTGATCTTGACGCCACTGCCCATGTTGCCGGAGATGACGTTGCCGGCACGTGGTCCAACGCCCCCGATGATGGTGGCATCGGAGCCGTTCGAAATCATGATGCCACTCCCGCTGTTGGGCAGTGCGACGGCGCCCGTGACATCGGTGCCGATGAGATTCCCCACGACCTGATTATTGGTTCCCGCTTCGATGCTGACGCCGTTTCGCAGATTGCCCGAGATGACGTTGGCCGCGCCCGGCGTGATGCCACCGATGATATTGTTTCTCACGCTGGACATGAACACGCCGTCGCCCCCATTGGGCAAAGGCTGCGTTCCGGAGGCGTCAGTGCCGATGTAGTTGCCCACGACGCGATTATCGAACGTGGGGAAATTCAACGCCACGCCGCTGTTTTCGTTCCCCGAGATGACGTTGCGATCCTCCGGCGCCGTTCCCCCAATGACGTTCGCCTGGGAACCGTTGCCGGTGATGAGCACGCCGAAGAACTGGTTGGGGCGAGGCTCGGTGCCCGTCTCATCGGTGCCGATGAAATTCCCGGCGACGATATTGCCCGTGGCGCGACCAACAATTTTGACGCCGCTGCCGGAGAAGTTGTTGATGACCATCCCCCGCACCACATTGAACGAAGAGGTGATGGTGAACCCATCGACGGACACTCCGACGTTGCTCCCATCGAGGACGACCTCGGGACCGGCCGGATTGGTATCACCAGTAAACGCCGCTTGCGTGGAGGCATCGATGACCGTCCCTCCGCCCCTCAACGCGGGCAACGCCGAAGTGAGCTCCAACCGGAAGACGCGACCATCGAACCCCGGATCGGACCGGGGAATATGGAAGACGATGTCCTGAGGGCCGGGAGTGTTGTTGGCCGCAACGATGGCTTCCCGCAACGAAACGAGACCATCGTTCCCCGGGAGATCGTCGACGCTGGCCGTCGCCGGGACGTCCATCACGTCCCGCGTGGTGTTCACCACAATGGCCGCCGCCGTGCTCATCGCCAGAGCGATGGCGTCGCCCGCTCGTTGAGCGATGACGAGGTCGGCCAAGGCATCCTTGTTCAATCGCGAAGCCATGACCGTGATCGGCTGGCTCTCGACGCGAAGCCGGGCATAGGCTTTGAACCCACCGTGAGCGTCTCCGAGTAACACCGTCACCTCGGCCCGATCCGCGCTGACTACGGCCAGATCGAGAGCACCATCCTCGTTCAAATGAGCGGCGGTCATTGCCGTGATGGGCAACCCGGTGCTCAGAATGCGCGGAGGGAGAAATCCCCCCCGATGATCCCCGAGCAGAACCATCATATCGCCTTCGGCCTGAGCGACCACTACGTCCATCGACTCATCGGCATTGAAATCGCCCAGCGTCATGGCCGTGAATCCGCTCTCGGACGAGGCCACGCTGACCGGTTCGTAAGCGTGGGCTGCCGAGAGGAGCATCACGTCTCGCTCCAGAGCCAATACGACATCGGTCAACCCATCGTTATCCACATCGGTCGCCTGCATCACTCTGACCTCGGGCGTCTCGCCGTTCGGCCAGGTATAGAGCGGTAATGGATGTTCGAATCCCCGACCATCCCCCCGGACGAGAGCCAGGCACCCGGGAGTCTCACAGGCCACCAGCGCATCCGTATAGCCATCTCGATCGACATCGGCCAAGGCCAGCGACTGGATGGTCGATCCGACTTCGTACGTCTTCGTGGATTCAAACGTCCCGTCTCCGGTCCCTTCCAGAACCGAGAGCACCGTGGCATCACGATAAGCCAGCACAATATCCAAGTGCCCATCGAGATTGATATCGCCGAGCGCGACCGCCGTAGGCTGCCGGGCCGAAAGGTCAAAACGGCGAGGAGCGGTGAAGCCACCCCGCCCATCACCAAAGCGCAGACCCAGCCGCGCCGCGCCAGCTCCTCGATAGATGGTCACCAGATCAACGAAGCCATCCTCGTTGAAATCGCCCTCGGCCAAACTCCATGGCCGCAATGCCCCGCCCACCGGCTCAGCGGACAGCGAAGAAGTCACCTGCCGATAGGCCAGAACGGGCCAATTGATCTCATGCAACTCCGAGAGGAGCTGCGTGCTCTCCGATACCTGTGTCACATCCGTTTGTTGGCTCACCTCACGATCAGCCTCGGCTACGGGCAAGGTCAGAGCCCAAACGAGTAACATCAGGCTCACCATAAGCGCGCTGATCATTTTGTTGCTCATCATCTTCTCTCCTTTACGAGTGTCGTTGGTCCCACCGGCGCGAGTTGATAGGTCCAACCTCATCAACCCCCGACTTGGAGAACCACCGATCCACCTGTTGCAAATCCCATGCCGAATCAGGATGGGTCAGAGCTGTTCGGCTATCCGGTTGTATAAAAAGAAGTTATCACGCTGGATCGGATTCGGGGACGAGCCCCTTGAAGAAATACTCTCCTGCTTTTACTAGAGGCGATCTCCGTCCGCGGGGCGAAGTCCAACGATCCGTAGGACAAGGGGTTATAGCAAAAATGCTAGAGTAAAAAGACTCCCCTCGGATGAAACACGATGTTTCAGATATGAAACACCCCTTTCTCGCCAGAATCGTCGGGGATGCTGAGACGCGTCACGCCACGCGCTGGGCGTTATTTTCAAGCAACCAGCTTGAACCCGCGGTGAGGATGCTGAGACGCGTCACGCCACGCGCTGGGCGTTGGCCGAGAGATTCGATCCTTTCCGCGTCCGCGGGCGAAAGGCATCGGGGTCGATCTGATGCCGCCGCAGTTTCTCGTAGAGGTTTGCTCCGTAGAGGCCCGTCTGTCGCGCCGTGCGCGAGACATTGCCCTGGTTCAATCTCAAATGATACGTGAGATAAGCCTTCTCGAAGGCGCCGACGATTCGCTCCTTGGCTTCCCTGAACGAACAATTGAAATCGGCCTCATCGAAGGGGGCCTGGGAGGTCTTCACCGACTGGTGGCGAAAAAACGACGGCCGCTGGAACTTCGCCGGCAAGGTATCCATGGTCAGCGTATCCCCATCACAGAGGATGACGGCGCGATGGATCACATTTCGCAGCTCCCGGACATTACCCGGCCAGTCGTAGGCTTCTAGCGCCTGGATCACCTCACCGGCGATCCAGCGGATGGACTTGTTCATTTCGTTGGCGAAGTGTTGGACGAAATACCTGGTCAGCAGCCCGATGTCGTCCTTCCGCTCTCGCAACGGCGGAAGCGTCAAGGTGACCACGTTGAGGCGATAGAAGAGATCTTCACGGAATGTGCCCGCCCGGACCTTGGCTTCCAAGTCCTGATTGGTGGCGGCGATGAAGCGAATATCCGTGTAACGAGGACGGACGTCGCCCACTCGGTTGAATTCCCCCTGCTCCAGAACGCGCAACAGCTTCAGCTGGAACGTAGGGCCGATTTCGCCGATCTCGTCCAGAAAGACGGTCCCTCCGTTGGCGGCTTCGAAGAAACCGACCTTGTCCCGATCGGCGCCGGTGAACGCCCCCTTCACATGACCGAATAACTCACTCTCCACTAATTGATCCGAGAGCGCCGCACAGTTGACGATCACCAGGGGATGGCGTGCTCGCCGACTCAATCGATGGATCTCCCTGGCCAGGAGCTCCTTTCCCGTGCCGCTCTCGCCAGTGATCAAAACGGTCGCATCGCTGCGGGCCACTCGGGCCGCCTCGCTGAGGAGATTCTGTAATCGCTCGTTGGTGGTCAGGATCTTGGTGTACGGGAATCGCTGGCTGAATGGGTGCTCGATGATCATCTCTTCTCGCTCCGTCCACACATCGGCTGTCGCCTGAGATTCGACCGGAATGCTCGTGTGTGACGTCGCTGAGGACGTCTCAGAGGGGATTCGGTCATTCATGCCCACTTCCTCTCGCGCTTCCACTCGCTCGCTCACTCGATCTCGTTCACGAACTCTCTCGCTCGCTCACGCGTCTGTGTTTCTCCCTATCACAGTCACACGACCATGCGACCTCGACCCACTCGCCCTCACGCTCGATGCTGTTGATCGCTGTTATCTGTTATTATGCTGAGCTTGTGCTATCCTAACAAAAAGCCCGGTGGGATGTCAAGAAAAATTAAAGAAGATTCTTAACCAATTGATGCTAATGAACAGCTTGTGCATCACTTAGAATAAATAAGCATGCCCTTTTTGATGACTCCGCTCACGTGGTTCATGCCGTAGTAGTAGGGGATCTCTCGATAGTCACGGCAATCGAACAGGATGACGTCGGCCTGCTTGCCCACTTCCAGCGATCCGATCAGATGGCCGCGATGAAGGCTATAGGCGGCGTTAATGGTGGCCGCGGTGAAGGCTTCGGCGGGCGTCAGGTCCATCTGGGTACAGGCCAGGCTGAGGATCATCTGCATATTCGGGGTTGGCGAACTGCCTGGATTGAAGTCCGTGGCCAGGGCGATGGGTAAGCCCTGGCGGATCATCTCACGGGCGGGAGCGTACCGATGGAGGCCGAGGTGCACGACCGCTCCCGGCAAGAGGACGGCGATGGTGCCCGCGTCACGCAACTTGCCGATCGTCTCCGTATCCACGTACTCCAGATGGTCGGCGGTGATGGCGCCCATTTCGGCGGCCAGCCGAGCGGCTCCCGATGGACTGAACTGGTTGGCGTGGATTCGGAGCCGAAGTCCCACCTCCTTAGCCCGCGCCATGAGCGCCCGCGCCTCCGATTCGGTGAACGCTCCCTCCTCGCAAAACACGTCGTGATACTCGGCCAGCTTCTGCCTCCCCACGATGGGAAGGAGATCTTGCAGAATCATTTTGAGATACTGGTCGCGACGGTCGCGAAATTCATCGGGCACGATATGGGCGGCCAACAACGTAGGAACCAACTCCAGAGGGCCCTCCTGGTGGAGGCGGTGGATGACCCGTAGGAGTTTCAACTCCGCTTCCAGACTGAGCCCATAGCCCGTTTTGGCCTCGACGGTCGTCGTTCCATGTCGGAGGAACCACCGGGCATACTTACGGGCGATCTCGAGCAACTCGTCTTCGGTGGTGGCGCGCGTTCGTTCGACCGTGGATCGAATTCCACCACCTCGAGCGGCGATCTCCTGATAACTCAGTCCCGAGGCTCGCCATTCGTATTCATCCGTGCGCGTTCCGGCAAAGACCGGGTGGGTATGAGGATCGACGAACCCCGGAGCGACGACCATCCCACTGGCATCGATGACGTCGACGGGCTGGCCCGAAGCGCGACCCAAGGAGTCCGTCGTCCCCACGGCGGCGATCCGGCCATCTTCGATGTACACAGCACCATCTTCGATCACCGCCAGGTCGCTCATTTCCGCTCCGGCGCGCGGTCGCTTCGGGCCGGCGAGCGTGATCAGTTGAGCCGCATGCGTGATGAGCAATTTCCCGGACATGGACTTCACTCGCCACTGAACTTCCGCCCCAGCATGGGGATATGGATCTTCTTTTGCCGAGCCGTCTCCATGGCTTCCTCATAGCCGGCGTCCGCGTGGCGAGCGATTCCGATCCCCGGGTCGTTGGTGAGGACGCGTTCCAAACGGAGCGCCGTCTCCGGCGTTCCGTCGGCGACGATGACTTGTCCGGCGTGGAGGCTGTAGCCGATTCCGACGCCACCTCCGTGATGGAATGAGACCCACGATGCCCCAGACGCCGTATTGAGCAACGCATTGAGGATTGGCCAATCGGCGATGGCGTCACTGCCATCCTTCATGCCCTCGGTCTCTCGATAGGGCGAGGCCACCGATCCGCAATCCAGATGATCGCGCCCGATGACCACCGGCGCTTCAATGCGCCCCCGCTTGACGAGATCGTTGATGGCCAGGCCAAACTCGGCGCGCTCGCCGTAGCCCAACCAACAGATGCGCGCCGGCAGCCCCTGAAACCGGATGCGCTGACGCGCTAACCGAAGCCATCGCTCCAACACGGGATCTTCGGGGAACAGCTCCAACGCCAGATCATCCGTTCTGGCGATATCCTCCGGATTTCCCGACAGCGCCACCCAGCGAAACGGACCACGCCCTTGGCAGAACATCGGGCGAATGTACTCGACCACGAAACCGGGAATCTCGAAAGCCTCCTTGACGCCCGCCTGATAAGCCTGAGCGCGGATGTTATTGCCATAATCGAAGGTCACCGCCCCCCGCCGTTTGAGTTCTAACATCGCCTGAACGTGAACGGCGATTGACGCCATGGACCGCTTGATGTATTCCTCAGGATTGCCGTGTCGCAACTCCACCGCCTCGGTCAGCGAGAGCCCAGCCGGGATGTAGCCGTTGAGGGGATCGTGGGCGCTGGTCTGATCGGTGAGGAGATCGGGCACGACCTCGCGACGGACCAGCTCGGGAAGGACTTCAGCACAATTGCCGACGAATCCCACCGAGAGTGGTCGGCGTTCCCGTTTGGCGGTCATGACGAGGTCGAGGGCTTCGTCCAAACGATCGGTCATACGATCGCAATAGCCGGTCTCGATGCGCCGGCGGATGCGGGCCGGATCGACTTCGATGCCCAGGAACGCCGCCCCGTTCATCGTCGCGGCCAGCGGTTGCGCGCCGCCCATTCCTCCCATGCCGCCGGAGATGACCAATCGCCCGCTCAGATCACCGCCGAAATGCTTTCTCGCCGCCGCGGCGAACGTCTCGAACGTTCCCTGTACGATGCCCTGCGTGCCAATGTAAATCCAACTGCCCGCCGTCATCTGACCGTACATGATCAACCCCAAGGCCTCCAGCCGACGGAACTCGTCCCAGGTCGCCCAATGAGGCACGAGATTAGCGTTGGCGATGAGTACGCGAGGCGCCATTTCATGGGTGCGAAACACGCCCACCGGCTTTCCCGACTGCACCAGGAGGGTCTCATCATTCTCCAACTCCCGCAGGCAGCGAACGATGGCGTCAAAGCAGGCCCAATTCCGGGCCGCCTTGCCCGCCCCTCCATAAACGATGAGCTGTTGGGGATTCTCGGCCACCTCCGGATCGAGATTATTCATCAGCATGCGGAGAGCCGCTTCCTGATGCCACCCTTTACAAGTGATCTCGGTTCCTCGAGGTGCTCTGATGTGACGCGTTGCCATATCGCCTCCTCAGGGTCGTTATTCTGAGCAAAGTATACCCCGGCAGCCTGAGGGAGGGCAATTATCCATCTGACACCTCACCACGCGCCTCCAGATCACCCTTTGGCGCTCGAAACAGTGACGCTCGACGACCGGCTTCCGCATCAACGTCAGACGGCACCCTCTTGCCGGTTTCCACCCACATCGTCACCACCCTCCAATCACCCTTGACATCATTCCCATGATGATGTAAGAAAGTACACATCAAAACCAAGACTAAGGAGGAAGAGAGTCATGAACCGGACCTTAGCTTGTTTGGGGATGGTGAGTGCCATCATCGTGGCGTCTTCGCTCACCGTGGCGGTGCCCCAGGTTGTGGCACTCCTCACATTTGTCCTTGGCGGTAGTCCTTTTGCTATTCTCACCCTCGCCGGGGGAGCGTTCATCACCGGCTTCCTTCTCGGCGTGGATACGACGTCGAGTCTGATTATCGCCTTATAATCCGACTGGTCGCGCCACGGTGAACTAAACGGTCGTCGACATTCCCTCGTCCTCCTATCGGGAGGTTTATGGGGACGAAGAAGGGGTGCCGAGTCAGCTCTACACGTATCTCTGATCGAAGGGGCGGGGATAGAGGTCTCGCATCGAGCAGGAGGCGACAGCTCCTCGAAGATTGGCCAGGAGAACCGGCACATCGCCGCAGAATTCCCAGAGCACCTGTCGGCAGGCCCCGCAGGGTGGCGTCAGTTGATCTGTATCGGCCACAATGGCTATTTTGATGAACTCTCTCGCCCCTTCTGAGATGGCCTTGAAAACGGCCACGCGCTCAGCACATATGGTCAACCCATAACTGGCGCTCTCGACGTTGCACCCGGTGAACACTTCTCCACTGGCCGTCAACAGGGCGGCGCCCACCTTGAAATGGGAATAGGGGGCGAGGGCCTGCTCGCGGGCTTTTCGGGCGGCAGCGATCAAATCGGCGTCGGTCCGTTCAGTCATAGCCAATCTCCAGGTCACTCCAGGCCGCGCTATCCGATGGCCAATTCCGATTTCACCTTCTGGATGATCAAATCGATGCCCACGCGATTGGACCCTCCTTCGGGGATGATGATATCGGCGTAGCGCTTGCTCGGTTCCACAAACTCCAGATGCATGGGACGAACCTGCTCCAGATACTGCTCGATGACAGATTCTACGGTGCGCCCTCGCTCGCTGATGTCCCGTTGCAGTCGACGGATGAACCGCAAGTCGTCAGCCGTATCGACGAAGATCTTCAGATCCATCAACTGACGGAGGCGGGCATTCTCAAAAATCAAAATTCCCTCGATCAAGATGACCGGCCGGGGCTCGATGCGCCTCACCCGATCAGTTCGCGCATGTCGAGTGAAGTCATAGACGGGCTGCTCGATGGGGCGTCCGGCGCGGAGCTGTTCGACGTGTTCGATGAGCAAATCCGTGTCCAGGGCGTCGGGATGGTCGAAGTTGATCTTCCGCCGCTCTTCGAAGGGGAGGTGACCCCAGTCCTTGTAATACGAATCGTGCTGCAAATAGGCGACGCGATGTTCCCCGACGGCCTCCAGAATCTTTCGAGCCACCGTCGTCTTGCCTGACCCCGACCCGCCACAGATCCCGATGATCATCGGTCACCCTCCGGAGGCTAACGGCCACGGCCGAACGTCATCCTGGCGATTCTCCGAGCGAAGGCTCGACCAATCTCGGTACGAGGCGACGAAGAAATGCGGTGATGACGCCACTCATCCGCTCCCCCATCTCCAGGACCTCCTGATGATCGAGTGGACGCTCGAGGACGCCGGCGGCCATGTTGGAAATGAGCGAAAGGCCGAGCACATTCATGCCCATATGACGGGCGACGATGGCTTCGGGCACGGTGGACATTCCCACAGCATCTGCGCCCAGCGTTCGGAGCATGCGAATCTCGGCTGGCGTCTCGTAACTCGGCCCGCTCACCGCCACATAGACGCCTTCCTCCAGCTTCAGCCCCATCGCCGCCGCCTCCTGTTTGGCCAGGTCCCGATAGGCTTTGGAGTAGACCATGGTCATATCCGGAAACCGGGGACCGAACCGATCATCGTTCCATCCCCGCAAGGGATTCGCGCCCATGAGATTGAGGTGATCGGCGATGAGCATCAACGATCCCGGCTCAAACTGCCGATTGATGCCACCGGCGGCGTTGGTCAAGATGAGCGTTCTGACGCCCAGCAGGCCAAACACGCGAATGGGAAAAGTGACGTCCTCCAGCGTGTACCCCTCGTAGTAATGAAAACGCCCTTGCATGACGGCCACCGGTATGCGCTGGCACCATCCCAAGACCAGTCGCCCGGCATGTCCTTCCGCCGTGGAGACGGGAAAATGAGGGATTTGGCGATAGGCCATCTCCCTCCGATCATCCAACTGCTCAGCGAAAGCTCCCAACCCAGAACCCAGAACGACCACCGCCTTGATGGGAGAGTTCCACTGGGAGCGGATGAACCGGGCAGCGGCCGTCGCTTTGTCGTAAAGAGTTTGGGCCATCGCTCGTCTGATGCTATACGAAAAGTCCGGGTCACGTCAACTGAGCAATCCGGCGATGGTCGCCGTCAAACAGGTCGCCAGGAAGCCACCGAGCACAGCTCTGAGGCCCAATTCGGCCAGATCGCTCCGCCGAGAGGGAGCAATGCCGCCGATGCCGCCAATCTGAATGCCAATGGATGCGAAGTTGGCAAACCCACACAGCGCATAGGTGGCGATCATGACCGAACGGGGATGAAGCGATGATTGTACTTTGGACAACTCCGCATAGGCGACGAACTCGTTGAGGATGAGCTTCTGCCCGAACAGATTACCGACTTCGAAGATATCGGCAGAAGGAACGCCCATGACGAAGGCCAGGGGCGAGAAAATCCAACCGAGGAGCGTCTCCAGATTGGGCGGGAAGAACGACAGGTGAGCGTGGAGAAACCCGAACACGGAATTCACCAGCGCGATGAGGGCGATGAAGGCGATGAGCATAGCGCCGACGTTGATGGCCAGTCGCGCCCCGTCGCTCGCTCCCCGAGCCGCCGCTTCGATCATATTCCGGTCGGCGACTTCCACTTCGATCCTGACTACTCCGCGGGTCAGCGGCTCTTCGGTCTCCGGCGTCAAGACCTTGGCCATCATCAGGGCCGCGGGCGCCGCCATGACGCTTCCGGTGAGCAAATAAACGGGATTAATGCCCATGCCGATATACGCAGCCATGACGCCGCCAGAGATGGTCGCCATCCCGGCGACCATCAACGCCAGTAGCTCCGAGCGGGTCATGGAGGCGACGTAAGGAGCGATGATGAGCGGCGCTTCCGTCTGCCCCATGAACACGTTGGCCGCCGAGGCCAGGCTCTCGGCTCCGCTGACGCGCATCGTCCACGCCATGAACTTCGCCATGACGAGCACGATCCGCTGCATCACGCCCAGATAATAGAGCACGGCGAACAGGGAGGAGATGAAGATAATCGTCGGCAACACGCGAAAGGCGAAAATGACGCCGAAGTTCGTCGTGGCCAGAGGACCGAAGACGAACTCCGCTCCTCGATCGGAGAAGGCCAGTAATCGTCGAATGAGATCTCCCAACCGATCGAAGAACCAGCGACCGGGCGTCGTTCGCAGGATGAGAAAAGCCAGCGCGACTTGCAGACCGAAGCCCCACCCAATGACCCGCAGATCGATCTGTCGCCGATGATTGGAAAACAGGACGGCGATCCCCAACAAAACGAGGATACCCACCAACCCGATGAGACGGGTGAACCAAGGCACCTCGGCCGCTCGCGCCGCATCTCGAATATCCGGCGCTTGATCAGAGGAGAGCGCCCGCCAGAGAGTGACCACCCTCTGGGGCTCGGCCGACCGATGGCCGACCGAAGCGCGCACCACCGGCCCTGAGAGGGTGGCCAAGCAAACGACCACGCCAGCCACCACCAGTCCCGTCCGTACTCCTCCACGCTGTATCATCATGCGTCCTCTCGAAGTTCCTTTCGCCTGTAGTCTGACAGATTGTCCGGGATGGGAGCCTCCCTCACCCGGAGGGTGGCCTCACATGACGGCCTTGACCAAGGGGCGGAGTGGTGGCATCTCCGGCGCGATCACGAAGGCATCGTCGAGCAGGCGCTCGGCGTCTGGCAGGCGACGCGCGTCATTGTACACGATGGTACAGAGCGGTGCACCCGTTTCGACCGGATCGCCCACCTTTTTGTGCAACACGATCCCCACTGCCGGATCGATCGGGGATTCCAGCCGCTCTCGTCCGGCGCCCAACTGCATACAGGCCCGCCCCACCGCCGCAGCATCGATGCGGGCGATGACTCCATCTCGTCGAGCCCGAAGCTCCCGTCGATGGCGGGCTCGCGGCAAGCGCTGATAATCGTCGACGACCGCCGGATCTCCCCCCTGCGCCTCGATGACCGCCCGGAACTTCTCCAAGCCCGCACCGGTCGCCAGGCACTCCCGAACACGCTGTCGCGCTTCATCCACCGTCCCCGCCCGGTTCGCCAGAACCACCATATGAGCGGCCAACTCCACCGAAAGCTCGGTCAGGTCGGCCGGTCCCCTTCCCTTCAATGTTTCGATACTCTCGATGACTTCCAGGGCGTTGCCGACCGCTCGTCCCAGAGGTTGGTCCATATCGGTGATGAGAGCGCGCATCTCCAATCCCAGGCGCCGACCGGTGGTCACCAGCGCCTCGGCCAGGGCTCGGGCCCGATCGAAGGTAGGCATGAACGCGCCGCTGCCCACTTTCACATCGACCACTAACCCGTCGATACCTTCGGCCACTTTCTTGCTGAGGATGCTGCTGACGATGAGCGGGACCGAGTCGACCGTGGCCGTGACATCGCGCAAGGCATAGAGTTTCTTATCCGCCGGAGCGAGCTCCCCCGTCGGCCCACTCAACACCAATCCTACGGAGGCGAGTACTCGTCGATACTCATCCAGCGAGAGATCGACGCGAAACCCGGGAATGGATTCCAGCTTATCCAACGTTCCTCCCGTGTGGGCCAATCCTCGCCCCGAAATCATGGGGACGACCACGCCGGCGGCCGCCGCCAGCGGAGCCAGGACGAGGGACGTTTTATCCCCCACTCCCCCCGTGCTGTGTTTATCGACCTTTTTACCGGGGATATCCGAGAGATCGACAACCTGGCCGGAGGCGATCATCTCCCGGGTCAAGGTGACAGTTTCGGCCGGCGTCATGCCCCGGAAGTAAACGGCCATCAGGAAAGCGGCCATTTGATAATCGGTGACGTCACCTCCGGTATAGCCACGAACGAGGTGGCTGATCTCGTGCTGTGAGAGCTCACCGCCATCGCGCTTCTTCTTGATCAGATCGACGACTCGCATACTCATGACGCGACGCGCGGAAGGCCTGTCCTTCCGCCATCGCTCAGCTTCCGCTCCTCTGCTCGCTCACTCTCCTGGAGGTGCCTCATCATGAGCTACCGATTCTTCCCCCGCTTCACCGTATCGAGCAAGCATACCGCCTGAGCCGCGATGGCCTGGCCAGCCCCAATCGCACCCAACCCCTCGTGGCTCTTCGCCTTCACGCTGACACAGTCGATACTGACATGCAAGGCGCCAGCCAATCGCGCCCGGATGCGATCAATGAAGGGCGCGAGTTTGGGCGCCTCGGCCAGAATCGTGGCATCGACGCAACGGACGCGAAATCCTCGTTGACGCAGGAGATCCTCCACCAATCGAAGCATGGTAATGCTCGAGGCATCCTGGTAGCGGGGATCATCGTCGGGAAAATGTTGACCGAGATCGCCCAGGGCTGCCGCTCCCAGGAGCGCATCGCAGATACTATGACACAGCACATCGGCATCCGAATGGCCCTCTAATCCCTTCTCGAAGGGCACGTCGACGCCACCGAGAATGAGTCGTCGCCCTTCGACGAGGCGATGAATGTCATAGCCAATGCCCACACGCGCAATCTGATTTGTCACGGCCGTACCCTCTTGAGCAAGTATTCGGCGATGACCAGATCTTCTGGCCACGTGATCTTGAAGTTGGTCCGGCTCCCTCCCACGATGGATACTGGAAATCCAGCTTGTTCAACCAATGCCGCATCATCGGTTGCCTGTCGACCCTCAGCGCGGGCGCGCTCATGAGCGCTGATGATGATCTCCGCGCGGAAGGCTTGGGGAGTTTGTACAAGATAAAGGCGGTGCCGGTCAAGCGTTTTTATGACGCGATTCCCCTCGACCTCTTTGATCGTATCGGTCGCCGGCAGGGCCGGAATGGCTGCTCCCGAGCGCCGGGCCTCTTCAGCTACGGCGGTGATCTCGTCCGGCGTGACGAGCGGACGAACGCCATCATGGATGATCACCAGTTCCGTCGCGGCCCGATCAATCTGCTGGAGTCCGTTCCATACCGAATCTTGCCGCTCCGCCCCCCCAACAACGACTCGAGTGACTTTGACCAACCCGGATGACGCGAGACGAGCCATCACCCCCTGCTGCTCGCTCTCGGGAACGACGAGGATGATCTCATCGACGGCCGGACAGGCTTCAAAAGCGCGCAACGTATGAATGACCACGGGCTCGCCGCACAACTCCAGGAACGGCTTGGCTCGCGCGGCTCCCATCCGGCGTCCGATCCCACCAGCCACAATGATGGCCACATTCATCGTTTCGCCACTCGCCACAATCGATCACACTGAAAGAAGAGAGAAGTACGCGGTCGAACCGGCCAAGAGGGCAGAGATCGACTTTGCCCATCGCGCCTGACTCGCCCTCACCGATGAGAGGTCCCGGAACGCGGTCCCCGGCCGATCCGATGATCATCCGAATATCGCCCGAAGATCATCTTCCCGGCCGTCGTCTGAAGTACGCTGGTCACGGTGGCCTCGATCGTCTTACCGATCATTCGGCGAGCGTTATCCACCACCACCATCGTCCCATCGTCTAGATAGGCGACCCCCTGATTATGCTCCTTCCCCTCTTTGAGAATGAACACTTTCATCGTCTCGCCGGGGAGCACAACGGGCTTCAGCGCGTTGGCCAGCTCATTGATGTTCAATACCTCCACACCCCGCAGCTGAGCCACTTTGTTGAGATTGAAATCGTTGGTGATGATGCGAGCATGGAGTTGCTTGGCCAGCTCGATGAGTTTTTGATCGACGTCCCGAATGTCGGGGAAATTCGTTTCGGAGATGTGTACGTTCACGTGATGGTTCGTTTGTAATCGACGGAGAATGTCCAGTCCTCGACGGCCTCGATTCCGTTTAGTCGCATCGGGAGAATCGGCAATTTGCTGCAATTCCCGGAGCACGAATTGAGGGATGACGAGCGTGCCCTCCAGGAATCGGGTCTCGGCGATGTCAGCGATGCGCCCATCGATGATCACGCTGGTATCGAGAATCTTATAATTCTGCTTCTGACCCCGCTCGCTCAAAATCCCTCCCAGTGCGGACAGATCCAGGTACTCCCCCTTGGCCGCCCCCACCATCAATCCCACATAGGCCATGAAGATGAGAATGACAATGGCCGTATAGGTCCGCGCCACCTCGGGGAGGGCGGTCAAATGGAGAACCAGGAATCCCACCAGAACGGCCCCGAGAATGCCCAGGATGGAGCCCGCGGCTGCTCCGATGAGCGTCTTCAATGTCGCCTGTCGGACCCGCGTCTCAAAGAAAAGGATGATCACGCCGAGCCCGCCGGCGGCCAACATCGATTGAACGGGATTATCGTGAATGGGCCGCAGAAAATATCCGGCGACGACGAGAATGAGGGCAAAGACGACCCGAAGAATGAACACATCAATATTAAAAGAAAAATCAAGTTTCATCTCCTTCCTTGACATCATGCTTAAACCTCCCAGGCGTCAAAGTCCTGCTCGGGAGAGACAGTGTTGAGGGATGAGGCCCGCGCACCAATACTGTTCAGCGAAATCGATCATTTTCGCCGGGAATCGAACGCATCGCCGAGGCCGGGCAGATTGTGAGCTCTCGTCGTCCCGGCGACATCTGGGACGCGACGCTCGCCCTTCGCCGTGGAGCAGCCCCCCATGACCCATCACTCTGAAGAAGGGAGAGGGTGCCGAGCGAGTGATCACCGTCGCTCCGCCCCGCCCGTGGGGCCGCTCGGCCGCCGTCGACGTTGATCTCGCGCAGGCCGTGAGCATTCATACCCGGTCCTCCTTCTCAAATAGAGCCTCCAAGGCATCCCCTACGGATCGGACGCCGATGATCTCGATGTGATCGATCGATTCCAGCCCGGCCCGATTACTCTGTGGGAGAATACATCGCTTGAATCCGAGCGTGGCCGCCTCGCGCACGCGGCTACTGGCCGAGGAGGCAGCGCGCACCTCGCCAGCCAGCCCCACTTCGCCAAAAACGACGACCTCCGGATGGAGCGGGATATTTTTGAAGCTCGAGCTCACTGCAGCGATGACTCCCAGGTCGAGAGCGGGTTCATCAATGGTGATCCCGCCGGCGACATTGATGAAGATATCATCGGTCGAGAGATGAAATCCCACGCGCTTCTCCAATACGGCGATTAACAAGGCGATCCGATTCTGATCCACCCCTTGAGTCATGCGACGGCCGGTCCCATACTGACTCGAACTGACGAGCGCTTGAAGCTCCACCAGCAAAGGTCTCGTCCCCTCCATGCAGGCCACGACCACAGTTCCTGGAACGCCTCGAGGCCGCTCATTCAGAAATATGGCTGACGGATTCGAGACGGGGACTAACCCGCTCCCGGTCATCTCGAAGATCCCCAACTCGTTGGTCGGCCCATAGCGGTTCTTCACCGCCCGAATAATGCGATGATGATGATACCGTTCCCCCTCGAAGTAGAGGACTGTATCCACAATATGCTCGAGCGCCTTGGGACCGGCGATGGCTCCCTCTTTGGTGACATGGCCGATGATGAAGACGGGCATGCCCCGTCCCTTGGCCACCATCATGAGTTGAGCCGCCACTTCCCGCAGTTGCGATACGCTCCCCGGCGATGAATCCAGCCGATCCGAGTACACCGTCTGAATGGAATCGATGATCAAGGCGTAAGGGTTGAGCTTCTCCACGACGCTGAGAATGTGTTCCACATGCGTCTCGGTCAAAATATAGAGGTGCGTGGGCGTGATGCCGAGCCGCTGTCCCCGCATTTTGATCTGCTGCTGCGATTCCTCACCGGAAACATAGAGGATCTTCCCACACCGACGTTCCAGCTCAGCCGAGACTTGGAGCATGAGCGTCGACTTTCCAATGCCCGGGTCTCCTCCAATGAGCACGACGCTTCCGGGGACGAGCCCGCCTCCGAGAACGCGGTCGAACTCGGCAATGCCGGTCGTCTGACGGATATCCTGTTGATTGGTGATCTCAGCATAGGACTGGGGCGGAGAGGTTCCTCCGAGTCGCTGTGGCCACCGATGACTCGGTTGCGAGGTGCCCGCCTCGACCTCTTCGACGAGCGAATTCCACTCACCACAGTCGGGACATTTCCCTAACCATTTTGGTGATTGGTATCCGCACTGCTGGCAAACATATATCGTCTTTTTTCCCTTCACCACTGTCCTTGCTCCCTAATTGCGCCAGCACGTATAATTTAGCTTGATGATCGAGACTCTGTCAACGAACGTCCCATGACTCGACGGAGTGATCCTTGATCGAGAGGATGACAGACCTCCGCGTGCACGTTCGCCGATTGACAGGATGAGCCGACGAGATGGGAAAACGGACCAGGAAGCGCTTTGGACAACACTTTCTCGTGGATGGGAATGTCTGCCGACGGATCGTGACGACGGTCAATCTGGCTCCGCCAGACGTCGTCCTGGAGATCGGACCGGGACGTGGTGCGCTCACTGGCGTGCTGCTGGAAACCGGGGTTCGCGTCCTCGCCGTTGAGGTCGATGCCGAACTCGTCGACCGGTTGACGGCACGCTTCGTTGATGAGATCCAATCGGGCCAGTTGATTCTCGTCACCGGCGATATCCTGAGAGTGGACCTGGAAGCCCTCTGTCGGCAGGCGCGTCCTGATGGGCCCCTGCGGGTCTTCGGCAACCTCCCATATCATATCGCGACGGCGGTGATTCAGCGGCTGATCGAGTATCGTACGCACTTCAGCGATATGACGCTCATGCTGCAACGAGAGGTGGCCGAGCGGATCTTGAGTCCTCCAGGGAATAAACAGTATGGGTACCTCTCGGTCGTGGTCCAATACCACTGTGAGGGTAAAAAATTGTTTCACGTTCATCCTGGCGTATTTCGTCCCATCCCCAAAGTCATGTCGACGGTCGTCCATCTGTGCTTTCGTCCTCAGCCCGCCGTTTCCGTCGAAGATGAAACGTTTTTCTTCCAGTTGGTCAGCGCTCTGTTTGCCGAGCGACGGAAGACGGTGCTCAATAATCTCAAGCGAGTGGCGCGCCGATTTCGTTTCATCGATCCCGAGAAGAGTCTGAGAGATGCCCACATCGATCCCACCCGACGGGCAGAAACGCTGAGTCTGGAAGAGCTGGCTCGACTGGCCGACCAGCTCTATCAGTCTGGGCCTTGATCTCGTCGGTGGCTTGCTTCTTCCCGGTCAGTCGACTGGCCGACCAGCTCTATCAGTCTGGGCGCCAGGTTTGACAATTCCCCGGGAGTCCATTAAATTAGGCTTCTTGTCGGGGCGTAGCGCAGCCTGGTTGAGCGCGCTTGATTTGGGATCAAGAGGTCGGCGGTTCAAATCCGCCCGCCCCGACCACGCTCCCGTAGCTCAGTGGGATCAGAGCAACGGCCTTCTAAGCCGTGGGTCGCAGGTTCGAGTCCTGCCGGGAGCGCTCCTTCCCCTCCGCTCAACCTTGGGGCGTCTTGAAGGGCATGTGAACATCGCCGCAGCCAAGATCCTTCTGGGCCTGATCTTGATCCGTGCTGGCCTAGAGACATCTGTGAACACCTTCTGTTTTTTCGTCGTGCCGCTCGGTGAGCGATCCCCAATGGCACACTGATGAACACAGAACCGGCGGGATCAACACAGATTACCCCCGAACAACAACCTGTACAAATCCTGCCTTTCGCTGTGCCGATCGGTGGGCGATTCAAAATGCCCATAGGACGAAGCGCGGCCCTCCGCCCGGGGCTGAACACTTCATCTGAGCCCCGAAGCTGGCCTCCGGGGATGGTTACACTTCTTGGCCAGAGGATGGGATGCCTCCCCGCCAGTAAGCTGCGGAATGTCCAACCAAAATGCTTCCTGAGAAATTAACACAGGACCGGCGGGATCAACACAGATCAACTCAGGAAGAAAAATCTGTGCCCATCCCGCCTCTCGCCGTGCGAATCTGCGGGCCATTTTCTCGGCGTGCCCATCGGTGGGCCATTCCTCACTCCCTCACGGACACGGCCCATTGTCATCAATGTCCCGATCCACAATGCTCCCCAATCGCCGCCCTCGCGCCGTCGTCAACCGCGCCGTCCCCGTCCGCCGCACCAGCGACACTCCACCCTGCAACACCTCCCCACCAACTCCCCGACCCCGGAAATTGATCACCACCCCACTCACACTCAGCGTCACCGTCCCTTGCACCACGCTCCCATCGCTCAACCGCCACTGAAACCGCCCACTGCACGGGAACAACCGCACACATCGGACTTTCATAAAACATAAAAGTGGCTTCGAAGTGGCCTTGTTCCTCCCCCACTCACCAGCGGTCCAGCTCCCGGAGCAAAATCGCCCGATAGCGCCCCCCTCCCTCTCGTTCATCTTCTCCACACTCTCGTCCACCCATCCCAGGTCGACCGGACGGCGCGCGCCCGTGGGCGTATCTTCCACCGCGCGCGTGCCGCGCCTGACCTCGGCCCAATCGTACATGGCGTTCTCCATCACCCGTTGCGCACGCCGATGCGCCTGCCGGTAAATCCGATACGCCTGGCGCAGACTCTGCGTCGCCTTCTGCAAGCGCTCGCGCAAGATGCGCCCGCTCACCTTCCAGCAGGCCCAGATCTCCACCAGCAGCGGCAGATTCCGCCCGAAGACCTCCACGGGCGCCGCGACGCTGGAAAAAGAGAACATCCAGCGGGCATAGGAGACGGGCGCGGTGCTGAGGAGACTCAGACACCGATAGCGCCGCCATCCCCCGCCCGTCCCGACGTCCACCTCATCGTGAACGAAGACGGCTCGCCCTCCGGGAAGAACATTGGGCGCCGGCGCTTGCTCGATCACTCGTACCCGGCGCATCGGCGGCATCGGCGGCCCGATGGCCTGAGAAACCCGGGCAACCTCAGGGCCGAGCACCCGCAGGGCGGTGACCGGATCGCAGTAAGGCGCCACCAGCAGATACGGTGAGGGACCAAGAGGCCTCTGAGCCCCCTCCGGCGTGAAGACCTGATAGGCCATCCCCAGACTGACGCCCATCCCTTCCGGTCCGCGGGCATCCACCATCCCCCGGTAGGCCGACGTGATCCGCCAGCCTGCAGGCAAGCGCCTCGTGCCGCTGCCATCGGGCAATGGCACCGCCTGCCAGGAGACCGGGCGGGCCGTCGACCGCGGCCAGTGGCCTCCCAGCGTTCCCCCCAGCCGCCGCAGCGAGGCGGCAAGGCGCTCGGCCCGGTCGTAGAGGATTCCCAGCGCGCCCTGCCCCCTGACGACCCGCGCCACAACCAGGCCGCGAATGGACGCGCCGCCCAACTGCGCCGCCAAGAGGGCCTGAACGTCGCGATCCTGGCGATCCATGACGCCCCCGATCACTCGCGGGCGGCGGTCAAAGGACGCGGCCAGATCGCCGAGCGCCCGCCTCACCAGCGCCGTGGCCGAGCGGGCCGGCCGACGCAACAGTAAAACGCAACCCATGTCTCCATCATCGCCGACTACGCGGAATCCCTCGGGCAGACGCGCTGAGCGGTGGAGCTGCTGAGGAGGCATGGCCATCGGCCGGTCGGCCTCCGGATCAGAGGGGCTCCACCCATCCGGACCGGTAGCCACCTCATGACTCAACGCCGCGAATAAGATCAATGACCCCAGCAGCGCGACGCCCACGAAGATGACGGTGAAAACGATCGATCGGTTCAATCGGCTCATCGTCAGCTAGCTTCGATTGAAGCCAGGTCGTCGAAGTTCCATTCTCCTGCCAGTCATAATCACCTGCTCCTCTCATTCCTGTTTCTTTCACCCTATAAGGCGCAAAATAGATCAAGAACGGATCATACCTCGGAATTTTTGGCGAGCGCCCGACCATCACCCGTCTGCCGCCGCGCATTATGAAGAACGTACCGTTGCCTCACCCGGGCAGCACTATGATGTCATTGGAGGGATATCTGGCGGTAACGAGATCGGGTGGCCGCCGTTATTTGAGATTGACTGCCGCGACCGAGACTAGATGCTCACTGACCGGGAACCGCTGCTGGTGGTGAAAGGCCCCTGCCCGTCGCCCAGCGGTACCGTCAGTCTTCCCCTTGGGCGTCCCCTGCAGGAGAGATGTCCGGGAAGCCCCTGCCCGTCGCCCAGCGGTATCGGGACGCCGTCTGAGAGGTCGCGGTGGTGACAACATCCAGGAGGCCATCGCGATTCAGATCCGACTCCAATACGGAAAATGGGCCGCGACGTGTCGGACCCTCTGCTCCCGAACTGTTCCGGGCCAGCAGCGGCAGGGCACGCTCTATGACGGCCAGTATCGCGGCAACGATAAGGGCGAGCATCATCTTGGGACTGAGGGTCATCGTTCATCCCACTGAAAGACCTGGACGTTTCTTGCCACGGCAAAGTTCATGTTGTGATTCATGATCGCCCTCATTCCGGGCATCTGGTCCGGGACCATCAGCGGCAATCCAGCCAGATGGAAAACGGCACAGGCTTCTTGAGGCGCTTTGCCCAGGATACGTGGGCAGACAGCAGAAGCCAACCGCCGGGCGAGAGACCGGGTCGTACGTCCGCAGACGGATGGGCAGTGCTTGACGAACGAGGCAAATCCTGACACTATTTCATGTTGCGTTGAAAGGAGTATGGCCAGTGGCTGGTGTGATGGAGAAGACTCGCATAGAGGAGTTCATTCGATTCTGCAGGGAACGTCATCTCAACGTCACCCACCAGCGGTTGGCCATCTATCAAGCGCTCTTGAACTCGACCGAACACCCAACTGCCGAAGACATCTTTCGCACCATCCAATCTGACTATCCAACCATCTCTCGGGCCACCGTCTATAAAACCCTCGAACTCTTCGAACGCGAGGGTATCATTCGCAAAGTGAGCTTCCCTCACGAGACGGCAGCCCGCTATGACGCCAATCCTCAACGCCATCATCATCTGTTCTGCGTTCAATGCCACCGGGTGGAAGACCTTTCGCATCCCCAACTCGATGCTCTCCCACTCTCCAAGAGGGCATTGAACAACTACCAGGTGATCGATCACGTCGTCCACATCAATGGGATTTGTCCAGCTTGCCAGCAAAAAAGACGCTCCTGATCGGCTGGACTTGACAAATGAGAATTGTTCTTATTTAATAATTCATCGCGAAATGAGATTCGCCCGAACGTCAGTGAACGACACTCATCAAAGGAGGTGGTATTATGGCAAAGCTGGAAGGAACCAAGAGCTTGGAGAATCTGAAGGCGGCTTTCGCCGGTGAGTCTCAGGCCAATCGACGGTATCTCTATTTTGCGCGCATCGCCGACATCGAGGGTTATCCTGATATCGGCGGACTATTCCGGGACACGGCAGAAGCGGAGACCGGTCATGCATTCGGACATCTGGACTTTCTCAAACAGGTTGGAGATCCCGTGACCGGCGCTCCCTTCGGCAGCACGGAGAAGAACTTGCAATCAGCTATTGAGGGCGAGACCTACGAGTACACCGAGATGTATCCCGGATTCGCCAAGACGGCGCGCGAGGAGGGATTGGACGATCTCGCCGAGTGGTTTGAGACGCTGGCCAGAGCCGAGAAATCGCACGCCACTCGGTTCACCAAAGGTCTGGAACAAATCAAAGGGAAAGAACCGGCCGCCGCTGTTTGAGCGCGCCTGTTGGCCGGGCTCATCCATACGGCGCGGAGAGCTCAGAGGAACCGGTGCCCGCGAAGATGACGCCATGCTCACCCAGGCGCGCGGATGGGGTCGGGTGTGACGCTGAACAGTGAAACCCGCCTCCGGTTCCTCTGTGCCCATCCCCGATCAGTCGTCCGGACTCCCGGTAGTCATGTGCAGGATGAAGAGGGAGATCCGGATCGAATTGACCGAGTTCCCGGGCTGGAGGACTATATGGCTTTGAACCATACCAGCGCTGAATTCTGGGATCAGCGAGCGCTGGAGAAAGAGTTGCTCCGCGTGTTCGACATCTGCCATGGATGTCGTCGCTGTTTCAATCTGTGTCCCTCATTCGATTTCTTGTTCAAAACGATCGACCGCAAAGGCGATGAGGTCGAGAATCTCGGCCCGGCAGATTTTGAACACACCATCGATCTCTGCTATCAGTGCAAGCTCTGCTATAATCACTGCCCGTACACGCCGCCCCATCGCTGGCAGATTGATTTTCCCCATCTCATGCTCCGAGGCCGGCTCGTCAAGGCCAGGCGTCGCGGCATTCCTTTGAGAGACCGCATTCTCAGCCACACGGATGCTCTGGGGACGCTGGGATGTGCGCTGGCCCCCCTCTCGAACTGGGCGAACCGAAATCCCATCATGCGACTGGTGATGGAAAAAACGCTGGGCGTTCACCGTCATCGGAACCTCCCTTCATTCCACCGCGAAACATTCGCCGAGTGGTACGCCAGGCATCGCCGTCCATCCGCGCCGAGTTCATCCTCGGGAAGAAGCGTCGCCCTGTTCTATACCTGTTCGGTGAATTATAACCAGCCCGAGATCGGGAGAGCCGCCGTTCACGTACTGGAAAAGAACGACATCGACGTGGTGGTTCCCAAGCAGAAATGCTGTGGCATGCCTTTCCTGGACAGCGGCGACCTGGATTCGGCGTTGGAGAGTGTGGCCTTCAATAGCCGAGCTCTCGAAGACCTCGTCCGGAGGGGTCTGGACATCGTCAGCCTCGGTCCCACGTGCACGTTGATGCTCAAGCAGGAGTACCCGGCATTGGTCGATGAGGATCGGGTGCGCACGCTCGCCGGGCACGTATTCGATATCTGTGAGTATCTGATGAAGCTCCACGAAGAAGGAAAGCTCAATACCGATTTCGTCAAGGGCATGGGGCGAATTGCTTACCACATCCCCTGTCACCTCCGGGCACAGAACATCGGATTCAAATCTCGCGATCTCATGCAACTGTTGCCCAATACCCACGTTCGCCTCATCGAGCAGTGTTCGGCCCACGACGGCACCTGGGGAGCCAAGAAGGAATACTATCACCTGTCATTGAAGTGGGCGGAGAAGCTGTTCACTCAGGTGAATGAGGGACCGGTCGATCGCGTGGTCTCAGATTGCCCGTTGGCGGGCCTTCAAATTGCTCAGGGAACCCAGCAAAAGCCAGTTCATCCCATTCAAATCGTCGCCGAAGCCTACGGATTCCAGGAGCACAGCGGGAGGTAGCCGATGAGGAAGGTCACGCGCGAGGATATCAAAGATATCGCCGAATACGAAAAAATACGGCCCGACTTCCGGCGCTTTATCATCGAGTTGAAAAAAATTCGGCGCGTCCCCGTTGGCGACATCCTCTCGTTCGTCTTCGAGAACCGCGACACAGTGATCTATCAAATCCAGGAGATGATGCGCGCCGAGCGAATGGTCGACGAAGAGAAGATTCAACAAGAGATCGATGTGTATAACGAACTCATTCCCGCCAAGGGTCAGTTGAGCGCCACGATGTTCATTGAAATCGACGACCTCGAGCGCCTCCGCGAGACGCTGCCGCGCCTCGTTGATATCGAGAAAGCCGTATATCTTCGAATCGGCGCCGAACATGACATCCCCGGAGAATACGAACCGGGACGGAGCAAAGCGGATACCACCAGCACGGTGCACTATCTGAAGTTCACCCTGACGCCCGAGCAGATCGCCGCGTTCCAGGATGAAGCCAACGACGCCTATCTGGAAGTGCGACATCCCAGCTACAGTGCGCGGGCCAAACTCGAAGGACAAACTCGCCAGTCGCTCATCGAGGATCTTCAAGACTGATCCCCTCAACGTCGCGGGGCGGTATACTCGTATCGACTCTGACGTACTCTCACTCCCGTCCGGTTAATGAGAATTTTGATCTGGTGAGTCTGACCATCACTCAAATCGGCCGGCGGTGGATAATAGGAGAGAGCGTAACTGGCTCGCATCTCCTCGGCAATGGCGCGGAAAATTCTGGTGAAATTGCGCTGCTCGACCGGGAAATCGATTCCTCCCGTCCGGGTCACGATCCCCGAGGCGTCCAGCAGAGTTGGCACGCGACGCTTGCCGCTCACCGAGAGGACATAGGATGGCAGGGTCACCGAATAGATGGTCACGCCGGCATTGTTGGCCCGCCGAATGAGTTCTTCGCGGTCTACGACACTGGTATAATCGAATCCATCGGTGATGACGACGACGACGCGACGGAGACGGCGGCCGTGGAGTCGCCGCGGAGCGTCCTTCACCAACATGGTGATCGCCCGATCGATAGCGTCATAAAGGCGAGTGCGCCCCCCGATATTTCGCGCGCGGGCGAAGGCCTGCTGGAGTTTTCTCGGGTTACTCGTGAATCGCTGGTAAATGTGAACGCGATCGTTGAACCCGATGACGGCAAACAATGAGTTCTTCTGAACGAGATGCACAAACTGACGCGCCGCATACTGCTGGTCGGCAATCTGACGGCCCAGGCTCCCGGACACATCTAACGCAAAGACGACGGCCAGAGGTCGCGTGAGCGCTCGATCTCGCTGCGCCTCGAAGAAAGCGATTGGACGAGGCAAGCCGTCGTGTAAGATGGTGAAATCCTCCCGGCTGAGATCGGTCACATACTCACCCTCCCCGTTCATCACCGTGACGTCGATGGTGACCAGTCCACTCTCCAGCTCGATGGCTGAACGCTGTGGCCACGCCGGGATGATGGGAATGAGAAAACCGATGAGGATCCAACCGGAAATCATCACTCTGGCCCGCCCGAACATCGAGTGTATTCTAACACAGGTCCAACTGGCTGGCAAAATTTACCTTTGGGCGGATGTATGTTATGCTTGCATGCTCGTTGGGGAGTGAGCGATCGATGAACAGAATGATCGAGGGCGCATTGATAGCTTCCCTGCTTTTGCCGCCGGCGAGTCTCTCTGCGCCCGCTCAATCGTCTTCTGACAGCCGGGCAGCCATCCAGGGCGTGGTCGAGAATCGAGATGGTGAGCCGATCGCTGATGTCCGCGTACGGGCCATCAGCCGCCGCACCGACAAGCTGGTGGCCGAAACCACTACCGACCCTGAAGGTCGGTTCGTCCTTCGCCCTCTCCCGCCGGGACGGTACGCACTCGTTTTCTACTCGCCGTCATACGAACAGGCGGTCATCAAGTCCATCGAAGTGAAACGCGGTCAGCGGAAACGGCTCAAACGGCCCGTGCGACTGAATCCCATCAAGCTTTACGCCGTCATCGACGGCGCCGTCTTCGATCCCCAAGGATACCTCGTTCCCGGGGCGCGCGTGGTGTTAGAACGCATCGCTTTCCAAACCGAACCGGTACCCAAGTTCAAGCGAGAGACGTTGACCAATCGCAGCGGCGCCTTCGCTTTTCGCGTTCCCGCCATTCGCGCTCGCTATCGGCTGACGGCGATGGCGAAGAATTATGCCCCTCAGTCCATCACGGTGGACGTAGGGGGAGCCGAGCGTCGCCACGTCAGCATTCAATTTCGATCGAAACGATGAAAGAGGCCGATAAACGAACAGAATTCCTCACCGCACGACAGCTGGCAGAAATCTTACAGGTGAGCGAATCCACCGTTCATCGACTCCGTCGACGAGGGCGCATCCCCGCCATCATGCTGACGAGTCGCCTCATCCGCTTCAATCTCAATGACGTCAAGGCCGCGCTGGGATTGGGAACGAAAAGAACCTCATCTCATCACCAGCAGGATGAGCATCCCGATCAACTGTCATTCGACGACGTGTTCACGGGATTCTCCGACGAATCGTCCTCGTGATGACGGGATGCCCGCGACGGGCGAGGCGACGATGACGGGGAGAGACGACCTGGTGGACCGCCGGCCGCCCATTCGTCGACCGACTCGCAGCCGCGCCGCGCGCCCCTCCCGGCATGAGCTGGTCAACAATGATCGAGCGCACAGTCACGGCGACTTCCCAGCCTCTCTGAGGATCTTCTGGATGAGCGTCGGATCATCGGGCAAGAGCTTCGATCGAGGGAGTCGCGGTAGTAGCGTCGCCCAGTGAGCGTCACGGGAGAAGACCTTCCGGAACAAGGGAAGCGACTCGTCCAACCGCCCGACGTTGACGAGCGTGACCGCATGCCAGAACGTCATTTCCACATTATCGGGAGCTAATTGCTCGGCCCGACGATACTCCTGGAGGGCGCGATCGATCTGGCCGGCGGCCATATATTCATCGCCCTGATTCATGTGATCGTAGGCGCGCTGGAGACGGACGAGTCGCTTCAATTCTTCCACCGGATGCGGATGGTCTTCCACGCGCAGATCGATGAGACGATCCATCCACGGTCGTCCGGTCGATCGCCCGCGCACGACAATGATGGCCGCCGATTGTCGACCGCGAATATCGCCTCCCTCACGCTCGGCAGCTTCCAGAGCGGCGAGTAATCGATCGGCGAGATCACCGGTCGCCGTCTCATACGCTTTGGCCATCGCCTCCCAGACGGTGCTCTTCAGCATCAAATTGGCTTGCGTAGAGAACTGATCGCCGATATGGTGGCCGGCCTCGGCAATGCAATGCTCCCCCGTATGAACGGCCACGCGACCTTGAGCATCGATCATCGCCACTTGACGGACATCGGCCTGAGGATCGACCGCGATCAGCGCCTTGAGCGCTTGGGGAGCACTCTTGCCCGCGCGCATCAGCGCCAGGCCGAGTGGTCCATAAGAGACCTCCACGAACGACTGCGTCGCTACGGCACCGACGCCGGCCTCGGCCCAGGGCACCACTGAACCGACAGAAAACCAGTGCGACTGTACGGCGACGCCCAGTTGTCCCGTCGCCGGATCTCTGGCCACAATGGAATAGGTATGAACCGGTGAGCCCGCCGCTGGCGCTGGCCAAGGCTCGGCGATGGAGAGCCCACTTAAAGTGACGACCACAAACAGTATCCATATCGCTCGCATCATAAGCCTATCCTCCGCCGATGATCATACCCAGAGGTCCTCATTTCGTCGAGGGTCGAGACAGACGTCGAGGATGAATGGTTGGCGGAGTTGAAGAGTTATCGAGGTTTGTTTCGGTCACCCCGGTGTGTTACACTGTGGCGGCTATAAAAGCGAGAGGAGGTCGCTCGAGACACAATTGGTACGGATTTGTCGGTGCAATGATTTCGTTCAGTTCATGAGCCAACCGAGCCCGGTCGCGAGACAAAGGCCTGGCATCGGTCTCCGAACCCATGGGACGGCCAGTGTCGGGTCGGATACCAACCCTGGGCGTGGCGGGGAGACTACAGATCCCCGATGAGCCCATCAAGGAGGAGCGTCATGTCAGATCGTACACATAGGATTCGCCGTCATCTGCGCATGGTCCTGGCATCCACCAGAGGACGTCTGTGTGCTGCAAGCCTACTGGCCATTGGACTGTTTGCCGGTACCCTCCCGCTCGGCGAGCATCTGACCCCTGCCGCCGCGGCGGGGAGCCAACCGGCTGCCGATGCTGCGATCCGGCAGGTATCCATCGACAGCGCCGGCATCATCGCCTACATCAAGGAAGATGGCATCTACACCTTCGGTCGAAGTGGTGGACTCCGTCGCGTCATCGCCGCAGGTGATGAGGCTCCACGCGCCGGCGGGCGGTTCACCGAGTTCCTCGATTTGAGCAGTGCGTCCATTTCGGGGCCGCTCGGCTTGCAAAAAGATCTCCGCATCGTGTTCAAAGCGAGGATTGAAGGAGGGACCGTCGATGAGGGGCTTTTCCTCTTCTCCGAGAATCTCGGCCTCGCCGCCGTGGCTCTCCCCGGGGACACGGCTCCTGACACTGGTGGTGGTGTCTTTGCCGCGTTTCCCGATCGACCACTCATTGGGTCCCAAGGAACGATCATGTTCAAAGCGACGGTGATGGGTGGTCGAGCGACGGAAGGACTGTTCTTCGTTCCTCGCCAGTTCTTCACCGGAGAGGCGATCATCGGATCGGTGGCCATTCAAGGTGAACCGGCTCCGGGGACGGGTGGAGGCGCTTATGCGGGGTTTGGCGCCTATGATATGGAAGAGAGCACGGTGCTCATGGGCGCTCCACCACTGGTGGTGGCATCGGCTTTCGCTTTTGTGGCCGATGTCGACGGAGGGCGAACCCCCCAGGGGATATTCGCTCGCTCATTGTTTCTCGTCCCGGAGATCCCGGTGCGCATAGAGATACAGCGCCCGCCGACCGAGATGGCGTTGGTGGGGAACCCGCCCCCGAGCCGAGCGCTCGCTGAAAGCACCTACGCGCGCTTTGAGGATGTCGTCCTCACGCAGCACGAACTCGTTTTCCGGGCGCTGCTCTCGGGCGGAGAGGTCTCTGAAGGCATCTTCCAGTTGGCCTTCCTGGGACCGATCACGCTTCCTTCACCGCGCGTCCTTCAAGGCGATCTCGCTCCCATTGTTGGCGCCGACGTTCGATTTCTGCGCTTTGGCCGCATGGTCGGCAACAACACCGAAGAACTCGTCTTCGAAGCGACCCTGGAAGGCGATGGTCCGAGCCAGGGGCTCTTTTCGGCCACGTTGGGTCCTCTGAATCTCGTCTCCGAAACACTCTCGGTCGGTGATCGAGCCCACGGGACGGATGGCGGCGTATTCCATCTGCTGGGACCATTGGCGATCAATGATGATGGACTCGTTGCCTTCCAGGCGAAAATCGATGGCGGGAACGTCTGCGAAGGACTCTATCGAGAGTTGGCCAAGCGAGCGCGGCTCATCGATGGGGTTCCCTGCACGTCTGCCGCTTCGCGCTGATGCGGTGAGGATGAATTCGCGTGACGGAGTCAATCCTCAAAGGCCCTGCTGATCGTTCCGACCCTCGGGTGCTCTATGGTGTCGTGAGGGCCTGATTGACATCCGGTCTTGGGAACCGTTATCCTTTCACGAGATGGGAGAAACACTCCTGGCGCCGCCCGCCCCAGAACGACAGGTCCTGACGGTCACCGAACTCACCCGGCAGATTAAGGATCTGCTGGAGGGAGAATTCCCCATCCTTTGGGTGCGCGGGGAAATCTCCAACTTCAAGCGCCACACGTCGGGACACTGGTACTTCACGCTCAAGGACGAGGGAGCGCAACTCCGGTGTGCCTGCTTCCGCTATCAGAATCGGACGATTCGATTCAGCCCCGAAGACGGCCTGGAAGTGTTCGCCCGCGGGCGCCTGAGCGTCTATGAGAGACGTGGTGAGTACCAACTCATCGTCGAGTTGATGGAACCGGTGGGTGTGGGCTCGCTGCAACTGGCATTCGAGCAGTTGAAAAAGCGTCTTCAAGCTGAAGGGCTGTTCGATCCAGCGCATAAGAAACCGCTCCCTTTGTTTCCTCGGAAAGTGGGCGTGGTCACATCGCCCACGGGAGCGGCCATTCGAGACATCCTCCGAGTCCTCAAGCGGCGCAATAGCGGCGTGAGCGTGCTCATTTATCCGGTCAGAGTGCAGGGAGAAGGAGCGGCCCAAGAGATCGCCAAAGCCATTCGGGTGATGAACGAGCGGGAAGACCTCGACGTTCTCATTGTCGGGCGCGGCGGCGGGTCCATCGAAGATTTGTGGGCGTTCAATGAGGAGAGCGTCGCTCGGGCTATCTTCAATTCTGACATTCCGATCATTTCGGCGGTGGGTCATGAAATCGACTTCACCATCGCCGACTTCGTCGCCGATCTGCGCGCGCCGACGCCCTCGGCGGCTGCGGAACAGGTGGCGGCGCGACGCGATGAACTCCAGGAACGGGTGGCCAGTCTCGGCCAACGATTGATCAAGGCGATGCATTTGAAGCTCACCACGCTCCGTCACCGACTGGCCGAACTCCAAGCTCGCCGTGGCTTCGATCGATCGAGAGGGCTGCTCCGGGAACATGCCCAGCGCCTGGATGACCTCCACCATCGGCTTCAAACGGCCATGCGGGCCCAACTCCAGCGGTGGCGGGACCGCTACGTCCACCTGGCCCATCGCATGGCCGGCCTCCGACTGCGCGAATATCTGGCTGCCGAACGTGGCCGACTGAATGTGTATGAGAATCGGCTCGCTCATGGACTCCGACGACAACTGGAAGTGGCGCGGCAACGCCTCGCCGTCGCTGCCGAGACCTTGATGAGTCTGGGATTGCGAGAGACTATCGCTCAGCGGCGGGGTCAGGTGGCCATCTCGGCCACGCGCTTGCACAACGCCATGTCCCAGCAGATGGCCGCCGCGAGGCAACGCCTGCGCATCGCGGCGGGAAAATTGGACGCGCTCAGTCCCCTGGCCGTTCTCTCTCGCGGCTACGCTATCGTCTGGGGTCCCCAGGGAACCATTCTGCGTCGGGCCTCGGAGGTCTCGCCGGGCGACCGGGTTCGCATCCGATTGCATCGCGGTCAGCTCAGATGCACGACCGAGGAGGTGATCACCGATGACCGAGTCAGCGAAAGAAGAAACCTTTGAGGCATCTCTCAAGGAACTCGAGGAGATCGTCGAACAATTGGAGAGCGGCGATCTCCCTTTGGAGAAATCGCTGGAACTCTTCGAGCGCGGCATTGCGCTGACGCGCGCCTGCCAGCGACGATTAGACGAAGCCGAGCGGAGGGTCGAGATGCTCGTTCAGCAAGGTGAGGAGCATGCGACGGTCCCGTTCGAAGAGTCAGAATCCGCATCCCGGGATTCCTCACCCGATGATGTTCCCTTCTGAGAGATGCCACCGGCGATGACACTGGAAGCTTACTTTGAGGCGAAACGCCAACAGATCGATGCGTGGCTCGATCGGCTCCTGCCACCGGAGACGGCGCCACCGCGGGAAATTCATCGGGCGATGCGATACAGCGTCTTTGCTGGCGGGAAGCGACTGCGCCCCATTCTCACTCTGGCGACGGGCGAATCTTTTGGGGCACCCGAAGAATGGCTTCTCCCGATAGGATGCGCTCTGGAGATGATTCACACCTACTCGCTCATTCACGACGACCTGCCGGCCATCGACAATGATGACGTGCGCCGGGGGAAGCCCACCTGTCACAAGGTGTTCGGCGAAGCGCTGGCCATTCTCGCCGGTGATGCGCTCTTCACTCGGGCCTTTCAGACGCTGGCCGACGTCCCCGTGAGTCGTGAATTCATCGAACGAAAAGTTCAGTTGATTTCGGAAGTTGCGCGCGCCGCGGGCACGGTGGGAGGGATGGTGGGAGGACAGGTGATGGATATTCTGGCCGAAGGCCGGCCGGTGGACGCTGCTCGACTGGATGACATTCATCGAGCCAAGACGGGAGCGCTCATTCGCGCTTCGGTGAGAGCCGGCGCTCTGCTCACCGATGCCACGGACGGGGAACTCCACGCCTTGACCCAATATGCCGATCATATCGGATTGGCATTTCAGATCGTCGACGATGTGCTCGATCTGACGGCGTCAACCGATCAACTGGGGAAAACGGCGGGGAAAGATCTGCAGGCCGGCAAAGCGACGTATCCCCGTCTCCATGGACTGGAGGCGTCGCGCGCCCGCGCTCGACAGTTAGTGGAAGCGGCCATCACCACGGTGAGACAACTGCCTCGAGATACCAACCGATTACAAGACATCGCTCGATTCATTCTCCACAGAGCATCCTGAATCCCATCATATGGAGAGTACCGACTGGTTCCGGGGAGCATGAGCGTGATCGGCTCCCTCCATTTCAGCCTTCAACCGCATCCATCGCGCGCGCAGGTCGTTCATCAATTCCACGAAATCGGGCTCCGACCGGAGACTCTCCAGGTCGGGATTGCGCTCGTACCAGGGATAGTTCTCATTCCCGATGTGGATCGCTCGTCGGATCCAGGTGATCGCCTGCCGGGTCTCCCCTAACAGCGCATAGAGCGCTCCCAATCCCAACGCACAGTCCCCATCGGCCTCAGCGACGTTGAGGAAACGATCGTCGATGAAGGCGCGGGCTCGCTCCGGCTCTCCCTTCCGGACCAGACACATGGCCAGGAAGAGGCGCGTATACTGGATATCGGGATTGAAAGCCAGCGTATCTTCCAACAGACGAATCGCTTCGTCAACGTCGCCTTTGTGATAGAGAGCCTTGGCCAGGAATGACCGCAGACCGGCGTGCTCGGGCTCGATGGCCAGCCCCTTTTTGAATTCGGCAATCGCTCGATCGTATTCGCCGCGGTAGGTGAAGATCCGACCTCGCCCGGAATACCCTTCAGGAGCGGCGACGGGAAAGAGCTTGATGCGGATGTTGTATTCCCGCAGCGCGTACTCATAGAGCCCATCCCAACGATAGAGATTCGCGGCGACGGCATGCACGGTGGCATCATTCGGCGCTCGATGAAGGAGATCTTTGATCTCCTCCCGGGCCCGCTGCTTCTCCCCCTTGAACAGGTAAATGTAGAGGCGAAAGATGCGCGGATCGACGAGCGTCTCGTCCAATCGCAATGCTCGATCGAACACTTCCTCGGCCAACTCGTAATAGGACACGCCCCCGATGCCACGAATGACATAGTTGGTGTAACATCGCCCCAGTCCAGCATAGGCGTAGGCGAACTGAGGATCCAATTTGATCGCCTCTTGGAACATCTCCACGGCGGCGTCCAAATCTTCTTTCCGGTAACTCTGATACGTCGATTTGATGAGGAGGTGTTTACCCCGGAGAGCGTATTCGTACGCTTCGGCGCTGTCGGTGAGTGGCCGCGTCAACCGCTCCTGCTCGCTCTCGCTGATCTTGATCTTCAACCCCTCGACGATATGCCGCACGATGTCGTCCTGCAGGCTGATGATGTCTTTGTGATCGACATCGATTTTGTCACTCCACAGGATCTCGTTGGTGGTGATATCGATAAGCTGAGCCGTGGCCCGGAACCGAGCCCCTACTCTCAAGTAACTCCCCACCAGCACGGCCTCCACAGCCAACTCCCGCCCAGCTCGTTGGGGATCTACCTCTCGATTGTGATACTTGGCCACATAACTGGATGGCGTCACGATGAGCGACTGGAGCTTGGCCAATTCGGTGATGATCCCATCGGCCAACGACAAGCCATAGAAATCCGCCTCGGGATCTCCCCCCAGATTCCTGAATGGGAGAATGGCCAGCGTCTTACGTTCCTTCATCGTCCATGAGCTGATGGACCGCTCCGACGGTTGACTGCTCACGCCATTTTCCCACGATGGGCGACGACGAAGCCGCCCAATGATCTTTTTCAGGAGCAAGCCTCCGCTGAACCAGGAACGATCAACGTGGCGAGGGGGTTCCAACGCGGCGGACACCTCGCCAGGAATGGTCCCTGTTTCGTAGAAGTGCTGGCGGGCTACCTGCTTGAGATCCGCAAGCATATCCCTCATCGACTTGTACCGCTGGTCAGGATCTTTAGCCAGGGCGCGATCAACGATGCGCTGAAGTTGCGGAGAAACCTGCGGATTGTAAAGATTCATCGGCGGGGGTTCGGACGAAATCACCGCCTGAAGGATCTCAATCCTCGATCGCCCTTTAAACGGGCGTTCGCCCGTGATCATTTCATAGAGGATGATGCCCAGAGAGAAGATATCCGTCCGATAGTCCAGGCGCTCGCCCCGCGCCTGTTCCGGAGACATGTAGGATGGAGTCCCCAGCAATGCGCCTTCTATGGTGAGATCATCCGACGGTGCGGCCTCCTCATCGAATTGCTTGGCCAATCCGAAATCGAGTATCTTACACTGCCCCTCCGGCGTGATGATAATGTTCGATGTCTTCATGTCACGGTGGATGATGCCTCGCTCATGAGCCACGGCCAGGGCATCAGCGAGTTGGATGGCAATGGTGAGAGCACTGTGTAAGTCGAGAGGTCCTTTGGCCAAGATCTCCTTCAACGTCTTCCCCTCTACATACTGCATAACGATGAAACAGCTTCCCTCGGCCTCGTTGATCTCATAGATGGTGCAAATATTCGGATGATCCAGCGCCGAAGCCAGGCGCGCTTCGCGGAGAAAGCGCTGTCGCCCAGAAACATTATGGATCAAATCCTCGGCTAACGTTTTGATGACCACAGTGCGGTGGAGCTTGGTATCTTCGGCCTTGTAAACAGTGCCTCCGCCTCCCTCACCCAACTTTTCTAATATTCGATAATGCAAAATCTGTTTCTTCATAATCCATTACCGCTCGCCGTCCCGGATTATAAGAGAGAGGAGGAGGGGACTGCAAGCACAGAGACCGTCTTGGACGCACCAACTGAACGTCGGTCCTCGAGGGAACACCATCGAAACGCCCAGGACATACGCTTCGGTGACCAAGCCCCTCATCGTGTGACCTTGAAAGAGCCATAAATCCACGGGATGAGGAGTATCCCTTCAACTCGTCGAGGATGTATCAACTGCCCTCAATTCGACGAGAGAGTATGGAGGTTCCCTCTCGGACCGAACGCGGTCAGAATGTTCATATCCACTACCGGCCCACCTCGTCGGAGAATGCGGATCAACAAAGCGTGTTCATCCCGCACACGCTCTTCCACGTCAGCTTGTTGCATCGGCGCCACGGTCGAGGAACACCTCTAGAGAGCGAAATCAACGTATGAGGTGAGCGAGTTGAACACCGGGTAAATCGCATCTTCCAGGAAACAGCCAATCGTGAGCAACGCTTCGGCTTCCCGGGCTTCACTCTCACCACCGTGTGAATCCCGTCAGCGAGCGCTATGAAGTCGGTGAACCAAGCGCCCCTTATCTCCGCAACGCACCGGTCTCCTGGGACGGCATGGGCAATAACGGAGTACACGAGTCCCCGTCGAGTGGAGAATAGTCTCACTCGCTCCTGGACGTCGGATCTTCCCGGCAACCATGGACGGTGCGCTCCTGCGGGGGGACGCTTCGGATTCTTTCGTCATAGAAGTTGATCAGAGATCATCCGAGACGGAAAGGATCTCATTGAGCGTTCTGTTCATGGCGTCGTTGAGCGGAGGCTCTCACGCCCTCTCAACAGATCGAGGGCGCGCCCCTGGGGAGCGCGCCCTCAGCCATCCGAGTGGTACCGCTAGGGGGACTTGAACCCCCAGTCTCCGCCTTGAGAGGGCGGCGTGTTAACCACTTACACCATAGCGGCCCACAATCATCGGTTGGAAATATTATATTAGCGTCGCGCGCGCCATTCGTCAATCATCTCGTGACCTCTTTGAGGAAATGCGCTAGTATTGTAGTCTTGTGCGCGCTGGCTCCGAGAAGGGCTGGCGGCGGTATCACCGAATACGAACAATAGGCACCGAGCGATGGATGTGAGACGACTTGGCGGTTTACTCCCACCGATTCCCACGCCCTTCGACGAGCAGGAACGACTCGCTCTCCACCGACTCCGATGGAATATCGAGCGATGGCGAGCCTGTGGGTTCTCCGGGTTTGTCGTGCTCGGCTCCACCGGGGAGTTCGTTCACTTGAACGAAAGCGAACGGCTGAGCGTGCTCTCTGCGGCGCGAGAAGCGGTACCCGACGATGTCCTGCTCATTGCAGGATGCAGTCTTCACTCGCTCAGGGATACCCTCTCTTACATCCGCGCTGCCGCGGGCGAGGGCGTCGACGCCGTGCTGGTGAATACGCCGTGCTACTACCCGCAGGCTCGTACATCTTCGCAACTCGGCGCCTACTACCAAGGCCTCGCCGATCAGGCTTCCCTCCCCATTCTGCTCTATAGTGTGCCGCAGTTCACCGGCGTACCCATCCCTCCTCGCCTCGTCGCTGAACTGGCTGAGCATCCCAACATCATCGGGATCAAGGAGAGTTCGGGGAACCTCAAGGCGGTAGCCGAAATCGTCCGGCTCGTTCCCGGCGACTTCGCCGTGATGACCGGTTCGGCGAGCACCTTCTATCCAGCCCTCCTGATGGGGGCCCGGGGTGGGATTCTCGCTGCCGCCTGCGTCGCCTGGGAAGCATGCCAGGGGATTCTCGACGCCGTCCAGTCGGGCCAACTCTCGAAAGCCCGCCAGCTTCAGATGCAATTGCTGCCCATCGCCGATCTGATCGCCTCCCGTTGGGGGATCGGCGGGCTGAAAGCCGCCATGGATCTTCGCGGTCTGTATGGAGGTCCCCCTCGCGCCCCCCTACCGGCAGTTGACGAAACGGTGCGCGCCGAGATCGAGCACATTTTCACCCGTTCGGGATTATTTTCGACACTGGAGCAGTGAGCGCTATGACCGACGAACGCACGCCCAAGACCGACACTTCACTTCCTCTTCACTGCCAATTCGTCTCTTTCCGCGAGTTACCGGGGGTGACGCCACTGTTTGTCGATTATCTGTACCGCTTCCAGCGCGTCAGGCACCTCTACGCCGATGTCGAGCCGCGGCTGGAAGCCCTGATGGCATTTTCATCCACAGTGACTCGTTTGGCCTTTCCTCGGGATCTCCTGGTCGACGTCCTTCTGGAGCAAAACCGACGGTTCGGAGCCGGGTCTGAGACCATGACGGCCATCGAGGAACTCGGCCATCCGTCGTCGGTCGCCGTCGTGACGGGCCAGCAACCGGGGCTGTTCACCGGCCCCATCTACACCATTCTGAAGGCCTTGACGGCGGTCAGCATCAGCCGAGGCTTTCGCGCCCGCGGGATTTCCGCGGTGCCCGTTTTCTGGATCGAGGGCGATGACCACGATCAGGCGGAAGTCGATCACTGCTATCTCATCGACCGGGAAGGGCGACGGCAGAAAGTCTCTTATCCGGTCGATGCCTCGGAAGCGGGGAAGCCTATTGGGCGAGTTCTGTTGACCGAAGATATTGAAGGAACCATCGACGAGGCGCTCGGTCTCCTTCCCCCATCCGAATTCACGCCTCGGCTCGAACGCCAACTCCGTGATGCCTATCGCCCGGGAGTGAGTCTCTCGGAGGCCTTCGCTCGACTGATGGCTCATTGGTTTCAGGATCTCGGACTCATCTTGATCGATCCCACGGATGCTCGATTGAAGAGATCGCTGGCGGGATTGTTCGAGAAAGTGATTATGACGGCCGCGGACGTGAATCGCTGGCTGAAAGAACAAACCGCCGAGTTGGCGGCTCTCGGGTATCATCCGCAGTTTCGCGTGACCGAAGAATCCGTCCCCCTGTTCGTCGAACACGATGGAAAGCGGATCGCTCTGGTCCGACGTGGAGATCGGTTCGGCCTCAAATCGAGGAACGAGGTCCTCTCTCCCGAAACGCTCGTCGAAAACGTGCATCGGCAACCGGAGCGATTCAGCCCCGGAGTCGCTCTCCGCCCCATTGCCCAGGACTCGCTGCTGCCGACTCTTGTCTACATCGGAGGCCCGAGCGAGATCGCCTACTTCGGACAGATCAAGCGACTCAGCGAGTGGCTCGATCGCCCCATGACGCCCATTCTGCCGCGAGCCTCGGCCACGCTCGTCGAGCGACGCTATGCCAAGGCGCTGGATCGGTATGGCCTTCGATGGATTGATCTCCTGGCTGGATTTGATCGGGTCCTTCAATCAGTAGTTCAACATCATCTGGCCAGCGAGACAACCAGCTTGTTCGATCAGACAGAGCGCTGGTTGAAAGACCGACTGAACGACATCAGTCGAGCGGTGGCCGAGGTTGATCCCACGCTCGGTCGGGCGGCCAAGACCACCGAGGAGAAGATGCTCTATCAATTGAATAATCTGCGGACCCGGTTCATCGAGGCGCGGGGAAGAAAAGAACAGGTCATCTATCGACAACTCCAGCGAGCCCTGGAAGCCCTCTACCCAGACGGGCGCCTGCAGGAGCGGGGTCTGAACATTCTGCATTTCCTCTCTCGCTATGGCCTGGACCTCTTACCCAGCCTGCTCAACACGCTCGACGTCTGGCACTGGGAGCATCATCTCGTGTTCATTGGTTGATGCGATGAGAATCAAAGTCAAGCACCGCATCATCGCCCAGATCGAACAGCACGCTCGTCAATGCGCGCCCAATGAGTGTTGTGGACTGCTCGTCGGTCGAGGGGAGATCATCGAACGAGTCTATCGACTCTCCAATATCGCTCGGGATCCCCAGACGCGGTACTTCGCCGATCCTCGAGAGCTGTTCCTGTGCCAGAAGCAGATGAGATCGCGCCGGGAGAAGCTCCTCGGGATTTACCATTCGCATCCCCGCTCTCGAGCCGTTCCTTCACCAACGGACATCGAGCAAGCTTTCTACCCGGAGGCCGTCTATTTCATCGTCTCGCTCTCCCCTCGGCCTGAAGTGCGCGCTTTTCGCATAGTGGGCGGGAAAGTCAAAGAAGTGGTTTATGAGCTCGTCGATGATGATGCCCCCCCTCGCCAAAAGGATTCGCCAACATTACCGCCTGCATGAGCGCGCCCATCCCAGCGTCATTTGATGACTTCGAATTCATAATAGATCTCCTTCCCTCGAATGATGAAGCTCAAGTAATGTTCCCAGAATCGCCGGATGAAGCGGAGAGAGGGCCAGCGCTGATCCAAGTTGATGAGCGCCTGAAAACCGAGCCATTTCCACAGATTGAGCACCGAGACCTCGATGCGGCGCGGTTTGAGGCGCACCGAGGTATAGAAGGGAAAGGGGGCGTGCTGATCGGTGAAACAACGAAACGAGAAACTATTCAGGTGCGTCCGATGGGTGGGATCCGTAGCCCAATCGGGATTCGTATAATGGGGAGCGAGAAACTTGATGACTCCCCCCGGTTTGGTGATGCGATGAATTTCCGCGACGACATCCAACACCCGATCCACATGCTCAATGACGTGACGCCCGATGACTTCGTCAAAGACATTGTCCACGAACGGATAGGGCGTCTGATTGAGATCGTAGAGGACGTCTGCTGCCGTGTGAGGATTAATATCCATGCCCACGGCGCCAGGGACCTTATGAGCGCCACATCCGATATCCAGTATTCTCATCGAATCAAAGACGAACACTCGGCGCGGCCCCATGCCGAGCCGCCAATCTGGGCCAGGAGAGCACCGCCCGAGCGCCCCATCCGTCGGTTCCCTGCACGTTCCTTCTCACTGGCCGATAGGCGTCGCCGGCAGCCCGACGGCCGGAACGTGCGAAAATGCCGCCCGACCCGCATAGACGGCCATTGAGCCGAGTTGCTCCTCAATGCGCAACAACTGATTATACTTGGCCACGCGGTCGGTGCGACTGAGCGAGCCGGTTTTGATCTGTCTGGCATTGACGGCGACGGCTAAATCGGCGATGAATGCATCTTCCGTCTCGCCCGAGCGGTGAGAGATGACCGTGCCGTATCGATGTCGCTGAGCCAAGTCAATGGCCTCGAGCGTCTCGGTCAACGTACCAATCTGATTGACCTTGATGAGGATGGCGTTGGCGATGCCCTCTTCAATGCCCCGACGTAAGAACTTCACATTGGTGACGAAGAGATCATCCCCCACCAATTGCACCCGTCCACCAAGGGCGACGGTGAGATGGGACCATCCATCCCAATCGGTCTCGGCCATCCCGTCTTCGATGGAGATGATCGGATACTGGCGCACCCAGTCGCTATAGAATTCCACCATCTGCTCGGCAGTGCGTTCGGATCCATCCGACTTCTTGAAGATGTACTTTTTCTTCCGCTTATGATAGAACTCGCTCGCCGCCGGATCCAGAGCGAGGGCCACGTCATCGCCCGGTTTATATCCCGCCTTATCGATGGCCTTGAGGATGAGCTCAATGGCTTCCTCATTCGACTTCAAATGCGGAGCGAATCCGCCCTCGTCCCCCACCGAGGTACTGTAGCCATTCTGCTTGAGAACCGCCTTCAGAGCATGAAAGACCTCAGCGCCCCAGCGGAGAGCTTCGGCAAACCGAGGCGCGCCCAGAGGAACGATCATGAACTCCTGTATATCGACATTGTTATCGGCATGAACGCCACCATTGAGAATATTCATTAAGGGCACGGGGAGGGTACAGGCCTGGACGCCCCCCAAATACCGATAGAGGGGTTGGGCGAGCGCCTGAGCGGCGGCGCGCGCCGCCGCCAAAGAAACGGCGAGAATGGCATTGGCTCCCAATCGTTTCTTGTTCCCCGTCCCATCCAGCTCGATCATCGTGCGGTCGATCATCCGTTGTTCTCGCGCGTCCATACCGATGAGCTTGGGAGCGATGACCTTATTGACGTTGGCCGCGGCTTTCAAAACCCCCTTCCCCCCATATCGCCGTCGATCACCATCGCGCAGTTCGATGGCCTCATTGGCGCCAGTAGAAGCGCCCGAGGGGACGGACGCCCGGCCCAGGGCTCCCCCTTTGAGCCGGATGTCTACCTCCAACGTCGGATTGCCTCGAGAATCCAGAATCTCTCTGGCTATGATGCTCTCAATCTGCGTCATCATATGTCACCCTCCACTCTTCTCATTGCCCCGATGATGGTGTCTCGGCCTCAGGCGCTCCCGAGGCGGGGGACATGCCCCCACCTCGGCGAACGTCATCGTGCTCAGCGCCGTTTCCCCGTCCGAACGGGCGTCAGTCGCAACGTGGCTCGATAGGTGAATGCCGGCCCCCCTCGCCCGGCGACGTCTCGCACGCGAACGAAGTACGAGCCCCCCCGCGGAAGGACGACCTGAAGGAAGGAATCCTTGGAAGAACCGGCATCATCGTTCTCCGCAATGACGCTCCCGTTTTCATCGAGAACGGACACGATGGTGTCCGCCGCCGATGCATCGATCAACGATTGAGCATCAATGTCCACGGTGAGGAGTTCGCCCGCCCCAGCAGCGAACACGAACAGATCGGCATCTCCCGCCGGATCCAGCCGACCCTCAATGATGACATCAGGAACGACCGGATTAGCCGACTCCCTCTCGTCATTCGGTTCGACTTCTCGGAATGAACCCGCGGAACGAAGTCGCACGATAGCTTGATACCGGTAGAGCGGACCCCCTCGCGAATTGGGGACATTGGCGATGCGAATGAAGTAGGAGCCAGCACGAGGGATGATCACTTGGAGGAACGAGTCGCGCGATCCAGCGAAGTCATCGTTCTCGGCCAACACCACTCCATCCTCATCCAACAGCGTGATGAGCGTATTGGCCAGCGAGGGCGGATCCAATGACTGGGCGTTCATGTCGACGATCAGGGCCTGTCCGGCGCGCGCTTGCAGCACATAGACGTCGACATCGCGAGGGGGACTGAGCGTTCCCTCGATCAAGACATCGGGAGTGATGAGCTGGGCCTGGGACAGGCGATTATTGGGTTCCGTATCATCGACCAGCCGGAGTCTCATCCCCTCCCCCACCACCGTGATGGGGATCATGGCCCGGTTGTTCTCTTCGTCGCTCTCCTGGATGGCATTCCCGGCATCGACGTCTATCTCAATGAAATGCGTGCCGGAAGGGACAGTCTCCAGAAGATGCACGGGAACATCCTGGAGGGTGATCGACTCTCCGGGAGCCAAGCTCGTCGTGGGGATCGATTTCAACAACGCCGTCCCCCCTACGTCTCCTTCCTGGCTGAAAAAGCGAATCTCGTTCACCACCAATCCGGCCGCCGCCGTCCCTTCATTCCGGATGGTGAAACTGATCAGCGTCGTGTCACCAGGGCTGAGCATAGCCGAATTGATGCCGACAGCGTCAACGCGCAAGTCGGGTTGTCCCGGCGCCAACCGAGTATCGACCACGGCCCGGTATCCGCTGATGCGATTGAAGTAGTCTTCGAAAGCCCGGCGAAACCGGTCCAGTTTCTCGATCTCGAATGGATTGGGTGTGGTGCCCTCGGGGATGACCAGGATATAGGCTTGCGTCAGCCGCGTCGGCGCTCGGCCAAATCGAGGGATCCGCGGCCCATTTTGACTGATGATCTGATCGATGGTGACGCCGGCGCGCGTTCCTCCGACCGTCACGTCCACTTCGGGCAAGGTGTTCCTCGTTCGCCCCTCCGGATCTTCTGGCTGGGCGATGAAGAACGTCGGCTGGACGTCGCTCGGCGGTCGTAATCCCATGGCGTACTCGTCCAGTGCCCCATACCGCGCCGTGGCTTCGATGGAGGTGAACGTTCCATCTTCGTTATCCATCCATCGGTTGCCGTACATCAGTGAGGCATCGGAATTGAAGAAGAAGCTCCAGTGCGTCAAATCAGAAGCCAGCAGAGCGAAACTGGGCGTCCCACTGCTACTGGTGAACGTCATGAAGGCTAACCATCGGTGAGCCGTCTCGTGTCCGATGATGTCCAATGGCGTGAAGGTGGCGCCCAACTCCTCGTGAGGATCGTTGGGATAAAATCCCAATCGATTCATATTGAGGAAACTCTGCAATCGACCTTCGCTCCCAAAGGCGGCCGGCCCGCCGAAGAAATTCCCTACTGGTCGACCAATGCCCTGAATGTCATTCTGCACCGCCGCGTTGAACGCCAAGGCCGACACGCCGACGAGACTGTTCTGAAACCTTCCCGAACCAAACACTACTAACTGATCATAAAGGTCCTCATGCGTTTCATAGAACTTTCGCGCCACCGCCTGAATATCCAACCCGCGTCCGGTGAAAAACTCGAGCACCGGCTCATCACCGATCGTCTGAGGGAGGTCGCGGCTGAAGTTGATGAGCACGGCACTGGCCGGAGTGTTGCCCGGCGAGAGGCCCACCAGACCACGCGGATTGGTGAGCGTCCGTCCATAATTGAGGCGAATGCGCCCTCCAGCCAGGAGAACGACCTGGAAGGTATTGCTTCCGGGGATCGTACTCCCCACGACATGAACATCGTTCCAGGTGACAATCAGCCGTTCGGGGTCGTCGGCCAATTTCACATGCACGCTCCCCTGCGCGCTGGGATCGTAATTCTCCCAGAACGCCGCGATCTTAGGCGGCCCTTGTCGAAATCCGAGAAACGACAGCGCCGCCGATGGCCGCGTACTGGGATCACCGCGCCCGAACGTCAAATGGCCGTTGGAGTTGACAAATACGGAATCGACCTCGGTCCCATAAAACTGAAAGGGGAACGGAATGGCTACCTGGAGCGAGTCGTCATCGTCCAGTGGAACCGGCGCCCCGAATTCGGCTTCGAACGCTCGCGGAATGGCCAGGATATCATACCCTCCCTCGCCCCGAGGAACGAATTCGATCGATCGATTGTGAAGGTCAAAATTTTGCACCAAGGTGCCATCATCTTCGATGACCGCGATATCCCCAATGTCGGTATTGAGAGACGTGGCGGGGCGAAGAGGCATGGGCGAGGGCTTCCAGTAGGGCCCGTCGTCCACCAATTGCCCGGTATCGCGAATCGGTATCACGCCATCCTCGGAGCCGAGCACGAGGAGGGGGGGATCCGTCGGGACCACAGTGAGACTGACAAACAATCGATTAGGGGGCAACTCGGCGATGGCCACCCAGTGGGTCCCTCCATCGGTCGTCTTGTACACCTTGTTGTCGATGAGATGTGAGTGCACCGGGAAACCAATCGCCGCATAGAGCGTGTGTTCATCCGATGGATGAAAAGCCAATAGCGGTTGATAGGTTCGTCGCGGGAACACGCCGAGCCCCGGGGGCGTGACGGCCTCCCAGTGTTCGCCGCCATCCGTTGTTCTGTAAATCCCATGGACCTCGGTCGAGACGTACACGGTACGGGCATCCCGCCGATCAACGAGAATATGCCTCACCGGGGTCACCGGCCACGGGCCGATGGCTGCCGGAAGTCCCCGATTGACGGCGCGGAAATGTTCGCCGCCATCGTCGCTACGAAACATCCCCTGACCGAGCGCGCCCACGTACACGACGCGGCCATCGCTGGGAGCGACGCCGATCGCCCAGGGCCGCGCCTGAGGTGGAAGACCTTGACCGCGAGAGTGCCACGTCCACCCACCATCCGAACTGACCTGCAAGCCCTTCGATGTCCCGATGAAGAGAGCCGCGTCGGATTCGGCGACGGCGAACGTCTCCTCGGGATAGAGGCGCTGCCAATGCTGATGCGCGGCATGCCACACGAAGAGACCGTCGTCGGTCGCCACATAATAGAGGTTTTCGTCCTGAGGACTGTGAACCAGTTGATGAATGGAGCCGTTGAACGGCACCCCAGCGACTGTCGTGCCGACCTCGTTTTCAGACACAAACCAGGCGAGCGTCCTCCCCTGGTTGACGAGCCATCCCTTTTGCTGACCGGGCACAGCAAAGGAAGTGGTGATGATGGAGAGGGTCGCTCCCAGCAGCAGCCATCTCGCGATCGGACGTCCGCTGTTCCGCGCCATCTCCCGTCCACATGAACTCTTCGCTTGACCCATCATTCCTCACCTCCTTTGCGCGATGTTGTACCCGCCAATTCAATCACAGGCCGCTGTGGATTTCAAATGAGAAACGAATATTTGCTCATGGTCTCATGGCCCCGCCGGGCCCGTCGCCGTGCTGATGTTCAAAAAGGAGAGGGAAAAATGGATCTCCGTTGAGGTTCAATGACCTCGCCTGACCGCGATGGCCCTCCAGTCTCGCTCTGGATGCGCCTTCGGCCCCGATACTGGCGCACTCGATGTGAAGCTTTCCGTCACGAGGAAGCGTGATGTTTTCCTTGGCCCACCGAATGAATCCGGCGAGGAGGATCGCCCCCGGGAAAATTGGGCACACAATGGGGAGCGGCAGATGAGATCTCCAGAGTCTTCACAAACAGATGAAGCCCCTATTGCACAAAGTGAGTGAATGTGATAAATGAAGTTGACGCTCGAGGTGAACAGCCATACCTCCTCATGAAGGAGCGAGGCAAGCCATGCGAATATTGATCGTCGAAGACGATGAGAAAACAGCCTCCTTCATCATACAGGGATTCCGGCAAGCGGGTTTCGCTGTCGATCACGCCGTTGATGGTGAAGACGGGCTTCATTTGGCGACGACCGTACCTTACGATGTGGCCGTTATTGATATTATGTTGCCCCGATTAGATGGGCTCACCCTCATCGAAGAACTTCGACGGCGAAAGGTTCACACACCGATCATTATTCTCAGCGCTAAGCGTGAGGTCGATGACCGGGTTAAGGGCCTTCAAATGGGGAGCGATGATTATTTGACCAAGCCATTTGCCTTCGTCGAGTTGCTCGTGCGAGTGCAGGCGCTCATCCGGCGGGCCCGTCAAACTTCTGAACCAACGCAGTTATCGGTTGGTGATCTCAGCCTGGATCTGCTCACCCGCGAGGTCGTGCGAGCGGGGAGGACCATCACCTTACAGCCCCGTGAGTTCGCCCTTCTGGAATATCTCATGCGTCACGCCGGAAGAGTTGTTTCGAAGACGATGATCCTCGAACATGTCTGGGACTACCATTTCGATCCTCAAACGAATGTGGTTGACGTACTCATCTGTCGGCTGCGCAATAAGATAGATCGGGGATTCGATCAAAAACTCATTCACACCATCAGAGGGGTTGGCTATGTTCTTAAGGTTTCTTAATCGCACGCGGCGCACGATTGGGTTCCGATTGACCATCTGGTATTCCCTCCTCTTCATTGTGAGTTCGCTGATATTGTTTGGGGTGGTTTACGCCCTCCTCTCCTCATCGCTGCGGCAGCGAGACCGAGAAACGGTACAATTGAAATTGAGTGAGTACGCCACCGAATATGAACGAGGGGGCCTCGAGGCGGTTAAAAGGAAAATCACCACTGAGAAGAGGCTCGCCAGGCAGAATCCCCTTTTCGTTCGCATCGCCGATCCGAATAATCGAACGATCTTTCTCAACATCCCTGATCGATGGGACGACTATGACTGGCACCAACTCGAATCGAGAAAAGTCGAGGCTCCCCGACAGTGGATCAATCTTCCTGCAGAAGGCGATGGGATCAGCTTGGAGAGAGAAGATCCCTGCGTGATCGCCTCATTGCGCCTCCCCGATTCTTTCCTTCTTCAGGTTGGAACGAATCCAGAGATGCGCGAAGAGATCATGGAGCGGTTGGGCAGCATTTTCACCCTCATCGTTATACCCATGCTCCTGCTCGGCTTCACTGGAGGTGCCTTCTTGGCCTTTCGAGCGCTACAGCCTATCCGCCGTCTCACCCAGACCGTTCGATTCATCATCACGACGGGCCGAGTAGAAGCTCGTGTGCCTATTCGCCATACCGGTGATGAGCTCGACGAGCTGAGCATTGTGTTCAACAAGATGCTGGACAGAATCGAGACGCTCATTGAGGGGATGCGGTGTTCACTGGATAATGTCGCTCACGATTTACGAACCCCGATGACCAGATTGAGAGGGATGGCCGAGATGGCGCTACAATCAGATCACACCATCAACGGTTATCGAGAAGCTTTGGTGGAATGCCTTGAGGAATCGGACTATCTTCTCACCATGCTGAACACTCTGATGGATATTTCCGAAGCAGAGAGGGGGATTATGAGGTTGAATTTGGCGTCCGTGAACCTCACCCGGGTGATAAGCCAAGTCGTCGAGCTCTATCGTTACGTGGCGGAAGAAAAAGCGATTCATCTCGATGTGAGATGCCCACCGGAGCTTCACCTGACCGTGGACCGGAATCGAATCCAACAGGTCTTGGCGAACCTCCTGGATAACGCCATCAAATACACCCCTTCGGGAGGCATGGTGGCGGTTGAGGCTCACTCGGCCCAACACCAAGTGATGATTGTCGTCCGAGATACTGGCGTTGGAATTCCCCCTGAGGAGCTCCCGAAGATTTGGGAGCGCCTTTATCGAGGCGATAAGAGTCGCTCCCAGCGGGGCCTCGGACTCGGATTGAGTCTGGTTCGAGCCATCGTCCATGCCCATGGGGGATCGGTCGATGTTCACAGCGAACCCAATCGGGGATCGCAGTTCATCCTCACTTTCCCCATGAACCCCAATGTGAGCCGGTAATTTCATCTCGTCCCCAATCCTTTCAAAACTGTAATCTTCCGGAAAGACGCCCGTAATGTTCTTTCCTCTATACTGACCCCTAGAGAAAAAAGGGGGTAACAACGATGAACCGAAGCAAACATCCTATGAGAGAACGAACGCTTGCGCTGAGTGCCATCATGATCGCGTTCAGCCTGGTAACGTATCTGGAGAGGGGGGATAATCACCCGAACGGAAACTCACTCGTCAAAGGAGACGTCCAGGATCAACGGATCACCATGACATTCCCCCGGAAAGGGATGATCATTCATCCTTACTCCGACCGTCCGGGCTTCCAGGTTGACCGGGTGAGAGCGAATGCGGCCGCTGCCCTCCAGAACACACTGTCCGCTCAAGGGAAACGGGCTCAAGGTGATAGCCGTATCAGGGAGACGCGAGCCCGCGCCGTGGAACGAGATGATGAGGTCGATGAGGAGGGGCGTTTCACTGAGTCCTTCAACCTTGCCGAGTGCTCCTTCTCTTCGCTGGGTCGCCATCCATATTTCATCTTGGTGCCTGGCTATCAGCTTACTCTTGAGGGAAAAGAAGAGGGCGAGCGCGTTCGGCTCACAATAGCTGTGTTAGATGAGACGAAAGTGATCGACGGCGTAGAGACCAGAGTTGTCGAAGAGAGAGAGTTTCGCGATGGTGAGTTGGTCGAAATATCGAGGAATTACTTCGCCATATGTACTCAGACTAACAGTGTGTTTTATTTCGGTGAAGATGTGGAGCTCTATGAACAGGGGGCGATCAAAAGCCGCCGGGGTTCCTGGCGAGCAGGGCTCAACGGCGCCCACGCGGGACTTTTCATGCCAGGAATTGTGTTGCTCGGAGCGAGGTACTTTCAAGAAGTGGCACCGGGTCTGGCCATGGATCGAGCGGAGATCGAGAGTGTAACAGAAGTCCTGGAAACTCCCGTAGGACGGTTCACTCATGTGTTGGAAATAGAAGAGTCCACCCCCTTAGAGCCAGGTGTTGAGGAAATCAAGTTCTATGCTCCCGGCGTCGGCCTCGTCAAGGATGGACCGCTCGAGGTGGTCGCCATTCAACGCCCATCTCAAGCTGTGAGGAACAGGAACCCTCTTCAAGAAGAGGAGAACCGGTCAGAACCGAACGGCCAGGTGGTTCCATGAAGGGATGCCGCCGCTTCAGAAACACGACATTGGTGACCAGGGAACACTCACTGCCTATATGACGATGGAAGATGGGCTTGAGTGATCGCTCACAATTGGCGCGGAATGCTATCGTACTTCTCGGCTTCATCCTGATCATTGGGTTAGGCTGGAGCACCGTTTATCGATCAGGTCCTCATACGTTCGGCGAGACAACATGGGGTTCAAGAGTTCATCGAACAGACTTCACCGTTTATCAGGCTGCGGGACGGGCTGTAGTCGCTGGAACAGACATATACCAAGCCCACAACCGACGCCACTGGTACTTCATGTATCTCCCACTCTTCGCCATAGCGATGGTACCATTCGCGCGAATGAACGCGTTTTGGGGCTCTTTGCTATGGTACATATTCTCGCTCGGTATGATGGCCCACGCACTTTCCCTTTCGGTCCGCGTGGCACGAAAGTCTTTCCCCGATAGCCGAATAGGGGAGTTCTGGTTATACACGTTGACGGCACTGTTGGTGCTCTGGCCGGCGATGTCCGCCCTGGCCCGAGGACAAGCCGCGATCCTGGTCAGCTATTTAGTCATTGCGAGTGCGTGGTTCTCTTTACAAGAACGGTATGACTGGGCGGGGTTCTGCCTCGCGGCCAGCATCATCGTAAAGGTTTTTCCAGCACTTCTGCTCGCGTACTTCCTCGTTCTACGCAAACTGCGGAGTGTTGCAGTTACCACCGTCTTCCTGGTGCTCTTCCTGTGGATCATTCCCGGTGCCGTGCTGGGGATGCGACAGAATGCGCAATTCCTTCGTGAGTGGTGGGTCACCATTGCCCTCCCCGCCATGAGACCCGAACAGGCCAGAGAGAACATTCGCTTTTCTCAACTCATCAATCCTTACATTCCAAAGAATCAATCCCTGCAGGCTCTCTTAATCCGTGAGTTGGCTGACGCCGCTGCTGAGTCTCCTCGTCCTGATCGAGAACGTCTTGCCCGGCGGATGGCCACGGTGATCGGTATTCTCCTGTTCCTGCTCACCATTTGGGCATCTCCGGGGAGAGGAAAAGACCAGCATGATCAAGACGCCGTCCTCCAGTTCTGTCTCATCATTCCCATGATGTTGTTCGTGTCACCAGTATCATGGATGCAAAACTATACATTATTGGCCCTACCATTGGCCGTTGCGCTGTCGGCCGCCAGCCGCACAACGCCTCATCCTATGACGTGGATGTTCCGCCTGGCCTTGATCATATACTTTGCGGCCAATCTGATATCGCTCGCCCTGCGCCCCTTTTACGGTCACGGTGCCTTGTTGTGGGGCGCAATGGTACTTTGGGGTGCTTTTGTCCGGGCCGCGGTCAAAGCCCGACGATCCAGACGGTGGCCCACGGGCGGGCTAATCGCGCATGGCCGAGACCACTCACAAACACCGTCATCCACTAGACAAGGAGGGTTGCCATGACAAGCGAAAGATGGCGGAGCTCACTGCCCCTATTGATGGGCCTTTTGTTCGCTTGGCCTATACTATCGGTCGCTCATTCCCAGAGGTCGCCAGCACTCACGACCACGCTGCAAGCAAAACGGTTTGTGTTCAAGGGTGCTCCCTTACAGTCGGCCTACACGTCCCGCCGGTCAATGGGGCAAGACCACGCGCCCGCAACACCACATCAGCTGTCATCTGGACGTAGATCCGACCAACGCTCCTCCCTCAATGCTCAGCAAGGACCACGCATAGCGAGCTTGGTGAAAAACCTCGCTTCAAGCTTGGTGAGAAACCTCGCTTCAGGCAGTGACTTTCTTTGGTCATTGATTCCGTCGACTCCCCCAGTCCCCCGACTCCTCCGTAGCCTGGCGACCAGACACGGGCGAGTCCCTCCCGAGAGACTCACCGTTGTTCGGCGGGGCGACTTCGCTCTCAACGAAAGGAGAACGGGTGAGGAGCCCTTGGTCCAACAGCTCATACTTCGTGTCGTGACTTGGAATATCAATCGAGGCGGGCAGTACGAAAAGATCCTTCGGGCACTCAAACAGGCATTACCCGCCGACATTTATTTGCTTCAGGAAGTGGATTGTCAGGTTCGCCGCACCCACTACCGAAACGTAGCCAAGGACCTGGCACGACAACTCAAAATGAACTATGCCTTCGGTATCGAGTTTCAGGAACTCGGCGAAGGAAAACCCGGACACCCTGCGCTTCATGGACAAGCCACACTCAGTCGCTTCCCCATCAAGCGAGCCCGCGTCCTGCGATTCCGCCACCAACCGAAGAAGTGGTCTCATGACTGGTTCCAGCCTCGCCGGGGTGGACGCATGGCTCTGGTCACCGAAATCGAAACACCAGCCGGCTCGCTCCTCGTCTACAATACCCATTTAGAAAGCCGGACAAGCGGATTGGGCCGAGCGAGGCAACTGCATGAGATCTTCGTAGACATCGGGCGCCAGAACTACAGCGGTCCGGTACTCATCGGCGGTGACCTGAATACGAAGGAGCAGCCTCGATCTCCTGTACTCAACCTGGCTCGGCTCTATCGAGCTAAGATCCTTCCCTCCCCAACGAGCATTCCTCTCGCCCATAGACAAAAGTGGCTCGATTGGATTTTGACTCTAGGAGTCACGCCCATTTCGGCAAGAATCCATACTCAAATTACCGGATCGGATCACAAGCCCCTCTCTGTGGAACTCCAATTGGGAATCAAACTGGACCGATCGATGACCCATACGCTCAGACTCCCCCCACATCCGGTTTCATTTGCCACATTGGGAAACACCACTCCCAGAACGATCTCGGATTCCCTCGAAAAACCGAATCATGGTCAGTCGCAATAGTAACCCCCAATGAGTTTTAACGATCACGTTCGCCACCCCCGGGCTCCGAATGGTCCGGGCCGGTTTGCCATCGCCAGCAGTCCCACTTCGTGGAGCAATTCTTGAGCGCCGGAGACGAACCGATCCAGAAAGGTATTGACGTGGCGCCCGAGCGTTTCTTCATCCCCTGACGGGCGGCGCATGTTAAACACATCTTGGGGCAACCAGCGCCACAGCTCCTCGATGAGATTGCGCCCGCGGGGGTAGAGGGAGCATACGCACCAGCTCAATGCGCGGCAACCTGGCGAGCGTTTTCAAGACATCGGCATGCTGAGTGAATTGACCAAATGAATCCGCCAAGCAGAGGCATGCCGTTGATCCCCACGCATATAGTTCCAAATCCAGCGGCCTTGACGGGAACCTTTGGAAGTAACAGCTCTCCCCCTGGGGCGCTTCTCCCTCAGGCCTCTGGCGCAGCCGTTTGACCAACTTCTCTTCCCAGTCAGAGTCATCCCCTTCGGGGACCGGCGTGCTGACGCGCAATCAACCCGGCAGCCCCTCGAGTTCATAGACGTTTGGCCAGTTGTAGTCGGTGTCTTGATTCCGCCGCCTCGACAACCCCTGTCGAGCCACCCCATCGTCGTCGGTAACCTCTCGGATGACCGCACAACGTTCCCGTACAGCGGGACGGAAATCGCCCGAGGGGATAAGGAGGGACATTATCTCGCTAAGCGTTCGTGGAGAGCACAAAGAAAAGGGGCTCCCAGGGGGGAGCCCCTCAGATCTGGCGGTTCGGCGGTATAGCCGGTCGCCTTTAGAACTCCATCTCACCGCCGCCCGGCGTGGGCGCCGCGGCTTTCTTCTTCTCCGGGACCTCCGAGACCAAGGCTTCGGTGGTCAACATGAGCCCGGCGATGGAGGCCGCGTTCTGGATGGCGATCCGCGTCACCATGGCCGGATCGATGACCCCGGCTTTCACCAGGTCTTCGTAGACCTCGGTCTGGGCATTGAACCCATAGTTGTCGTTCTTGTTCGACTTGACTTTCTCCACGACGATGGAGCCTTCATGACCGGCGTTCTGAGCGATCATGCGCAACGGCTCTTCCAGGGCGCGACGAACGATGTTGACGCCCGTCTGCTCATCGGCGTCATCCAGCGTGAAATCGTCCAACGCCCTGAGCGCGCGAATGTACGCGACGCCGCCGCCGGGCACGATCCCTTCTTCTACGGCGGCTCGGGTGGCGTGCATGGCATCTTCGACGCGGGCTTTCTTCTCCTTGAGCTCCGTCTCGGTGGCCGCTCCCACTTTGATCACTGCCACGCCGCCGACCAGTTTGGCCAGTCGTTCCTGCAGCTTCTCGCGATCGTAGTCAGAGGTCGTCTCCTCGATCTGAGCGCGGATCTGCCGGACGCGAGCTTCGATGTCCTGCGCCTTACCCGCTCCTTCCACAATGGTCGTGTTGTCCTTGTCCACGACGATCTTCTTGGCTCGACCCAGATCTTCCAGACGCACATTCTCCAGCTTGATGCCCAGATCCTCGGTGATCGCTTTTCCGCCGGTGAGAATGGCGATATCCTGGAGCATCGCCTTGCGCCGATCGCCAAATCCCGGCGCTTTCACCGCACAGACCTGAAGCGTTCCCCGCAGCTTGTTGACGACCAACGTGGCTAACGCCTCGCCCTCGACGTCCTCGGCCACGACCAAGAGCGGTTTGCCCGCCTTGGCGATCTGTTCCAACAACGGGAGCAGGTCCTTCATCGAGCTGATCTTCTTCTCGTGCAACAGGATGTAGGCATCCTCGAGGACGCACTCCATGCGCTCGGCATCGGTCACGAAATAGGGCGACAAGTACCCCCGGTCGAACTGCATCCCCTCGACGACCTCCAACTCCGTCTGCAGCGTCTTGGACTCCTCGACGGTGATCACGCCGTCCTTGCCCACTTTGTTCATCGCTTCGGCGATCAGGTTCCCGATGGTCGCATCTCCATTGGCCGAGATCGTCCCCACATGAGCGACGGCATCGCCTTTGACCGGCTTGGCCAATCTCTTGATCTCCTCAACCACGCGCTCCACAGCCTTCTCGATACCTCGCTTCAGGGCCATGGGGTTGGCGCCGGCAGCCACCATCTTGATCCCTTCGCGGAAAATGGCCTGCGCCAGTACCGTCGCCGTCGTCGTCCCATCGCCGGCGACATCTGATGTCTTGGAGGCCACTTCCCGCACCATTTGCGCTCCCATATTCTCCAGCTTGTCCTCGAGCTCGATCTCCTTGGCCACCGTGACCCCATCTTTAGTGATCACCGGCGACCCGAACTTCTTCTCCAATACGACGTTTCGCCCCTTGGGGCCCAGGGTCACCTTCACCGCCTCAGCCAGCTTATTGACTCCCCGGAGGATGGCCTGACGCGATTCTTCACCATGAACGATTACCTTTGCTGTCATATCCCCTTACACCTCCTTGACAAGAGTTTGGTCACTTGCTCGCAGACTTGGTCTTCTTGGCCGTCTCGATGACGCCAAGGATCTCATCCTCTCGCAGGATGAGATATTCTTCTCCGTCGATCTTCACTTCGGTCCCCGAGTACTTGCCAAACAGTACCCGGTCACCGACTTTGACATCCATCTCCAATCGGGTGCCATTGTCCAGGATCTTGCCGTTGCCCACAGCAACGACCTCACCCTGTTGCGGCTTCTCCTTGGCCGTATCAGGAATGATAATCCCCCCACGAACTTCTTCTTCGGCTTCCAAACGCTTAACAACGACGCGGTCATGTAACGGGCGTATGCTCAGTGCCATAACTACCTCCTTCGTCTTTGGGATGATGTCGGTTCCAAAATCTGAACCAGGCGCTATTATAATTTCTGAGTCTTGAATTGTCAAGATACCGCCACGCAAAATTCGCTCCCCTTCCCCGGGAAGGCTCGTGATCCACGGGGATCGGACTCAACTCGTTTTTTCGGTTAGAGTTAAAGCTGGCGCCCTCCCTTCTCCCACCAGCCGACTTGATTTTTTCCATCCCATCCACCATACTGAGGAGGAAGGATATGTCGACATCGCCCACTCTCTCGATTGTCATCCCGGCCTACAATGAGGCGGCGAGGATTGAGAGGAGTCTGGCCCAGATATTCACCTATCTGGGCGCCCGAGCTGGCTCCGGTGAGATCATTGTCGTCGATGATGGATCGACCGATGGGACGGCGGAGATCGTTCGGCGGTTCGGGCGAACTCGCCCATGCTCCCCGGTTCGCCTGGTTGTGCTCTGTAATGATCACAATCAGGGGAAGGGCTACAGCGTCAAGCGAGGGGTACTCCATGCCCGGGGAGAGGTGGTCGCCTTCACCGATGCTGACCTGTCGGCGCCCATCACCGAGCTCCCCAAGCTGATAGGGCCGATCGAACGGGGCGAGTGCGATATTGTCATCGGTTCGCGAGCGCTGGATCGGCGTCTCATCGGGAAGCGCCAGCCCATCTGGCGGGACTATGCCGGCCGATTGTTCAACCTGCTGATGCGCGTGATCCTCGGGTTGAGATTCAAAGATACCCAGTGTGGGTTTAAGGCCTACCGCCGACTGAGCGTTCTCTCCATCTTCCAGGAGCAACGCATCTACGGGTTTGCCTTCGATGTGGAGATCCTCTTCCTGGCGGCCAAACGGGGACTCCGGATCGCCGAGGTGCCGGTGGTATGGAATCACATGCCGGGCAGCCGCGTTCACCTGTGGAAGGATTCCGTGCGGATGTTCCTGGAATTGCTCAAGATCCGCTGGTACGACTGGCGTCACCGGTATGCTGATGCCGGGGCGCTGGCTGCCCGCGCTCCTCACTGACGGCCAATCATCTTCAGGAACTCCTTCTCGGTCAAGGTCGGGACGCCCAACTGCCGGGCCCGATCGAGTTTCGATCCCGGCTCTTCGCCGACAATGACGTAATTCGTTCTCCGACTCACCGCGGAGGCGACGCGCCCGCCCAATTGTTCGATGAGGCGACTGGCTTCTTCGCGGGTCATGGAAGCCAGTCGTCCGGTGAGGACGAACTGCAGCCCGGCCAGTCTGGTCTCCCGCCGGACCGCCTTCGGCTCTCGTCTCATCCGGACGCCGGCGGCCTCCAGCCGACTGATCAGCTTTCGATTGCGCGGTTCGCGAAACCACTCATAGATCGACCGCGCCACAATGGGACCGATTTCGGGTATGGCTTCCAGCTCCTGCTCGGAGGCGTTCATCAGCGCCTGGATGGAATCATAGTGCTCGGCCAGGATCTGAGCCGTCCGCTCGCCCACGTGTCTGATGCCCAAGGCGAAAATGAGCCGATAGAACTCGCGGTGCTTGCTCGCCTCGATTTGCCCCAGGAGCTTCGTCGCCGATTTTTCGCCCATTCGCTCCAGGCTCATCAGCTCAGTCTTCTTCAGGTGGTAGAGGTCGGCGAAATCCTTGACCAGCCCGCGGTCAACCAGTTGGTCGATGAGCGCATCGCCCAGCCCCTCAATGTCCATGGCCCGGCGGTGAGCGTAGAACTTGAGTCCCGCTTTCAACTTGGCCGGACAGGTGGCCGAGATGCATCGTCGGATGGCTTCGCCCGGTGGTCGCACCACCCGCCCCCCACAGACGGGGCACCGGTCGGGCATCTTGAACGGTTTCTCTCGGCCCGTTCGCCTTTCAGGGATGACCTTCACCACCTTGGGGATCACATCCCCGCTCCGCTCCACCAAGACCCAATCACCGATCTTCAGGCCGAGCCGCTCAATTTCGTCTTCATTGTGCAATGTGGATCGGGTGACGGTGACCCCGCCGATCTCCACCGGCTCCAGGATGGCCACCGGCGTGAGCGCACCGGTCCGCCCCACCTGAACGATGATATCCTTGATCCGCGTGGTCGCTTGCCGAGCGGGGAACTTATAGGCGATAGCCCATCGGGGGGCCTTGGCCGTGGCGCCGAATTCTTCCTGGAGTGCCGTCTGGTTGACCTTGACCACGATGCCATCGACTTCGTAAGCAAGAGCATCTCGCCGCTCTTTGAACTGCTCGTAGTAGTTGATCACGTCCTCGATGCCGGAGCAGAGCCGGTTGTGCGGATTCACCTTGAACCGCGCTCGCTGGAGCCATTGGAGCGCCTCCCAGTGCGTCGCGAAGGGATGCTCATTATCGACCAACAGAGCATAGCAGAAGATATCCAGCTTCCTCTGGGCCACGATGCGCGGATCCAGCAGCTTGAGGGTCCCCGCCGCCGCATTACGGGGATTAGCAAACAGCGGCTCGCCAGCTTCGGCCCGTTCCCGATTGAGTTCGGAGAAGGCGTCCCGGGACAAAAAGACTTCGCCTCGGACTTCGATCAGCACCCGGTCACGGGGGGATGAGCGCCGTTTCGAGATGAGCTCAGAGAGCGCCTCGTCATCCAGGACCAAGGGGATGGAACGAATCGTACGGGCGTTTTCGGTGACCACTTCCCCACGCACGCCATCGCCGCGCGTCACGGCTCGAACCAGCCGACCCTCCGAGTAATGAAGCGCCAGACTCACCCCATCGATCTTCAGCTCGCTCACGTAATTGAACGGGCGCCCGGCGGCCAGTTTCCGGAGTCGACGGTCGAACTCGCGAATCTCGGCCTCCGAGTAACTGTTATCCAGCGACAGCATGGGACGGGCATGGACGTAGGTTTCGAACCCTTCTACCGGTTGACCGGAAACCCGTCGGGTGGGGCTATCGGGAGTGATGAACTGAGGGTACTGTTCTTCCAGCCGACGGAGTTCATGGACGAGTTGGTCGTACTCGAAATCGGAGATCACCGGATCGTTGAGCACGTAATAGCGATAGTCGTGATAGCGAATCTGCTCGCGGAGTTTTTCGATCTTCCGGCGGATCTGATCGAGCTTCTGAGCCATGTTTCCTCCTCCTTCCACGGCCAGACGGCCGATCGCGGTCACCAGCCCATCTTCACGAGAGGACTTCCCGCCGCACGGTGAGCGCCTCGATACGTTCGAGGTCGATCTCATACCCGAGCCCTGGCTCGGTGGACACGGAGATCGTTCCCTGAGGAGTGACCTCGATGGCGGGATCGATGATATCGTGCTCCCAATACCGCTTGCTCGCCGAGACATCGCCAGGAAGCGTGAATCCTCTCAATGTGGAGAGGGCCACGTTGTGAGCCCGACCGATGCCCGATTCCAACATTCCGCCGCACCATACGGAAACACGCCGTTCGGCGCAATAGTCGTGAATGCGCTTGGCTTCAGTATACCCGCCGACCCGCCCCAACTTGATATTGATGATGCGACACGCCCCGATCTCCAAAGCCTGACGGGCGTGGCGCACCGTCGGGATGGATTCGTCCAAACAGATCGGGGTCTGCAGTCGACGTTGGAGGGTGGCGTGATCGACGAGGTCGTCAAAGGCCAAAGGTTGCTCGATCATCATCAAGTTGAAGGCATCCAATTGCTCCAGAACCGGAGCATCCTGCAGCGTGTAGGCGGCGTTGGCATCGACCATCAAGCGGACGGTGGGGAAGCGCTCACGAACTCGGGCGACGCAGTCCACGTCCAGTCCTGGCCTGATCTTCAGTTTGACGCGCTGATAGCCGGCGGCCACTTCCTGTTCGATTCTCTCCAGCAACTCCTCCACCGTGGGTTGAATGCCGATGGAGACGCCACAGGGAATTTCTCGCCGCTCACCACCTAACAGCTGCCAGAGCGGGCGCCCCTCTCTTCTGGCCTGAAGATCCCAGCATGCCGTCTCCAGTGCCGCTTTAGCCATCTGATGACCGCGAATGGGCGTCAGGCGTTCGGCGATCTCCGAGGGATGAGCCAGTTCCTGGTTGAGGATGAGTGGGACGGCAAACTCGGTGAGGATCAACCACGCCGTGTCTGTCGTCTCATGGTTGTAAAACGGCGTCTCGCCGGCCGTGCACTCGCCCCACCCTTCCGCCCCATCGCCATCGCGGACCCGGAGCAGAACAATGCGCCGGCGCTCGGTTCGGCCAAAGCTCGTCTCGAATGGAGCGATGAGCGACATCTGAATTTCGCGGAGTTCTACTCGTTCGATTCTCATACGCGATCCTGGTAGAGAAGATATTGATACCCAGAGCCATCCTGGCTCGGTGCAACACCTCCGGCATAAAGGCCGGCGGCGAACAACTCCGTAAACTGACGGCGCACGTCTCGTTGCCAGGCCCGCGCTGCCGCCGGGTCCTGAGCTTTGATCACATTGATATCCCGCGGGATGACCACCGTCGCCACTGGCGGCCGAGAGTCCCGATGGCCGCAGAGCCGACGTCGAACGCGCGAAGAATCCACATGCCATTCGATGACTAATCGATCGGTATCCAGCCCCTGGTGCAAGGGACTGCTACTGGGCGGACCGAAGAAATTCACTTCATAGTTTCGCGCGATCGCTCCCAGCGTGTTGAGATTGAAATGGGCATTGACGGCCTGTAATGGATCGAACGTCCAGATGATGAGATCCCGCCCCCGGGCCATCGCCCACTCCCGTTGCCGAAGTTTCAACTGACGACCGATGCCTCGATTCTGATACTCGGGACTCACGGCCAGGATGTTGGAGTAATAGCAGAGTCTCCCTTTCCAGCAGGCGAACAGCGCGCGAGTGAACCCCACTAACCGGCCATCAGTGGTGAAGGCGCCCAGCGTGAATCCTCCGGTATGCCGGGTGACCACATAGGCATAGGGGGGGATCACATCGACATCCGAACTCTGCCAAACGCGGCGTTGGAGGTGAACGCACTGGTGAAAGTCATCGGGCGTCACGCATTCGCGAATGTCAATCCCCACCATGATCTCCTCACTGTGCGTGCGTGCTCCGTCGATGGAGATTCTACGTCACCGCCATTTGACTTGGCAAGAGAGGGTCCAGCCTGAGGGAATCTCATCCTTCGCCCTTCTCAGAACCCTCCTCTCCATCAGCGGTTCTCTCCCCTCACGGTCGTCTCAACAGATCGAGGACGCGCTCGATGGGCGTCCCCAGGCCAATAGACAGTGAACCGGCATGGGCGCGATCTTCGATTTCGGCCGTGACCATGCCAATGACGCGGCCCTCGCCGTTGAAAATCGGGCTGCCGCTATACCCGCTCTGAATGGGACCATCCAACTGAATGAGATTACGGCTCACCTTGCTCACCGTCGTTCGCCGAAGCGTCGTCGTCGCCCGGTCCTGCTCCGTGGTCCTCAATAGATCCGACCCATAAGGGAATCCAATGAAGGCCACCTCGTCGCCTTGATGCACCTCGCCGAGGTGGGGTTCGACAGCCTCGATCACGGGCATCTGGCGAGGTGGGGGAATGTGAAGAATGGCGACATCCAACGGCTTCGACGCTCGGTACAGTGAAGCCGCTATGGCCTCATCGGCCCGATGATCGGCGAAGATCACGCGGAGCGAGGTGATGTGTGGTTCGCTGCCGGGCACGCGCAATTCAGCGTCGTACTCCCAGGGACGAATGATATGGTAGTTGGTCGCAATGAGCCCGCGCGCGTCTATGGCGAATCCGGTTCCTTCACTGGTCCCCTGAGAGACTACCTGACCGTGCTGGTCGACGAATTCGAAGGTCACCGTCACCAGGACAACCGCGGATTGATTCCGCTCAGCGATGTGGGCAAACGTATTGGTCGGCGCACTGGACGGGAGTCCATCCGCCTCCCGCCGGATGATCCCCAAGTAGACCAGTAGAGTCACGGCCAGCGCCGTCAGGATGACCAGGAGGGCCACCAGCCGACGCCATGGCGATGACGCCTGGCGAATGGCGGCATCGATCATGAGCTCTACCGTTCGCCCGCCAAACCGGCGCGAGGGACGATCGGACAGCTCATCAATGGGCATCGCTCTCCATCCCGCTGAAGGGGAGATGGTGGTCCCTCGCGTCCACGGCCGCTGGATGATCTTGTCGACGTCCTGTTTCGCTTTCACATCGAACAACAGATGGGGGCCTTTTCGTCCGAATTGGATCACGCAACCAGGGTGGAGCGACGCCTGCTGGATGCGAACCCCATTGAGATACGTTCCATTGGTACTCTGCAGATCGCGAATGACGAACCGATCGCCTTCCAGCCGAATCTCGGCATGGTGGGCTGAAGCTCGAAGATCCTGAGTGGTGAAAACGACGTCGTTATCCGGGGCGCGCCCTAACCGGATGGGATCATGATCGAGAATCTCTCGCCGCCCCGCCTGTCCCCCCGACAGGTGAGTGAGCACGATGACCTTGTCTGAACCACTTACCCACACACTGAAATACCTTCCCCGCTCGGTTAGATTGTAGGCCGCTCGTCACGGAATGCAAGCCGCGTCGAGCCGAACGACGATTCGTTATGCTCCGTACCCTCAGTTGGCCGGCTCATGGGCGGCGACCAGGTCTATCGTCGCCGTGCCGAACTTGCCTTGAACGCGCGCCCGGAGAGGCCACCGATGATCATCATCGGCCAGCCAAATATCCATCCGCCCGTTTTGGCGAATCAACCTCCCTTCGCCGAAGATGAGGGGCTCCAATTTCCAGGCGTCGAATGGGCCCAGTCGCGTTTTGAGGGATTCCCGCCCCACGACTTTCACAGTGACGTGAAACGTTTCGCCCGAATCGCTGACCGGAATCTCGAACGTTCGACCTCCGCTGAGAGGCAGGGCGCGCAAATAGTAGATGCCCGAGACGACATCTTGAACCCAGGAGGGGCTGGGGTATACCTTCACTTCCGGTTGAGCCCCCACCGTCGTCAGATCGCGCTTGATCAAGCGCACGCTGCTGTCTTCGAACACGGCCAACTCGAATTTTCTTCTCCGACGCTCGCGCATCTGCTTTCGCGTGCGGTGGACGTCGAAATCGGCCGGGTTGACGAACGACTCGAATTCGTACTTGAGATCGAGTCCCAACAGGCTCGGCCAGAATCCTTCGGCCACGGCGACGCCTCGAAACCAGTAATCGCCGACCAGCGGGCGCTCGGTGGATCGCCCGAACGTCAACGTGATCCGGCCGATTTTCCCCGAGATGAGGAGCTTTGAATAGCGAGCCTCATAGATGAGCGTCTCTCCCTCTGCGAAGGGGAGAGGAGCGATGAGCTGAAGAGATCCTGGAGTCGATTGGCCCGTCTCCTCATCGGCGAACGAAGCGGCTCGTCCCACGACGACTTTGATCAACAGGATGACGATGACCAGCGCCAAGCCCAGCCCCACTCGATACTCGCGATGAGATCGATAGAGCTGGAGACTATAGGGCCGTCCCCTCCCCGCCCGATAGGGCGTGAGGCGAGGCAAGACGGCGGGTACAGCCCTCTCATACTGCGGATACTCCCCGGGGAATAACTCCCGGAGATGAGAAGACTCCCGCACCATGGCCGACGAGAAGAGCAAGACGAACAGGATCACAAAACTCACCACCAGGATCACCTCGCCCGCGGCCACCGTCACTCCCAATCCCAAAAGAAACGACCCCACATAAAGGGGATGGCGCACGTAGGCATATGGTCCCCAGGTGATCAATTGTTCATCTTTCCGGATATACCCGGCCGCCCAGGCGCGCATCGCGAGTCCCACCAGCGCAATCAAACTGCCAATCAGTAGAGAGCGGGGCGTGGGCCGGGCGAGGATCAAAACCATCGCGCCGAATAACGAACTGAGCGGCACGCGCCAGCGCTGCAACGTCGCTTGAAGATTAGTTCGCCCGCTCAGCAACCGCTGGCCTATGTGGGGCGTCTGGTGAACGTCTGACATCGGAGAGCCTCCTTTCAATGGCTCGTTTCACCTCATCAACCGGGACTGCGATGTACGATTCGTCGTTGCCTCGCCGTCGATAATACGGGCTCACCTTGGCCCGTGGGTCCTGGACGACGATGTCGTGAGGGGAAAACGGGCCATTGCGCCTGGCCGGCGTGGGCCCGAAAATCGCCACGATCGGCGTTCGGCGCGCCGCCGCCAGATGGAGCGGCCCCGTATCGCCGCCGATGAACAGCCGCGCTCGATCGGCGAGCACGGCGAGCTGTTTGAGCGTACAGGCGAACGGGATCGCTGATCCCCGCGCCCGCCGCCTCACCTCCTCAGCCAGGGCCTCTTCGCCGGGCGCGTGGGTGATCACGCTGACCAACCCATGCTCGGACCACAAATAGTCACAGATAGCGGCGTAGTTTTCCGGCGCCCATCGTTTTCCCTTCCAGTTGCCGCCAGGGTTCACAATGGCGAAGGCTTCAATGGCCAAGGCGTTCAATCTGGCGGCGATGAGATTGCAGTCCTCCTCCGAGATGCTCATAGGGAACTCATATGCTCCGCCCGGCGACGCGCCCAGCGCTCGAACCAGCGCCAGATTCTTCTCAATCACATGCCCCTCATCGGAAACGGGAACTTGCTCGGTGAGGAAGAGCGCACTCGGCTTCTCTCGCAAGCAAGCCGTGTCAAAGCCGATTCGGCGACGTGCTCCGGACAGGAACAAGACCAGACCGGATTTGAGCAACCCTTGGAAATCCAATCCCACGTCGAATCGGCCAGCCCGCAATACCGTCAGCGCTGACCGCATTCGCCGCCAGGTAGAAGGAGATGACCAGCGGCGCCGCCAGGCGCGCGTATCGATTTCGATGACCTCATCGAGACAGGGATTATCGCGAAGCAGCGATGCGGACGGCCGCTCCACGACCCATGAGATGTGTGCCGCCGGGAACTGCCGTCGCAGAGCCGCCAAAGCGGGCAGCGTGTGAATGACGTCACCGATGGAACTCAACTTGACGATGAGAATGTTCATCCTGCCCAACAGTTCGCTCTCGGCCGCGGGCGGCGACGAGCGTCATGATGAGTGATGCAAGATCCACTCCACCGCAGCGAGCACATGCTCGGCGATATGGTCCGGGGGCCGAGGCCACGTATGTCGCTGATGCTCATATTCCCCGCGCCCATATCCGGTCAAAACGAGGATGCCTGTGGCTCCCACGCGGTGAGCCAACTCCACATCGAGATATTTATCGCCGATGAAATATGACGCGCGAACGTCCAAGTCGAACTCTCGCTGAGCCTGTTCCACCATACCCGGCTCCGGCTTATGACACCGACACGCCACGCGATAAGCTGGATCGGGGGCGGCAGGGTGATGCGGACAGTAATAGATGGCATCCAGGAACGCGCCCCGCTGACGCAGTTCCAACTGGAGTTTCTCATGGACCTGCTGGACCAACCGTTCGCTCATATAGCGACGAGCCACCCCCGACTGATTGGTCAACACAATAGCTTTGTACCCTGCTCGATTGATTCGCCGCACGGCCTCTGCCGTCCACGGGTACAGTTTGAAGCGATCGAGATGGTTGACGTATCCGACCTCTTCGTTCATCGTCCCATCTCGATCGAGAAAAATCGCTCGATTTCTCATCACTCATTGACCCGCGACCTTAACGGGCACCGAGACCCTCGCCTCCAGAGCATCGGTAGCCCATTGGAAAACTTCATCCACCGTGATGGCGGTCATACAGCGATGATCGATGGGACAATCGCGCCGCATGCATGGAGAACAGGAGACGGGATGGCGGATGACCCTCGCCTGCTCAGAGAACGGGCGAGTGACCTCATGTTGAGTCGGCCCGAACAGGACGAGCGTCGGGACGCCGACCGCCGCGCCAATATGGGCGGGTCCCGTATCGTTCGAGATGAGCAGGCGCGCACAACTGATGACCTCCACGAGCTGGCCGAGATCCGTCTGACCGGTGAGGAGGACGGGACGATGGCGCATGCCGACGACGATGCGTTCGGCCAGGGACCGTTCATCGCTACTGCCGATGAACACCACCGACACATCGCCCCGTTCCAGAAGTCGATCGGCCAGAGCAGCAAACCGCTCGGGCAACCACTGCTTGGCGCGGCTGTTGGTCGCACCGGGATTGATGATCACCAGCGCGCGGTCCATCTCCACACCTCGCTCGGCCAGGAAGGCCCGGGCGCGCTCTCGCCGCTCCGGAGAGACGGGCAGGCTCATATCTGGAGCTGCAAAATCGACGTTCGTCACACCGGTCAGGGCCCGTTCCAACGCAGCCACCAACTCCAGGTAGTAGAAGATCTGATGTCGTCGTCGGCGTCCATCAACTCTCACCGGATGGGTGAGCAGAAGTCCCCGCCCATCGGTTCGATAGCCACACCGAATGGGAATGCGAGCCGCCCACACCAGAAATGCGGCTCGAAAGGCATTCTGAAACAAAACGGCGATCTGGAACTGCCCCGCCTTGAGGGCTCTCACCATCCGGGTCAGCGAAGTCGCCTCCGGCGTGAGGAATTCATCGATGAACGCAACCCCCTGAAACAAACCGCGGAGAGCGGGCCTCGTCCACAGGGTCATATGGGCTCCCGGAAACAGGCGGCGGACCTCCCGAAGCGCCGGGATGGTCATGACTGCATCGCCGACCCAATTAGCTCCTCTCACCAGGATGCGCCCGACTGTCGGTACTTCGCTCATAGGCAATGGACGGCTTGCTTCACTGGAGTGAGCATATGCTAGCATATCGCCGCTTCCCTGACTAGAGATGACAGACCCTCTCACCTATAAGACGTGGACGATCACATCAGGGGAAGAGCGCGCGTTCTGGAGTCCAGGATGAGGGAAGCGGCCATCCACGGCCCGATCACAGCAATCGGAATTCTACGCGGATGGTGAGTCGATAATCGATGGGGCGTCCCTGGAGATCGCGGGCGGGAATGAATCGAATTCTCTTCGCCGCTTCGATGGCTTTCTCATCCAATCCGTAACCCAGACCACGCAGAACCCGGATATCGCGAACGACTCCATCAGCACCGAACGTCGCCGACAGGAGGACGACGCCTTGGATGCGATTGCGCCGCGCTTCCTCCGTCCAATCAGGGCGAGGGCGATTCAGGATCTGAGGTCGACTGCGCACGTTCCCGCCCCCGAGCTGTGCACGCCCCCCACCGGTATTCCAGCCCTCTCCCGGCCCGTAGCCGATACCCCGCCCTGGACCGACGCCACCTCCCGAACCAGTACCGATACCTCCACCCGATCCCGGACCAGCCGAGGGAATCATGGAGATACTCGTCGGATCACCCAGTGGGAGCGTCCGATCCATCTGCGGGAGTAATTCCGGTTGCGCCCGGATGGTCGGTTCGACGGGAAGGGCGGGTTGCTTCACTTTGGGGGGATGAGGACTGGGATCGATTAATGGAACCCGGAGGCTGGCTCGCGGCAGACGTCCGCGAGAAGGTGGCCGTGGCTCATTCCGACCACCACCCCCTCCGCCACCAGCCCGTTGCTTCAACTCGGGCGCCGGCAAAGGAGCGAGAGGGCGTGGATTCACATAGGCGATGGTCTTCTTCTCTTCTAAGACGGCGGTGATCTCAGGAGTCCGTAAGAAACGGATGACCAAGCCGACCAATACGGTACTCAACAAAACGACCAGAGTGAGGAGGCTCCCCAGGAAAATGATCTTGGTTCGCCGCTTGCCGTAATCATCTTGGCTGAAGGCCTCGCGAACGTAGAGAGCGGGATTGGTACGAAATTCTCGAAAAGCTTCGCCGAGCTCCCTCCACAGACGCTTGGGCAACGGCTCGTAGTCAAGCGGAGCAAAAAACTGAAACTCTTGCTCTCGCATATGGCGCGCACCTCTTACGATAGCATCTAGATTAAGAATACCTCAATCCCGTCCACTTTGCAACACGCGTCGAGGGGAGGAATCGAACAACCGAGCGCTGCAAGAAGCTCAATCGCCCCTGCCGAACCCGGCCCGCTCGGAGGCTCGCCGGGAGAGGGAGAACCATTCGCCGATCTGGAGATTGCCGACTCGGGCGCGGGTTCATCAAGACCTCTCCTCCCGCTGAGCGCGCGATTCCCCAACGGGGTTGACGGTCTCATCGTTGGCCCCTAGAATACTCGCTCATTTTCAACGATTCGAACGAGGCGTTATGAGCTATCCGGACTACGGCGTCATCGATATACACGTGCACATCCAGCCCTGGCATATGGTGACCTCGGGGGTCGTCGAGGTCATGCGACGAACCCGCACGGACCTGGAGTCGCTCGATGAATTCATGCGAAATCCCGATCGCTTCATCCAGCTGATGGACGAACAAGGGGTGGAGAAGGCGGGATTGATTAACTACGTGAGTCCCGACGTGATGGGGTTTGACGATTCCGTGAATGAGTATTCCGCCCGCTACGCTCAACGCTACCCCGATCGACTCATTCCCTATGGCTCGGTGCACCCGCGATTCTCCCAAGATCCCGCAGCCGACATGGACCGCATCGTCCATGAATTGGGCATCAAGGCCATCAAGATTCATCCACCCCACCAGCTCCTCTATCCCAATGAGTACCTCCAGGGGCTTCCAGGATTGGCCGTTATTTACGAGAAGGCCCAGGAATATGGCATTCCGGTCATGATTCATACGGGCACCTCGATCTTTCCCAGAGCGCGAAATAAGTATGGAGATCCCATGCACGTGGACGATGTGGCCGTGGACTTCCCGCGCCTCAAGATCATCCTCGCTCATGCTGGGCGACCGCTGTGGATGTCCACCTGCCTGTTTCTGGTTCGACGACATCCCAATGTGTACCTCGACATCTCGAGCATTCCACCGAGTAAACTCCTGGAATACTGTCCGTGGATCGAGCGAGTGGCCCATAAAACGATGTGGGGGACGGACTGGCCGGCTCCGCTGGTGCCCAGCATGAGGGAGAACGTCCGTCAATTCTATGCCCTGCCGATCTCCGAAAGCGCCAAGCGGCAAATCCTCCGGGAGACGGCGCTCAAGGTATTCAACTTGACATAGCCGAGCTGCGGCCCGTGGGAGCCGCGTTCTGTTGGCCATGCACGCTGAAGAGCGACGACGTCCCCTGAGGCGTCGACGGCGCGTTCACTTGAAGACCTTCTCCCAGTCTCTGAGAAATCGCTCCAGTCCGATGTCCGTCAGAGGATGGTTGACCAATTGCTGGAGCACCTTGAAGGGCATGGTGGCAATATCGGCACCAATCAAGGCCCCCTCGACGACATGCATCGGATGTCGCACGCTGCCGATGAGAATTTGCGTGGAGAAGTCGTAGTTATCGAAGATCTGGCGAATCTGTTCGATCAGCGCCATTCCTTGGTGACTGATATCATCGAGCCGCCCGACAAATGGACTGACCACCGTCGCTCCGGCTTTGGCGGCCAGCAGCGCTTGGGGGGCCGTGAAGATGAGCGTGGTATTGATCTTGATGCCCTCATCGGAGAGAATCCGAATCGCCTTGAGGCCATCCACCGTGCAAGGGATCTTGACCATCACCTGAGGATGAATTTGGGCAATCTCCCGGGCTTCGCGGAGCATTCCTTCGGTATCAGTGGCGACGACTTCCGCGCTCACCGGGCCATCGACGATGGTACAAATCGTGCGAATATGTTCCTTGAAATCCACTTTCCCCTCTCGCGCCATCAGCGTGGGATTGGTGGTCACCCCATCGATGGCCCCCCAGGACGCGGCTTCGCGAATTTCATCGAGATTGGCCGTGTCGAGAAAGAATTTCATAGATGCTCCTCCCATTCTCTGCAGAGTTACACGCTCCCCACCTCACTAAGGTGAACTCAATGATACCGGAGCAGACCAGAGAGGTCAACGCGCTGCTCTCCAACCCCGAAATCAGCTCGCGGCGATGACGACCGCATCAGCATCGCCTCCCACATCATCCCGCCTCCTCGTTCGATGCGCTCTGACAAAAAGGGCCGTGCCCCCACGCGGCTGGGACACGACCCTTACTCTCATCAACCCTCAATTCCCTCCCCAGTGGAAGGGCGCAGATTGACCCTACCTCTCTCCTCCGAGAGAGACAGGGAGTTGCTGACCGGCTTTCATGACATTTGACCCATCCATTTTTGAGAATACCAATGCTGATCCATAATCTAATTGTTCATCTCCCGTTATCTTACTTGGCCGGAGCCCGTTTGTAAAATTGTTTCTATTTGGCGCGTAATTAATTAAATTAATGGATCATCTGAATCCCTCTCGGAATCCGGGGACTTCGTGGAAACCGAAGCGATGAGCGTCGTCCTCTGTGGGCTGCGCTCTGGCGATCGGCCGTTGATCGCCCTGGAGAGGCCTCGTAAAAAGGCCTGAGCACACGCTCTCCACAGGCTCCGTACCACGATGACAACTCGAGGGGGCGACGACCTCATTTGATGACCGCACGCTGCGTGCCATCTTTTATGTACAGTCCCCGTTGAGTTTGCTAAAATGAGCGAGTTGAGATGGCCGAAGGGAAGAACACACAGTTCCCCGCATGGGTAGTCATTCTGGTCTTGTCGGCATTGCTCATCATCACCTTCAGCGTGCTGGTGATGATGGGCACGTTGAAGCTCATCCCCGAGCCACCCTACTCCCCGGAAGATCCGTTCGTGCTCTATGCGCTCACGGCTTTCAACTTCGTTGCCTTCTTCGTGTTCTCGTTCATTCTGGCCCGGTTACTGCTCCGACTGTGGCGCGAGCGGCGAGCGCACCGTCTCGGCTCCCGGCTGAAATCGCGCCTGGTGCGGTATTTCCTCGTCATTTCCATTCTCCCGCTCGTGGCACTGGGATTGTTCTCTTATCTGTTCATCAATGTGACCATCGATAAGTGGTTCGGCCAGCACCACCAAGCGGTTCTTCGCGACGCCGAGATCATGTACCGGGACTATCTCGAAGATGAAATCCGCGATTTTCACCAGCTCACCGAAGCCCTTCGAACGGCTCTGGAAACGCCTGATGGGGACCGAGCGGTGAGCGCGTCCCTCCCCCCGGAGATCATCCAGAGCCCCGAGATGCTGTTATTAGAGGTCATCGGACAATCGGGCCAGAACATTTCACGCTTCGTCAAGGGAGAGGCCCCGGTCATTTCCCGGTTGACGCCGACGCTCAACCGAGCCCGCGCGGCCATTTCTGCGGGCAGAGCGTTCACCGAGCGGATGACCGGTCCGGGAAAAACCTTCCTTCTGGTGACTGCCGTTCCCTTCCAGACTCGCCGGGGAGGTCTTCTTGCCGTTTACCGATCCATCCCCGATCTGGCCGAACGGGCAGCTCACATCGCCTACCAGCACGAACTCTATGAGAGCCTCTACCGGAAACAGGGGAAGATTCGACGAACTACGTTTCAGGTGCTCGCGGTGATCACTTTTCTTCTTCTGTTTGCCGCCACCTGGACGGCCATGCACCTGTCCAAAGGGATTACCCAACCCATTCAGGCGCTGGCCGAGGCAACGCAAAAAGTTGCTCGTGGAGACTTCGATCAACAAGTCACCTGTGTGGCCGAGGATGAACTCGCCATGCTCGTCGACTCATTCAACCGCATGACCGCCCAACTGAAAGAGAACCGGGAGCAGCTCGAAGCTTCGGCAAAGAGATTGCGGGAGACGAACCGGCGGTTGGAAGAGCGCCGCCGATACATCGAAACCGTGCTGGAAAGTCTCTCAACGGGAATCATCTCCATCGATTCTGAGCATCGCATCACCACGCTCAACCGCGCGGCTATGCGTATCCTGGGTCTCACTGAACCACCCCCCAATCAAACGAGCATCACTGAGAGCCTCTCGCCGCTTCTCGGGCAAAACAACATGAAAGTGATCGAGCACCTCTTTGGGAAGGCGCACCGGACGGGGTTCGCTGCCGGAGATATCGAACTGGAGGGGTCCATGGGCGCTTCTCATCTGGTCATCAGCGCCTCTGCCCTCCGCGATGAACACGATCACCTGCACGGATTCGTCCTCATGATCGAGGATATCACTGAATTGGTGCGGGCGCAGCGACAAGCGGTCTGGAGCGAGGTGGCGCGGCGCATGGCCCACGAGATCAAAAATCCCCTCACCCCCATTCAACTCTCCGCCGAGCGGATCTCCAGGAACCTGGAACGAGCCGACAGATCACTGGCGTCGTCGCGCTATAAGCAGCTCATCCGGGAGTGCACCGAAACGATCATGAGCGAAGTGCAGACGCTCCAGCGCATGGTCAATGAGTTCGCCCGATTCGCCCGCCTGCCTCGAGCCGAACTGGAGGATCGCTCATTGAATGACATCGTCCTGGCGACGATCAAGCTCTATGAAGATCGACTCGACGATGTCCTCATCGAATCCACGCTCTCGGCCGATCTCCCTCTGGTGAAGCTCGATGCCGAACAGATCAAGCGGGCGCTGGTCAACCTTCTGGACAATGCCTTGGCAGCCGTTCGGCAGGTGACGGGCCAACGGCGAATCACAGTGGAAACGCGATACTGTGGCGACCGGGAGATGGTCGAGTTGATCGTGTCCGATACGGGCGTGGGCATCGACCCCAAAGATTATCCGCGACTGTTCACCCCGTACTTCTCCAAGCGGGCGCACGGGACGGGACTGGGCTTGGCTATCGTCAACCATATCATTGCTGAACACCGGGGGCGCGTCCGCGCCGAGCCCAATCGCCCACGTGGAGCCCGCTTCATCATCGAACTCCCTACGAGCCGCGATGCGGAGTTCCGGGCCGTGGGATGAAACCAGAGGAAGCGCAATGCAGAAAGAATCCATCGGGTTATCCCAAGAGCTATCCCTCTGCGAGGGACTGGTGCAGAGAGAGACCTGGTAGGCGTATGGGGCATTCGGTTCTCATTGTCGACGACGAACAGGGAATCCGGAAATCGCTCATCGGCGTCCTGGAGGATGAAGGATTCACCGCCGAGGCGGTCGCCACGGGCGAGGCGTGCCTGGAAGCCTTTCATCGGCGCACGTATGATTGTGTCCTGCTGGATGTCTGGCTTCCCGGAATGAGCGGCATCGAAACGCTCAAACGGCTGCGCGAATCGTATCCCTTTGTGGCCGTGGTCATGATCTCCGGGCACGGGACGATTGAGACGGCGGTGCAGGCGACGAAGCTGGGCGCCTTTGACTTCATCGAAAAGCCGCTCTCGGTCGAACGAACGCTGGTCACCGTTAAAAACGCTATCAAACAAAAAGCCTTGGAGCGAGAGGCGGCCGAACTGCGCCAACGGCTCCTGCGCGATTATCAGATGATCGGCGACAGCGTGCCGATGCGGGCCCTTCGTCAGCAAATCGCCATGGTAGCCTCCACAGAAGGGCGCGTCATCATCTATGGCGAATCGGGGACGGGGAAGGAACTGGTGGCTCGGGCCATCCACGCTCAGTCATCTCGGGCCGCCGGACCATTTGTTGAACTGAACTGCTCGGCCATCCCTGAAGAGCTCATCGAATCGGAGCTGTTCGGCCACGTGAAAGGGGCATTCACCGGGGCGTCAACATCCCGTCAAGGTAAGTTCGAGCTGGCCGATGGGGGCACGCTGTTTCTCGACGAGATCGGCGATATGAGCCTCAAAACCCAGGCCAAGATCCTCCGGGTGTTGGATGAAGGACGCATCCAGCCGGTGGGGAGTAACGCCTGGATTGAGGTCGATGCCCGGATCATCGCCGCCACCAACAAACCCCTTCACCAGATGATCGAACGGGGCGAATTCCGGGAAGATCTGTTCTATCGGTTGAACGTCATTCCCTTCTATGTCCCTCCGCTTCGCGAGCGGCGAGAGGATATCCCTCTGCTGGTGGACCACTTCAATCGCACCTTCTCGGCAGCCTATAATCGTCCCCCCAAGCAGTTCACCGAGGCAGCCATGGAGGCGCTACAGGAATACCACTGGCCGGGAAATGTCAGAGAACTGAAAAACACGATCGAGCGGATTGTCATTATGCGATCAGCGCCCGTCATCGATGTCCCTGATCTCCCTCCGTTGAGCGGTGATCCGTTGCCGGATCCCCCCTCCAGCCTTTATTATCGATCCTTCCAAGAGGCCACCGAGGCCTTCGAGCGGCAATATATCCAACGGAAACTGGCCGAGCATGGAGGAAACGTCACCCGGGCCGCTGAAGCCATGGGCATTGATCGCAGTCACCTATACCGGCGAATGAAAGCGCTGGGCATTTCACCGAGATGAGCATGACGATGCGCCGTGAAATCAGGGGCAACTCACAGATCATCATCTTCCAACGCGGGGGGATATGATGAGCCTCATCGAGGCCGAGAGGGAATGGGCATCGGCCTGTGAAACTGGGAATTGAGGAGGTGCTACCATGGACACAACCGGCTCTCACTATATTGTCGAAGCCTCGGGATGTAATCCCGACGTCATCGGCGATGCGACGAAGATTCGCCATATCCTCACCCAGGCGGCGAAAGCAGGTCACATGGAAGTCAAATCATCCTATTTCTACCGGTTCATGCCCATGGGAGTGAGTGGCGTGGTCATTGTCGCTGAATCCCACATCTCGATTCACACCTGGCCGGAGAATCGATATGCTGCCATAGACGTCTACGTTTGCGGGTCGGAATCGAATCCCGAGAAGGTCATCGACTATATCCTCGATGCTTTTGGATCGACGCATGCCCACGTCTCGGAGGTCCAGCGAGGGATTCGCGACGAAGAAATCTATACGCATGTGATTCTGACCTGGGAAGAAGATCTCAAGCCATCGAGCAAAATCTGAACAGCAGAGACGACTCGCCGCCGAGGACATATTGTACTGGTTATGCCGTGCGCAAGAGACGTAGCTGTTCCCGGGCAGGATCTGCTTCCTTTCGCACATCACTCAGAGATGAGCGCACAACTTACTCAAGGAGGACGACGAGAGTGAAACACCCGAAGTATGTGAGAGGATCATTTTTTCTCGGATTGGCGTTTGGGCTGCTTATCGCCGGGAGCGACCGGCTTCAGTCGGTCGGTGCCGTCGCCCAACATTTCTTCTTCAATTCCGTTCGCATTGGCGATTGGCTGGGACCACCGACCGATTTTTTCGGCACGGGGGATTTGCTGGTGAGTCGGCGAACATTCACCAGCGAACTCGTCGCCGGCGCATTGGCCAAACCGGGCGATGAGCCCACTCCGGGAAGCATCCGCGTGAGAGATGACGCGGGACAGACGCAGGTTCAACTCGCGGCTGGCGAACAAGGTGGTCTGATGACGGTGAGGGCAGTCGATGGAACGACCACGGTACAAATCATTGGTGGCACGTCCAGCGGTCGCATCGTTCTCAACGGCCAGGCTCTGGATCTCGCCGAAGCGTTTCCGTTCGTCGGAGGGACCCTGGAGCCTGGCGAAGTTGTGGTCATTGATCCTGAGCATCCCGGGGCTCTCCGGCGATCGTGGCGAGCTTATGACCGCGCCGTGGTCGGCGTGGTCGCCGGAGCCAATGGTTTGACCTCGGGAATCGTGCTCGGTGGGAAGACAGACGCCGCGCATCGGCCAGTGGCGTTGGTCGGTCGCGTCTATTGCTGGGTTGATGCCAGCTACGGGTCGATCCAGCCTGGCGATCTGCTGACGACCTCGCCGACTCCGGGTCACGCCATGCGCGCACAAGATATGCTCAAGGCCCGCGGAGCAATTCTCGGCAAGGCGCTACAGCACCTTCAATCCGGGCGAGGAAAGATCCTCGTCTTGATCAAGGCAGCATAATCCTAGGGAACGTACGCCACCGATTGCTCCCCATCGGGAGCGGTCAGCAGTCGATTGGAAGGACCAAGGGTCGACGCCACTCTTGGGGCGCTCCGCAAGCCGGTGAGGATGGAGACGCTTCGGTCACCAGCATTGGCTACGATGGCCGAGTCTCCATCTCTGGAGAGAGAAAGGCCGCTGGGTTGGGAACCCACGTTCACCGATTCAATGAATCGAAGCGTGGTTCCTGAGACCTGAAAGACGGAGACCGAATCGCTGCCTTGGTTGGTCACGACGGCCACCGATCCATCCGATGAAATATCGATGGCTCGGGGACTGCGTCCCACGCCTTGCGTGATGGGTCGCCCGGTCATTCGCGGGCGCCCGCCCGGAGCCAGGCCGCTGAGAGCGACGATACTATCTCCGCCGCGATTGACCACAAACGCTGTGTCGTTGCTGGCGAAGGCCACTCCTCCGGGATCGGGTCCCGTCCGCACAATGGCTCGCACCGTCGGCGATCCTTCCACCATCCCATCGATGACGGCGATGCCTCCGATGCCCTGTGCGGTGATGGCAACAGTTCCCGCCTGAGAGAGGGCAATGTCCCGGGCTCCAAATGCCACTCGAGTCAACGGAAACGGTGATCCCACAACGGGCTGATGAGGGAGTCCTGTGATTCGCACCAGGCTCACCGGGGATGAATCGAGCAGGATCACAGCCATTCGACCATCCCCACTGATGGCTACACCGGCCGGACGTCCACCAACATCCAGAGAGACCACCCGAGGACGTCCATCGTCCAATTCGCTGATGACCGAGATCGTCGATCCCGACGTCAGCACGATAGCGAATCGCCGATTGGGGGCGACGGCGAGTTCGATGGCCTGGCCGCTGAGGGGAATGGTCCCTCTGATCGATGGGGCATCAGGCAAGCCTTCCAGAACGGTCACATCGCTGGACGCCACCAAGGCGAAGTCACCTCCCGTTGGTTCGCCTTCGGCACGAATAGAGAAGTTGCCATCACTGTCATCCTGACCGGTCAAGCCATCCGTGTCATGGGCGACGACGCGAATCCGTCCCCGCCGAGTGTTGAGATCATCGGGGATAGCCCAGTCAAACGACTGGACATGGCCGGGCAATCCCGTCCGGATGGGGTGATCGAACCGTCGTCCACCGTCAGTGGACAGAAAAATGTCGTGGGAGACGATGCCCCGATCATCGGTCGACGTCCAGCGAATGGTGAAGATGGTGCCCGCCCTGAGGTCCTCCCCACCGTTGGGCGCGATCACTCTGACGGTCGGCGGCTGCATCGAGGGTTGAATGACGAACAGGCCGCTCTCGCCCTGCCCACTGTTCCCCGCTCCGTCTCGAGCCAGGACGCGGATGACGGCTTGCTCAGATGACAGCGTCGAGGGCACATTCCAATTGAATGACTGCTGGCTTCCCGCGAGATTGGACGCGATCACCGTCGGGAAATGGCGCCCACCATCAGTGGACAGTCGAATCTCATGGGAAACGATGCCAACGTTGTCCGAGGATGTCCATTGAATGAGGAAAGAGCGGCCGGCTGTGACGATTTCACCAGGAGAGGGCCGGACCACCGTCACCGAGGGCGGGATGGTGTCTTCGATGGTGAAATTCCCACTGGTCGCCTGCCCGCTATTGCCCGCTGCATCTCTAGCGATGACGCGGAGGCGGGCCCGCGTCGTGGCGATATCGATGGGCACCGTCCACGGGAATGAGTGTTGTCCACCACCGAGTCCCGTGACGAGCGCGGAGAACGAACGCCCTCCATTGGTGGAGAGAAGAAGATCATGAGAGACGACGCCGATATTGTCACTCGACGTCCAGCGAATGGTGAATAATGTTCCCTGCTGGAGTACTTCACCGCCCGTTGGTTCTATGAGCGTGACCGATGGCGGAATGTGATCGCGTATGGTGAAATTGGCCGTCGTATCTCGACCCTCATTCCCGGCGGCATCCCGGGCTCGCACACGGAGACGAGCGCGCGTGGTGTTGAGATCGAGAGGGACTGACCAGTCGAATGACTGCTGACCACCGGGTAAAGACGAAGCGACGACGAGGGGAAAAGTCCGCCCACCATTGGTGGAGAGTCGAATCTCGTGCGAGACCACACCGATGTTGTCTGATGACCTCCAGCGAATGGTGAACAGGCTTCCCGGACTGACGACCTGTCCGGCCGTAGGAGCGAGAATAGTCACGCTGGGGGCGATGGTATCGCGAATGGTGAAATTCCCCGTCTCGCCACGCCCCTCATTGCCAGCGGCATCGCGAGCGACGATGCGAATGCGCGCCTGAGAGGTACTCACATCAATAGGAACAGACCAGTCGTAGTGGTGCTGTTGCCCGCTGAGACCCGAAGCGAGGGTCGTGAACGTGAGGCCACCATTGGTCGAAAACTGCACATCATGAGAGCTCACACCAACGTTGTCCGAGGACGTCCAGCGAATGGTGAACACCGTCCCTGGGTTGATGACCTCCCCGGCGCCCGGAGCAGTCACCGTCACTGCCGGAGGCAGGTTATCGCGGATGGAGAAATTCTCCGTCTCGCCAATGCCCACATTTCCGGCAGCATCGAAAGCGCGCACCCGAAGGCGGGCGCGACGGACGTCGAGCTCTCTGGGAACGCTCCATTGAAACGATTGTTGATGACCGCTGAGCCCGCTGACGATGGTCGTGGAGAACGTTCGTCCACCATTGGTCGAGAGCAGAATATCCTGGGAAGTGATGCCGACATTATCCGATGAATTCCAGATGATCGTGAACGTCGTTCCCGGAGGCACAATCTGCCCTCCGCTCGGCGCGATGACCACAACTGACGGCGGCTGGGCGTCGCGGATGGTGAACGGACCGCCCTCACCACGTCCTACGTTCCCGGCGGCGTCAAAAGCGCGCACACGGATGATCGCTGAGTTCGTGACCAGGTGACCGGGCACAGACCATAAGAAGGAGGTTTGTCGCCCGCCGAGCCCGGAGGCGATGAGGGTAGAAAAGCTCGCTCCCCCATCGGTGGAGAGCAGGATATCCTGAGAGACCACTTCGACATTGTCAGAGGAACGCCAGCGAATGGTGAACGAGCTCCCACTATCGATGGTCTGACCCGGGAATGGTTCATGGACGGTAACTGTAGGCGGTAGCGTATCGCGAATGACGAACACTCCACTCTCACTCTGCCCGATATTTCCGGCGGCATCTCGAGCGATGACCCGGATGCGCGCAGAATCCGTGGCCAGGTTTGTCGGAACCGACCAGGCCAGCGACTGTGCGCTCCCCGGCAAGCCCGAGGCGATGTTCGTGGTGAAATGCACTCCATCGGTGGCCAGCAGGAGGTCGTGGGAGGCGACGGCGAGATTATCGGACGAACTCCACCGAATGGTGAAAATCGTCCCCGGCACGAGCGTTTCACCGCCGCGCGGCGACTGAATCGATACCGTTGGCGGCATGGTATCCCGAATGGTGAACGAGCCGCTGTCGCTCCGACCCATGTTCCCCGCAGCATCTCGTGCAATGATTCGAATTCGGGCCGAGGGGCTCGCTATCGAAATGGGAACCGACCAGTTGAACTGGTGCGCGCTTCCAGGCAATCCGACGGCAATGGTCGAGTTGAAGTTGAATCCGTCCACAGCCAGCAAGATGTCATGTGAAACGACGCTCACATTGTCCGAAGAAGTCCAACGAATGAGGAATGAGCTCCCCGCGGGGATGACTTCCCCACCCTCAGGGGAGTGGATCACGATACTCGGCGGTTGAGTATCGCGGATGGCGAATGGACCGCTCTCCGCCTGGCCAACATTACCGGCGGCATCGCGGGCCATGACGCGAATGCGCGCCTGGCTACTGGCCAACGTGGTGGGCACCGACCAATCGAATGACTGGGCGAAACCGGATAAACCGGTCGCGATGGGCGTATTGAAATGAACGCCATCGGGGGCCAGCCAGATCTCATGCGAGATCACGGCGACATTGTCCGATGAGATCCAGCGAATGGTGAACCGGCTCCCGGCGGAGATCGTTTCCCCACCGACCGGGCTTTGAAGCGTCACCGTTGGGGGCGACGTGTCCACGACGTTGATTCGTGCGCTGTCCGAGGACTGTGCGCCCTCATCATCGGTCACCGTGAGCGTCACCGTGAACTGACCGGTCTGACTGTAGGCATGCGTCACCACCGGTCCAGAAGCGAACGTTCCATCGCCGAAATCCCAGGCGAAGTTGACGATCACGCCGTCGGGATCGAAACTCGCCGATCCATCGAAGGTCACCGACATGCCGACGCCCACTGTTCGATCGGGCCCGGCATCGGCGACGGGCGGTTGATTGCCTGCGGGAGCTTGTGAGAGGACGAGGCGAGGCACGACGTGCTGGCCTGCCCCTTCGGGCAATGGAATGAACGTCGTCGATGTTCCAGCGATACGGACGAATCCACGCGTCGTTTGGAGAATGACCGAAGCGCCATCCTCGAGAACGACAGGCCCATTGATGACCTCACCCGCTCCTTCGGGGAGTGGAATGAATTCGACAATTGCTCCAGTGACCCGCGCGAGTCCTCGGGTGGCGGCCAACACAATTCGCCCCGAGGGTTCGATATAAGGTGCGCCCACGACTTCACCGGCATGGCGGGGAAGGGGCATGAACCGGGGCTCGTTCCCGGTGATCTGCACTATGCCGTTAGTCACCGGCACAATGATCTTCATCCCCACCCCGAACTCGGTGAGAGGGATGGGAGCATTCACCGGCAATCCCGCCCCCACCGGTAGCGGGATGAATTGGGGAACTCCATTGGCGAGGATGACGACGCCCTCGGTCGTTCCGATGAGGACCTCAGGACCGAACGGCATAGGGCTCCCTATCGGATTCGCGGGATCATAGGTGGGATTGAACGCCGGATTCAACGCGAATAAGGGTGGGCTGAGGACCTGGCCAGCTTCTGCCGGAACGGGGATGAAACTCGCGCGCCCCTCGCGGATAGAGACGAGTCCCTTCGTCGTACTCATGAATAACGTGGAGAGAAAGGGACGAGGGCTGCCCACTCCAGAGAGGAGGAAGAACGGATTGAAATCCGGATTCAGCGCGACCAGGGGAGGACTGACAATCCGACCGGCTCCTTCGGGGAGAGGGATGAATCGAGTCTCGTCATCATCGATGAAGGCAACCCCATGTTCCGCGACCAATACAATAGTCGGCAGAAAGAATTGGACCTCGTCGGGCGATGCTGACGTGGGGAAGAGGGTGAAGCGAGGATTGATGAGCGAAAGAGGCTGGGCAATCACGCGACCAGCCTCGGTAGGCACGGGAACGAAGTCTGCCGTTTCATCTTCGACGATGACCAATCCATTGGCCACCGACACGAGGAGTTGCTCGGTGAATGGCCTGGGATCACCCAGAGTGAACTCCGATGGCGAGAACAGAGGATTGAAGGCCGGATTACTCCGCGGCACCGGCGATCCCAGAGGACGTCCCGCATCGGCGGGGAAAGGAATGAAACGGATGAGACCATTCGCGATCTTGACGATCCCCCGCTCCATGGTCATCAGTGTAGTTTCGGTGAAGGGATGCGGCGAACCGATCGAATCGGGCGCGATACTGAACTCGGGATTGCGCTGAGGAATGGGAGGAGCGAGCGGAGATCCAGCACCGGCCGGCAGACTCGTCACGGCGATGGGCCCAGCGCCCAATCCAACGAAAGCATCAGAAGTCTCCAACCAAGCGCCGGACAGCAGGAGCTGGTTCTCGGTTCCAGGCTCCGATGAGGCTTCAAACGCCGGATCAGGAACGAAGATGGGCGTATAGATCGGAGAAGTCGTTCCCGAAGGCAATGGGAAGAACCTCACCGATGTCCCCGCCAGGGCCACCACTCCGTTGGTCGTCGCCGAGAGATAGGCCATGGGTTCATCCGGCGAAGGAAGATCGGGAACCGGCGCGTCCTTCACCAACCCCATCCGGGCGGGCAAGGGTGTGGCATAGAGACTCCCACGAGGTACACTGGCGGCCACGGCGAATGAAGGGGTGCCCAGTCCCTGGAAGAACGGCGTCGGAAATGATCCCCGATTGGCCGTCAGTGCACCGGGAAATATCGTCTCGCCGCCGAGCCCGACCCTCACTTGCAACTGGGCTCTTTTCAACAGGCGTCCGAGATGAGAAACGGGACGGACATCCAGCGTGTAATTCACTCCGACGAGCACATCGGGAACGGGAGGCGACGTGATGCTCAGCGTGAGTGCATTACTCGGCTGGCTGCCGGTGATGACGCGGACGCGCACCGGGCCCGGCCGAAGACCATCGGGGATGATGGCCTGGATCTCCTGGCTGGTGAGCGTTCGCGACGGAGCAATGAGCCCTCCAATCTCGATCACGTTCTCTGCTGACCGGGCGCTGAACCCACTCCCTCGCAACGTGATCACCGAAAGGACCGGTGCCGAAGTCGGCGTCACTTCGATGAGGGTGGGGCCCTGAGCAATCTCCTCCTCTCCCCGTGCGCCCGTCTCATCCTGTCCCCGAATCGACCCCGAACCAGTCGAGGAGACGAAAAGGATTCCCCACAAGAGAACGATGCTGAGGGCCTTGACCCATCGAATGGGACGCCCCCCCATCTTATGGCATTGGTATCCTTGAGCGACTCTTGTGTGACTCATACCTCCCCCCGAGGTGCTGTCCAAATTGCATCTTCACAAAACCACCACGTGTGACCGACGGCCTCACTACCAGTCCCAAGAGACCCCCGACAGCGGATAGAAGGGCCCGGTACCAACTATCCGCCATCAGGGGTTGAGCGAACTTGTCGCACTACTGCCTCGCCTCTGGTCATTGTCACAACGTTTGAACTGCATCCGCCTCTCCTGTAGCAACTGTTATACCACTCCCGAGCCCTCGTCCAAGCTGGCTCATGAATCCAACTCTTTCACCTTCAGCTAGATGTACGAAAGGAGTGGAAGAGCGAAGCGGAAGGCTCCCCCGCTCGGATGTCGCTCGGCAGCGACAACACCTCCCCTCAATTCGTTCTGTCGGCATCTCGGTCATTGGGTTCGATTCTATGAGAAAGCCCACAAAGATGTTACCGACGGCAGCAGCCTCTTCCTTTGTCTCCTCCAGGCGACAGCGGGTCGATGGACGGGCGTTGGCGGCGAAGAGCGATCCTCTACGTGACACCGTCAGAGGCATCGACGATGACGACCTCAGAGGGAAGGGCCTTCTGAACGGAGATCTTGATGGACCGCATCGCCGATGCCCATAATCAATAGGAGAGCTCATGAGAGTGACTGAACGACAACGACGGATTCGGAGTTTCGTCTTGGGCCGAGGGAGAATGACCCGAGGCCAGCGTCGCGCCTATGACATGCTGTTGCCGCAATTCGGCATTCCTTTCTCCGGTCGTGTACTGGATTTCGAATCGGCGTTCGGGCGTCGAGCGCCCGTCATTCTGGAAATTGGCTTTGGGATGGGCGAGGCCACGGCCGAGATGGCCCAACGCCATCCGGAGATCAATTATCTGGGCGTCGAAGTCTACGCTCCGGGCGTGGGCCATCTGCTCCGACTCATACGAGAGAGAAACCTGACTAACATTCGCATCATCCATCACGACGCCGTGGAGGTCCTGGAACAGATGATTCCCGAGCGAAGCCTGGCGGGTATCCATATCTTCTTCCCCGACCCATGGCCCAAACGGCGCCATCACAAACGACGGCTCATTCAACCTCCCTTCATTCGTCTCGCCGCGGGAAAGCTTGAGATCGGCGGGTATATTCACGTGGCCACCGATTGGCCCGATTATGCCCAACAGATTCTCAACGTATTGACGGAGGAATCCCGCCTGGAAAATGTCGCCGAGGGATTCGCTCCTCGGCCCCCCTGGCGTCCTCTCACGAAGTTCGAGCGACGGGGCCTCGCTGAAGCTCATCGCGTGTGGGACATCATCTTCAAACGCGTCCGATGAGTCGCGTCAGCGGATGCTCTCACAACCGGAGCCGCTCCTCTCCGCGAGCGAAACGGTCAATGGGTATGTCCGCCTCGCCATGAGGTCCCAACAGAGATCGGTTGGAAGAGGGTGGCCGAGGGGTTATGGAAGAAACTTTTTGGGATTTTTGAGCTTGGCCGGGAGGTACTCCTCGATGACGTAGTTCAGCCCCCACTTGGCCAAGGCTTGCTGCTCTGCCCGGACGCCCATCTTGAGCAACTGTTTCAACGCCCTCACCCATTCCCTGTGCTGCTGGAAGAAGGGATCATTCTTGAGGGCGTCTTTGGCCCGCTTGATGTCGACTTCCTTGAGCGGATGGGTCGGAAGATCGTAATCGATGATATCCTGGGGAGTGACGCCGAGGAATCGGGCATGAGGGACGCAGAAGAATTTATTGATATGCGCGGCATTTCCCGATCCCACTTTCAATGTGCGATAGATATTGGAAATGCCGTAGGGATCACAATCGACAAACGCGTAGACGGGAATCCTGGCCGCTTCGCTCAATCGGCGGACGAATCGTCGCGTGGCCCGCGTGGGGACGCCGCCCATCTCGACGAGGATGCAATTGGCCTTTTTCCAGAACTTCTGATTTTGCAACCGCTGATACATGCCGCCGGTCTCAATGGCCAAGACGAACTTGGCTTTCGTCTTGAACTCCAGGTGTTCGACCGAGTGAGGGATGGAATATGAACCGGTCCCGAATCGCGTGCAATCGATTTCGATGCGCTCGCCCGTCTCCGGATCGCGGTCGATGACGATCAATTCGCCGGCCACCGCTCCGCCATGCTCCTCCGGATAGAACCGCAACTGTTCGCGGCTGATCCCGTACAAGGAGAACAGCGCCTCGATGTCGTCCATGACGGCATCCGATTCGGACTGCTCATCGAACCGCGCCTCGCCCCAGTTCTTCGACTGGTAGTAGGCGTCTCGTTTGGTGGCGAAATCATCGGTCTCGACGAGTTCTTTCGAGAGTTCCATCAACTTGAGCGTTTGGGCGAACGTCTTGATCGTGGTCACGGTCAACGTTCGCTCTTTCTTTCGTCGCCCGAGTTCGAAGAATCCCTTGGAGGGACTGTAGTGGACGTTGCTCAGAGCGCGGACCGGGAATTTCATTCCCGGTTTGCGGCCTTGGAGAATGGATTGATGAATGCCGGCCGCCGCCTCCTTGATTTTCTCGATCGTCAATCGATCGATGCCATTTCGCCCGTTCCGCCGGGCGACGCTTTTTTTTCGGGTCGTTTTCTTCTTCACCGCTTGCGACTCCTTTCCAGAATGGTTTGGAGAGTGGTGACCGTCTGTTGTCGCTGGCGGTCACTCAATCCCAGGATGCTCTGCAATGATTCGCCGATGATGGGGAGATACTGCTCGATGTACGATCGACGCTTGCGCTCCTCGGCCAGGCGGCGCCCGCGCCGTATATGAGCGCCCAGGCGGCGGCCACACTCCTGCAGGGCCAGTCGGATCTCCTTGAGAATTTCAGGATAAGAGGCGATGGCCTCTTTCGATTCCGAGGTGAACGGCACCCAGGCCGAGGCCATGTGGACGAAGATGACACACGGTCCGCTGGGTAACGCTCCCTTGGCTTGGGAGAGACCATAATTTCGCCAATCGACGCTCATCACGGCCTTGAAAATGGCGCATGCCGATTGCTGATAGAGGAGCGGGACGCGATTGGCAAAGCGCATCAATTCGACCAATCCGTCCACGGGGAGGTCTCCTCCATAGGCGATGCCCGCTTCGATTTGAAAAGGATTCCCTCGATACACGGCGGGCGGGCGCGTCACCGCGGTGTAGAACGCCGCACCGACATGCTGTAATCCGGCTAGAATTTGCTCCTCGCCGATGGGCGAGAGGCAATTGGTCGGCGGCGCCATGATTTTCACTTGAGGAATGGCGTGGAACAATCGCTCGACCTCCTGAGGAGTCAATCGCGCCGGAGATCGGTCAGGATCGACCTCGGCTCGGGCGCAGATCTCTGCAGCCACACGAGGCGAGACACGGGAGAAATCGCTCTGTAAGGCGGCCTTGAGCGTTCGCGACGAGCTTCGCCGCAACATCTCGATGAGGGCGCCCAGCTCAACGCCATAGGGATGGGGCCTGATCTCCAACGGTCGGGGCGGCAATTGATCCGTCGCGCGTTCATAAACGATCTCTTCGCCTCTCGGTGATCGGTAAACGATTCGCGCATGGGGATTGGCAATGGCCGTCTGCGCTACATATTGATCGACCGAGCGCGCCCCTTTGCGATACACGCCTTCTAATTCCAGCTCCACGCGCGTCCCATGCGGTTTGTTCCATGCGATGGTGGAATCCTCCAGGATTTTCGGCTTATTCCTGGTCGTATCTATGGCGATTCTGAAATGGTGAGCCTCTCTGGTCGGGCCGGTTCGTGACGTGATGACCACCGGTTTCCCGGTGGTGAGCTGCCCATACATCCCGGCGGCCGAGATACCAATGCCCTGCTGCCCTCGCTGCTGCAACAAGGTATGGAACTTCGATCCGTAGAGCAGCTTGCCAAACACCTTGGGAATCTGATGCCGCACGATGCCCGGTCCATTATCCTCTACGGCGATGCGAAATCGCTCTTCCGATAATTGTTCGATCTCGATGCGAAGGTCGGGCAGGATGCCCGCTTGCTCGCAGGCATCGAGACTGTTATCCACCGCCTCCTTCACCGCCGTGAGGAGCGCTTTCTGAGGATTATCAAACCCGAGCAGGTGCCGATTCTTGAGGAAGAATTCGGAGACCGAAATCTCGCGTTGTTTGCGCGCCAGCGATTGGGCTGTCTCCAGACGCTGAGGAGCATTCCCTCGCCCGCGGCGCGTCGATGCCGTGGAAGGAGCCACGGGGGGCAACTGTTCGCCTAACGGAGCAGGCGCAACTTTCTGGCTCCCTTGCTGACGATGTGTTCTCACGTTGGCTGATTTCATCGTTTTTCAGAATATTCGGTTGGTCACAACCCAAGGAGCACCAAGTGAGCATCAGCGTACCATAAAATCGGACTCCGAAGCAACCCTCTTGCCGAGGGGCGATGGCCGGTTACCCACCACCCACTTGCCGCGACCGCTCTCCCCGCCTTCTGATCTGGAGTTTGTCCCAGAGAACAGATCGCGCTCTGATGGACCGGGAAGGTCAAGCGTCCTCATCTGCGGATTGGAGATGAAACGCACGTCGTTCAGGATGCGGCTCAATCCTACCGCGGGTTATCGAGAAGCGGCAGCTAAAAAATCACGCAGGAGTTCGGCGAACTTCTCCGTTGCTTCCAGCATAGGGAAATGCCCTGTTCGCCGCATGGTCACCAGTCGGCCACGATGAATCTGAGCGAACCATTGACGGATGCTCTCGACCGAGATGAGCGGATCCTGACCGCAAGCGAGAAGCAGAATGGGGATGCGCGAGCGACGGAGACCGGCCAGGCACTCCCCGGAGGTTGCTCCATCCAGAGCCGTGGCGATCGTCTCCCAACCGGCACGAGGGTTGAGCTGGGCGAAGTCGGTGAGAAGGCTCTTCCGCTGTTGAACGGAGAGGCGGCCCAGCCCATATCGACGGAGGACGACATGCCGAATCAGCGGCCAGGTGGCCACCCGTCGAAGGATGATGAGCGTTTGCACCGACTTCACGTACGCCTCTCTCGCTTCATCCATCGCCGAGCCAGTGTGAGGGGCAACGAGCGACAGTGTGCGCACATCCTGCGGATGCTGCCGCAAGCACAGTCCAGCAACGAGAGCGCCCAGGCCATGACCGACGACGTGGACGTCGCCGGATCGAAGAGCCAGAATCAACCGATGCAGGTCGTCGACGTGATGCTCTATATGGAATGAGGTCGTGGAGGGGAACGCGTTGCTCCAGCCCACGCCCCGAGGATCGTAGACGATGCAAGAGAAATGCCGACTCAGGCGCGCCACCACCGAATGCCAATAGCTGTGCGATAAAGCCCAATCATTGACGAAAATCAGCGGAGGGCCCCGGCCAACCCGCTGATAGTAAATGCCTCCTTCATCGACGCGCACGTACGGCATCAAGAATTCAATATCGGCACGCCACTACTGCTCTTCCAGTGGCCGCTTGAAAGTGAACTTCACATAGCGACTGATGGAGACGATATCAATGGACTTCTGGGAGCGATGAACGACGAATCCATCCACGTAGATACTGACCAGCTCCCATCCTTCGGCACCGAGCTTATTCAACCCCGCATCCACATTCTCATCGATGAAGTCCTTCCCGGTCACAATCGCTCCCAGCTTTCGAACCTCTCCCCAATCCAGCGTCTTATACTGCCATTTGACCATCTCGTTTTCTCCTCCCTATCTCACAATCCCTCGCGCCCCCGCGTCGCCGGAACCTCACTGGGCGCCGACGAGCGGAGTCGCACCGCCGTGGCCGCTTCGATCGCCGGCAACGCTGCAATCACGACGTCACCGACGATCTTCAAACTCTCAGGATCGATCTTATCCAAGGTGTCCTCGGCCGTGTGCCAATACCGATTGGATGGACCGTAATGGAAATCGATGATGTCCACCGCCGGCACACCCAGCCGCAAGAAGGGTTCGTGATCATCATCGACGAACGTTCTCTCCGAGAGAAAATAGTCTTCATATCCCATTCGAGCCGCCGTCCGCCAGATGATCTCCACCAATGAACGCGTGGAGAGCGCGTCCCGTTTGATATCCAGCTCCTTGTCTCCGATCATATCCAACAAGATTAGCGCGCGGACTCGCCCGAGGACGCCCGCCGCATGCCATTTCTTAGCCAGATGACGACTGCCATATTTGGAGTCATTGGCTGACCAGCGGACGAGCGCCTCTTCCCCGTCGAAGAAGACGAACCAGACGGTGGGTCGGTCCGCGACCGGTCGATGAGCGAGCACGCGAGCGATCTCCAGGAGCACTCCGGTACTCGATCCCCCATCATTCGCTCCCACGAACGGAAAATCGTCGAACAGCTTGGTGTCATAATGGCTGGCGATGAGAATGACGCCTTCGCTCCGACCCGGTAATTGGCCGATGATGTTGGTCATGGAACGTGGTCCCAGCGGCGTCTGTGCGGTGAAATCATCGCGCTCCACCGTGATCTTGAGGCGGCGAAGGTGCTTGATGATATAGTCCCGGGCCCGCCGGTGGGCGCGCGAGCCCACCGGTCGAGGACCCATCTCCACCAGGCGTCGCACGTGCTCGAATGCCCGCCGCCCATCGAACTCCGTCGTCGCCGCTCCAGGCGGCGCATCTGCTGCCGCTGGCGTCACGGACGTCGATCTTCCCGAACAACCGCTCACCAGGATCGAGAACAGCAGGATATGCATCATCCAACGCGCTGGCCCTCGGCCTTCCCAGTACGGGCCATCATTTCCCTGACCTCGCCGGTTCATTCTCATCGTCCTCCGTCCCTTCGCTTCTCCTCCCCAATCATCGATGCCTTCCCCCGTCAATGGTCCCTCGCTCAGGCGCCGTCCGTTCACAGCGCAGCCAACGCCTCGAGCACGACATCACCGACCGCCTGAAGACTCCTCGGACTCAGCTTATCCAGCGTATCTTCGGCCGTGTGCCAATAGGGGGCGAATGGTCCCGTTGCGAAATCGGTGATGAGGTCTATCGCCGGAACCCCTTTTCGGGCGAACGGAAGGTGATCGTCTTGAACAGCTAAAGTCCCCTCAGTGAAATATTGGCCGTAGCCCAACCTCGCCGCCACATCCCAGATCAACGCAATGAGCCAAGGGGCCGAATACCCCGTCTCTCGCCGAATGGTGAGATCGCGATCGCCGATCATGTCCAACAGGATGAAGGCGCGGATTCGGGATAAAATGCCTTCGCGCTCCCACAGATCGGCCAGATGCCAGCTCCCGTACAAGGCGTCTCGAGGCGGGTCCCAACGCACCAGGGCCTCTTCCCCGTCGAAGAACACGATCCACACCTCATGGGGTGGTTTCTGCTCGCCGGACGTGAGCACCCGCGCCAGTTCGAGTAATGCTCCCGTGCTCGACCCACCGTCATTGGCCCCCACAAAGGTGAACTCGGTGAACAGTTTCGTATCATAGTGACCGCCAATGATGACGAGGTCGTCCGATTGGCCGGCAATCGGGGCGATGATATTGGTCATAGGAATAGGGCCGAGCGGGGTTGGAGCGACGAAGTCGTCGCGGACGACTTCGAGATGCAACGCGCGGAGTTGTTCGATGATGTAGTCACGCGCCCGATCATGTGCCGGGCTCCCGACCGGTCGAGGTCCCAGCGCCACCAGCCGCCGGACATGTTCCAGCGCGCGTTGGCCATCAAATGCGGCGGGCGACGGCCCCTGGACCCGGTCGTTATGGGCGATGATCATCCGTCCACTCCCGGCCAGAATCAGCCCGGCGGACAGAACGAGCCACCCGACCGCCAGATAGACCCTCCTGGCGTTCGTCCCCTTGATGTGCAACTTCAGCCTCATTCGTGGTTTATCCTAACACAACTCGGCAATCATGCAAAGCGATCAACACGCATCTGCTTCCACCGAATGCTGTTGAAGCGCTCTCCCGGGTGATGGTAGCATCTACGAGCGATCGGTGATGAGCATTCACTCTCTATTTCGACGATCCATCATCAAGCCCGTTGGCCTCGCGCTCGCCGTTCTGGCCGCGGCCGGCGTCATTGTCCTGATGGCCTGGCACGGACGGGAAGCGCAGGAACCGAGCGAACTGGCGCCGGCCCGCTCGCTGGCTTATGTGGAAGTGCCAGATGTGACTGACGTCCTGGACCAACTGGCGACCACCCGTTGGTGGCACGCCTTCGCCTCCCGCCTGGGATGGCCATCCAACCTCACTGGACGCGGCGCTCTCCGCCGCGTTCTCTCCCTTCGGAGGCTGGCGTTGGACCACTGGAGGCCGCTCCTCGGAGCCCGTCTCGCCCTGGTGGTCACCGGAGCCGACATTGCCGAAGATAAGATCACTCCTCACCTCGCCATTCTCATCCAGTCTCCTGTAGCGTCGGAGGAAATGGAATCGTGGCTCGACGACCGCCTGCGGTCACTGGCCGATAAGGTATATCGACGCTGGCGGGAAGATACCCTCCATTATGCCGGGCGCACCGTTCATCAGCTCGAATCGATCGAGACCCCTCGACGCATCCTCTGGTGCCTGGATGGGAGGACGGCCATCATCGCCAATCGCCTCGATGTGATGCGCCTCATCGTGGATACCGCTGATCGGATGACCCCATCGCTCGCCGATCAGGCCGAATTCCAACACATCCGGGCTCGGTCCCTCCCACGGGCGCTGATCTTCGGTTATCTGACTACGGAGCCGATCAAGGAGGAGTGGCAGCAGACCCTCTGGCCCTCCGACCGTTCGCTGTCGCCGACTCAGCTCGTCTTCAAAATGCTCCAATTCTTCCTCTCAGCCTTCGACACGACCATCAGTTATCAGGTCACCATGGAAAATGGTCTGGTGGTGGAGAGGACTCGCCTGTTGTGGTCCAGAGCCCTGCGCGAAGAACTCGCTTCAGTGGAGGCGCGAATTCCCCGTCCGCCGACGACGCTTCGTTTCATTCCCCGCCGATGCCAGAGCTTCACCATCCTTCGTCCTGGCGATATCGAATCGGTAACCCATGAGATTGATGCCCTCCTTCATCGCCATTTGTCGACCGTGGCCAGTGTAGCGTTCCAAGAGATGCTGCTCCGATTCAAACGCCATCTGGGGCTCGATCCTCAGGATACGATTGCCGATGCTTTGGCCGATGAAATCGCCGTTGTAGAGGGGCCTGATTCGGATCTGCTGTTCATCGTCCGCGTCAAGCGCAGAGCGAAGCTCGCCGCCCTCATCGGCAAGTATCTTCGGCATGGCGGCGCCTCGGTGCGGACGCTCACCGTCGGAGCGCAGACGATTTATACGTCCACTCATCGAGCGCGTCTCGCATTCAGCCTGGTGGAGGATATGCTTTTGATGGGCCCCCTCGATCTCGTGCGCTGGGCCCTCCGGGCTCATAGCGAACGAGCGACGCTGGCGGCTGATGCCATGATCACCAGGATGATCGAGCAGTATGGCCGTCAGGCTGTGGAGATCTCCATGCGATGGGATTATACCGATGAGGAGCGCGCCTTGGCTCATCTCATCGAGCGGCTCTCCCTCACTCTACAACCGAACAACCTCGATGAGATTGTTCGGTCGCTTCCGCCAACGCTACGGACGACTTCGCTCACCGAGGACGGACTGGTGAGCGAGACGAGATCGCCGTTTGGCGAATTCCTCTCCTGGTTGAACGCCGTCGTTCCCCCTCAGTGATCCGGCCGGTCGTTGCCGAGGGGGGGACCGCCCGGCGTGCCGTGAGCCGGAGTTTCTGCCTCCACCACGCCAGTCACCTTATAGGTCCGTCCCTCCCGAAAGATGGTCAAGGTGAGTTTCGTCCCCGGCTTCTCGGCGGCGATCAGGCGATTGAACTGACTGGCGGAAGTGATCACCGTGCCGTTCACATCGATAATGATGTCGTCCCGACGCAACCGCGCGCGCGCCGCCGGGCTCCCGATTTTCACGGCGACGACCAGTACGCCGTTCTCTCCTTTCAAGCCCATCCGTCGCCGAATATACGGCGTGGTATCGATGACCCGAACGCCGAAGGTCCCTCGCGTCACCCGCCCTTTCTCCTGCAACTGAGGTAAAATATCCCGGAGAATATTCACCGGGATGGCGAACCCGAGCCCGGTGCCCACCGTGGAGGCGAATGTGCTGATACCCACGACTTCTCCGCGTACGTTGATCAGTGGGCCTCCCGAATTCCCGGGGTTGATGGCCGCATCAGTCTGCAGAAAATCGTTGAATGGGCTTCCCGGCCAGGATCGATTCTTGGCGCTGATGATGCCCAGACTGACGGTATGATCGAGGCCGAATGGATTCCCAATCACGATGACCCAATCTCCCACCCGGAGAGCATCGCTATCGCCTAATGTCACTGCCGGCAAGGGTTCACCTTCCACGGCCACTTCGAGCAAGGCCAAATCCGTCGCTTCATCGAACCCCCTCACGCTGGCCTGAGTGAGTCGACCATCCGGCAGAGAGACGAGAATTGGACTTCCCATCCGCAAGGCGGCGAGGATGACGTGATAATTGGTGACGATCAATCCGCGATGCCCATCAATGATGAATCCACTGCCGTAGTCCAGTCCCCCCCGAGCATTCCGGATTTGAACGTTCACCACGGCCGGATTGACCCGCTCGACGATATCGGCAATGTTGAGCGCAGGGAGGCGGGACCCATTCTGGAGCCCGCCGAGGGCCGTGAGACCGAAGATGATGAGGATCACACAGGGCATCCACGGCCGCAGACGAGACTTCCCTGTCATCGCTTTTCCTCCGGTTTCTTCCTCACATTCCGGCGCCGGGATGACGCGGTGGAGTGGGCGGGCGAGCCGGCCTCCGCCGAGCGAGAGGCTGAGGCGTCCAAGCGTAACCGTTGAACGAAGAGATCCAGGTCGTAATCGCACTCTCGTGCCATCTGCTGACGAATCTCATGGAGGACTTTCAAGAATCGCGGTTTTCGATACATAAGGCTACCACACTTCCTCCACCAGGAATTCCGGCGTGATGATTTGCGGGACGTAAAACCCGGTCGTGACATTGAACATCTTCACCCGCGCCTGTCGATAAATATTGGCCAGATAGCCGAAGTTCCAGGTGACCAGGAAATCGATTTTATGGAACGAGGCAATGGCCATATGAACGGCATCGGCCATGAATTTTCGCTGGAAGATTCCCCGGCTCAGATAGCCTTCGGCCAATATGGCGACTTCTTCGGTGACCTCCAACTGGGGCAGATCACGAACGAGATTGAGATAGGCCGATCGATGGGGTTCGCGCACCCGCTCCAGCTCCCGAATCACCAGGGGCGAAATATAAGCGTCGTAAAGCGGCCGCTCATGCTCCCACCATCGAATGGTCAGATCCCGCCGAAAGGCATCACCATTATCCAGGTAGGCTCCAATGACCGATGTTTCCAGGTAAATGCTAGTTTTCATTTTGCTCGCTCGGTGGGACGGGAATTCGGCGCACGGCTTCCGTTTGCGGCCTGAGCAGAACGCGAAATCGCGGAAAGTCGAACGTCACCCGGAAATGCTTCAGGAAGTGACCGCCAATGATGCCCGACTGAGCGAATCCCGCCGCCTCATTGACGGCATCCATATTCAGGATGGGCGTACGGACATTGCGCTGTTCCAGATTGCTGATGGTCAACGAAGGAAGGATGAGCAGATGAACATCATCCAGAACGCCCGCCGCTCCCAGCACGCGAACTCGCAAGTCGGGCACGATTTTATCCTGCCAATCCAATCTCTCTAAGGTCTCTTCGGCCAAGACCGTTGTGCTGGCTCCCGAGTCGAGGATGAAATTGCATTCCTCACGACCATCGAGTTTCACTTCGACGCTGACCAATCCACCGTTGGTGGTGCGAAACGGCACGACGGTCACTTCCGGAGGGACATCCGCCGGCTGTCGACCTCCCGCCGACCGATCCAAGGTGAGTTCGCGCCGCGCATAATCCAGGGTGAGCTTGAAATTGGAGAGGACAGAGAGTCCCAGGAAGCCATCGGCCCGGAACGCGTTCCCTTCCCGTTGAAAGTGGCGAAATGGCCGAATGTAGATGGGAACGTTGTAGACGCGAATATCGCCGATATCCAGTTCATTCACCAGCCCGTACACGATGGGGAATGTGCCACCACCGCCCACGGCCCGAGCCCGTCCACCACGAGCAATGGCCCGGATGCCCAACGCGCGGGCTACGCGTTCGGAGAGGACGGTAATGCTGGCGCCGGTATCCACGACGAAGACGAGAGGATCGCTCCCATTGATGCGCACGGGGATGAACGGACGCGAGTTCTTGAGCTCGAAGGGGAGGGTCATCGTTCGCGGGCCTTCCACGCGATGCAGGTGGGAGACATTGAGTCGGGCCAAGGCGAAGTAAAAGTCGATCAATCCCCGGTATCGCTCCCGCTTCTCTTTATCCAGTCGCGGTGAGATGCTCAAAAATCGCTGATAGTGCTCGGCCGCTTCCTTGAAGCGCTCCAACCGAGCGGCCGCTCGTCCGAAAGCGATCCAGTAATCGGGCTCACTCGGATTGAGCGCCGTGGCTGCCCGAAGCCGCTCATAGGCCTGTTGGGTTCGATTTTCAAAGAAGTCAATCTCCGCCAGGCCGGCTAGGGCCATCGCCTCTCGGCGATTTAATATCAAGGCGGTGGTGAACTCCTCGATGGCTTTTTGGAATACCCCCGATCGCAACAGGGCCATCCCCAGCAGGGCATGAGCGCGGGCATTGAGAGGATCCTGCCCCGCGACCAGCGCGGCGTGTTGAAAGGCCTCTTTCATTCGCCCCTGCTTGATCAATGTATAGCTCAGCCCCAATCGCGCGCGATGATCCCGATGATTCCGAGCCAACAACCGGCGATAGAATTCTTCCGCCCTCTTGTAGTTCCCTTCGCGAAGGGCTTTCTGCGCCCACCGACGCCATTTCCCGGCACCCTGAGCTTCTACGCGGGGCGAAAGAGACACAACGAGCAGCCCGAGGAGAATCATCATCGGAGCGATGGTTCTCACGCCACGCCTTCTGTTCTTCGCCTCTTGTTGACTCCAAAGGTGCATCATACCCCCGTATGACTAACCATCTTGCCTCCCCCACCATCATCCACTGCCTAATGATTCTAGTTTCCCGTTCTCAGCCTTGTCAAACAGTCAGGGGGCGCCCCTTCCCCCGTTTTGGTTCCGCTCATCGCCTTTCATGAGAGGGGAGCGAGGCTCCGGAGGATCTCTCCCCCGGGGAGGGGCGAGTCACTCCCATAGATCTCCTCCCCATCGCCCGATGACGATCATGGGGACCGACGGTCACGCGGACGACACGGAAACGTCGCCCGACCTCCCATCGACTGATGACGACGATGAGGACCCGGGGGGTTGGTCCGGGCGCGTCACTCGACGCGGGCGCGTTCGATGCTCGGGCCGCGAAGGAGGCGGTTCGCCTTCGACGCTCGGTGCCTGTTGCTCCAAAGGAGGACCCGGATGAACGCGGCAGAACTCGGTCACCTCGCGCCCTTCCATGAAGAACTCTGGACGAACCTCGGGGCAGCGAATCGTCGCCAGCATACCCGTAGTCGGATCAATGGGTCGCTCAATGAGGCCATCCGGAAGTTCGAACTCTCCGGCGAGCAGATCGGGTCGTAAGCGCTCCAGGCGGCGCATGAAAGAGATCCATATGGGGAGCGCGGCGCGGCTCCCAGTGAGATGCAATGGCGTATTATCATCGAACCCCACCCAAGTGACGGTCACCAGTGAGGGGGTGAGTCCGACAAACCAGGCATCACTCCGTTGCGACGTCCCCGTTTTGCCCGCCATGGGGATATCGCCCAACTGGGCGGCGGCGTGCGCTGTGCCGTAGGGGGCTCGAATCACGTCCTGCAGCGCGCTGAGCACCAGATAGGCCACCTGTGGACTCATGACGCGGTGATGCTGGCTGTTCAGTCGCCGAAGCACTCGACCATGCTCGTTAGCGATCCACTGCACGGCTATGGGCTCGGAGCGTTCTCCTCCGCGGACGAAGGCTGTGTATGCCGAAGCGAGTTCCAGAGGCGTGACCTCCGCCGTTCCCAATGCGATAGACGGATTCACCGGCGGCTTGGGGAGCCCGCACCGTCCGATCAACCCGGCAATCTGTCCATACCCCGTGTCCTCGGCCAGAGCCATAGTGACCACATTGAGCGACCGCACCAAGGCTTCCCTCACGGTGACGGGACGTTCCAGATACTTCCCCCCGAAGTTTTCCGGAGTGTAACCGTCTTCGAACGTTCGTGGTTCATCTACGTAAGTCGTCGCCAACGTAATCGGATGTTCTTCATGAAACCCCGACGAGAGGGCGGCCGCGTAAACGAACGGCTTGATCGCCGAGCCCGGCTGTCGGTAGGCATCGGTGACCCGATTGAACTGACTCTGGGAGTAGCTCCGTCCACCCACCATCGCCAGAATATGTCCCGAACGCGCCTCGATCGCCACCAAGGCCCCTTGAACGGTGCCCGGCGGAGTGGAGCGATGACGTTGTCGAAGCACGCGGTCGATGACGGCCAATCCCTCGGCCATGGCAATTGCGGCCGCCCGCTGGACATCGACATCGAGCGTGGTGTAAATCCGATACCCCCCATCGGCGAGGTTGGCCCCGGGAAGCCATCGCGCGACCACTTCCTGAACATAATCGACGAAGTAGGGCGTATCGATGGACGCATCGCCCGGACGAGGACGAAAGTGAAGTCCCAGTGGAGCCCGTTTGGCCTTCTCCGCTTCCTGTCGGGTAATCATGCCCAGGCGGACCATGGTATCCAAGACATCATTACGCCGGTGGAGCGCCTCACGACGATGTTCCTCCCGAAGATAGTAAGAGGGTCGATGGATCATCGCGGCCAGCAGCGCCGCCTCGTGAAGGTCAATCTGGGAGATATCCTTATTGAAATATTCTCGAGCCGCCGCTCCCATCCCGTAAATGGAAAGGCCGCCGCGGTGCCCCATGTAAATGGTGTTGACGTATCGGGTGAAGATCTCCGGCTTGCTCAACCGCCGCTCCAGGGCCAGCGCCAGGAAAGCCTCCCGGAGCTTCCGGCGATAGGATCGCTCGGATCCGAGCAGGATGTTCTTCACCAACTGCTGCGTGATCGTGGAGCCGCCTTCGACGGTCTCTCCTCGCCGCAGGTTATGCCAGAACGCCCGAAGGATGGCCAACGGATTGATGCCCGTGTGCTCGAAGAAGGTTCTGTCTTCGACGGCGACGACGGCATTGATGAGATGCGAGGGCATCTGGTGGTACTTGATCGGATAGCGGATGCCTCGCTCTGCTTTGGCCGCCGGGCGACCGACGGGTCTGGTGATGGTACTGATCAGGAGAGGCTCCAGTTGACATTGCTCAACCGGCCGTTGACGATCAACATCGATAATCTGCTCGATGCGATGCTTCCGCCTATCGAATCGAACTCTCACCGTGGGGAACCAGCGTCGTCCTTCGACGATGGCAGTTTGCCCGGGAATGATGTCCAACTCCCGGTCACTCAACTGATAGGCGCCCTCCTCTCGTTTCCGACGTTCGCCCAATGCCACGTAGGAAGCGCGGCGCAAGTAATCGATGATCTGCTCCGGGGCGATACGTTCTCCGACCCGGAGAACCAGAGGAGCAGCATAGATATTCGATGGATTGACCGGGCGATTGATGCCCTGAAGCCACTGCTCCAGCTCCGATGAGGCCTGCACATAGAAATAGGCCGATAGGCCAGCGAGGCCAATGATTCCCAGGATGGCTATCCGGAGAAAGAGAACGCCCAATGCGCGCCTCATCGACCGTCGGCGCCGACCGGCCGATGCTCTTTTCTTCTTGCGCTGTTTGCCGGTTCCTTTGGACTTCTTGGCCATCGCGTTGACCTCATCGCCGCCTCGCTCATCTCACCGTTTCGAACAGGAGCGCCCATGCGTTCTGGAAACGCCTTCATCCAGCCCATTGATCGAGAAGAGATGGCTACGTTCTCGTGAATGAGCCGGAGACAGCGTCGTTATCGTGGAATCCTCTATGTCACGGAAGCACCAACCAGGGCCCGCTTTTGAATCAGTCGTGTTGAAGGCCACAGCATCATCACTGATCGGGAACGAAGACATCATCTCGGTGGGGGGCGCTATCTCCTGGTCCCCTTCCGGTGTCATGTCGCGCCTCACACTGACGTCATTCCTCGCTCTCAGGTGAGGATTTAATCACAACTCCGGCGTTGAATCAATAGCTTGAAATGGTCTCCCCACGCCCCCGGCATGAGCAGATGTTTGGCCGAGAGCAGCGAGGCCAGCCCGGCTCCCCCTCGTCCTTCATCGATCATCTGAGCGAGCCGGTCCAATACGCCCTGCTCCATGAGAAACTTCCGCTGGGTCACGAACTGAACGACTGACAAGCCGACGCGCTCTCCCCACTCCATGAGCAGAGTGAAGTCAACGCTCGTCGTGATATCCTGTTCTCCCACGCGCACCAATGGGTCGTCGTGAACCAGATGGCGATAAAAACAGCGAAGCGTTCCCCGTCCCCGCTCCGGTGTGTAGAGTCGCGAACGGACGTCGCCGTAGTCGATGGTCACCACATAGCCCTCTCGCAGCAGCGTGGCCACTCGTTGGAGATACTGACAAGCTTCCAGATTGATTTCGATGATCTGTCCATCTTCCAGAGGCGCATTCCAACTGGCGAGCACGTCCCGGAGTCGAGGATTGGTGAGCTCACCGATCGTCCAGTGAAACTGGCCGTCCCGCCAATCGACCAGGAGTTCCCTGATGTGCTTCCCCTGTCGAATGAGCCGATGAACGGGAAGCGCATCGATGAGTTCGTTCGAGAAGATGATCCCCGTCACTGATGCCGCCTCACGTTGCTCCAGCGAGTGCCACGTCACCCGAGAGAACGGCTTCAAGTTTTCTCGCTGGACCTGCTGAAGGGCCGGACTCCGTTCGGCGATGACATATTCGAGCCGCCCGGTCAACGCGGGCGCCATGCGCTCGATGCTCTCCAGAATGTCTGCCGCCAATCGTCCGGTCCCTGCTCCCACCTCCACGATGGTCACTTCAGGAGTGGCGCTGAGTTCTCTGAGCAGAGAGAGGAATTGCTTGGCCAGGCACTCTCCGAATAAGGGATGTACATGAGCCGCCGTGTAGTAATCGCCGCGCGGGCCAATCTCCCGACAGCGGCTGTAATATCCCCATTGGGGATCGTAGAGAGCCATGTCCATGAAGTGGCGAAAAGAGAGGGGACCCTCCCGTTGAATGCGATGGCGAATTTTCTCCACTAACGGGATCATCATTCTGCCGGCCCATATCCGGGGAGCGAAGTCGACGCCACATCATGCGGCATCGCCCGTCGCTCCAAAGAAAAAACCCACGCCGAGCATGCAGCGTGGGTCGGAGAGCCAACGACCAAACTCCAGCGAATGCTCACACGGCAACGGACTCCGGTTCGCCAATCGGTTGAACGCGCTCCACGCGGTCTCGACCGAAGATGTACCGCGTGGGGTGATCCCTCATGATCTTATCCTGAAGTCGCATCAATCCGTAAAGGAGAGCCTCGGGGCGCGGAGGACATCCGGGGATGTACACGTCCACCGGCACGATACGGTCTACGCCCTGGAGCGTCGAATACGAATCGAAGGGTCCGCCGACGCTGGCGCACGCGCCCATGGCGATACACCACTTGGGCTCCGGCATCTGATCCCACACGCGTCGCACCACGGGAGCCATTTTCAAGGTCACCGTACCGGCCACGATCATCAAATCCGATTGTCGTGGGCTGGGACGAAAGACGCCGGCGCCGAAGCGATCGATGTCAAATCGAGAGGCGCCCGTGGCCATCATCTCGATGGCACAGCACGCCAGACCGAAAGTCATCGGCCAGAGCGCCGATTTCCGTCCCCAGTTGAAGACGAAGTCAACCGTCGTCGTCAGGAAGTTGCCTCCACGCTCCTCTCTCATACCCACTCCAGGGCTCCCTTTCGCCAGGCATAGTAATACCCCACGATCAGAATGCCGATGAATACGGCAATTTCAATGAGGCCAAAGATGGCCAGCCGATCATAAATCACTGCCCAGGGGAAAAGAAAAATGGTCTCCACGTCGAAGATGAGAAACAACATGGCCACCAGGTAGAACCGCACCGAGAACCGCTCCCGAGCGTCACGTTGAGGATCGACGCCGCATTCATAGGGACTCAATTTCGGCGGCTGCGGATTCTCCGGGCGGAAGAGCTTCATGAGCCCCAGGATGACCAACGGAAACAACAGAGCGATGATCAGAAAGACGACGATGGGCAGATACCCATAAATGGGATTGGCCGGAATCTGTTGAAGGATCATCACCATCGCTCCGTCCCACAAAGTGGAAATGATAAGGGCGGATCCGGCTCCTGTCAACAGACCCACGGGCCTCACCCAGTGATCATGAACCTGCCACAGTGTGCAAGAAACCCAAGCTCCTCAGAGCGCCATTGATTGCCCTCAGGCGCAAAACAATTGTCTGACGGACTCAGTGACGGCGATGAATCCCTTCACGATGAGTCCGCTTCGCGGTGATGACACCCAGCCCCCATAGGTGTTGCATTCCGGCCACACGCCTGTAGCGGATTGGCCACACTCGCGGTGCCCACGGAGAATCGTCACGAATTCTCCCCAGATAGTCATCTCTCTGTGGATCAAAGAGATGGCTGACGAGAGCGAGCTCGGCGGATCTCCGGCACGGTTTTTGCACACCGAAATTCAGTTGGCGAGCACACGACAGACAACGTTGCAACGATCCGTGACGACCGTGGGCGTGGGCCTTCACACCGGCGCGCAAGTCCATCTTCGTCTATCGCCGGCGCCAGCCTATACGGGCATTCTCTTCCGCCGCATGGACTTGGATGGCTTCGAAGTCCCCGCCGCGCCCCAATTCGTCGCTCATACCAACTATGCGACCACGCTCGTCCGTCGAGGCGTGCTGGTCGGAACGGTCGAGCATCTTCTGGCCGCCTTCTACGGTTGCGGCGTCGATAATGCCGTCGTAGAGCTGGATGGACTGGAAGTGCCCATCCTGGATGGGAGCGCCGCCGGATTCGTCCAGTTGATTCAAATGGCCGGCCTCATCGAGCTGGACGCGCCACGACAGTTCCTCCGCGTGCTCAAGACCGTCGAAATCGTAGAGGGACAGAGAGCCATCAGCATGAGTCCGGCCAATACGTTCTCCATCGAATGCGCCATCGATTTCGACCATCCGCTGATCGGCCATCAATGCCGGGCGTTCTCCGTGACGCGAGATGTGTTCATGCGGGAAATTGCGCCGGCGCGAACGTTTGGCTTCCTTCAGGAAGTCGAATCGCTCCGGCGAAAAGGGCTCATCCGCGGTGGCTCGCTGGATAACGCCATCGTGCTGACGCCGGAGGGCCTCCTCAACGAGGACGGCCTGCGCTTCCCCGACGAGTTTGTGCGCCACAAGATCCTCGATCTCCTCGGCGATGTGGCGCTCCTAGGGAGACCGGTGCTCGGGCACGTTCGGGCCGTCCGCTCCGGTCACCGCCTGCACAATGCGCTGGTCGCCGCGTTGCTCAGAGATCCCCAGGCCTGGGAAATCGTCGAAGCATCTGAACGGGAATCGGTGGCCTGTCAGTAATCCGGTCCGATATCCGTTCGCGCGGACGTCTCCGACCGATGACCTCGTCCGCAGGCTTAAAAGGCTCCCGCCAGCTTCGCCCGCCGGGCTTTGTCTTCGTCCACCAGAGCGAGGAATCCCAATCCGGCGATGAAGAAGACGACCAGCGCGATGATGGCGGATCGAGACGAACCGGTGATCTGGCTGATCGCAGCGAACGCCAGCGGTCCCCAGATGGCCGAGAACTTACTGAACACCGTGTAGAAACCGTAAAACTCCGCGCTCGCCTCTTCGGGAATCATCGATCCGTAAAACGATCGACTCAACGCCTGAGATCCCCCCAACACCAAACCCACAACGCCGCCCAGGAAGAGATACTGGCCGGCCGTCTCGATGAAATAGGCGTAGGAGACGACGCCAGACCAGAGCAACAACGTGATCATCACGGCCACTTTTGCTCCCACGCGTTCGGCCAACCACCCGAACAACAAAGCGCCAACACTGGCGATGGCCTGAATCATGAGCAAGGTGAGCATCAGCACGGTCACGTCCAAATGGAGTTCCACCGTTCCATACACGGTGGCCACGGCGATCACCGTCTGAATGCCGTCATTGTAGAGCATGAAAGCGATGAGGAAGAGTAACAGATGCCGGAAGCGGCTGACCTGCCGAAGCGTTTGTGTCGTTCGTGACACTCCCACGGCCACATAAGCCAGCCAGCGAGGCCACCGCTGGTAGCGCTCGGGCAGGAGATTCCTCGACGGCGCTTCTTTCAAATGCTTCACCGTGAACAGGGCGAAGCCCGCCCACCAGAGTCCGGCCATGAGCATGGCCAGACGAGCCGCCGATTCCTGCGAGAGCCCCAACCACCGGTGTCCGAGGATCAATCCCAGGGCCAGACCAAATTGAAGACCGCCTCCCACATAGCCATAGGCATACCCTTTTCCCGAAACCCAATCCATACGCTCCTGGCTGGCAATGTGAGGAAGGAAGGCATCATAGAAGATATTCCCCCCGATGAACCCCACTTGAGCGATGAGGAAAAAGAGGAGCGTCATGAGCACGTCCCCGCTCCGACAAAAGTAAAGGAGCATCGTGAACAGCGCTCCCGTATAGCCGAACGAAAGGAGAAATCGCTTCTTGGTGGCCGAGAAGTCAGCCAGCGCCCCCAAGGCGGGAGCGAACAGAAAGGCGATGAATGCCGCCACACCCACAAAGAAGCTCCATAGCGTATCGGCCGCGTATACGCGGCTCCCCCAGGTGACGCCGTCCGGTCCCACGACGACTTCAGCGAAGTAAAAGGGGAGCAATCCGGCCAACACGGTCGTGGCATACGCCGAATTGGCCCAATCATACATGCACCAACCGAAGATCGTCTTGGGGTGATCTTTGATAGACCGATCGACGCTCATCGAATTTCTCGCCGGCCGCAGACGAAAACTCGACGCGGGACGCTCCGGTCATCCATCCGGCGCCTGACGAAAATGGCACCGAAGACAAAACTCCGGCTTGTGGATGCCAGCCGTGGACATGGATCTTCTCCTCGCCCCCAGTGACCTATCGCGCCCGAATGGGCATGTTGGCCCGCTCTCGGCTAGCGTTGGCGCATTCGCTTGATGATGTCACCGAGTCGTTTGATCTCTTCACCATACCTGGCCCAATCACCGGCCCGTTGAGCTTCCAGTGCCCGGCGATAATGCTGTTCGGCCTGAGCGGCCAATTCCTCCAATGAAGCGCCGGTTGGCGGAACCGTGGGGTGAGTCTGCACCAGCGGGCGCTCGGTCACTGATCCTCCCCCGAAGATCTGGACCAATGCCTGGTCCAACGTCTCCTCCATTGCGATTTGATTCTGGTAGGCGACGATGACGCGCTTCAATTCCGGGATTTTCCCCGTTTCGGCGCGCAGGTAAAGCGGCTGCACGTAAATGAGCGACTCCTCGATGGGAATGACCAACAACGTTCCCTGGATGACCTGTGAACCGCGCTGGTCCCACAATGAGATCTGTCGCGAAATCTCGGCATCCTGATTGATGCGGGCGCTGATCTGGCGAGGCCCGAAGATGAGCTTCTGCTTGGGGAATACGTACACCATCCGCTCGCCATAATGTGGACCATCGCTCCGCGCGACCATCCAGGCGGCCAGGTTGTCTTTCTTCTGCGGCGTGAAGGGCAACATGAGGATGAACTCTTCCCGCTGCTCGCCGGGTAATTTCATAATCGTATAGTACGGCTCCATGCGCCGCTCTTTCCCCCCAACCGAGTAGACGGGGATCTCCCACTGGTCTTCCTTGTTGTAAAACACCTGCGGGTTTTGCATATGATATGTGGCATAGACTTGCGCCTGAATCTTGAATAGATCGACGGGATAGCGCAGATGCGCGCGGAGATCCCCGGGCATCTCGTCCAACGGGCGGAAGACTCCGGGGAAGATCCGGGCATAGGTTTGAATGATCGGATCTGAGGGATCGGCCAGATAAAATGCCACCGACCCATCATAGGCATCGATCACCACCTTGACGGCATTGCGAATGTAATTACCGATCCCGCGCAACGGTTGCGCATAAGGATAGCGATTGGTCGTCGTGTAAGCATCGTAGATCCAGAACAATCGCCCATCCTCGGAGACGACCATGTAGGGGTCGTGATCGTATCGCAGAAATGGCGCGATACGGCGAACGCGCTGATGGATATTGCGATAATAGAGCACCCGACTCTCGGACGTAATGCGATCCGAGAGCCAGATATCCAGCGAGCCGAATCGCAGAGCAAATATCGCTCGGCGAAACCACGAGCGAACGGGGACGCCGCCCTGGCCGGTATATTCGGTATACACGTTGTTATCGCCCGCCGGATAATCGAATTCCCGTTGCCGGGTTCGCACGAACACATAGTCATTAGACAGCTCGCCGAAATAGATCTGCGGGCGCTGAATCTTCACGTCGATCGTCGATACCGGGGGAAGATCTTTGATGAACAAGACGGGCAGCCCTTCCGGCGTGACTTTATTGACCGGACCAAGCGTTATCCCGTATCCGTGCGTGAAGACGAGCCGCTCATTGATCCACGAGCGACTGGGGAGTAACTCCGAGGAGAGCTCGCGCGGCGAGAGCATGGTCTGTCGAAAGCGACCATCGATCGGGTATCGGTCGTTATCCACCGAGACGAACTCATAGTACGTGCGAATCTCCTGGATCTGAGAGAAGGTGTCTAACAGCGGCTCATGATCCCAGAGGCGAATATTATCTATCGTGGCGCGATTGGCTTCGATGTCTCGCATGGTGAGCGTGTTCTCGCCGCTCAGCGTGCGCTCGATGGTATCATCCAGGTCGTAGGCCCGACGGGTGGCCGCGATGTTATACAGGATGTATGGCGCTTCCTTCACCATTTCATTGGGCTCGACGACGAGCCGCTGGATGCTGGCCGGATAAATCCACCCGCTAACCAGAACAAGGATGTAAACGGCCACGGCCAGGAGAGCCAGCCGCCCCCGCGCCACGAAGCTATTGAGCACCATCGCTAAGGCGCCCAACAGAGAGACCCAAAACAGCGCCTGTAACAGGGGAAGCTCGGCGTGAATATCCGTATAACTGGCTCCGGCGACGACGCCTCGAGGCGAATAGAGAAGATGGAACATGTCCACTCGAGCGCTCACTGCGAGGAGGACAAAGAGTGCCGCTCCCAACAGGGAGAGGTGCACTTTCGCCGCCCGGCTCACCGCCAGCTTCCGCCCGCTCACGCCGACACCCCCTTTGAGTACATAAATTGCCGCCGTCCCCATCAAGCTGATGATCACCAACCCCAGACCGAGAGCGACCAGATACTCCCACAGAGGCAGTTGAAACACGTAAAACGAGACCGATCGATGAAACAGGGGATCCGTCTCGGTCGTGGGCGTGCGATGAATGTACTGCAGCACGGTCAGCCATTTGCCCGTAGCCAGCAGACCGATGAAGGCGGCGATGATCACCGAGAACAGCAAGGCACTCCGGCGTAACCGCTCCGGGGGGATGATGAACTGGGTGAATTGGAGTTCGCCAGTGGGAATCATCAACCCGCCCTCGCGGGTGAAGAAGATGGCCAGCACCGCGTTCACATAGAGAACCACCAGCGAGATCAGGCCGACGCCCAGACCCAAACCGAGTTTGCTCAGCAGGACGGTGGTGAACACCTGCCGGAAGCCCAGATGGTCGAACCACAACCAGTCGGTGTACATCTGGACGGCCGTCGAACCGAAGATGAAAATCAAAAAGATAATTGCCAATATGAGCATGGTGAATCGTCTACCCATCATCGTCCCTCCTCTCTTTTTCCTTCGACGCTCGTCGATTCCTCCCCCGAGGATCCCGTTCCCCGAGAGAGCCCGCCGGGCTGGCCAGCATGTGCATGGCCGACTGTCTCGTCCGTTGCGCTCGAGCGATGGCCGCTCGAGGATTGATCACGCCCCATCCCTGCCGGTCCACATTGACCCGCGGCAATCGACGAGCCGTCTCGATCAAGGCCAACTTGACCTGTTGCGGGGTGAGATCGGGATTGGCTTCCAGCATTTGAGCCACGACCGACGAGACGATGGGGGCGGCAAACGATGTTCCATCGACATGCTGATAATGAGCCGAAATCACGCGTTGACGGCGCTTCAACCGACGGACCCGGTCTCGGAGCTCGAAAACCGGCCGATCGATGAGCGCATCCAACCGAGGTTCGATGCCCCGATGAGCGTTGAGAATCGCTTTGAAGCGATCATCCGGTGCGCGATCCAACTGATCGAACAATGCCGCCCGTTGGGCCACCGATGTCCCCGGTAAAATGGGAGCCGGAAGCCAGATGGATGGGGCGATGACCTCCGGCTTTTGCAGCCCATCGACGGTCGGTCCGTAGCTGGAATGGTAGAGCCGGTAACCACGCCAATCCAGTTGATTCCCGTCATTGAGTCCCCCCACCGTGATGACCGCCGGCGCGCTGGCTGGAGGAAGGACCGGATGGCCCCTCTCCCGCCCCTTGTTCCCTACGGCGGCGACCACTACGATCCCGCGGCGAACGGCCTCTTCGGCCACCTGAGAGAGCCCATCAGTCAAATACGACGCCGCGTAGTCCCCACCACAGGAGATATTCAACACGCGAATACCATACTGTTCCCGATGCGAGACGACCCACTCGATCCCGCGACGGATATCATCGTGACGAATGCGATGGATCGATCCCACTTTGACGAGCACGAGGTTCGCCTGGGGAGCGAGGCTGCGATATATGCCCCCGGAGAGAAAGCCATTCCCGGCGGCGATGACCGAGGTCATCAACCCGTGCCAGGCATCTTCGTTGGGTTCGCTCACTTCCCGCCAGAGCGCCTGTTCATCGTTCTCCCGATGGAGGATATTCACATATGCGATGACCCGATTCTCCGGCTCCACCAGATCGGGGTGAAGATGAAAGCCCGAATCGAGAAAGGCGATGGTCACCCCTCGGCCCGTATAGCGATCATCGACCTTCAATCGCCAATGGAGCGGAAGAACCCAAGGACCGTCCCGACCGACTGCCCAGCGACCGTGCTGGAGCCGCTCCCAGAATCCCCGATAGGTATCATAACAAGATGGACACACGCCGCGGTCGAGCGCGTGATGCGGATGATTATCGGCCACCAGCTTCCATACAGCCGCATCGCCCCTCGATGGAAGGACGAACGCGTGTGTCGATGTCGATCGCCGACAGATGGGACAGCTCTCTCTGGGCATAGGCAGCGTCACCCCTGGAGAATGAACCGCTCGATGGCCCGGGCCACTCCCGCTTCATCATTCGAGGTGGTGACGTAGTCGGCCGCCGACTTCAAATGGTGTTGAGCATTGCCCATCATCACGCCTAATCCAGCATATTGCAGCATGGCCACATCATTTTCATTATCGCCGATGGCCATCACCTGTTGCCGGTTCAGACGATACCGCGCGACGAGCCGGGCCAGTGCCACCGCCTTGGAGCACCGGGGGGCGAGAATATCCAAGATGGTCATATCTTTCTGCGGATAAGCCGTTTTCAGTAAGGTCACGCGCCCGTTCAATTCGTCGGCCAGCACGCGCTCGAACGCGTCCATCTGGGCACATGGTCCCGAAGACATGATCTGAATGGGATCGCGACGGATGGCTGCCATCAAATCGGGCACCTGCTCGACGACCAGGGGAGCTCGATCGAGGTATCGGCGGAGGCGGACATTGTGTTCGGAAATCCGCTCGATGATCGCCTGGCCTAATCCCTCCGGATCGCAACAGCAGACGAGATCGGCGCCGACCGATCGTCCGAGGGCCACAACCCGCCGGGCCAATGAGGCGGCCAACGGATGGTAGTCGATGACAGCACCGGTCTGGGGATGCTTCACCAACGCCCCATTATGAGTGATCAGCGGCGTGGTCAATGCCAGCTCCAGGGCGATCGGTCGAGCGATGACGAACCGCCGGCCAGTCACGAGAATGATGCGGACGCCCCGATCCACGGCGGCTCGAATAGCTCGACGATCCCGCTCGCTGATCTGCGACTGCGAGTTCAGGAGCGTCCCATCGATATCCACTGCGACGAGTTTGATGTTCATGCTCGGAATCCGCCTCTTATCATGGCTCACAACAGGGGGCGCGTCAAGCAAGGCTCTCCATTCGGGCTTCTCAGTCCGCTGGCCATGATTTATAATTGCCCGGCAATTTTATGGAAGAAGAAAAGCCCATTCGATCGTTCATTTGCATCGAGTTGCCCGAGCGGCTGAGGAATCGCATCGGGGAGATCCAAACCGAACTCAAGGCCTATGCGGCTCACGTGAGCTGGGTTCGACCACAGAATATCCATCTCACGCTGAAGTTCCTCGGTCACATTGCCCCTCATCGAATTGCCGAGATCTTGAGTTCGATCAAGCCGATCGTCATTCGCCATCCTCCATTCACACTGGTGCCCGAAGGGTGCGGCGTCTTCCCTCACGCGCGCAGCCCGCGGGTTTTCTGGCTGGGTATTCGCGACGATTCCGGCGTTCTCTCCGAGCTTCAGGAAGAGATTGAATGCGCTCTGGAAACGCTGGGCTTCCCCCGTGAGAAGCGACCGTTCACTCCGCATCTGACGATTGGCCGCGTTCGCCTCTATCGGAAACCGAAGGATCTCACGCCCAAGTTCCTGGCGCTGGAATTCTCCGAACCGGCTTTTGAGGTCGATCACATCACACTGATGCGAAGTGACCTGAAACCCACCGGCGCCATCTACACGCCACTGGAGATCATCCCGTTGGGAGGCCGCTCACGGCGAGAGGCGAATGAGTCTCCCTCCTGAACGTTGGCGAGGAATCGCAGCGTCTTCCATGATATGGTCGGCCCATCAGGGGACGACGTGCACTCGGCCGACCGGTCCTTCGATAACCTCTCCGATCACGGCAGCGACCGGAGTGCGGTACTCGGTCAGTTTCTCCACCAGGGCATCAGCCTTCTCCGGGGCCACAGCGATGAGGAGTCCTCCCGAGGTCTGGGCATCACAAAGAACTAATTGCACGGCTTCGCTCACCTCATCGTGCCAATCAATGGAGGAAGCCAGATATTGATGATTCCGACGACTGCCCCCGGGGATGGCCTTTTGTTCGATTAATTCCCAGGTCGACGAGAGCACAGGCACGCGAGAGGCTTCGATACGAGCGCCCACCCCACTGGCCGTCAACATCTCCAACAGGTGTCCCAACAGCCCGTATCCGGTCACATCGGTGGCCGCATGCACCCCCACGTCGACCATGGCTCGAGAGGCCCCATCGTTGAGTCGAGCCATGAGCGCGATGGCGTCTTTCTCCGTCGCCGCATCGACCAATCCCCTCTTGATTCCCGTCGTGATGATCCCTATCCCCAATGGCTTGGTCAAGACGATGACGTCGCCCACTCGAGCCGTGGCATTGGTGATGATGTGATCAGGATGACAGATGCCCACGACGGCTAATCCATACTTCGGCTCCACATCATCGACGCTGTGCCCGCCGATGATGGCCACACCCGCTTCTTGCGCCTTCTCCGCCGCTCCCACCAGAATCCGCTCCAGGACGTCGAGGGGAAGTTTCTTGGTAGGGAATCCGACGAGATTCACGGCCACCAGCGGTCGTACGCCTTTGGCATAGATATCGCTGAACGAATTGGCCGCGGCGATGGCCCCAAACCAATAGGGATCGTCCACCACGGGAGCGAAGAAATCCGTAGACATCAGCAGGACCATCTCGTCGTTGAGACGGTACGCACCAACATCATCCGAACTCCCCGGTCCGATGAGGACGTTGGGATCGGTGAGCGGCGGCAGAGCGCGCAGTACCTGAGTCAGGTCTTCCAGACCCAGCTTACACGCTCAACCAGCGCCGTGACTCATCTGCGTCAATCGAACCCGTTCGGTTTCACTCATAGAGACGTTGATTATATTGGCCTGGGGTGGAATTGCCAAGGACCGCCCCGGCGAAACGGACAATATTCCCTTGCATGATTTGTCGGAATCAGTATTATTGCTTGGGAGCAGAGGCGAAGAGCTTATGGGAGACTCGCTCGACTCCATCTTCAGACCGAGATCGATTGCTGTCATTGGCGCGTCCCGTCGTAAGGATTCCATCGGTCACATGATTCTCCACAACCTCCTCGAACTCGACTTCAACGGAAAAGTGTTCCCCGTCAATCCCCATGCCGATGTCGTTCACTCCATCAAGTGCTTTCCCCGCATTTTGGATATTCCCGACGAGGTCGATCTGGCTATCATCGTCGTCCCCCGGAACCGCGTGCTCGCTGTGGTCGACGAGTGCATTCAAAAGAACGTGAAAGCCCTCATCGTCATCACGGCCGGATTCAAAGAACTCGGTCCACAAGGAGCTCGATGGGAACAGAAGCTGGTCGCCAAAGTGAAGTCCGCCGGCCTTCGTCTCCTCGGTCCCAACTGCATGGGAGTCATCAATACCGATCCCGACGTACGGATGAATGCCACCTTCGCTCCCGTCGCTCCGGGGCCGGGTCCCATCGCTTTCACCACTCAGTCGGGCGCGCTGGGCGTCGCCATTCTCAACATTGCTCACCGCGTGGGGCTCGGCTTCTCCATGTTCGCTTCCATGGGCAACAAGGCCGACGTGTCCGGTAACGATCTCCTCGAATATTGGGATCGCGATCCCCGAACCAAAGTCATCCTCATGTATCTGGAGTCGTTCGGTAATCCCAGGAAATTCACGCAACTGGCTCGACGCATCAGCAAACGGAAGCCCATCATCGCGCTCAAAGCGGGCCGAACGCGACAGGGGGCCATGGCCGCTTCGTCGCACACCGGGGCGCTGGCCGGTCTCGACATCGCCACCGATGCCCTCTTCGAGCAGTGTGGTGTGCTCCGGGCCTATTCGGTTGAGGAACTGTTCGATCTCGCCTTGGGATTCAGTCATTGTTCGATCCCTCGCGGTCCTCGAGTGGCCATCGTCAGCAATGCCGGAGGACCGGCCATCATGGCCACCGATGCGTGCGTGAATATGGGCCTGGAGATCGCTTCCTTTTCGGCGAACACCATCGCTCAGCTCCGCGAGTTCCTGCCCGAAGAAGCCGCGGTGAAGAATCCCGTGGACCTCATCGCCTCGGCAACGGCGGAGCGATACCGGTTGGCGCTGAATACGGTTCTCGCCGATGGCAATGTCGATGCGGCGTTGGTCATCTTCGTCCCCCCCATCATGGTCGATCCTAACGACGTCGTGGAAGCGCTCCTGGAGATCAAAGCTCGCCACGAGAAACCTCTCCTTGGCGTCTTTATGGCTTCGGAAGAGTCCCTCCAGGAGATTCGGCGACGCACCAGCGGAACCGTGCCCATCTACCTCTTCCCCGAATCGGCGGCGCGCGCTCTCGCCGCCCTGGCCGAATATCGCCGCGTTCAGCAACGGGAAGAGGGAACCATCCCTCACTTCCCCGTCAGTCAGGACATCCCTCGCAAAATCATCGATGCCGTGCGGAGCGAGGGGCGGCTTCACCTGAACTCCGCCGAAGCGCTCAGCATCCTCAATGCTTATGGCATTCCCACCTGCGCGTTTGGGTTCGCGACGACGCGGGAGGAGGCCGCAACCGTGGCGCGGGAGATCGGATACCCCGTGGTCCTCAAGATCCTGGCCCCAACCGTGGTTCACAAATCGGACGTGGGCGGCGTCATCCTCGATATTCGAAACGACGATGAACTCATTCGAGGATACGAGAATCTCCTGGAGAAAGCCGAGCGCCATGGCCTCTCCAAGGATCTGGAAGGCGTCATGATCCAGCGCATGCTGCGCGGGGGTCGAGAAGTGGTCATCGGTATGGCCCACGATCCTCAGTTCGGCCCACTGATCATGTTTGGACTGGGAGGCATCTATGTGGAAACGCTCAAAGATGTCGCCTTTCGCATTTGGCCGATCACCGACGTGGACGCCCGCGATATGATTCGGTCGATCCGAAGTTACCCCATCCTCAAAGGAATGCGAGGCGAAGAGTCGGTTCACTTCCCGCTGTTAGAAGAAACGCTCATGCGCGTCTCTCAACTGGTTGGTGATTTCCCGGAAATCGATCAGCTCGATATCAATCCCTTCATCGCCAGCCATAACCCCGATGCCTCCAAAGCCGTGGACGCGAAAATAATCCTCAAAGCCACTCCCCAATCTTGACGCGCCTCCTCAACGAGCAAAGATTTCTCCCATGGCGGCGAGAAAGAGATCGTTCTCCTGAGGCGCTCCAATGCTCACGCGAATGGCATTGGTCAGCGTCGGATGACGACTGAGATCATAGACGAGGATACCCTTCTCCCTCAACAATTGGCTCAGTTGACGCCCGGTCAATTCCGTCCGGACTACCATGAAGTTGGCGTGAGAGGGAACGGGCTTGACGCCACTCATACGCTGCAACGCTGCATATACCCGCTCGCGCTCGGAGATGAGCTTTTCGATCTGCGCCCGAAAATGGTCATACATATCGATAGCCACCTCCGCGGCCAGAGCTGAAACGATGCCGATCGCTCCCGGTAGCATGCGCTCATTGATCCGTTGGGCGAGATGGGGAGACGTCAACAGGTAGCCGATGCGTAATCCCGCCAACCCGAGGGCAATGGAGAACGTTCGCAGGATCACCAACCGGGGGTACTTGGCCACGAGCGGAGCGAACGTCTTGTGAGCGAACTCGTAATACGACTCGTCCACGACGACGATCCCCGGGGAGGTGTTCAGCAAGGTGACCAGATCGGGCTCGGCCATCACACATCCGGTGGGATCGTGGGGCGATCCGATGACGACCATCTCGATTTTCATGGCCACGGCGCGAGAACAGAGCTTCGGCACGTTGAATTGCAAGGCCTCGGTCATCGGCACGCCCATGACATCAGCATTCACCATCCGGGCGATGCCCGAGAGGGGGCCAACCGTCGGCTCGGGAACGAGGATGCGCGTCGGACCATCGGTGACAACCTCCAGGAGCACCTGTAGTAACTGAGTCGATCCATTGCCGACAACAATATGATCCGGATCACAATGATTAAACGCCGCCAGACGCTCCACTACCCCCTCAGGGCGAGGTTCGGGAAATCGAGACCACGGCACCGCCGCCAGTCGACGGAGAATCTCATCCTTGATAGCTCGGGGCACATCGAATGGATTTTCGTTCTTATCCAGGCGGACCACTGTTGTGGGCGTTCTCCTGGTTTGCTCTCTCTGGGAAGCATCCACCGGATGCCGATTGTTCGGCGATTCTCCCATTGACCATCTATCTCCCAATGTGGGGTGCTCAGCCAGTTTACCTCATCGATGTCACATGTTCAATGCTCAGGAGGTACTCTCTGACGCGCCGACCGCCTCCCACATGACTGAGAAAGGCGCTTGATGCTGTGTCCACAACTGGAACTGAACGGCCGCCTGATGAACGAGCATTTCCAAGCCCGAGATCACCCGGCACCCCCTGCGGCGAGCTTCTCGTAACAGCCGCGTCTCGGTCCGAAGAGGGACGAGATCGAAAACAACCTTTCCCGGCCGCAAGACGGACGGGGGGACGATCGAATCGCGGTCCGGGTTCTCCAGACCGACGGGCGTGGCATTGATCAAAACATCATATTCCATGCGGGCTACATCATTGAGATGGCCGGCCCGGACGCCGAACCGTTCGGCCAATTGCTGGGCCTGAGCGGCTCGCCGAGCCAATACGAGAACGTCCGCTCCTTCGTGCTTGAGTCCGTAACAAACGGCTCGTGCTGCTCCGCCAGCTCCCAATATGACCACCCGCGTCCCGCGCAGATCCAACCGCGACTGGAGCGGTCGCAGGGCTCCTGCTACATCGCTGTTATATCCCACGAGCTGATTCCCCTCGACGATGACCGTATTGACTGCGCCCACCATTCGCGCTGTCTCATCCAACCGATCCAGATACGCGATGATATCTATCTTGTGAGGAATGGTGACGCTCAACCCGCGGAGCGTCCAAGGCATCTTTCGCGTCACCGGATTCACAAAATCAGCCATGAACCGGCGCAGATCCCTCACCAAGAGCGGCAGGTAGACCCAGTCGAGGTTCAACTGCTTGAAGGCCTCGTTATGCATCCGCGGCGATAGGGAGTGACCGACCGGGTTTCCAATGACGCCGGTCACATTCGTGTCCGAGGTCAATTGGGAAACGCGGTATACGGAGACGAGTTCCCTTGCTGTGAGTTGCCCGGGGGCGGTGACTTCCGATGCCCTCAGCGCGCCAAAGGTCAAGAAACTGCCCCAGGCTGGGGCCAGAATGCGACTGATCACCCCCGCTTCCCCCATCCCCAGGGCGATCGTCGGTCGGCTCTCCCGCCGAGCCCGCTCCAGGACGGCCAACAGGCGCAGATTATCGGTGAGGTCCCGAGCCATGGTGGCGATCTTGATGACTCCCGCGGGCGTCGCCGCTAACCGTCGGTACACGTCGAGCAGATCGGTCGGCGTCTGCTCAAAATTGTGGTAGGACACGATGATCTGTGCCCAGGGAACCGGTTCGGATTGCTTGAGAAAGACTTCGGCCAACTCGATGTCCAGATCAAAATGCACCCGTTGATTCTCGGCCAATGGGAATAATTGCTGCCAGAACCGGCGTTGACGCTCGACGTCGGCCGCACCTTTGGAAGGCCCCACATGGCGTGGATGATACGTCAGAATGACGGGACGATCGGTCGAGCGGATGAGCTGGGTGACCGCCGGCCGGGGCTCATCCACCGGGAGATCGGTGAGATAATCGAGCCGAAACTCAATAACATCGGCTACCGACTGAGCCTCGGAGACCCGCTCAATGGCTCGGTCAACGGTCGAACCCGCGATGGAGATGGCTACCTTGTTGTATTTCACGGTCGATCGAGAGGATTGTATCTGAAAACTCCATCACCATCAACGGGATTCCATCATCGGCCGGTCCCTCTCAACAGTGAGTCCCCTGAGGATGTTGAATCCTTTGAGGTCGCGCCCTTCCTTTGGGGCCTCTCTGGTGATCGCCTTGGGAGCTGACGTGCCTTCACTCTCAGAGGTATAATCGTAGGCGATGGTGAGGTGGTTGACGTGGCTGTTGATGATCAGCATGTTGCCCAACGTGGGCCCGCTCGATGAGCGGAACAACACGCGCATCGCCTTGGTGGAGGCCAGTTGGGGGCGGAGCCCGTTCAGCGACCGTGTTCTTCACCAGTTGCGAAGCCTCATCTCTGAAGAAGAAGGCATCGCGCTTCGAGATCCAGCCATCGTCCAATCAGCGATTCGAGGATTCGGTTATGACGGCTCGCTCAATCTCACGGTGGAGCAGGCGCATCGGCTCGGCGCCGCGATCGGGTGCGATTACTACATTCTCGGTCGCGGGCGCATTGACGCTGTGAGCGTCGCTTCCGATGAGCGGATATATCGAGCGTGGGTGGCGCTGTTTTTTGTGAACGCTCGTAACGGGGAGCTCGCTCTGTTCACCTTCGCGGTAGAAGAGCGCACTCATCAGCATGAGGCGGCGAGAGCGCTGATGGTCACACTGGGGCAGAAGATGTCCCGCGCCCTGCGCCAGATCGCCCACCGCCCTCTGGCCGTTCGGCGTCCTCATGCTGAGCCAGCGAGAGTCATCGACATCGACGATCCCGATGCCCTGCCCCCTCACGTCACCCCTCCTCGTATTCTCCTGAGTCCGAAACCGGCATACACCCGCTGGGCTCATATTGCTGACGTGACAGCCACAGTCGAACTCCGAGTGACGTTCCTTCCCGACGGTCGCCTGGGGCCAATTGATGTGGTGAGGTGGGCGGGATTCGGACTCGATGAATCGGCGCGCCAGGCGGCTCGACGCATCCGATTCCGCCCGGCGACCCTTGATGGGAGGCCGGTTGCCGCTCGGGCTATTGTGCGATACGAATTCAGACTTATTCCCTCCCCCTCCATGTCGAAGATCAAGGCCCAAACTGCAAGTGGGTGAAAACCTTGAGGTTGACCGCGTTTTGGGTTGACAGGCGGCCACCGGAGACCTACAATCTGAATTTGAAGCATGAACGAGGCAAACATGTAGCGATGAAAAGACTTAACGTGAACACCCAGAGTTCCTCGATTCATTCCAGGCAGTTGTGAGGAGGTCCTGTGATTAAGCAAGACATCGTCAATGCAGTCGCCGAACGAACCGGATTGACCAAGATCAAGTCGGAGATAGCCGTCGAATCACTGCTGGAGGCAATGAAGCAGGCCCTCAAACGGGGGCAGCGAATCGAACTGCGGGGATTCGGCGTATTTTATGTCCGCCCCCGCAAGCGAGGGGTGGGCCGTAACCCCAAGACCGGTGAGGTTGTGCCTATTCCGGAAGGGAAAACCATTCGCTTCAAACTGGGAAAGGAACTACGCGCCTGAGGTTCTGACCAGTGAAAAGAGCGCCGTCGATCCCTTCCTTATCCCTCACCGAGCGCCCTCCGGTCGAGATTCGCCCTCCCGAGTTGACGTCTCGCCGACTCGCCCTCCATCTGACCCTTTTGCTGCTCACCCTGGTGACGACATTTGTCATGGGCGCGCTCATGAGCCCCGACCTGCGAACCTGGAGACAGATCGCCTATGATCCCCGGGTGATCTCGAGCGGACTGGCCTACAGTTTGACCCTCATCGCCATTCTGCTGGCTCACGAAATGGGCCACTATCTTGCTTGTCGCCACTACCGGATTCGCGCCACTCTTCCCTACTTCATTCCAGCTCCTACGTTGATTGGCACGTTCGGTGCGTTCATCCGCATCAAGGAACCCATTACATCGCGGCGAGCGCTTTTTGACATTGGCATCGCCGGACCACTGGCCGGATTCGCCGTCGCCCTGCCCGCCTCGCTGATCGGCCTCCTCATTGCCGAGCCAGCGCCGCCACCACCTCCTCATACTGAATCGATCATCTTCCAGGATCCTTTACTGTTCATCCTCATCCAACGCCTGTTCGACGTTCCCCGCATGACCGAATGGAATCCCATTTATTTCGCGGCCTGGGTGGGAATGTTGGCCACCAGCTTGAATCTCTTACCGGTGGGGCAACTGGATGGTGGACATGTCGTCTACGCCCTTCTTGGACGTCGGGGCCACCGAGCGGTCGCCGTGGGTATTTTCGCGCTCGTCTGCGTCCTGGCCATCATCGCTTACAACCGGTATCACTGGCCGGGGTGGTTCCTTTACGTGGGACTGCTCGGTCTTCTCCTCGGACTGAAGCATCCACCTTTGGCCGACGAACACCAACCGCTCGATCACCCCCGGCGTCTGGTCGGCGTGGTTGGATTGGTGGTGTTCGTCCTCTCCTTCCTGCCATTTCCCATCATCGTGTCCTGACTCACTCCCGGCTGCCACATCGGCCCTCGCAGAGTCCCCGATACGATCAGGCGTCAATACGAGAGAGCCTCAACGGAGTGATGTCGAACGGCTCCCGGCCGTTCTCACCGATCGCTATCAATTCCAGGATCGCGCAACGAGCTCACGATCGGGGGACTTCACTCGGTAGGACGCGCCGCCATTCCTCGGCCCAGCGCGCCACAGCCTCCTCATCAGCCACGGCCAGAAGGAAGAACCGGTATCCCGCATGGAGGCAGATCAATCCATTCGAGAAAAGCCATATACTGTTGAGAAGTGGATTCCCTCCCAAAATGAGTTCAACGGGCGCTCCGATGATCCGCCCGGGCGACAGGCTTTCGGCAATGAGGGTCATGCCCGTTGCCACGCTGAACGCGCCAAGAAGAGGGGCGCCGACCAGCCGGGTCATGTTTCTTTGGAACTCGATGCGGGCGGCCTCGGCTCCGGTGAGATCGCCGGCTCGAATCAATTGCTCTTGCCGCTCCAGGTGAGCCCAATAGGTTTCAGCGATCTTCCTCAATCCGTAAGCCATCAGCGCACTATGGAAAACCCAATGTCCCCGCCCACCAAGACCAAGGATGGTGGCATCGAGCTTGGGGAAGGCACTCCCCATCCGAACACCGACGATGAGGGAAAGCCCGACGACGGCGGCCTGGCCCGGGTTTTGTCTCATCCATTCTCTCGCTTTCTCCAAGCCCGATGCCACCTCGCTCCCCCATTGCGCTGTCTTCCCGGCGATGTTGGTGGTGCGACTGACCCGCTGGTAGTATCGACTCGCTTCGCCGAAGAGTTCGTCCGCCTTCTCCTCGGCGCGTCGCGCTCCCCGCTTGATGGCCTGAGCGACCTGTTCGGCCGGCCGTTTCACTCGATGAGAAACATCCAATTCCTCGTCCAGCTTCTGGAGTTCTTCCTCAGCGCGACGCGCCCCTTTTTTCGCCGCTTCGGTCACCTCTTCTGTGGCCCGCTTCATCACTTCGGAGAGCCGATACTCCTCATCCAGGTGCTGCCAGTGACGTCGAGCCGTCTCCATCCCGGAAGCCGTGACCTCAGCACCTTTCCGGAGGCTACGGGCGGCTGCTTTGACGCCCTGATCGAGTATCTCCTCCAGGTTGTATTGTTCGCTCGCCTGTCGGGCGGCTTCGGCGAGTTTTCGCTTCATCTCATCAAATTTCCTGGCATAATCGCTCATACTCCACCTCCTGAGTTTCGGTCTCCCTCCACTCCTGGCCCGGTTCTCGGTCGAATCTCATCACTCCGCGCTTGCTCATCGGCCGGTTCTGTGAAATTCCGCGGGATGCCGGCCCATTCGCTCGGCCGGATCGGTGACCCTCTGCCGTCACGGACAATGGGAGAGAAGGGCCGAGTTGACCAGACAACCGACCCGCTCGCTTGGGGAAAAGAAGATGATACTGGCCGCTCGGTCATCGGTTTCTTCCCTCCGGCTATCATTACGCGACCCACGGATTCAAGTTCCCAAAGACATTCTACCATTGATCCGCGACCTCCGTAAAACCCCAATGCGCACGGGTAATGCTTTGCTTTTCAATGAGAAGCGCAGCTTGACCGGTTTCTCCGGTCGGTGCTAGAATAACAGTTCTGGTGTGGGGGTGATTTGGGTTCGACGAGGGTGTGGAGGCGAGGAGGTGCATGCCGAGCATCGTGCTGCTCGTCAAATGCACGAGAGAAAGTAAACGCGAATAACACATTCGCTCTGGCTGCTTAAGACAGCCACGTCTCCCTCCACCGTGCTCGCCGGTGGAGGATGAGGCGTCACCTGAGCGAGCTTGGTGCTCGATTGGTGATCAGCGGTCGAGCGCGACACCACGCTGATCTGGCCGATTGAGGCGCTCGGTGCCTGGCCCCCTCAATCGGCGAGATGCCGACAGGCACCTAAGCATGTAGATCCTCCCGCTGAAGGCCCTCGGACAGCGGTTCGATTCCGCTCACCTCCACCATGATTTTGATTCGAGGACAGTCATGTTTGACGAATTCGAGACGAAAGAAGACCGGTTCGGGTGGCATCGAGCCTCGCTCGCTCGATTGGCTGAGATCGAGGACGAGTTCATGATGCTGATTCAGGCTCGCGATCGGTTGTTGAAGGAGCTCACCTCGCTGAAGGAGACGCTCGAATCTCACCGGCGGCAAGGCGCCCTGCTCAACCTGCGGGCGGCGGAATTGCTCGACCGCCTCGCTCGGCGGGCGGACGAAGCTGAGGAGAACGATGCCCTCGTTCCCGAAGAGAGAGAGCTGATTAATAAGTTGAATGCCTCCCGCTATCAGCTCGAGCGAGATGTCCTCGCCACCGAGCGGCAACTGAAAATCGCCCAGTTCGAGGCCAAGAGTCTGACCGAACTGTTGGAAGAGCTGGAAGATCAGGTGGCCGAACTCGCCGTTGATCTAGAGATCGAAAAGGATAACGCGTTCAATGAGCGAAACTAACCTCCGACACGACGGTCGGCGTCCCGACCAACTCCGTCCCGTCAAAATTACGCCGCACTTCACCAAGTACGCTGAAGGTTCGGCATTCATTCAGATGGGAGACACCTGGGTGATCTGCAACGCCAGCGTGGAGGATCGCGTGCCTCCCTTCCTCCGTGGCACCGGACAGGGATGGATCACCGCCGAGTACGCTATGCTGCCTCGCTCGACCGAAACCCGGTCCTACCGGGAGAGTTGGCGACTCAATCAACCGGGTCGGAGCCAGGAAATCCAACGGCTCATCGGGCGCAGTCTCCGCGCCGCTGTGGATCTCACCCAACTCGGCGAGCGAACCATCACCGTCGACTGTGATGTCATTCAGGCCGATGGCGGAACGCGCACGGCTTCGATCACCGGAGGGTTTGTGGCGCTGGTGCTTGCTCTCCGTAAGTTGAAAGAACAAGGTCTCATCTCCCAGATTCCGGTGAAAGACTATCTGGCGGCCATTAGCGTGGGGATCGTCGATGGTCGACCGCTGCTCGATCTCGATTACAGTGAAGATAGTCGGGCCGAGGTGGATATGAACGTCGTGTGTCTCGGCGACGAGCGTTTTGTCGAGGCGCAAGCCACGGCCGAAGTCGCCCCATTCACCCTGGAGCAACTCAATCACCTCCTGAGACTCGCGCAATCCGGCATCAGAGAGCTGATCGCCTATGTGCGCCACCTCTTGGGAGGATTCTCTTCGGCCGAGGCGGTATCGGCCGAAGAGACGGCGACATTCCCATCACCCTGACGAGGAGGGCAGGTCATGTCCAGATCGTTCCTGGTCGCTCCGATCATCCTGTTGTTGACGAGCTTGGGCATCTCCGCCCAGGACGAGGGGAAGGTATTCAAGGACCCTCACGGGGAGTACATGCTTGTCCTCAGAGATCGATGGGAACCCGTCACTTACAAGGATGGAGCCGGTCACACGGTGGTCGATATCATCTATGAGAACCGCGAGCGCGGTCTCCTTCGAATTCGCAAGCGGCATGTCGATCGTGAGATGACGCCCCAGGAGTTCGCCCGGCGCATGCAAGAGACCTCATTCCAGTTTCGACCGGGTTTCACTCGCGGCTCCCTGGAACCGTTCAACCGGGGGCCTTATCCCGGAGCCCTGCTCACCTTTGATTTCACTTATGGCGGCCGCCCCAAGACGGCTCGCTATTACTACTTGAAGATTGATCCTCACACATTCTACGTGCTTCAGTTCGAGGGAAGTCCGCAAGTGTTACGGACGATGCGCAACCGAACGGACCTCATGGCCCAGAGTTTCCGCGTCCTTGGCTAGCAGAATGAAAAACTCTTTATTGCCTTCGGCACCCAGGATGGGAGATTCCACAACCCCTCGAACCTGGAGATGGAGTTTCTCTCGGGCGAAGGTTTGCATCTCCCGGATCACCCGGGCGTGTTGAACGCGATCCCGCACGATACCCCCAGGCCCCACCTCACCCTTTCCCACCTCGAATTGAGGCTTGATGAGGGCGAGAATCATCCCTCCAGGCCTGACGACGGCGACCAACGCGGGGAGCACCTTGGTCAACGAGATGAAGGAAACGTCGACGGTGACCAGATCAAACCGGACGGGAAAATCCTCGGGCTTCACATACCGGGCGTTCACTCCCTCCCGAACTACCACTCGCCGATCCGATCGCAATCTCCAATGAAGTTGGCCTCTGCCCACATCCAGAGCATAGACGCGCGCCGCTCCATGCCTGAGAAGACACTCGGTGAACCCACCGGTGGAGGCCCCAACGTCCAGACAAACTGCGCCGGCAATGGTGAGGTTGAACGCCGCCAGTGCCCCCTCCAGTTTCAGGCCACCGCGACTGACGTATGAAGAATCCGGGAGATGGATCTCGATCGAGGCCGTCGCGGCAACCGTCTTGCCGGGCTTATCAGAGCGTGCGCCGTCGACATACACCCGGCCCGCCAGAATGAGGGCCTGGGCCTTCTGTCGGCTCTCGACGAGGCCTCGAGTGACCAACAGCTTATCCAGCCGCTCCTTCTTCGCCATCACTGATGATCCACTCTCAAGCGATGATCCAGGTTGGCAATGCGCCAACCGGTAGCGAAGATGAGCCGGACGATGCGCCTCATTTTCTCGAAATCGAGCTTCTCGACATCATCGGTGGTCCGATGATAATCTCGGTGAAGACCGGTGAAATAGAAGATCACCGGGATGCCATTTTTCGCATAGTTCCAGTGGTCGCTCCGATAATAGAGGCGAAGCGGATGATCCGGCCGATTGTAGCGGTAGTCCAGCGTCATGCCCACGGTATCTCGATTCGTTTGTTCGCTGAGTTGATGGAGTTCCTGGCTCAGCCTGTCCGATCCAATGAGATAGAGCGTGTTGGCATCGCTCAATTCGCGATCGGCCGGATTCGTATCTCCCGGCGGGCGCGATCGACCGATCATATCCACATTCAGATCGACGACGATGGACTTCAAGGGAACGGTGGGATGCCGAACGAAATACTTGGATCCTAACAACCCCAGCTCTTCCGCCGTATGGAACATGATGATGATCGATCGGCGGGGACGCGGTCCCAGAGAGAATGCCTCGGCGATCTCCAGGAGGGCGGCCGTCCCCGAAGCATCATCATCGGCCCCATTGAAGATCCGCGTCTCCGTGGACGCCAAATGATCGTAATGGGCGCTGAACATCACATACTCATCTTTACACTGAGGATCGCTCCCATCGAGGATGCCAATCACATTTTGCGTCACCCGGATAGATCCGGTGGTCGCCATGCTCACTTGCGCTCGTTTCCCCAGCGAGCGAATGGTCGTCTCCGTCGCCAGCGTCTCCCGGGTGATCTCTGATCCCTCCAAGAGAGCGTTGATCAGAGGATCATAAACCCATGCCACTGGCGCCAGAGAGGATTGGCCCTCATCCCCTCTCAATCGTGGTCGCCCGGGGATCATCGACCGGCGCTGGAGATACTCGGGCAGGCGTGCGGCCGTTGTGTGACCCTGAACGAGGAGGAGGACGCCGGCCGCCTTTCGTCTGATCCACCCGACCATGATGAGTCGGAACATCTCCAGTGGCGTGAGGTGAGCAAATGTCTCCTCGTCGATGGCCACGACGGCGACCTTCCCTTCCACTGCTGCCTGAACGGTCGGATCCCGGGATGAGAGGAGCGGAAAAGGAACCAGGACGACCTCGCCCTGGGCCTCGATGCCACCCTCCCCGGGGAGCACTTGAAACGCCTCTCCCAGCCGGAAGCGGGCCGGCCCCCGGTCTCGTTCGATTTCGATGAACGTCCGCTCGGGATCGGGCTGTGCGATCTCGATCTCGATCTTCTGAAAGTACGATCCATCCTCCGCACCGCCGCGAAAGCCGTAGCGACGCAGTCGCGATGCCAGGTACCGTGCCGCTATCCGATTCGACCGACTGAGCGCGTACCGTCCCCCAAGTTCGTCCGAGGCCAGGAATTCCACATGTTCTCGTAAGTCGGCTGCGCTGATGCTCTCCAGGGCCATCGCTGGTGGAAGCGGCAAATTACTGCCTCCCCTCGATGGCAGCGCCCACAACGAGGAAGAGAGGACGAAAAGGTGAATCAACCCGATGGCCGTATATCGATGGTGTCGCATAGTATCCTCCTGTCTCATGAGTGACATCTTAGCCTCGCTGAGGGATCGCTGTCCATGGTCAAAATTCCAGACTTTCCCCTACAATATTTCGTCTACATGTGTGGGACGATGAGGGAATGTGGACCGAGGCCGACGAGGCGTTGATATGGAATGGACCGACGAGCAGATCGTCCAGCGGACGCTCAACGGTGAAGTCGAAGCCTTCGGCATTTTGGTACGCCGGTGGGAGAAGAAAGTCTATGGCTTGGCCTATCGAATGTTGGGGCACTATGAAGATGCGCGGGACACGACACAGGAAATTTTTCTCACCGTGTATCGTAACCTGCGCAAGTTCCGCGGAGACGCCAAGTTCTCTTCCTGGCTCTATCGTATCGCCCTGAACTGCTGTCATAACCGGCTGAGAGAGCGAGCGCTCCAGACGGTGCCCCTGGACGAATCGCCGCCGGTTCCCGTAGACGCCTCCGCCCATAGTCAGGTTGAGCGTCAACAGAAGATCGAGCGCGTGCGCCGGGCACTGCGAGCCCTTCCCTACGAGATGCGACAGGTGATCATCATGAAGGAATACGAGGGTCTGACATTCAAGGAGATCGCCGAAATTCTGAACATCCCGGTGAGTACGGCCAAGACGCGGCTGTACACCGGGCTAGACCAACTCCGGGAGAGACTTCTGGCGGTCAAGGACGCGCTGTGAGGCTCTCCCTGGTGAGGTGGGTCATGAGGAAGATGAGGGAATCAATGATGTCCGATCATCACGAGCAATTGATGGAGTATCTCTACCAGGAACTCTCGCCGGAGGAAGCGCGCCGGTTCGAGGATCACCTCGGGACCTGCGAGATGTGCCAGAAAGATCTGGCCGACTTCCGGCGATTGAGGCAGGCTCTGGCAGCTTGGGATGTCGAGGAAGTCCCTCACATTTCGTTGACCATCGATGGCTCGCCATCGCGTGGCTGGCTTGCCCTGTGGAGAGCCTTCCCCATCTGGATGCGGTTGGTGACTGCGGCCGCAGCGGCTATGCTCGTCCTCGCCCTGTTCAACGTCCAGATGAGTTACCACCCGCAGAAGGGATTCCAGTTCAGCGCCAGTCTTTGGCCTCGAGCCGAGCTGCCGGGCGCCCCGCAGCCGAAACCTCGGCCGGTCGGCCTGACCGAGGAACAGGTGACAGCGCTCATCCGAACAGCCATCACTCAGACCCAACGAGAAACCAATGAACAGATGGCCGCCCAGCTCCAGGCGCTCGCGGCGAAACTTCGAAGCGAGAACGAGCGCCTGTTGATCCAGATGGCCAACACTCTTCGCCAGGAGCAAGAGGAGCGACTGGCCGAGCTGGAAGATCAATTGGGCCAACCATCAACCGTATCGACGCTCGCCGAACTCTTCTGGGAAGAGCCGAACAGCGGATATTAAAGTGGAGGGAAACACCATGATGAGGAGATTCACCACATTGGCCATCATGATCCCACTGGCGGGGATAGTGATCGTTTTGGCCGGGCCTGAGCGGGTCGAAAGCGCTTTCGCCGCCCCGCCACAACAGAGGGCTCAGCCCGCCAGGCTTCAACGGCAAGCCTGGCGGCAGCAGCGGGGTCGACCGAGCCGCCTCGCCCCCCGAGCCCAGCGCCACGAGCGGTCGGCCGACGCTTTCCCCGGCCGCCATCAGATAGAACGCCTGCGTATGCTGAGGGCCCTGGGATTGACGCCCGAGCAACGTCGGCGCGCCCGAGATGTCTATCGCCGCTTCGGGCCCAAGGTGCAGCAACTGCGCGATGAACTGGAAGAACGTCAAGACGCTCTCCATCAGGCCATCTTCAGCGAGCCCTATCAGGACGACCTCGTCGAGCAGCGGATTCAGGCCGTGTTGGAAAAGCAGGAAGAACTCCTGCGGGCCCAGCTGGAGGTAGAGCTGGCTTTCAGGGAGATTCTCACCCCCGAGCAACTGGCGAAGTTCCGCGACCTGCAAGCGCAACAGTTGGAGATTCGGCGGCTCCAGCGCGAGATTCGCGAGAAACGTCGCCGGTTGAACCAACAACTGCAACCCGATCAGCGCTGACCTCATGGCGGGGAGGGACGTCGCTGGCTCTCCCCGCTATCACCATCCTGCAGAAGGAAGGGTCTCTCCGCAGCCGGGCACTTGTGGATGCTGCTTCCCCTTCACGGTCACCCTCCCGCCGACGCGTTCAGTGCAGCTACCCGGAGCTAGGAGACACACATCCGCGCGAGATCTCGCCTGCCCTCTATGGTCCTACGGCCATGAAAGGGTTGGTCTCTTGGCGCACGACTCCCAGATGCGAATATGGCCTTCGTGCGGGGCCCCGCCTTCCGGGCGACGCATAGCATCCGTTTTCCCGTTTGCATCCGCGACAGCCGACGAATATACTAGGAAGTTTGTGTTATGGGCGAGGATGCGATCATCATCAGGGGAGCGCGTGTTCATAACCTGAAGAGCATCGATGTGGAACTCCCACTCCACCAGCTCACCGTCATCACGGGCGTCTCTGGCTCGGGGAAATCGAGTTTGGCCTTCGACACCATCTATGCCGAGGGGCAGCGTCAATATGTCGAATCGCTCTCGGCTTACGCCCGCCAGTTCCTCGAGCGGATGAATAAACCGGATGTTGATGAGATCCAGGGGATCTGCCCGGCCATCGCCATTCAACAGAAATCACCGGCCCGAAATCCTCGCTCTACCGTCGCCACCCAGACGGAACTCTACGACTTCCTCCGGCTTCTCTTCGCTCGCGTGGGCATCACTTTCTGTCGACAGTGCGGTCAGGAAGTCACCCGGGACACGCCGGAGTCGATCGCCGATCGCATCTTGAGCTTGCCCGAAGGAACGCGTTTTTATGTTCTCTTCCCCGCCACGGCCGGTCTGCCTCCCCCACCGGAGCGCTCTTCCTCCCGATGGAACCGAAGAGCCAAACGGTCCAACGAAGACCGCACGCGCGTTCGCGCTCACCTGATGAGCCTGATGCAACGGGGTTTTACGCGCTTTTACCACCGCGGTCAGGTCGTGGAGCTCGATTCGATCGATGCCAACCCCTTCGAGAAACTCGATGAGGTCTACGTCGTCGTCGACCGCCTGGTCGCCCGATCCGATGTCCGCTCACGGCTGGTGGATTCTCTGGAATTGAGCTATCGGGAAGGATACGGGACGGTCGAGATCCACACCGTCGGCAACGGTCAACAACGATGGCGCTTTTCCGAAGGGTTTGAATGCAAACCGTGTGGATTGACCTACCCAAAGCCCGAACCACGGCTGTTCAGCTTCAACAGCGCCTATGGAGCTTGTCCAACCTGTCAGGGATTCGGGAACATCATTGCCGTGGACCTCGATCTCGTCATTCCCAATCGGGCCCTCTCGTTGGAGGAAGGAGCCATCGAACCGTGGACGAAACCTCAGTTTGACTGGATCCAAGAAGAGTTGCTGGAGTTCTGCCAACAGGCGGGCATCCCCACGGACGTCCCTTTTGCTGAACTCACTCGCGAGCAGCAACGACTCATCATCAATGGATCGAAGGAATTTCCCGGCGTTCGTGGCTTTTTCGACTGGCTGGAGACCAAAAAATACAAGGTTCACGTGCGCGTCTTCTTGAGTAAATATCGCGGGTACTCCACCTGCCCATCGTGCCATGGCTCCCGCCTGAGACCCGAAGCCCTGAATGTGCGCGTCGGAGGGAAAACCCTGCCGGAGATCTGCGCGATGAGTATTGGTCAGTGCGCTGAATTCTTCCGCCAGCTCTCGCTCTCTGCAGAACAACGAGCCATCGCCGAACGGTTGCTCAACGAGATCCAGCATCGCCTCAACGTCCTGGTGGATGTGGGATTGGATTACCTCACTCTGGACCGTTTGGCCTCGACGCTCTCCGGCGGCGAAGCGCAGCGCATCCAACTGGCCACGAACCTGGGCGCCTCTTTGGTGGGCACGTTATATGTCCTGGATGAACCGAGCATCGGGCTCCACCCGCGCGACAATCACCGGCTCATTCACATCCTCAAGCAGTTGCGCGATATCGGCAATACGGTCGTCGTCGTCGAACATGACGCCGACATGATCCGAGCCGCCGATCACATCATCGATCTCGGTCCGGGCGCGGGAGAGGCGGGCGGTCAGGTTGTGTTCCAGGGATCGGTTGACGAGCTGGAGCGAGACGCCCAATCGCTCACCGGCAAGTATCTCCGCGGCGAACTGCGAATCCCTCTGCCCCGAGAGCGGCGACGGCCTCGGCCGGGACTCGCTCTCACGATCAAAGGGGCCCGCGCTCATAATTTGAAGAATATCGATGTGAACATCCCGTTACACTGCTTCGTCTGCATCACCGGAGTATCCGGTTCGGGAAAGTCCACGCTCTTGTATGATGTCATCTACGCCAACCTGAAGAAGCAACGGGGCGAGTGGCATCAACCCGTTGGTGCGGTGAAAAAGATCGAAGGCGGGCATCTCCTTGACGATATCGTCATCGTCGATCAGTCCCCTATTGGGAGAACGCCGCGATCCAATCCGGCGACGTATGTGAAAGCTTTTGATGGCATCCGAGAAGCGTTCGCCTCCACGCGGGAAGCGCGCGCGCGTGGTCTCACCCCAGCCCACTTCTCGTTCAACGTTCCTGGAGGTCGATGCGAAACCTGCAAAGGTGATGGAACGATAAGAATCGATATGCAGTTTCTGGCCGATGTCGAACTGGTGTGTGAGGACTGTCAAGGCACGCGCTACCAACCGTCGATTCTGGACATCCGATATAAAGGGCACACGATCGCCGACGTCCTCAACCTCACCGTCCGGGAAGCGATGAAACTGTTCGCCCATCGATCGAAAGTGGTCGATCGACTCGCTCTATTGGATGAAGTGGGGCTGGGATATCTCCGGCTGGGACAGTCGGCGACCACGCTCTCCGGAGGCGAAGCCCAGCGCGTGAAGCTGGCCGCCCACCTGGGCAAGAGCGCCGGCCAGCATACCCTCTACTTGTTTGACGAACCGACGACCGGGCTTCACTTTGACGATATTAATCGCCTCCTTCGCGCCTTCAAGCGACTCCTCGACTCCGGTGGATCCATCGTCGTCATCGAACACAACCTGGATGTCATCAAGAATGCTGACTGGATCATCGACCTCGGTCCCGAAGGCGGGGACGCCGGAGGCTATGTCGTCGCCGAGGGACCGCCTGAGGAGATCATCAACGTTCCAGACTCACACACGGGGAGATTTCTCGCCCCGGTCCTGTCCAGATGATTTTCCACTTAACAGCCACGCTCATCTGTGTTAGAGTAATGCTCTTTCCGAAACAACCTCAAATCCAACATATCCCCCAGAACCTTCTGGCGGGATGAGTGGCGAATGAACGCGATGAGCGTATTGCTGACAACGGACATCACCGAACTCCCCCTGTTGAAACGAGGGAAAGTCCGCGACATCTATGTCGTCGACGACGACACGCTACTGATCGTGGCGACCGATCGCATCTCGGCTTTCGATTGCATCCTCCCGAACGGGATTCCGGACAAGGGTGTTCTGCTCACGCAACTGTCGCGGTTCTGGTTCGAGCATTTCCAGGATCGCGTCGCGCACCATATGATCACCGCCGATTTCGATCAGTTGCCCGAGTCTCTCCGAGCGAGCCACCCGGAACTTCGTGGACGCGCGATGTTGGTTCGCCGAGCGGAGGTCATTCCTTTCGAGTGCGTCGTCCGCGGCTATCTGGCGGGATCAGGATGGAAGGAATATCAGAAGACGGGCTGCATTAGTGGGCTTCGACTCCCCGCCGGGATGGTGGAATCAGCCCGGCTCTCCGAACCCATTTTCACTCCCGCGACCAAAGCCGAATCGGGTCATGACGTGAATGTGTCGGAAGCCTACATGGCCGATCGAATCGGCACCGAGCTGGTCCGAGAACTCAAGGAGATGAGCCTCCGGCTGTACCAGGCCGCCGCCGAGTATGTGTACCAGCGGGGACTCATCTTGTGTGATACGAAATTCGAGTTTGGCCTCCAGGATGGCCGCGTCCTCTGGATCGATGAAGCGCTGACGCCGGACTCCTCCCGGTTTTGGGATCGGGCCTCCTATCGCCCGGGCCGACCGCAGGATTCCTTCGACAAACAGTTCGTGCGAGATTATCTGGAATCGCTCGACTGGGATAAGACGCCGCCCGCCCCCGCTCTCCCCGATCACATTGTGCGAGCAACGGCCGAGCGCTACCGAGAAGCCTATCGGCGTATCACCGGGAGGCCATATGACGGCGCTTGATTACGTGGTCATCGGAGTCACCGGCCTCTCCACGCTCTATGGTCTCGCGCGGGGACTGGTGCGCAGCGTCGTCGCCCTCCTGGTCGCCGTCGCCGGCCTGTTCCTGGCCGCCAGCGGATATCCTCAGGTTGTCCCTCTCATCCGGCCCTGGGTGACGAGCGTGGCGATGGCCCGACTGATAGCTTTCCTGCTCATCTTCGTCGCCGTCATCGTCGCCGGCATGATGCTGGGCCGGGCGCTTCGTCGTGCCCTGGAGCGGGCTGATTTGAGCTGGATCGATCACCTGGCCGGTGGGGCGTTTGGCTTCCTCCGCGGGTGGCTCATCTGCTCGGTACTTTATCTGGGACTGACCGCGTTCCCGACTTCATCGCCCGTTGTGGATCGAGCCCGGTTGGCTCCCTATCTGGTCAAAGGAGCTGATCTGTTGACCCACGCTCTGTCCAGTGAACTGAGAGATCGGTTTCTGGACGGATATGACCGGCTCCACGCGCTTTGGGAGCATCAATCCGCAGGGGTGGAACATGATCAAGGCAAAGATGGAAGCTCTCATCGATGAAATGATCGACGGCGGCATCCGCCTGGAAGATGCGCTGGCCGAATTCGAGAAGTGTTTCATCCTCAAAGCCCTGGAACGGCACCAAGGTCACCTCTCCAATACGGCGAAGTTTTTGGGCATTCATCGCAACACGCTGAGCAGCCGGTTAAAAACCTACAAGAAGGTACGGACGAGCCGCCGCTCCTGATCAATGCCCGGCCTCCGCCCTATGAGGTCGATTCACTTGACGAGCATCTCGGTTTCCCGTTCCGAGGACGACCCGACCGTGGCCAGGGGTGAGGGCATCGGGGTGATCGGTCTCCCCGTCTGGGGCGCGCGCCAGTTATCGAACAGAGCGACTTGTTGAACGCAGGAAATGGTACAGAAGGGAGCACACGACTTCGGCGTGGAGAACTCCCGCCTCAGGTGATCGATGGTGTATTCTTCCAGAGGGATAGCGGGATAGCCGCGCATCTGAGAGCAGTAATGCACCAGACCATCCTCGCAGATATAGAGATACCGGGCACCAGCCCGACAGCGCCAATGATTGGGACGCCCCTCGATGATGTTCTTCTGAAACCGATCGAATCGCGCATAGGTTCGCCGACCCAATGATTTGATCTGCCGATAGATATCCCGCTCGCGATCGCCGAGGGGACGCAGTTGTCCAGTCTCGTCGTGGATGATGCCCAACGTGTTACTGAAACCAAGTTCGACCGCCCGACGGGCGACGATCAGCGCATCCTCGGGATGACGGACGCCCGAGCCGAGAACCGAGTTGATGTTCACGCCGAATTCAGCATGCTCGGCTAAGAGCTGGAGTTTCTTATCCAGCACCTTCAGACTCTTCATCGACACATCGTCGGGTTGAACGTTGTCGATGCTGATTTGGAGATGATCCAAGCCCGCCCGGTTCAACCGCTCGATGCGCTCCACGGTCAACAGATAGCCATTGGTGATGAGCCCGGCAATAGCGCCGTTGCGGCGAATGTGGCGAATGATCTCATCCAGCTCAGGGTGAAGCAGCGGCTCGCCGCCGCTGATGGTGATGATCGTCGTGCCCAGCTCAGCCAGGCGATCGATCCGACGAAACATCACGTCGGTGGGGACGGGCTTTGAGACCTTATCGTACTCATTGCAGTAAGCACAGGAGAGATTGCAACGACGAATGGGAATGATATGAGCCAAGACCGGATGCTCGGTAGAGAGCAACGCTCGAGCGATCATTCGCAACTCCCGAATCCGCCGATGAATGAAAGCAGCTCTCCGCCGAACCTGTTTCTTCCACCTCATTGTCGATACACCCTCAGATGGCCTTCGATGATTTCATCCACCCCAGAAAAGCGAGCATTAATTTAACGAGAATCCATACTCATTTGTCAAGGTTAGATTGAATCATCGCCTTCGCTGATCAGATGATAGCCCGTCACCCTATGGCCCGGAGCGCGAGATCGAGTCCTCTCGCTCATGCCCTTTCCTGGCTCACTGTCACAGAGGTCGTTCAGCTCGCCGGTGAGCTCTGGAGAGTCGAGTCGGGAATCCAGCCGTCATGTCTGGCTGGAAGGATGACACAACCGCCCCGAGTGACGAGGACGACCTCGGAGGAGGATCGCAGGGGCGGTTGGAGCCCTCGGGAGAGAGGCGAGTAGGACACCACATGGAGCGCGTCCCGCAAGTACGCAGAGGGCCACCTCTGACGTCTCGCCGATCAGGTGACCGGGTGGCCGACTGGCGATCAATGACCGTGATCCAGTTATCCCTTGCAAAATTTAATCCATGGATTATACTAACTCAAAAGCGAACAAAACCGATGGGAAGGAGTGAACCGTTGGCCAATAAGATAAGAAAACGTCTGGAGGAGGAACTGAACGCCTTAATGGAAGAGCTGAATGTTGAACTCCCTCGGGCGCTGCAAACCGCGATGGCCCATGGTGATTTGAGGGAGAACGCGGATTACCAGGCGGCACGCGAGCGCCAAGAATTCGTTCGCGCCCGCATCGCCCAAATCAAGAAGCAACTGGCCGACCTGTCCATGGTGAATTTGGATCGGCTCCCCCGAGATCGGGTCGCCTATGGATCGACCGTCAAGCTCGTCGACCTGGACACGGGGGAAACGTTCACTTACCGGTTGGCCATCGGCGACGAGGTGGACCCTCAGAACGGAGTTATTTCGGTCTCATCCCCGGTCGGTTCCAGTCTCCTGGGCAAAGAAGAGGGAGACACCGTGGTGGTGCGCACGCCGACCAAGATCCGGCGATTAGAGATCGTCCAACTGCGCACCATTCATGACGACCTGGAAGAATAATCGGAGCGGCTGTCGATGCGGCGGTGAGGATCGTCGCTCCGTCCAACGCGATCGATGATCAGCGACTTCATTGGCAGACATGGCAGGTGGGCCCGAGACGCCATTGCGCTTCGGCTGGCCCGACTCGATCTCCATCCCAACTTTTTGACGCTGTTCGGGCTCCTGGTGAACCTGGGCGCCGCCATTCTGGTCAGTTGGGGATATTTCTTCTATGCCGGTTTCGTCCTGTTTTTTGCTGGAGCATTCGACATCCTGGACGGCGCCGTGGCCCGGATGACCCGCCGGGTGACCAAGTTCGGCGCGTTCTTTGATTCGGTCGTTGATCGATATTCGGATCTGGTGGTTCTCATCGGCATCATGATTTACTATGCCCGGGAGACCCCCGCCCATAGCACCCTCTATGTGGCATTAGCCGGCATCGCACTGACCGGCTCTGTCTTGGTGAGCTATACCCGAGCCCGAGCCGAGTCGTTGATCGCTGAGTGCAAGGTTGGATTTCTCGAACGACCCGAGCGCTTGGTCCTCCTCTTGATTGGATGTTTCACCGAGGTGCCCTGGATTCAAGACAACTATTTCCTCCACAAGATGCCCGCCGTCTTGTGGATCCTCGCCATCCTGTCTCACTGGACCGTCGCCCATCGCATGTACTACACCTGGAAGCAACTCCAACCGGTTGATGCCGCTTCGGAGCTTCCCCTTCCAGGGTCTGAGGTGGCTCAAGACGGACCGTCTCGAGATTGGGTCTATCTCTCGGAACCCCGACAAGAGCCGTGAGAAGCCCGAGCGCTCGGCGCCGAATAAAAAAATGAAGGAGGTTCGTGGAGGGTATCTATGATCTGTCCGAGCTGTGGGACTGAGATGGCGGCGACGTCGACATTCTGTCGGTGCGGCGCTCGTCGCGTCGGCCCCCCACCCACTGAGCCGGTTGATGGCATTCCCCGGTTGGGATATGGCATCACCGCCCTCACCCTGACGGGTCTGGTGCTCGTTGTGCAATTGGCCATCACCATCAGAAACATCGTCATTGGTGATCTCCGGTGGCCCTGGCAATTGCTGATCACGACGGCTTCTCTTGCTCTGGTCACGCTCCCGGCCCTCCTGGTGGCCGTGGCGCTGGCCTGGCGCGGTTGGCGCCTCGCTGTAGACCGACCGCACGCCTATGGGGGGCGGGCCCTGGCCCGGCGTTCCCTGGCACTCGCTCTCGCCTTATGTGTAGTGAACCTGACGGCCATCGCCGGTCGCATACCGGACTGGTTAGAGAACGCTCGCATCAAACGACAAGCGCGGACCCGGGTCCTCATGTATAAGGTGAACGACATGATCGCCAGGTACCGCGAGCAATATGGGGCATACCCCGAACGCCTCATCGATCTTCAGGAACTCGATCCCTCCATCGGGCCCATCCTCGATACGTGGCACCACCCATTAGTATACACCCCAATGTCCGCCGAAATTGCCTCCCGCGGGTTGCCGGTGCCTTTCCAGAAGTATGAGCTGGTCTCACGAGGCCCCGATGGTATATTGGGAACGGAAGATGACATTGTCATGCGGGACGGTCTGATCATTGGGCCGACGCCCCTTGAGGAATTAGACGTCGATGCCGGTGAGCAGATTCCCCGATGAGGCGCGAGCGGGCGTCATGAGGTATACTTTATTGTCGATGAGCAAAGGGTGGTGATGGTATGTTCAGTAAGATCCTGATCGCCAATCGCGGCGAGATTGCCGTGCGCATCATTCGCGCCTGCCGGGAGATGGGCATCTCGCCGGTGGCCATCTTCTCTCAGGCCGATGAGCACGCGCTCCATGTCAGGCTGGCTGACGAGGCCTATTGTGTCGGCCCCCCACCAGCAAGAGAGAGTTATCTCCGAATCGAGACGATCATCGATGTGGCCCGTCAGGCCGGCGTCCAAGCCGTTCACCCCGGATATGGGTTCCTGGCCGAGAATCCAGATTTCGCCCGCGCTGTCCAAGAGGCGGGACTCGTGTTCATCGGTCCGAGTTGGAAGGCGATGGCCGCCCTCGGGAATAAAACGCACGCTCGTCACATCGCCCGTCGCGTGGGAGCTCCCGTCGTCCCCGGATCGCCCGGGCCGATCAGTGACCCTCAGGAGCTTCACCGCCAGGCCCGAGCGGTGGGATATCCTCTGCTGTTGAAAGCCGCCGCGGGAGGTGGCGGCAAGGGCATGCGCCTCGTCTCATCGCCTGATGAGCTGGATGCGGCGTTCCGGATGGCGCGCTCGGAGGCGATGGCCGCTTTCGGTCAAGAGGCCGTCTATATCGAGAAGGTGATCGAACGACCGCGCCATATCGAGATCCAGATTCTCGGCGACCACTATGGAAACGTCATCCACCTCGGCGAGCGCGAATGTTCCATTCAGCGCCGCCATCAGAAGGTCATCGAAGAGTGCCCCTCTCCGTTGAACGACCCGACTCTCCGGCAACGCATGGGTGAGGTGGCCTGTCGGATCGCCCGCGAAGCCGGATACTGGAATGCGGGGACGGTTGAATTTCTCGTCGATGAGCAGAAGCATTTCTATTTCCTCGAGATCAACACGCGACTGCAGGTCGAACATCCGGTGACCGAGTGGGTGACCGGTGTGGACCTGGTGCGGGAACAGATTCGCATCGCGGCTGGCCAGCCGCTCTCTTTTCGACAAGAGGAGATTCAGTGGCGCGGGGCGGCCATTGAATGTCGCATCTACGCCGAGGACCCGGACGAGGATTTCATGCCCAGCCCGGGTCGCATCGTGCGCTATCGCCCGCCCATGGGCCCGGGCGTTCGCGTCGATTCCGGCGTGTACGCCGGTTGGGAGGTGCCGCTCGACTACGATCCGCTGCTCAGCAAGCTCATCGTTTGGGGATGGACGCGAACCGAGGCTATCGAGCGTCTGCGGCGCGCCCTCGATGAATATGTCCTTGATGGCATCCGGACGACCATCCCCTTCTACCGGGAGATCGTGTGCGATGGAGAGTTCCTCGCCGGCAACCTGGATACCGGTTATGTGGATCGCTTCTTCCGCCGTCGTTCTTTGGAAGAGTCTGATAGAGCGCTTCGCGATGCTGCTCTCATCGCGGCCGCCCTTCACGCGCGACAATCTGCAGCCAGCGATCAGACGGTCGATCACGCCCGATCGACCGAAAGTCTCTGGAAGACACAAGGGCGCTGGGCGTTGCTCAACTCGCGACTATGAAATACCTCATCCATTTGGGAGACGAAACACATACGGTTGAGCTGCAACCGAACGGAAACCACGAACTGGCCACGATTAATGGACGGCCGGTGGAATTCGTCGTCGGTTGCCCGGAACCGGGAGTCTACCTTCTCCTTCTCGGCCACCGGGTCATTGAGGTTCGCGTCACTGACGAGGGTCAGTCGTCACTCATCGTCACCGTCGGACATCGACGGTTCACCCTTCGGGTGATTGATCCCCGGCGACGCCGCCAGCGAGGATCGTCGCTCGTCTCAGGAAAGGTCGAACTCACCACGACCATTCCCGGTCGGGTCATTCAATGGCTCCGGCAACCCGGTGAACCGGTGAAGGCCGGTCAAGGCGTCCTCGTCGTCGAAGCGATGAAAATGCAGAACGAAATCCGATCGCCCAAGGATGGGAAAGTGGTCGAACTCCGCGTCCCCCCTGGTCAAACGGTCAATCCCGGAGACGTGTTGGCCATCATCGAATGAAGTTCGCCCTGTTGACGACTGGAGGCTGAGACCTCCTGAGGCCCGGTCACTGGATCAACTTGGCAATGTCGGCGTAGATCATGTATCCCATGAGGAAGACCAATACGGCAAATCCGATGGTTTGAATCTTCTCACGCAAACTGATGCTCATCTCCTGACCGAACCAGTGAAACCCTTTTTCCAAGAAGAGCATGAAGATCTGGCCCCCATCGAGGACAGGGACGGGGAACAGGTTGAAGATTCCCAAACTCAAGCTGAGAATGGCCATCATGTGGAGGAATGATTGGAGGCCTTGTTGAGCGGCTTCGCCAGAGATGACCGCAATCCCCACTGGCCCGGCGAACGTCTCTCGAATGGAGCGATGCCCTTTGGCGATCGAGGCGAGGGCCTCGGTGATCAGCCCGATGTAATGGGCATTGAACTTCACGGCTTCGGCGAACGCATCGATCGGCCCGAGTCGAGAGCTCATCATCGGAGGAAGGGTCGGCGTGGCGCTGAATCCCACGCGGCCAAACCCCAGGGCTTCATCAAAGAACGGAGTGAGCTGGACCTCGAAGGTGCGGCCCTCGCGCTGGATCGTGAAGGCCAATGTGCGTCCCACATTGGGACGCACGCAGGCGGTCACCTCCTCCATATTCTTGATGGGAACCCCATCAATGGCGATGATCTTATCGCCAGGCCGCAATCCGGCTCGCTCGGCAGGGGTTCCCGAATGCACTTCGTTGATGACGACACCGTCGCCCGGGAGGGCCGGCAGGAGCCCGGAGAAGCCAATGGTTTCTCCCGATTCGGTCACTCTCACCAGGTCGAGGGTGAGCGTTCGACGCCGGCCACTCCGCTCGATCACCACGGAGACGCGCTCACCCGGTTTGAGGGCCGTGTAGTCTTCGAGTTCCGCCCAGGTGGGATTCTCCAGTCCATCGAACTGAACGATGAGGTCGCCCGGCCGGATGCCCGCTCTCTCTGCCGGCGATCCCACGGCCACGAAACCGACTCGCGCCGGCTCCGTGCGATACACGGGCACTTCGTAACTGAACATGTAGAGAGCTGCGGGGAGAACGATGGCGAGAAGGAGATTGGCCAAGGGACCAGCGAGGAAAATGAAGAATCGTTGCCACGCCGGCTTGGAGATCAGCGCCCCCTGCCATCCTCGGGCTTCTTCCAATTCGTCGGGATTCTCGCCGAGCATCTTGACATATCCGCCCAGGGGGATAGCGCTCACCCGATAGTCCGTCTCCCCCCGCTTGAACCCGAACAACCGCGGACCGAATCCCAAACTGAACGTTTCGACGCTCACCTTAAAGAGCTTGGCGACGCTGAAGTGACCCGCTTCGTGAATAAAGACCAAAACGCCGATGACAATGATGAATGTGCCGAGATTCAACAATAAAGCTTCCACGCGACTCTCTCCTGATTCTTCATTCAGCTACGATCCCCCGACCCACGACCGCCATCAGATCGAGTTGCAAAAACAAGCAAGTTTAATTCATACACAGCCCTCTGTCTACCCGCACACCATCCCCTATCATTCGTTGTGCTCGATCGCGGGCCCAGGCATCGATGCGAACCAGCTGGTCGATGCTCTCGGCCGGTCTCACGGCGTGCTCGTTCATGACCGAACGAATGATCTCGGGAATCTCCATGAACCCAATGCGACCATCGAGAAACGCCTGAACGGCTACCTCATTGGCGGCATTGAGTACCGCCGGCATGGTTCCTCCGGCGCGCGCGGCGCGATAGGCTAATGCCAGGCAGGGGAATCGCCGGGTATCTGGCGGATGGAACTCCAAGCTCATTCCCGACTCGAACGACAATCGAGGCAAGGGCGTGGGCCATCGGTCGGGAAACGTCAATGCATACTGAATGGCACACCGCATATCCGTGACGCCGAGCTGCGCTATCACAGAGCCATCGATGAGCTCGACCATCGAATGAACCACCGACTGCGGGTGGATGACGACATCAATCCGGTCCGGCTCCACATCGAATAACCAGGAGGCCTCGATGATTTCCAACCCCTTGTTCATCAAGGTCGCCGAATCGATGGTGATCTTGCGCCCCATCTTCCAGGTCGGATGCCGTAAGGCGTCTTCGGGCGTCGCCGCTTTCATCTCCTCCAGGGAGGCTCGCCGAAACGGACCGCCGGACGCCGTGAGGATGAGCCTCCGGACGTGCTCGGCAGCGACGCCACGCAAACACTGATGAAGGGCATTATGCTCGCTATCGATGGGGATGAGCTCGGCACCGGATGCGCGCGCCGTTTGGATCATGACCTCTCCGGCGACGACCAGCGACTCTTTATTGGCCAGGGCCACGCGCTTGCCTCGTTCCAAGGCGGCGCAGGTCGGTCGGAGTCCCACAGCGCCCACCGTGGCCGAGACGACGATGTGCGCCTCGGGATGGCTGGCCAAAGCGATCAGCCCATCGATACCAACCAGGATGGGTGGCGGAGGACTGATGCCCAAGGCATCGAGCTGCTGCCGCAGTTGGGGAACGTCCTCTTCTCGAGCGAGTGACACCAGAGACGGTCGATACTGACCGATCTGCTCGGCCAATCGCCGGACGTTTCTCCCGGCGCCCAGCGCGAGGACCCGGAATCGCTCGCCGAGATGCGCGATGACGTTGAGCGTATTCTCACCGATCGATCCAGTGGAACCCAGAATGACGACGTTTTTCATCACATCCACCACCGATAGAAATAGTACAGAATCGGCGCGTTAAACAGCAAGCTATCCAGCCGGTCCAGGACTCCTCCATGGCCGGGGATGATCCCGCTGGCGTCTTTGATCTCCGATCCTCGCTTGAGCATCGACTCGCACCAATCCCCGAGCTGCGCCACGCCCCCCATGATCAGGCCGAGACTCACAGCCTGCGTGACTCTCAATTCGGGAAAGAACCACACCTGGCTGATGATCGCCCCCAGCAGACTCCCGGCCAGCCCGCCGAGTCCTCCTTCCACGGTCTTCTTGGGACTGATCACCGGCAGGAGGGGCCGCCGACCGAGCCATCGTCCCACGAGCATGGCCATCGAGTCGCCACCCCAAACCACCATGAAGTAGAACGAGAGCAACTTGGCCGACAGCATCGTTCCCTGCCCCACCAGGCGCACGCTGATCAGATAACCCAGGCATACGGCCACGTAAACGACGCCGGCCAAGGTGGCCGAGGTCGACAGTAACGCCATGTTCAGCGGTCGACGTCGGGCCATACATGTGACCATGGCGACGGCGACAACCAGGACCAACGTCAACATCACATATTCCGGCTCATGGCGCCAGAACGCCACGAGAACCACCACACCGGCTGTCCCTCCAATCCACGGTGATCCCGGCGCACCGACCTTCTCGGCCATGGAATAGAATTCCCTGATGCCCAGAATGACGGCACCGATGACGAACAGAGCGAAGACGGCCGGAGGGGCTATCCACAACGCATAATAGAGGACGGGAATGGCCAGGAAAGTGGTCAGCAAGCGTTGTTTCATGGGATTGAAATCTCAGCGCGCCGCCACCGGGAGATCGGACGGAATGCCTCCATACCGGCGCTCCCGATGTTGGAAGGCGAGGACGGCCGAAAAGAGGTCCGCCGGTCCGAAATCAGGCCAAAGGACGTCGGTCACATACAGTTCGGTGTAAGCGATTTGCCAGAGTAAGAAATTACTGATCCGCATCTCGCCACTGGTGCGAATCAAAAGATCGGGGTCGGGCAGGTCACCAGTGTAGAGATGGCGCCGAATGGCGTGTTCATCGATCTCATCGGGCATCCATCCTCGCTCCACCGCCTCACGATAGAGCGACCGGAAAGCATCGACTAACTCCGTGCGACCGCTGTAATTGAGAGCCACCACCAGGAGCATGCGCCCATTGTGGCTCGTCTCGCGGATGGCTTGAGTCACTTTCTCCTGCACGGAGGGATCCAGTTCGTGCAGCCGCCCGATGACGCGAAGCCGAATGTCATTCTTTTTGAGCGTGTGTAATTCCCGATCGATGAACTCCTTGAGCAACTGCATGAGCGCCTGCACTTCTTCGGCCGGGCGTTTCCAGTTCTCGGTGGAGAAGGCATAGAGGGTGAGCACCTCCACACCCAATCGGGCACACGTTTCGACGGCCCGGCGGGCCGCTCGCGCACCAGCGCGATGACCGGCCACGCGCGACTTGCCCCGCCGTTGAGCCCAACGACCATTGCCATCCATGATGATGGCCGTGTGCCGCGGAATGCGCTGAGGATCAATCTGGCGAAGAAGTTTCTCCTCCACCGATCCGGGTTTGATGATGCCTGCGAAGGCCTCCCACATGTTCGCCGTTCGTTCTCCCAGAATACCTCCCCATGTTAATAGTCGACGCGAATGAGCGTCAACCCTTTGGCCGGCAGCGACGGCCCTTCTGGCCCATGATGATCGCCGCAGAGCCGGCGCCGAACATCGTCGAGGGACATCTTCCCTCGCCCCACTTCCTGGAGAGTCCCAGCGATCCGTCGAGCCATGGAACGCAAGAACCCGTCGGCGGTGATGTAGACGTGAAGGAATTCATTCTGATGCACGAGCTTCACGTCGGTGATCCGCCGAATGGTGCTCGAGGATGTCTGAGGTTGAGTGGCGAACCCGGCGAAATCGTGCTCGCCCTTGAACAACTCGGCCGCTTGTTGAAGGCGCTCCAGATCCAATCGATACCGACAATGATACACGTAGCGATAGAGAAAAGGACTCACGACCTCTCCCAGAAAGAAGGCATATCGGTAGGTCTTGCTCCGAGCGTGCCGCCGGGCGTGAAAGTGGGGATGGGCGAACTGGACATCCACCACGCGGATATCCGGGGGCAAATTCCCGTTCAATGCCTTGAGGAGCTCCCACTCGGTCATCTCTCGCCGGAAGAAGAAATTGGCCACTTGCCCGAGAGCATGCACGCCGGCGTCGGTGCGCCCCGCGCCATGGACGATGACCGGCTGTCCGTCCAGACGGGCCAGCACATCAGTCAACACGCCCTGAATCGTGGGACCGCACGGTTGCTTCTGCCACCCGTGATAGGCCGTCCCATCGTATTCGATAACGATCCGCACGTTCCTCATTGAGCCTGTCGCGTTCCCGGGATGGTGAGGGGGATGTCCCGCTGGCAGAGTGGACAGCGAGCAGGTTCATATATGGGGATGTCCAAGGTGAGGAGCGCCTCGAGCGAGAGTCCGCCGGGGAACAGAACGCGGCGTCCACGATTGAGGAGCGCGCCCAGCCCCACCACGACCGCCCCTTTCCCGATGACGATCTCGATGACATCTCTCACCGATTCTCCCGTGGTCACCACATCTTCCACGACCACAACGCGCTCGCCGGGAGAGAGGGCGAAGCCCCGCCGCAACTGCATCTGGCCTCCCCTCCGCTCGGCGAAAATCGCCCGGGTTCCCAAAGCCCGCGCGACCTCGTGAGCGACCAGAATGCCGCCAATGGCGGGAGCGATGACCGTGTCCACGGCCACCGCTCGGAAGCGCTCGGCGAGTCGTTCGCCGAGGAATCGGGCTTTGTCCGGATACTGTAGGACCAGCGCGCATTGAACGTAACGCGGACTATGCCATCCCGAAGAGAGAAGGAAATGCCCTTCCAGGATGGCCCCCGTTTCTTCAAACAGCCTCAGAATCTCGCTCATCGTCCTGCGCCTCGTCGGTGGTTTCCCGGCGTTCCTCCTCGACCACCTGAGCCAGCAGGCGGTCCTCCTCATCCGGCGTCTCGCTCTCGATATGGGGACGGCGCGTCTCGGGCGGTGACACGGGTGCGACCGCCTCGGCCTGCCGCAACTGCGCCCGCAATGTCCTCATCACGTCGTCGGGAGCAGGCTCGGCGATGGCCGCTCCCTGGCCGGCGGGCGCCGACCGGGCGCGCTGTTGCATGGCCTTTCGATGAGCTTCGTTGGCCGCCGAGAGATCGCCCTTCGTGTAGAGAACTCGTCCCAGGTCCGCGTAGGCTTCGGCGAACACGCCCTGTCGTTGCGCGATGGCTTTTTCGTATTCCTCGATGGCCTTGTCGATTTGACCGATGCGCGCATGAATGCGTCCTTTTTGATAATGCGCCTCGGGGAACTGTCCCCCACTCTCCTTGATGGCCAATCCGAACTGCTGAATGGCTCCGTCGAGATCTCCCTGGCGCGCGAGCAACAGGCCGAGTTCATAGCGGGCCTCGGGATAGCCCGTCGGTTGTACTTCGCAGGCCTGGGTGAACGCCGTCACCGCCTCCTCCATGCGGCCTAACCGCACCAGCGTGCGGCCCAGCCAGTATTCGGCCTCGGGATACCCTCCCCGCTGCTCGATCGCCTGTTGAAATTCGGAGACGGCGGCTTCGTAATCTCGATGTTCATAGAGCACCCGACCCAGTTCGAAGTGGATATGCGGCGCCGAACCATCCTTCAGCGCCAACGCGTGCTGGAAACACCGGATGGCCTCACCGAGATCGCCGCGGCGAGCATAGACCAGTCCGAGATGATAGTGGATCTCGGGGTCCCGCCCTTGAAGCTGCGCCGCTCGGGTCAACGCTTCAATCGCCCCTTCCAGGTCACCGCCATCAAATAAAGCCAGCCCCAGATTGTAGGAGGTGTGAGGATCTCCGCCCGGCGATTGGTCGATCACCTCCCGGTAGATCTCCACAGCTCGCTGGAGATCTCCGCTGCGTAACAGCGCATTCCCCAAGTTCCGCTGCGCCTCGGGGAACTGCCCTCCACTCTGCTCAATAGCCGTCCGATAGGCGTCGGCAGCTTCCTGGAACAATCCTCTCCTGTAGAGCGCATTGCCCAGATTATAATAAGCGGCGGGGAAATGATCGATCTGCTCGACCGCCTTTCGGAATGCCTCGATGGCTTCATCCAGGTGCCCCGCCTCGTACAGAGCCAGTCCCAAACTGTGGTGACCATGAGGAAAAGGATCAGAGCTGACGGCCAGAGCGCGACGGAACGCGTCGATGGCTCGTTGTAACTGCCCCTGTTCGTAAAAAGCGAGGCCCAATTGAAAGTGCGCGTCGCGGTAATCCTCCTGGCGCGCAATAGCTGACTGAAAAGCTTCAACGGCTTCGTCCAGAACGCCTCGAGCCGAGAACGCCACGCCCAAATCATAGTAGAGAGAAGCGGGGACATGTTCTCCCAGTTGGTCAATAGCCGTGCGATACGCCTCAATAGCGGCGTCCAGATCTCCGCTCTCGCGTAAGGCCAGGCCGAGGTCACGGTAGGCTTGAACGAAGTCCGATTTCAGTTCCACTGCCCGTTTCAGCGCGGCGATGGCCTCCTCGACCTGACCGTTGAACAGATATGCTACTCCCACGGCGTGATGCGCTTTATAGAACTCGGGACTCAGTTCCAGCGCTCGACAGTAAGCCTCGATGGCTTCGTCCAAATGGGCGAGCTCGGTCAAGGCCCGCCCGAGGTTATAGTAAGCGGCGGCGAATCGCGGCTGCTGCTCGATAGCCAGGCGAAACTCGGCTACGGCTTCCTCCGGCCGGGAAGAATCCAGATAGGCCCGGCCGAGCCAGTAGTGAGCCTCGGGCATCTCGGCCCGTTGCTCGATGGCTCGAGTGAGCATCTGAATGGCCTCGGTCACCTGGGCATCACGAAGCAGCGCACGGCCCAGGGCCAGATAAACCTCCGGCCAGTTCTCAGACTGCTGTTCGACGGCCTGACGCAAAGCCGCGATCGCTCCTTTCACATCATCGCTGGTCAGGAGCGCTAATCCCAGATCGTAATGCGCCTGCGGGAATACGCCTCCTCGCTGATCAATGGCGCGACGGAATTCCTCAATGGCCTCCTGGAGACTGCCTTGAGCGTAGTGAATGCGCCCAAGCTGATGATGAGCCTGAGGAAACGGTTCCTCACGTTGGGACAGGGCGATGGTGATTTCGTCTTGAGCCCGCTGGACATCGCCGAGCTCTAACAGGATGCACGAGAGGGTATAATGCGCATCAGGGAAATGCGGCTGATCACTCAGGGCTTGTCGGAGGGCCTCCTCTGCTCCATCCAGATCGCCCCGGGTGTAAAGGACGCGCCCCAGCTCATAAGCGGCTCGAGCGAAATGCCCGCCCGCCCTCTCGATGGCAGAACGGAAGGCCGCGGCGGCGGCCTCCCACTGGCCTTGTGCGCAGAGGAGCTGTCCCAGATCATACTCCGTCTCAGCGACATCATAGCCGCTCTCGATCACTCGACGGTAGAGGGCCGTCGCCTTTTCGATGTCGCCCTGCAAGGCCCACGCCCGTCCCAACTCACGCTCCGCCTCGGGATACTCTCCCCGTCGCTGGTCGATGGCCGTCTCCAGCGCCTCAATCGCCTGTTCCACCTCGCCACGGGTGAGCAGGAACCGTCCATAATCGTAGTGGGCTTGAGGGAAATACGGCGTCTGTTCGACGGCCCGACGGCAAGCCTCGATGGCTTCGTCCAGTTGCCCTCTCTGGGCATAGGCTATCCCCAGGCGATGAGAGGCCGCCGGATAAGCTCCGCCTCGTTGTTCGATGGCCAACTGGAACGCTTCGATGGCCTCATCGAGTCGCCCCTGGCAGGCGAAAGCTCGACCCAACTCATAGTGGGCCTCTGGATTCACCGGCTGGGCCTGAAGCGAAGACTGGAAGGCCGCGACGGCTCGATCCCATTCACCTCGCATCAACAACGCTCGCCCGAGCTGGAACTGAATCTCGGCCGTGAGACCACTCGGCGGCGCGCTGACCGGCTCTAAGACGGCGATGGCCCGGTCGACCTCGCCGCGATTGAGCAACAGCTTCCCCAATTGCAGATGATATTCCGGTCGAGGATGACTGGATTGCTCGATGGCCTTGGTGAACGCGTCTCGGGCCGCCTGTTCATCGCCCTGGCCAAGCAACGCCAACCCCAGGTGGTAGTGGGCCCGCGGAAACAACCCTCCCCGCTGGGCGATGGCTTCCCGAAAAGCGCCGATGGCCGAGTCGATATGCCCCTGCCGGTACAACACCCATCCCAGATGATCCAAGGCGACCGGATGGTTCCCTCTCTGCTGTTCGAGGGCCCGCCGGAAGGCCTCGGCCGCTTGATCCAATTCCCCTTTCTGGGTCAAACACAGTCCGAGACGGAGATGGGCGTCGGGATTGATCGGTTGCTGCTCAATCGCCTTGGAGAAGGCTTCCACCGCCTTGTTCCACTCCCCGCCATCGGCGAATGCCCACCCGAGAAAAAAGTATGCCTTGGGAAATCGCCCGTGTTGTCGATCAATGGCCGCCTGAAAAGACTGGATCGCGCTGTTGAGATCACCGCGATGAAAACGCCGCAAGCCTTCCTCAAACAATTGCTGGGCGACGTTCAGCCGCCGTGTCGGCTTCTTTCGTTTCCTGGCCATAGTTCAATCAAGATACCTCACGAGCGAGGCGCTCGGCCAGCGGAGCCAACCGAGTGAGTCCTTGGATCGACTGCAGGAATAATCTGATCGGGTCCTCCTCCCCGCTCATCCAACCACCGAATCTGATAGAGGATGAGTTGCCCCCCCCGCACATGGGCCCACACGGAGATGGGCGATGAGGAGCGAATGCGATCGACGTCATGACCGTCGAGAGTGAGAACCGCGCCCTCGTCATCGACCCGGACGACGACCTGGACCGAGACTTTGCCCATCAGTTGGTTGTCGATGATCGGGATCGTGAGCTGGCGCTCACCGTTCGGCGTCTCGACCGATGCCATCCAGTGAGGGGGCTCTTCCTCAAAACCACCTCCATAGCGGATACGGAGCATATGGTCGCCGATGGTGAAGCTCACCCTCGGCGGACCCGCTTCGCCGGGGACGGGCACAAAAGCGAACGCCAACCGGTCCCCGGGGCGCAACGGACGCCCTCCGACCTCCTGCCCGACTCCCCGATCCACTGTCCCATCAAGCTGGATGGCCTGGGTCATGGCCGCGATCTGGAGGTCGTCGCCGAGCTCGGTCCACACCCTCCGGGCCTCATTCAATTGACCCCATCGCGTCCAGTAGAGCCGTCCCAGTGCTCGACGCGCCTCGGGGAAGTGACCGGCTCGATGAGTGATGGCCAGTTGGAGATAGCGCTCGGCTTGCTCATACTGACCGACCGCCCAATCGGCCAGAAGCGTTCCCAAAGCGAATTCAGCCGCGGGGAAGTTCCCCCCTCGAAGGCGAATGGCCGCCTTGAGCTCCTCGATCGCCTCCGTATAAGCGCCCCGTCGGTACAAGACGAGTCCCAACGCCTTTCGCGCCTCGGCATAGTTCCCACTACACTGCTCCACCGCCTGTTGGAGAATGGCCGTCGCCGAGGCGAGATCGCCCTGCTCGATGAGCGTCAACCCGAGATACAGTTCCGCCTGAGGATAGAATCCCCGACGCCGGACGAGAGCCTGGCGAAATTCGCGAATGGCGAGTTCGTACTGTTTCCTGAGCATGAGGACGCGACCGACCTGGAGGAGGTCCTCGGGAGCGTCACCGGCCTGAGCGATCACTCGATGAAACAAGGATTCGGCCTCATCGGCTTGGCCTCGCTCCAGGGCCAATGCCCCCAGGGCGACCAGCGTCGGCAGATGAAAGCCGTTGCTCTCCTCCAGTGCCTGCCGGAATTGCTGTTCGGCTTCGTCCTGTTGGCCCAGTTCGCGCAGCAAAAGCGCCAAATGATAGCGAGCATCGGGATAGACGCCCTCCATCTGGTCGATGGCCAGCGTGAACTCCCGGCGCGCGCCGTCATAATCGCCCTGATCAAAATAGATCTGGCCGAGCAGGTTGTGTGCCTGAGGATTGAATCCCTGATCGTTCTCTAACAGGTCCATCAACGCGCGCACGGCTCCATCTCGATTCCCTTCTTCGAAGAGGCGACGCGCCTCGGTCAAGGCTCTCGTTGGGAGCGCTGGAGGCGCGGCCAGTTCCACCTGAGGCGGCCGCGGCAGATCCGGCACAATCTGGTACCACTGATAGAATTTGAATCCAGCTCCCGTTCCCATGGCCGCGACGACGAGGGCGATCCCCACCCACCAATGCCGTCGGATTCTCGCGCCGGGCGATACGGACGGCGGCTCAGGAGAGACGGTCGTCGCCACCTCGGTTGGGTGCACCGGTGGCGATGCGGTTGGAACTCGCACACGGGGCGTCCGTTCCCCAGCGGACTCCCGGCGATTCCAGGGCTCGCCTCGAATAGCCGCCTCGAATTCCTCGGCGAGATCGAGAACGTGGTGTTGCCGGTCATCGGGGTTCTTGCTCAGCGCTCGCCTCAATACCTCTTCGACGGTCTGGTCGATATCCGGACGGAAGGACCTGAGCGGCGGCGGGTCTTCATGAATATGTTTGAGCATGACGTCCATCGGGTCGCCGGTGAATGGGGGTGTACCCGTCAGCATCTGATAGAGGATCGTTCCCAAGCTGTAGATGTCCGAGAGCGGCGTGAGCTGTTTGGAATTACACTGCTCTGGAGACGCGTACTCCGGCGTTCCCACAAAAATATTCTTCGACACTGGCCCCGATCCTCGCTTTTGCTCGTCCAGGACCTTGGCGATGCCAAAATCGAGAACCTTCACATAATCGGGATGCCCGGCGACGCTCTGGAGCATGATGTTGTCCGGTTTCAAATCCCGATGAATGATGGATTGAGCATGGGCATCGGCGACAGCAGCGCAAATCTGCTTGAGAATGACGGCGGCCCGCTCCAGCGAGAAGGGCCCTTCCTCCCGCATGACCTCGGTCAGTGTGCGTCCCTCGACATATTCCATCAACAAATAGACGACGTCACCATCCCGACCGCAGTCGATGATATTGATGGCGTGCGGGTGGTTCAGATAGGCGGCGGCGCGCGCTTCGTGCAGGAACCGCTGGACGAAACTCTCATAAGCGGCCAGGTCTTGAAGAAGCACTTTAATGGCGACCTGCTTCCCCGTAACCACATTACGCGCCCGATAGACCGATCCCATTCCCCCCTGACCGATTTTGATTTCGATGCGATAGCGACCGGCAATGACTCGCCCGAGCAGCGGGTCCTGTTTCTCTGTCCCCATCTGGCGGCCTGGAGGTCGATGCGTTCTCTGTCGTTCCTTCACCGAAGAGGTAATGTTATTCGCTCGCTCCATGAAATGCAAATGACCGTCGCGTGGCTCTGGCCCCCAGAAGCGGCTCGCTCGGGGCGAGGAGCGCGAAAACTGTTGAAAGTTTCTCCACAACGCAGTAAAGTAGCTCGTTCACATGGCCTGGTCAACTTCAGGACAAAGGAGGATAGGGTGATGACCATTTCCCGTCGCACATTCATCAAGGCGAGTGCCCTGGCCACTGTTGGAGCGAGGATATCAGAAGGCCGAACTCCGGTGACGATCCGACAACCCGTCGCGCAACGCCCGGTCGTGATCTCCAGTTCCAACCACGTTCGATTAGAAGACGGAACCGATTACTACAACGGTATTCGGGCCACGAAGAAAGCCTTCCAACTCCTTCTGGAGGGGAAAGACACGCTCGATGCGGTGATCGCCGGCGTGAATATTGTCGAAGACGATCCTAATGATATCTCCGTGGGATATGGCGGCCTGCCCAATGAGCAAGGAGAGGTGGAATTGGATTGCTCAGTGATGCATGGGCCGACCGGGCGAGCGGGAGCCGTGGCCGCGCTCAAGTACGTGAAGAATCCCTCGCGCGTCGCCAAGTTGGTCATGGAACACACGGACCATGTGATGTTGGTGGGCGAAGGAGCCCTTCGCTTCGCTTTGGCCTATGGCTTCCAGAAACAGAATCTGCTCACCGAGCGATCCCGCAAAATCTGGCTCGCCTGGCTGGAACAACACAGTGATCGGGACGACTGGGGACCGAGTCAGGTGCCCATCATTCCCGAGCCAGAGTCGGCCGAACAGCGCTGGATTCGCCAAATCATCGCCGAACGGCCCACCGGGACGATCAACTGCCTGGCGCTGAATGAAAAGGGCGATCTCTCCGGAGTGACCACAACGAGTGGTCTCGCCTTCAAGCTTCCCGGTCGGGTGGGTGATTCGCCTCTCATCGGAGCCGGTCTGTATGTGGATAATCAGATCGGCGCCGCCGGGTCGACCGGTCGCGGCGAAGAAGTCATCCGCACCTGTGGCGCTCATACGGTGGTGGAGAACATGCGTCACGGGATGTCTCCGCTGGAGGCTTGCCTCGATGCGCTGAAGCGCATCGTCCACTTCTATCCCGGACGGCCCGACTTTCAAGTGAAATTCTATGCCATCAACAAACGCGGCGAGTATGCCGGAGCCTCCATCTGGAGTGGGGCAGAATTCGCTGTGACCGATGCCCGAGGCAGCCGCATCGAGCCTTGCGTTTACCTCTATGAGCGTCCGAAGAAAAAGTAGTCCTCGACGCGCGTAGACCGGGCTCATCGGGTCTCTCTGGGTCTCAGGAGCAGAAGCGAAGAGTCTCGTCGCCCGGGAGGCATTCGATTGTCTTGACTTTGGAGGTCAACCGTAGGATACTATCGACTCTGATGGTGGAGGCGCCACCTCACAGTTTACGTCCTCAGGATGGCATACGACATTCTTTGATCCTGGATGGCTCGCCTCCAACAGGAAGCAAGGGTGAGGGTCGGTCAATGGGGGAAGATCATCTTGTGGAGCAGCGACGATGGCATCACGCACCAAGAGCCAGGGAACCTCGGTTCACCGACCAGAGAACGTCACTTCGAGCACCGCTGAGAACCCATTGACGACGCCGAAAGACCCGCTCCAGGAAGCGCTCGCCGCCCTGCTGGAACTGGTCGTCCACACCCTCGGCGCCTCGTATGGTTTCCTCCGTCTGGACCAGGCCTCACGCCGCCAGGTCCCCGTCATGTTCCTCCAGTCCGGAGATGGACCTCGTTGGGAACCCCTCGAGCAGTTGATGCGAACGCCGACGGCTCAATGGGTGATGAGGCGGCGAAGGGCGGTCCATCTCACCGGGGACAAGATCCCTTTGGAATGGACGTCCGCATCTCCTGTGGCCGAGCTCATCTATGTTCCTCTCATCGCTCGAGGGGAGAGCCGGGGCGTGCTCTGTGTCGTCCGAGCCACCCCGGATGGTGCCTGGCAGGAGAGCGACGTGAAAACAGCCGACCTCATCGCGCATCAGGCGGGTCTCCTGATCGCTCTGGCCGAACTGGACCCGCAGACCAGGGATCTCTCCCGAGAATGCCAACAGGGCGCTCTCGATGAAGTGATTCACGCCAGTGTAGCGCTGCTCGGTGGCCAGGCAGAAGTGATGACCGAACTCGGGCGTCGGATGCGACGCCTCAGGCAATCAGAGGGTCGGCTTCGAGCCTTGCTCGCCACGTCGCAAGATGGTGTGGCCATCATTCAGGATCACCGCTTTCGCGACGTCAACGACCGGCTGGCCGAAATGATCGGAATGTCGCCAAAGGAATGCTGCCAATTAGAGGACGTCTTCGATCTAGTGGTCGCCGGAGATCGCCAGCGGGCGATCGAACACTACTATCGTCGGTTGGGCGGCGACGTGACAGTCTGCGAATTCACTCTCCGGACGCGGCGCGGCGAGGAGATCTTCGTCCGGACCGTCGGTCGAGGCATCACCTATGATGGTCAACGCGCCGTTCAGGAGATCTGGCGGGATATGAGTCGGCAGCGCCGACTGGAAACGCAACTCCTCCTTTCGGAGAAGATGGTCGCTCTCGGGCAACTCATCGCCGGCGTCGCCCACGAACTCAATAACCCGTTGACGACGATCCTGGGATTCTCGGAGTTGATCGCCCTCAACGAGCATCTCCCCCAACAAGTGCGTCAAGATCTGGAGACGATTGCCGGAGAGGCGCGACGCGCGAGAAAGATCGTCCAAAATCTGCTCGCCTTCGCTCGGGCATCCGAATCGGCGAAACAGCCTACCGATATTCATCAACTTCTCGAGGAGACGCTCGCCCTGAAAGAATACGACCTGCGGACGAGTCGGGTGGAGATCGTCAAGCGATTCGATCCTCACCTGCCGCTTCTGATCGCCGATGCCGATCAACTCAAACAGGTCTTTCTGAACCTCATCACGAATGCGGAGCAGGCCATGCTCGCCGCTCATGGGCGTGGTCGATTAGAGATCCGAACGGGGGTCAAAACGGGCTATGTCGCTAGCGGTACGAGCGAATGGATCGAGATTCGATTTCGCGATGATGGTCCGGGCATTTCCGCGGAACATCTGACCCGCATCTTCGATCCTTTCTTCACCACCAAAGAGTCGGGTCAGGGGACGGGACTGGGGTTGTCTATTTCACACAACATCATCAAAGAGCACGGCGGACGGCTTTACGCTCAGAATCTCCCCGAAGGAGGTGCAGAATTCACCATCGAATTGCCGATCCCCCCTACCGGTTGATTCACGTCAAAGCGCGGTGAACGAATTCCACCAGCTCCTGAACAGTGAATGGTTTCACCAGGAAGGGGCGCCCCGCGCGCTCGAGGAAGCTGGTCGTATGTGGACTGATGACATCGCCGCTGAAGAAAGCGACGCGCTCGGCTTGAGCCGGATTCGCCTCCTTGATCGACTGATAGACTTCCATTCCGCCGATATCGGGCATCTTCAGGTCGACGATGATCAAGTCATAGGCGCGCTGGCTGACCATCTGGATGGCCGTGTGTCCATCGCCGGCCGTGTCCACCTGATAACCGCGAGAGGCCAGGATGCGCTTCACCAGATCAACGACCGAACGCTCATCATCGACCACCAGGATCTTCTTGACCGCGTGCGCTGACTCTGTCCCTTCCGATGTCGCCTCTCGATGTGGCGTTCTCAATTCGGGAATCACGGCCAGAACCTCGGCGAGGTTCCGTTTGAGGGTTTCGAGCCCGCTGCTGAGTCGAGCGACCGATTGCGGGTCAACGTGTCCTCTCTCAGCAAGAGAGTGGATTTGCCGGGCGAGGCCGATCATCCTCTCCAGGCGGTCGCGCACCTGCTGCGCCTCATCGGCCATCTGCCGGGCGAGATCGATCAACAGGTTCGGTCGTTCACTCATGTCGCTTTCCTCTCATGTGGGAGGCGGCTTCGCGTGGGGAAGCACACCTCCGATTTCCCAGGATTTGCCGACGATTTCCATTAATGAGTCTCCCCTCGGTCTTCCGCCCCACCACACGAAAGCCCTGGCCACCCCGACCCTGAGGGATGAGTCATCGACGTGGCGCCTCCCCGCAAAACGGCTCCCCATCACACCATCACATATCGCCGCATCCTGGAAACCGGCCAGCTTTTCGGAAAGAGATGAATTCTCCGTTCACCGTTCAGCGCGGATATAGGCGCGGAGCGCCTCTCGCGCTCTCTCCCGGTCGCCTTGAGCCTCATAGGCAGCGGCCAGATGGAGATAGTTCTCTGGTCGGCCACCCAACCGAAGAGCTTCTTGGAAGCTCGCGATCGCCGCCCGATAGTCTTTCATCGCCAGCGCCGCACGGCCCAACCAGTGGTGATATTCCGCCCGATTGGAAGCGCGCGCCACAGCTTCAGCGAAGGCCGCCCGCGCTGCCGAATAGTCGCCCGCGTCAAACAATTGACGTCCTCGCTCAAAGACGTGACGTGGAGACGATGCGGGCATCTCCAGGAGTTCGGCCAAACCACTCCGGCCAACCCGCTCGGTCACGTACAAGCCCAGACCCACGATCGAGGCCACCAGGACCCAGCCGAGAAACCACCGGGCCCATCCCTTGCCTGAAGCGAAAACCGGGCCACGTCCACTCTGGAACCCGCTCTGGTGTTGATCGGCGGAAGGTTCTCTCCGGGCGTCGCTCTCCTCCCGGCCCAGCTCGCCCGGGTCATCGACGAAGTCGAATTCCTCAGGCTGACGAGGGAGAGACGGCGATCGCTCCCCAGTGGACTCCGTCGCTCGGAACGGCGTCCGGCCATCGGCCAGACGGAGCCAGAGCGAGTCGAGCGTGACGACAATCGCCGTCAAATTGTCTCGCGCTCCACGCTCATAGCAGAGGTCCCGAAGCAGATCACAGATGGCTTGGGGATCGGTCTCGCTGGCCAGAATGCGGGTCAGCTCTTCATCCCCAATGTGATGAGTGATCCCATCGGTGCACAGCAAAAAGGTCGTATCGGGCGAAAGGGCGATGACCTTCGTCTCCGGTTCTACATCGGCATCCATCCCCAGGGCGCGTGTGATGACGCTCTCGCCCACCTTCCCGATCTCGGGTGCGGCCCAGCGGCGATCGTGAGCCAGGGTGTGATCCCGCGTCTCGCGGTACAAGCGCCCATCGAAGAACCGATAGATGCGACTATCACCGACGTGGCTGAGAATGGCGTGTCGTTTCTCGATCAAAACCAACGCCAGCGTAGTCGCCATGCCGCTCAGCAGCTCATCGTCGAGCGACATTTCATGCAAGTACCGATTGGCATAACGGATGACCTGCTCGACAAACTTGACTTTATCCTCAGGGAGTTTCTTGTTGGCGAATCGATGCTTGAGAATCTCCACGGCGATCTGACTGGCCACTTCGCCAGCGTTCTGCCCACCCACTCCATCGGCGACGGCGAACAAGGGCACCTCCTCGAGCAATAAGTAACTGTCCTCATTGGTGACGCGCTTGGGATTCAACCCGCGATCACTCACATACCCATAGCGGCCATATTTGAAGGACTTGGCTCGCCGCTTTTTTCTCACCCGCCCGCCCATGATACATGCGGCATTATTGTACCTCATTTTCAGAACAGATGCCCATTAAAAATCATGCTCTCGTCAAGCACATCCAGAACGGATCGCCTGCCAGACGCTCCCACCCTTCATCCCCTTCCGAGTTCCCAATTGGACGTCTCCTGTGAAAATACGGTGGTGCAAGCTGGCCGCGTGCGCGACTTCGTCTCTCATTCTTCGCGGCCTGCTTCAGCACATGGACGACGCCCGCGAACGCACGGTGGGGCTCATGATGACATCTTGCGCTCCATTCCCTGAGGGTTCATTTTCATCCCTCCGATGGGGCTCGCCGAGTTACAGGTGACTCCCGTGAGCATCGCGACCTCACCCTTCTGAGGTCTTCGGGGGAAAGTCTGGTCCTCACGAATCGCCGTCGAGCTTGTCGAAATGCCGTTGACGCGCCGCCTCGTAGAGCAGGATCGTCGCCGCCATGGCCGCGTTCAAGGACTCAACCTGACGTCGCATAGGAATGGTCACCTTCATCGTCGCCGAAGCCAAGGCCTCCTGGCTGAGACCGATAGCCTCATTCCCCACGAGGAGGGCGAGCGGCTGCCTGAAATCAAAAGCGGTGAGAGGGCGCCCATGATGAGGGACGGCGGCCAGGATGTGGAGTCCCCGTCGCCGCATCACCGCGAGAGCCGCGCGGAGGCTGACGCGCTCCATTACGGGGAGCCTGAGGGCAGCGCCCATGGATGCCCGAATGACTTTGGGCGAAAACGGATCTACCGTTTGTGGCGTGGTGATGACGGCGTCGGCCCCCAAGGCCTCGGCCGATCGTATCAGCGTTCCGAGGTTACCCGGATCTCGCCATGCTTCGACGATGACCAGGAGAGGGATGCCTGTGATCTGCTCCAGGACGTGTTCGAGATCCTGCGATTTCCTCCGCGCGATGGCCACGATGCCTTGAGGCGTCTCCACATCGCTCAGATACTCGAGGATCTCCCAGGTGGTCACCTCGCACCGCACGCGCCGCTGCGTGAGCCGATCAATGAGTCGTTTAATCGATGGTCGACCGAGTAAATCTCTGGTCACCATCACCGACTCCAACTCGATGTCCGATCGCACGGCATCCTCGATGAGGCGCACGCCCTCCAGAAAGATACCCTCCCGATCGCCTCCGGCGCGCACCTGGCGATATCGTTTCACGAGCGGATTCTTGCGGCTGAAAATAGGCATAACATCTGAACTCGGGGCCTCGCGACCACAACCACTCCCCTCAACAATCATATCGCAACCGCCCATTCCGGGCAATTTGACGCGGCGAACGATGCGGTCCCAATCCCCGACCCGTCCGATCGGCGTCAACAGAATCCCGGACGCCTCCTCACGCCCGCTCCTGTGAAAATGGAGTAGCCCAAACTGTTAGCGTGCGCGATTTCATTCTCTTCGCGGTGTGTGGTGTACATGGGCGATTCCCTCATACCCCTATTCCCCGCCGAAGTGGTGGAGCGTCACCGTTCATGGGCTCCGTGTCTCGCGGCCCGCGCGCCCCGCCAGAACCCCAGGCTCCAGCAGGTCAGCCCGTATAAGAGCAACGGGAAGCCGATGAGGGCGAGCAGAAGTAATTTCTTCTGCCCGCGTCCCCGCAGAAGGCGCCAGAGAATCATCGAGAATCGATAAGGAATGAGCAGAGGAATCAATAAAGGAAACCTGATCAACACGGCGCCGGGAACGAGACCGGATTGGCGCGATCGCGCCGACCAATAGCCGAGATGATCCAATCGCCGATGAACATCGGACCAGGTGTTCAGGTTGGTATGGGCGATTCTCACGCGGGGATCGAACCATAACGGGCGTCCCGTTCGCTTCATCAACCGCCGTGAGAAAACGATGTCCTCGGAGGCCTCCATCTCCTCCGGGAATGCGCCGTCAGTCGGAATGGCGTCGCGCTTGAGGGAGAGATTGCAGGAAGGCAACCAGCGAACTTCCCGCGGTCTCGATCGAGGAACGAATTCGGAGAACTCGATGACGAACAATAACGCCCCGGGAATCGTCGACGGTGCAGCCAGCGAAATCGACCCGCCAATAGCCGGATGAGATTCCCGATGCGCGGAGACGATGGCTTCAATCCATCCAGGATCGGCCACGCAGTCGGCATCGAGGAATGCGATGAATGGCGCTCGGGCCGATTGCAACCCTCTGTTGCGAGCTTGCGCCGGAGACAGTCGCCCGTCCTGATGAATGAGACGGACGCTGGGGAATTCTTCGGCGATGATTCGAGGCGTGGCATCAGTGGAACTATCCACCACGATGATCTCATAGGGCCACCGGGTCTGCTGATGGAGAAGGGAACGGAGGCAAGCTCGGATCTGCCGCTCTTCATTGAACGAGGGGATGATCACCGAGACGGCCGGCTCGTTCTCCCAGTGAAGCGGTGGGTTTGTTTCCTCTTTCATCTCCGATTCGCTCCCCGTCATTGTGATCGAGAACATGCTCATTGACAATATAACGGGAGGAGTCGAAAGAGGACAGGGAGCCGACAGTGGGCGATTCAATGGAAGGGAGATGTGGGCATCGCCGGCCAGACCGTCTAGGCGGCAGCCGAGCGGAGGAGTTGATTCACGCGAGTCGTCAACCGGGCTTTATATCGCGCGGCGGCATTCCGATGGATGATGCCTTTTTGAATCGATTTGTCGATGATGGAAATGGTCTGCGGCAGTAATTCCTGCGCGAGTTTCGCGTCCCCAGCCTCGATGGCCGCTCGGAGCTTCTTAATGGCTGTTCGCATGCGGCTCCGGTTCCGCCGATTTCGTTCCCGACGCTTCTGGTTCTGCCGCATGGCCTTGATGGCCGACTTCGTGTGTGGCATAGCTTCTCTCCCTACTGAAAAGCCCGAATTATAGGCAAGTCCTCGCTTTGTGTCAAGATCCTGAGAGGGCGAGCAGGAGGCCAACACGCGATGGCGAGCCGCCAAAAGGCAGCACAATAGAGTTCAAGGTGCTCGCTCCCGGAGACCGATGGCCCCATCACCGAGATCCCTCAAACGAGGCGCGTCCGCCTGGAGCCCGTGTGGCTCTCTCGACTTCTGACGCTCATACCGAAACGGTGAATGAATAAAAAACACCAAACTCAGTAATGCCTCCTCAACGCCGGAGAGCTTCCTCGCTTCCCGACTCCCCGAGATGCGCGCCTCACGCCCTTCTATGATCCATCTTCTGGGCTATCGACCTTCCGGTCGACGCGTCCAGGATTGCGTGGGAGGGGGATTTGGGATAGCTTATTAGGCGGCATGACCGAGTCGCCATCTCTGACTCGAAGACCAACGAGGGAGGAGAATCATGGCCGGAACTGAGGAGAAAATCGATGTCCTGACCGAAGCCAAGAAGGTGTATGATCCCCCCGCCGAGGTGGTGAAATCGGCCTGGGTGCAAAACTATGAAGAAGTATACGCGCAGTCGATAGAGGACCCGGAGCGATTCTGGGCGACGATTGCCGGCGAATTGGAATGGTTCAAACCCTGGGATCGGGTGTTGGAATGGGACTATCCATGGGCCAAATGGTTCGTCGGAGGACAATGTAACATCACTATCAACTGCCTGGACCGGCACGTCCGCGGTTGGCGCAAGAACAAAGTCGCGCTGATCTGGGTGGGGGAAGATGGAGCCACTCGCGTGTTCACTTACGGGCAACTGCTGAGGGACGTCAACCGGTTCGCCAATGGCTTGAAGGAGCTGGGCATCGGCAAAGGCGATCGCGTGACCATCTATCTGCCGCGCATTCCCGAACAATTCATCGCCATGTTGGCCTGCGCGCGGATAGGAGCCATTCACAGCGTGGTCTATTCGGGATTCAGCGCTCAGGCGCTTCGCGATCGCATCGCCGATGCCGAGGCCAAGCTGGTGATCACGGCAGACGTGGGATATCACCGAGGAAAAGCTGTCCAACTGAAGGGCATCGTCGATGAAGCGCTAGAAGGAGCGCCGAGCGTCGAGCATGTAGTGGTGGTCCGTCGGCAAACGCCCCCGGTGGAACTCCATCCCCCGCGAGAGGTCGACTGGAATCAACTGATCGAGCAGGCATCGTCTCGCTGCCAGGCCGAAGTCATGGACGCCGAAGACCCGCTGTACATCCTGTACACTTCGGGAACGACGGGCAAGCCCAAAGGAGTGGTGCACGTCCACGGGGGGTACATGGTGGGCACCTACATCACCTGCAAGTGGGTGTTCGATCTGAAGGATGAGGACGTGTACTTCTGCACCGCCGATCCCGGGTGGGTGACCGGGCACAGCTATATTGTGTATGCTCCGCTGATGAACGGGGCGACCATCTTATTCCCCGAGGGAGCACTGGATTATCCCGATCCGGGACGGTGGTGGTCGCTGATTGAGCAATATCAGGTGAGCATTTTCTACAGCACCCCCACGGCCATTCGGGCGTTGATGAAGTATGGAGACGAATGGCCGCAACGATATGACTTGAGCAGTTTGCGCATCTTGGGGACGGTGGGTGAGCCGATCAATCCCGAGGCCTGGCTGTGGTACTATCGCGTGACGGGAGAGCGTTGCCCGATTGTGGATACCTGGTGGCAGACCGAGACGGGCATGATCATGATCACGCCCCTGCCGTGTGTCCCGCTGAAGCCGGGCTCGGCGGCGCGACCATTTCCCGGCATCGAGGCCGAAATCGTCGATCGGGAGGGACGCCCGGTACCTCCCAAGCAGGGAGGATTCCTGGTCATCAAGCGGCCGTGGCCAGCGATGAAGCGCACCATCTATAAAGATCCTCAACGATACGAGCAGTACTGGAAGACCATTCCCAACGTCTATACGGCGGGCGATGTGGCTTTCCGGGACGAAGATGGATATTTCTGGATTCTGGGTCGGGCCGATGATGTCATCAAGGTTTCCGGGTACCGGCTCGGCACGGCGGAAATCGAAAGCGCCCTGGTGAGTCATCCGGCGGTCGCCGAGGCGGCGGCCATTGGCAAACCCGATCCCGTCAAGGGCGAGATCATCAAGACGTTCGTGATTCTGAAAGAGGGCTATGCGCCGTCCGAGGCCATGGTGGAAGAGCTGAAAGCCCACGTGCGTCACACGCTGGGACCGATCGCCGTGCCTTCCGAACTGGAGTTCACCGATTGGCTTCCCAAGACGCGCAGTGGCAAGATCATGCGCCGGGTGCTCAAGGCCAAGGAATTGGGCATCGATCCTGGCGATATCTCGACTCTGGAGGAATAGTCTCTCTGTCACGGCGATCATCACCCCCGCGGGCCTGCCGGCCAATCCATCAACGAAAAGGATGAAACGACGCTATGCACATCATACGACGATCACTCTGGTTCATTGCCGGAACGATCCTCTGCCTCGCGCTCAGCGGTTGCGGGCACCAATCGACCCTAGAGGCATCGCGCCGCCCATCGGCGGTGGGAACCGGTGCGACCGTGGAACGACCATCAGCTCATCGAGGCCGTGAGGTGATGGCCGCCGAAATATCCACTCTCACCGGCATCGCCCGGGTTTCCTCTCAAAAGGAGAAACGGGCGGCTCCCTCTCCTCAGGCGCCCGAGGAGCGCGTGTTCTCCATCAACAATCTGGGCATCGCTTATCTGGAACAATACCAGTACGAGCGCGCCGCCACCGAATTCCGGCGTGCTGTCACGCTGAATCCGAAATTCGCCATCGGCTGGGTCAACCTGGCCATCGCTCATTACCATGCCGGACAACCCGAGCGCGCGCTCGCCGAACTGGACCACGCTCGGCGATTGGGATTGGACGTCCCCCAGATTCATTACCTGTCGGGGTTGATTCATAAAGATCGCGGAGAGTTTGCCGAAGCACTGGCGGCGTTCCAGAAGGTTCTCCAGGTTGATCCCCACGATGTGGCGACGAACTATCAGATGGGCGCCATCCGCGCTCGCCAGGGACAATACCGGCAGGCCATCGAATATTACCGGACGGCGATTGCCGCCGAACCGTATAACGCTTCGGCGCGATATGGCCTGGCCATCGCGCTCCTTCGAAGTGGCGACCGGGAAGCCGGACGTCGGGCGATGCGGCTTTTTCAGCAACTTCAGAAGAAAGCCTATGCCACGCGAATTGGCCGGCAATACCGGGAGCAAGGCCGGTACGCCATGGCGCTGGAACGATACCCGACGGGGCGTCCAACGACCGTGCCGGTGAAGTTCGTCGAGATGGCCACGTCGGCGGGCATCACATTCCGCCATGGTGCCCGGCTCGATGAGGACGCCCCTCTCCTGGGGCGGACGCTTCGCGCCGCGGCGTTTTCCCTCCAGTACGCCAAACAGCATCTCATCCCGGCGATGGGCTCCGGCGCGGTCCTCTTCGATTTCGACAACGACGGCGATCTGGATCTCTATCTGGTCAACTGTTCGCCCGACGGCCGCGCGGGCAACGCCCTGTATCGAAACGATGGACATGCTCGATTCACCGATGTCACCGGTCGAGCGGGCGTCGGCTTCGCCGGATGGGGCATGGGCGCGATGGCCGGCGATTATGATAACGACGGATGGGCGGATCTCTACGTGACGAACTTCGGACGCAACATCCTTTACCACAACAATGGCGATGGAACGTTCACTGATGTCACTGAACGCACCGGAGTCGGCGGGGGAAAGACCGACTGGAGCATGGGCGCGGCGTTCGTCGACTACGATCACGATGGCGATCTGGACATTTATGTGACCAACTTCGTCGATCTCACCACGCCTCCACCCCCCCGATCGGATGGAACCATCGTTTTCCCGGATGATTTCTCCGGCCAGCCCAATCAACTCTATCGCAATAATGGAAACGGCACATTCACCGAAGTCGCCCGAGCGGCCGGCCTCGCTCTGGATGGACGAAGCCTCGCCGTCGTGTGCACCGACTACAACAATAGTCGAGATGTGGACTTCCTGGTGAGTCATTATCAAGGCTCGGCTCGGCTGCTCAGCAACACGCGAACGGGAACTTTCGAGGACGTGAGCGCCGCGGTAGGGCTGGATCTTCGAGGCCGGTTTCTCGGCGTGACGGCCGGCGATTATAACAAAGACGGGCGGAGCGACTTTTTCATCGCCCGGGGTGAAGCCTCCGGCCTGCTCTATGAGAGTCAGAGCGATGGACGGTTTATCCGGAAACCGATTTCCGGGAGCAGAATGACCGGCGCCAAGTCGTTCACCTGGATGGGACAATTCATCGATTACGACAATGACGGCTATCTGGATCTCTTCCTCATCAACGGAGGGACGTCGCTGAAACAGGCCGCCGGTCAACGCCTTCACCTCTTGCGCAACACGGGCGGAGGCCGGTTCAGGGACGTCTCCTCGGAGGTGGGCCTCGATCGGCTGCCGCCGAGCACGGCTCGAAGCGCGACGTTTGGCGATGTGGATAACGACGGCGACTGGGATCTCCTCGTCACGCAGAGTGGCGGCCGACCGTGGCTGCTGCGGAATGACGGCGGCAATCGCCACCACTGGGTGAAAGTGACGACGCGGGGCGTCCGCAGCAACCGTTCGGGCATTGGCGCCAAGGTGGAAGTCAAGGCCGGGCGTCTGTGGCAGAAGCTGGAAGTCTATGGCGGATCGGGGTATCTCTCGCAATCCAGCACTCAGCTCATCCTGGGGTTGGGCGCTCACCAGACGGTCGATTTCGTGCGGGTGCTCTGGCCGGGCGGCGTTCTGCAGTCGGAACTGAAGCTGGCCACCAATCGAACGATTCATATCAAAGAGCTCGATCGGAAAGGCACATCGTGTCCCATCCTCTATGCCTGGGATGGGCGGCAGTACCGATTCGTGACTGATTTCCTGGGCGGTTCGGCGATCGGTTACCTGCTCGCGCCCGGTCGATACAACATCCCGGATACCGATGAATATATCAAGATCGGTCACGACCAGCTCGAGGCCAGAGATGGCTTCTACTCGCTGAAGATGAACAATCAGTTGGAAGAAGTCATCATGATCGATCAGGCCCAGCTTCTGGTCGTCGATCATCCCGCTGACATGGACATCTTCCCCAACGAACGATTGATGGCCGCTCCTCCCTATCCCGAGTTCCGGCTCTACGGCGTCCGGCACGCTCGCCCGCCGGTTGCCGCCAGAGATGATCATGGAAACGATATCCTCCCTCTCATCGCCAAGGTGGACCGAACGTATCCGGATCGCTTCCCGCTCCTCCCGTTCAAAGGGTATGCCGAACGGCACGCCATCGAGCTGGATCTCGGTCCGCTGCGCGTGGAATCGGGCCGGCGCATCGTCCTGTTGATGACGGCCTGGATCGATTATGCCGATTCGACATCCAATCTGGCCGCTTCCCAGGCGGGCGTGACGCTCACCCCTCCCTTGTTGCAGGTTCCCGACGAGCGGGGTCGTTGGGTGACCGTGCTGCCCGACATGGGTTTCCCCGCTGGCCTACCCAAGACTATGGTCGTCGATTTGACGGGACGATTCCTCACCGACGATTATCGGGTCAGGATCGTCACCAACATGCGCATCTACTGGGATCAGATTCTGGTGAGCGATCAGGCCATGGTGTGGGACGAGCGCGCCCTTCGTTCAACGTCCCCGCTGCCTCTGCGCGTGATGAGACTGTCACCGAGCCAGGCCAGTTTCCAGTGGCGAGGCTATCCACGAGAGTATAGCCCCGATGGACGACGCCCTCTCATTTACGATTACGGCCACATCGATCGTCACGCGCCCTGGAAGACATTCATCGGCCAAGCCACGCGCTACGGAGACGTGCGCGAGTTAGTGATGGATAAGGACGACATGTATGTGATCATGCTTCACGGCGACGAGATCAGCCTGGAATTCGACGGGCGCTCGTTGCCCGCTCTGCCCCCCGGGTGGCGGCGAGATTTTCTCGTCTACGCTGATGGCTTCGGCAAAGATATGGACATTCACTCGGCCCGGCCGGACACCATCGAACCGCTTCCCTTCCACCGCATGTCGGCGTATCCCTATCCCGAAACGGAGCGCTATCCGACGGATGAGCAGCACAGAGAGTATCGACGTAAGTACAATCGACGCCGCTATGCCGATCCGCTGGAGGAGACGGATGCTCCGACGACCAGGCGGCGCGGAACGATGTGATCGGCAGGCGATGCCCCGGCTGGAAAGTTGTAACAAACTGTAAATGAGCGGGAGGATGTTTGACGCCGAGAAACGGTGTGGCTCATAGTTAAACGCTTATGCTCAAGAAGTTCTTTATTGGTGGCCTGCTGATTGCACTGGCCGGCTTATTCGCCTTTCGGTTTCTCCAACACGGCACACGAGAGACGCCCCCCGTCGGGCGCTGGGGGCGCCGTCTCCCCCGGGTGGAAGTTGCTCTCGTCGAACGAGGCCGAATCGAGGAAGTCGTCTCGGTGGTCGGTTCACTGAAGGCCCAACGACAGGTCGATGTGATGCCCAAACTGAGCGGTCGGGTGATAGAGCTGCGCGTGGATCGCGGAGATCGGGTGACGGCCGGGGAGCTTCTGGCCCGATTGGATGATGCCGAGCTCAAGCAGCAGGTCCGTCGCGCCGAAGCCGCTCTCAAAGTCGCCGAAGCGGCCGAAGTTCAACGGCGGGCGGAACTCGATAACCTGCTCGCCGAACTGGAACGCTATCGCTCGCTCCATCAGGCGGGCGTCATCTCCTCTCAGGAACTCGATCAAATGCGAACTCAGGTGGCGGTAGCCCGCGCCCAACTCCATCTGGCCGCCGCGCAAGTCGAGCAAGCCAAAGCTGAACTTCGGGAACTGCAGATTCGCCGGGAGCAAACCCGCATCACCGCACCGATGACCGGCGTCATCGGCAAACGGTACGTCGATCCCGGCGCGCTGGTCAATCCCAACACGCCCATTGTGACCATTCTCGACCTGGAGACGATGGTCTCGGTCATTCACGTTCCCGAGCGGGAGCTGGCCCAGCTCAAGGTGGGCACGCCGGCGACGGTGCTCGTCGATGCCGTTCCCGACATCCGGTTCACCGGGCGGGTGATTCGCATCTCGCCGCTCCTCGATCCCCAGACGCGCACTGGCGAAGTGGAAATCGAGATCCCCAATCGGTCGCACATGCTCAAGGCGGAGATGTTCGCTCGGGTGAATTTGCGTCTCCCCTCTACCCGGGAGACGCTGCTCGTCCCTCGGGATGCCCTCGTTTACCGGGATGCCCAACCGGGCGTGTTCGTCCTCGACGCCGATGTCGTTCGATTCCGCGCCGTGAAAACGGGGCGGACGAAGGATCACCTGGTCGAAATTCTCGATGGCCTCCAAATTGGTGAGACGATTGTCACCCGCGGGGCGAACCTGCTCAAAGGCGGCGATCGCGTCCAGGTCTTTCAACCGCCGGTCCATGCTGGAGGAGAATGACGATGAGTCTGCCACGATTTTCCATTCGCCGACCGATCACCGTGTCCATGATCTGTGGTGTCGCCCTTCTGCTGGGAAGCATTTCGTTCCTGCGGTTACCGGTCGATCTCATGCCCGATATTGAATATCCGTCAATCACCGTGTTCACCGAATATCCGGGCGTGGCGCCCCGGGAGATCGAGACGTTGATCACCCGCCCCATCGAACAATCATTGAGCGCGGCGCCCGGCGTGGAAAAGATCACGTCGACGTCATCCGAAGGGCAAAGCCGCGTCCGGGTGAGTTTCGCCTGGGGAACGAATCTGGACGAAGCGGCCAACGAGATTCGCACGCGCATCGATCGCCTGCGAAGTATCCTGCCCGAGGATGCTGAGCCACCGGTCATCTTCAAATTCGATGTCTCTCAGTTCCCCATCCTCTGGCTGGCGGTGTCCAGCAGCCTCAATCCCCGCGATCTCCGCCAGTTCGTCGAGGATCAGATTCAATATCGATTAGAGCGCGTGCCCGGTGTGGCCTCGGTCGATATGCGTGGCGGATTGCGACGCGAGATTCACGTCAACCTCTCGCTGAAGAAACTGCGGGCCTATGGACTCTCGGTGAGCAATGTGGTCGATGTCCTTCGCCGCGAGAATCTGAACGAACCGGTGGGACCGGTTCAGGAGGGCGATTTCGAATTGTTGTTGAGAACCGAGGGCGAGTTCCAGGATGTGGAGGCCATCAAGGACATCGTGGTGACCACCCGGGGAGGTATTCCCGTCTACTTGAAAGACGTCGCCGAGGTCCAGGATGCGTTCCAGGAGATCCGCCAGGCCGTCCGCGTCGACGGACGCCCGGGAATTCGCCTCTCGGTGCGCAAGCAGTCGGGGGCCAACACCGTGGCCGTCGCGCGCGCCGTCAAGGAAGAGATCGCCCGCATCAATCGCGATTTCCCCGATGTGTCCATCTGGCCGATCATCGATACTTCGACGTTCATCGAGCGCTCGATCAACAACGTGCAAACGGCGGCCATTTCCGGAAGCATCCTGGCCATTCTGGTGCTATTTCTCTTCCTGCGCAACCTGCGCAGCACGTTCATCATCGGCCTCTCCATCCCCATCGCCGTCATCGCGACCTTTGCGCTCATGTACGTCAACGACTTCACGCTCAACACCATGTCGTTTGGGGGATTGGCGCTCGGCGTGGGGATGCTCGTCGACAATGCCATCGTGGTGTTGGAGAATATCTTCCGCCATCGCGAAGGAGGTAAGTCGGCCGAGGCGGCGGCCATCGACGGCAGCCGAGAGGTCACTACGGCGATCATTGCCTCCACGTTGACCACGGTGGCCGTGTTCATTCCGCTGGTGTTCCTCACCGGGATGTCGGGCATCATGTTCAAGCAGCTGGCCTACGTCATCGCTTTCTCGCTCACCTGCTCGTTGCTCGTCGCCTTGACGGTCATTCCCGTGCTCTGCTCCAGGTATCTCCGCATTCGTCCGCCGGAAGCCGATCGTCATCCCGTCATCCATCGATGGGTCACATCGAGTGGGCGCTTGCTCAACCGACTCGACGATCACTACCAGCGGCTCATTCACTGGGCGCTGGATCATCGACGAACGGTGGTCGTGGGCTCGACGGCCCTGTTGGTGGGAAGCTTGCTGCTCCTGCCCATGCTGGGCTTCGAGTTGATGCCCGAGACCGACGAGGGAGAGGTGCGCATCACTATCGAATTGCCGCCGGGGACGCGATTGGCGGTCACTGATGCAGTAGCGCGAGAGCTGGAAGACCTCATCGCCCGTGAGGTCCCGGAAGCCGAACATGTCCTCACCGAAGTGGGAGGCGGTGGATGGCGGGAGTCGGCGACCAACCGCGCCGATATCCGCATCAAGCTCGTCGATCAGGCGCATCGTCGGCGGTCCAGTCAACACATCGCCGCCGCCCTCCGACCGCACCTCATCCGCCGACCGGGGATGCGCGCTTTCGCCCGCGCGGGTGGAGGTCTGTACATCATGCGATTGGGGCAGACCAGTGGCGATCGCATCGCTGTGGAAATCCGCGGACACGATATGAGCGTGGCCGGCGATGTGGCGCGGACGGTTAAGGCGGTTGTGGAGAGCGTCCCCGGCGTCACCGATGCGCGCATCAGCCGTCGCGACGGCGTTCCCGAGATGCGCATCACCATCGATCGACAGAAAGCGGCGACCATGGGATTGAATGTGTCTGATGTGGCCGAGACACTGCGAACCACGGTCGGCGGGCGCGTGGCCACCCGATTTCGTCAGGGAGGCAACGAGTATGACATTCTCGTACGGCTCCAGGAAGCCGATCGGCAACGACTGGCCTCGATCGAGCGCATCCCCATCTCGACACCGTTTGGCGACATCGTCCCGGTGAGCAGCTTGATTCGGATGCAGCGACGAGAGGGCCCGGTGAGCATCGAGCGCAAGGATCAGGAACGCATCGTGACCGTTTCGGCCAACATCGCTGGTCGCGATCTGGGGAGCGTCATGGCCGATATCGATGCTCGTCTTCGGGAGCTTCCCCTCCCCAGGGATTTCGCCATCATGTACGGTGGCGAATATGAGGAACAGCAGAAGGCGTTTCGCCAGTTGCTTCTCTGCCTCATTCTGGCTATCGTGCTCGTCTATATGGTGATGGCAGCGGAATTCGAATCGCTCCGCGATCCCCTGGTCATTCTGTTCTCCGTTCCCCTGGCGGCGATCGGAGTGATCGTGATGCTCTTTTTGACCAACACCACGTTCAATATTCAGGCGTTCATCGGCACGATCATGCTGGCGGGGATCGTGGTGAATAACGCCATCGTCCTGGTCGATTACACGAACCTTCTCCGGCGGCGGGATGGATTGCCGCTGCGTCAGGCCGTCGAGCTGGCCGGACGACGCCGGCTGCGACCGATTCTCATGACGACGCTCACCACCGTCCTGGCACTCGTGCCGATGGCTCTCGGGCTGGGCGAGGGCGGCGAGGTTCAAGCACCCATGGCGCGCGTGGTCATCGGTGGACTTCTCACCTCCACGCTCATCACGTTAGTGTTCATCCCCACGCTCTATACCATGATGGAACAGCGAGTCGCTGGCGAGGAACAGGAAGAGGAGCGTCGGGACATTCAGGGACGTCCCGAACCCATTCGCCCCGCCGAACAACCGGGTTGAGGCGAGATGACATCGAGATCGCCATCGCTCCTGCGGCAGACGAGAACCGGGAATGAGTGACTTTGAGCGGATACGGCAACAACTGAAACGACGGCTTCGGCCGCTCGGCGAATTGAACATCGAACCTTCCGAGTGGATACCGGCGGCCGTGGCGCTCATTCTGAGGGAGTGGAGAGGGCAACCGGAAATCCTCATCATCAAGCGCGCCGAGCATCCGCGCGATCCCTGGTCGGGACATCTGGCTTTCCCCGGTGGTCGGGCCGAGCCCGGCGATCGCGATCTCCGCATGGTCGCCGTCAGGGAGACGCGGGAAGAAGTGGGCATTGACCTGGAGACGGAAGGAGAATTCCTGGGCCGACTGGAGACCGTCCGGCCGGGCAATCCCCGGTTGCCCCGGATTGCCATCACGCCGCTGGTCGTCGTCGTCTCAACACATCAGAAGCTGCGGCCCGATTCTCGAGAGGTGAAAGAAGCATTTTGGCTCCCTCTGCTCCCGCTGAAACGAGAGGGTCGTTCGGCGCTCGTCCAACGCGTGGTGCAAGGGAATCTCCGAGCCTGGCCCGCCTACCCGTCGGCTCACGGATCGATCTGGGGCATCACCGAGCGCATCCTCACCCAACTCCTCGATCTTCTGGATTGAACGAGCACTCCCCCGAGAGAGGCGCGCCTCACGGCTCTCGACTCACCTGATCTCGGCGCGGGCAAAGTGAAGAAAGCCACCACCATCAGAGGAGCCACTGGAGTGATAGCGCCCTCGCCCCGTAGAAAACCTCGCCTCATCTCTCGACAGCGATATTCGGTGTTATGGAGTCAGGAATCCGGATCTTGGCTCTGCTCCTTTCGCCTCTCATCCCTCGCTTCATCTGATATTCGGTGTTATGGGGTCAGGAATCCGGATCTTGAGAGACTGAGAAGGTTCTCAGGGAGTGAAGTACCCCGATCCCCGAAGGCGGACTCCGAAGCCTTCGAAAACGAGGCGGGACCCTGCTCGTGTGGCATGTTGAGAAAGTCAGGTGCGCGCCCCAGACGATGAGATGACGGGTCGCACTATCGACCGAGAACCCCCGCGCCCAGACGCCGCCAGAAGTCAACCGAACGCGAACCGATTCACGATGAGCGCTCGCCAGTCAGGTGAGGGCTCCCGACGCGAAGGGTCGGAACGCCGCGAAAACGCCGGACGGCCCGTTGAAAAAGCACCTCCCCTTTTCACCCCCTAACTTCTTCATCCTCATCCCGTTACGGGCTGACCGGCCATGGCCGCTGGATGGCGCTGACTTGCCGTTCGACCAGCGTCGTGGTATCCTAGCTCCTGCACACAATCTCTCGTCACCAGCACGAGCGGCGAGCTTAAGAGCGGGGAGGTTGATATGGCAGATTTTTATCAAACAGGGGTTATTGCGACCTTGCACCGGTTCAATAAACCGGGTCGCCTGGAAAGCTTGGAGCGTGAGCTCGCTGTCTATTCCAGGCAGCGACCCATTGCCCTCGTCCTTCCGGCGCTGTACAAAGAATTCGAGGGGCCGGCCATGCCCCATATCATCGAACAGCTCAAAGGGGCGCGCTACCTGCGGCAAATCGTCGTCACTCTGAGCCAGGCCACGCCCGAGCAACTGGCCGAAGCCCGGCGCATGATGGCCGATCTGCCTCAAGAAGTGAAATTCGTCTGGAATAACGGGCCGCGGATTCAAGCGCTGTATCACAAGCTCATCGAAAACAATCTCCCCGTGGGCGACGACGGTAAAGGGCGTTCGTGCTGGATGGCCTACGGCTACATCCTGGCCAGCGGCAAGTGTACGGTCATCGCGCTCCATGATTGTGACATCCTCACCTATGACCGGGAGCTCCTGGCCCGACTCTGTTATCCTGTGGCCAGTCCGCATACCGTTTTCGAGTTTTGCAAAGGGTACTACGCCCGGGTGACCGATCGCATGCACGGGCGCGTCACCCGGTTGCTCATGACGCCGCTGATTCGGAGTCTTCAACGCATTTACGGTCATCTCCCCTTCCTCGCCTACATGGATAGTTTTCGCTATCCGCTGGCCGGCGAATTCTGCATGGTCGCCGATCTGGCTCGCGTCAATCGCATTCCCGCCGATTGGGGACTCGAAGTCGGCATGCTCGCCGAAGTCTATCGGAATGTGTCGCTCAAGCGAATCTGTCAGGCGGAACTGTGCGACAACTACGATCACAAACACCAACCTCTGTCCAGCGATGATCCCAGCAAGGGCCTCATGAAGATGGCCATCGACATCACCAAGACGATCCTGCAAACGCTCTCGGCTCAGGGCGTGATCATCAGTCCGAGCAGTCTTCATGCCCTTCAGACGACGTACATTCGAACGGCCGAAGATACCATCTCCCGCTATCAGGGAGATGCTCTGCTCAACGGATTGACGTTCGATCGACACGAAGAGGAGTTAGCCGTGGAGACGTTCTCCCGAGCCATTCGACTGGCCGGCGAAGCCTTCCTGGAAGATCCGCTGGGCATCCCATTGATTCCCAACTGGAGCCGGATCACGGCGGCTCTTCCCACCTTTCTCGACGAGCTGAACGAAGCCGTGGAAGCCGATAATCAGGAGTGACGCCGACGGCGAACACCGAAGATGAGCGCACATCGCCAAGCGATCATCTATTCGGATCTGGATGGCACGTTCCTCGATCCCATCACCTACTCATTTGAAGCCGTCAGACCGATCGTGAGGGAGTTGAAGCGCCGTGGCCTGCCGCTCATTTTCTGCTCCAGTAAGACGCGCGTCGAGATCGAATTCATCAGACGGCAGGCAGACATCCATGATCCGTTTATTTGCGAGAACGGAGGAGCCGTCTGCATCCCCAGAGAGTACTTTCCCTTCCCCATTGGAGGCGCGGTCGAACGCGATGGCCTGTTGCTCATCGAGCTCGGCACCCGGTATTCTGAGCTGGTGGCCACACTCCATCGAATCCGCCGCACGACGCGCGCCCGGATCATCGGGTTCAGCGATATGAGCGTCGAGGAGATCGCCGCCGACGCCGGGCTCAGTCGCGATGAGGCAGAACGGGCCAAACAGCGCGAGTATGACGAACCGTTCAAGATTCTCGACGATGATCCCGCCGTCATCCAAGCCGTGTGCGATCGGATTCGGCAATCGGGACTCCACTGTACGCGGGGCGGGCGATATTTTCACCTCATGGGAGACAACGATAAGGGGCGCGCCGTTGACCGGCTCAACGCGCTCTATCGCCGACAATATGGCCGCATCTTCACCATTGGCCTGGGCGATAGCCCGAACGATCTTCCCATGCTCGAAGCGGTGGATCTCCCCATCCTGGTCGAGAAACCGGACGGGCGACACGATCCTGGCGTCATCGCTGCGTTGCCTCACGTCAAGCGCGTCGATGGCATCGGTCCCGCCGGCTGGCGTCGCGCACTGGAGGAGTGGCTGGCATCGGAGCGATGAATCGGAGTCCCATGTCGATGATGACCGCCATCACATGCCGCTCGCAGACTTCAATCCGAACCGGGGCAGGCTTTTTGAGCGTCCCATGTCGATGATGACTGCTCTCACATGCCGCTCATGCGCATGACCGCCTCCAGGTTGGTGGGCGGAATATCTTCGGGATCGGTGACCACTTCGATGAGCGCCGGTTCCTTCAGGGCCAAAGCCTCGCTCAACACCGCCTCCACCTCACCGGGCGCCGTCAATCGCCATCCCTTGATGCCGAAGCTCTCGGCCAGTCGCACGAAATCGGGATTCTGATGCACCGAGCCGTGAATGCGCCCCTGATATTGAACGCGCTGACGAAAGGCGAGAACGCGATAGGCATTATCGTTGATCACCATGATCTTCACGGCGATATTCTCCCGGACGGCCGTCTCCAGATCCTGGACGGTCATCATGAAATCACCATCGCCCAGAATCGCAATCACCGTCCGCTCCGGATGGACGAGCTTGGCGCCCAACGCCGCCGGGAAGCCGAATCCCATGGCGCCGAAATTCACGGCGGCCAGGAAAGTGCGCGGTCGATGGCAAGGGATGAAATCTGACGGATAGAGCAAATGCATGCCCGCGCCCACGGTGATGATGGCGTCTTCGGGAAGCATCTGACCGAGAACGTGGCAGACGTAAGCCGGCGAGAATGGCTGACGATCGGGCGCTCGCATGCTCTGGAGCAGATTCTCCCACATGGTTCGCACCGGAGCGAGTTCATCAATCCACGCCGGGCGCGGCTCGAGGGATGAAGACGCCATGACGTTCACCAGAGCGGCGAGGAACGCTCGCGCATCGGCGGCGATGGCCGTGATGGGGAGTTTCTTCTGATCGTTATCCGGATCCAGATTGACGGCGATGATGTCGGCTTGAATGGGCCAGGTGTACTCGTAGGTCGTCATGTCGGAGATGGTGCAGCCAATGGCCAGGATGAAATCGGCGCGCTTGAGTGCTTCATCGGCCATCGGCGTGCCGCCGGCGTATCCGGCTCGCCCGAGCGAGAGCGGATGGTGCTCGGGGAGGACGCCGCGCCCATTCCCCGTCGTCGCCACCGGGATGGACCATCGCTCGACGAGCTGTCGGAGAAGCTCCTCCCCACCGCTATAAGCGACGCCGCCGCCAGCGAGGATGACCGGACGCGCACTCTGTGACAATCGTTCGGCAACTTCGCGCACGGCTTCTTCATCCACGGGCGGTGGCGGTTCCGGCGTCAAATCGAGCGCGTCCACGGTGACATCATCCCGATCGCCCCAGATATCCTCCGGGACCTCGACGAGCACCGGACCGCCCGGACCGCGCATCGCCGCCTTATAGGCTTCGGCGAAAATGGCCGGAATCTCATAGGTCGCCTCCACGCGAAACGTCGCTCGACATATCGGTCGAAAAACGCCCACGTGATCCAACTCCAGCATTCCATCGCAGCCCTGTAACCGGCGTTTGATGGCTCCGGTGATGGCGATGACCGGCGAGCAGTCCTTGGCCGCATTGGCCAGGCCGATCATGGCGTTCAACGCTCCGGGCCCCGAATGAACGGCCACGACGCCAGGGCGACGCGTCAATCGCCCCTCGGCATCGGCCATACTGGCAGCCACCTGTTCATGTCGGCAAGAGATATAGCGAATCGTATCCCGCGCCTGGTACAGGCCATCGAGAAATCCGACGATGGAGGTCCCGATGACCCCGTACACTCGTCGAGTTCCCATGGCTTTGAGGCACGCAACCAATGCTTCGGCTCCCGTCAAATACGCCATCGTCACCTCCTCTGTGTCATTCTCAGGACGAGCCCCCGGGAATCGAGGGCCAGAGCGGCCGCCCGACCATCAGGCCCGCGTTCGCCGCGTGTCCGGCGAAGATCGGGCGTCCTCAAAGTCAACGGGCAACTGTGCCTCCGGCTCGACATCCACGAGCGCCGGATGAACGCTGGAACTCCGAAGGGGCACCATGCTACAGCCCGGGGCACGCGCTTCCAGGACCCCGACCTCCATCTCCATGCGTTCCGAAAGAACGACACACCCGCTGGGACGAGTGCATCTCGGCGCCTCCCTGGCTGGCGTCTCGTCCGGCTCGCCGCATCGCGCATGATCATCCGTCTGTCTCTCCTCGCTCATCGTTGGTGGGGACGAGATGGAGCGGCGGTTCGCCCTTCAACACTCTCACCATGTTGTCCACGGCGATGTGAACCACTCGCTCGCGCACCTCCGCCGTAGCTCCGGCAATGTGCGGCGTGAGGATGACGTTATCCAATCCCCGCAAGGGATGGTCGGCGGGAAGCGGTTCGACCGAGAAGACGTCGATCCCGGCACCGGCGAGCTTTTTCTCTCGCAATCGCCTGGCCAGGGCCACTTCGTCCACGCACTCGCCGCGCGCCACGTTGATGAAAATGGCGCTGAATTTCATGAGCGCGAGCTCTCGCTCGCCGATCAGCTTCCGCGTCTTTTCGGTCAGGGGAACATGGAGGCTGACCACGTCGGACCGTCGGAGCAGCTCATCGAGCGGCTTGTACTCGACGCGCAGCTCGCGCTCTGCCGATTCGGGTAATCGAACCGGATCGGTATAGAGGGTGCGCGTCCCGAAGGCGATGAGGCGGCGGGCGAGCTGTCGACCGATGCGGCCCATGCCAACGATGCCGTATGTTTTCCCCTGCAATTCGAACAGGCCGCGCTCCCAGATGAGTTCTCTCTGCACCCAGGCTCCCTCCTGCATGCGGCGATGCGCATAGAAGGCTTTCTTCAGGAGCGCCAGGGCGAGCATTATGGTATGCTCGGCGACGGCGACGTCGTTCACTCCGGGCGTATGGGCGACGGCGATACCGCGCCGCCGACAGGCGTTCACATCGATATGCTCATAGCCGGCGCTGGGCTGCTGAATGAACCGCAGTCGGGGAGCGCGATTGAGAAACTCCTCGGTGATGGCGTGATGAAACGTGTAATCTCCGAGGATGATCTCGGCCTCGGCCAGCGCCTGATCGAACTGAGACGGGCTCGTTCCCTCCACACCGACCACGGAGAGATCGGCGCGACCGGTTCCGGCGACCAACCACTGAAAAACGACCGAGGCAGGAATGGGCGATAAAACGACGATTGTGGTCATAACGCGATTCGTTCCCGTGAGTTGATCCCCTGCTCGAGGGAGCAGCGATTATATCACACCGCCGGGACGACAAGAACCCTCCTCGGATGGGCATGGTGCGGCCGAAGGTAGCCAATCGCGCACACATCCGCTTCTTCCCTTCCCGGATGAGCATGATGTGGCTACGGAACCTCAACCGAGGCGCGCCCGCTCCACTGGAGCGAGATTCAACAACTAGGAGCATCGCTCCTGGAATTACGGGCCACGCCACTTTGGTCCTTACCGGAGCGTCATGGATATGTTGCTTTTCCTGAGCATTGGATCTGTGGGGTCAAGAATGTGGCGGGTATTGATCAACGATAGGTTATGTAAGCCTCTTGATGGCGAACGATGTGTCAACTGCGTACTTTACCACGCCTTCTACCAGCTTTTCCCTGTTGTCCTAATAAAAATGTCGTATCTTCGTCGATGATGGCAGATTTGTGATGGACGTCGAGAGGACGCCAAGATCTACAGGATGCGCAAAGTGAAGGTGAGTAGCGAGGAGTGAAAGAATCCAGAGAATCTGCCAGTCCTAGAGTCAGGTGGCCCGGCTTTGCGATTTTTTCATTGTGAAATCTGGTCAAGAAATCTCTTCGCCGGCTCGAAGGCCAGTTGCTTCCAGGGCTAAAATGAGACCTGTGCTGCTTTGCTCAACCGTTCCCCTGAAACAATCGAGATCCACGCCAGCGGATTACTCAAGGTGCCATTCAAGCCAGTTACGCTGGCCACAAGCAGCATGGAGAGAGGTTACTCCATTCAATGCAACGAGGGATCCTATCTCTGAGTACTCTCTCATTTTTCACCCTTGCCTCTTTCTCCTGGGAAGATCGAGTATGTATTCGGCCACACTAAATGTGGTGGCTAGCACTAATGTGACTCCCCCCGCTCCTAAGGCAACCTCTAATGCCACAAGAAACTGTCCATGCTCAATCAGGGTGGTCGCTTGAGCGGCCGCATGAGCCAAAGGCATAAATGCCACAATGCGTGCCTGAGAGATTATTTCGCCCAACTTGCTCTTAGAAGACTCCTTTGACAGGGAAAACGGGACATCAAATGTGAGAAAGTCTTCCATTGCTTGTGAAATATGGCGAGCTTTTCGCCGCGTTAAAACCGAAGTGAGCACAATCCATGCTATAGCTTCTTCTTCCGAGACTTCAAGCTTGTCTAAATTCAGGCTCATAAGATGATATAGAGGAAGAAGTGGCGCAGAAGCATATAATATAGGTATGTACCACGCCCGAAATCTGATTCCGAACACCGGGAGTTGTAAATGCCGAGCAGGAAGACTGAGCATCCCCTCAAACAACAGACGCGTGAACTGCTTCAGTTCAAGACATTCATTGAGTATTTGGTGTAGCCGTTTTACTTCCCGTTCCCAATCCCGCTCCCAATCCGGATGATGGAGCGGCCACCATGGTGGCCAATAAGTTCTATCGGGCCAAATTTGAGCGTGTTCAAGACGACTCAATAGCTCTTTCCAGTGGTTGTATGTGATAACAGGCCCTGTATCTCGAAACAACCACTGAATCACATCCGCTACAGGCTCCTCTTCCCTCCTGGTTACTTCGTATTTCGGTATAGTGAGCAAGAAGAGTGGGGCTATGCTGAATTGCGATGCAAGAATGGTCTGGTGAAGTACCATCACCTCTCGTTGTTGATTAGTCATACGCTCCCTCCTTCCTTCATCGATTGTTTTAGGGAAGAAAATAATTCTCAATCTGCACTACCGATTCCCACTATAACTACGCAGGCTCTTGGAAAGGATCCCATCCAGGCTCTATTGCACGGTCTTCACGGTGCACAGCTTTTCTCACGGTGTCGACTATTAAGCACCCCCTGAGTTGCGCTCATCGTAACGAAATTCCCCCTCTTTGGAAAGAAAGAGTTGGGCCGAAGAGAACATAGAGCCTTCCCCTGAGTACTGGGATGAGGTCTTTAATAATATGTGCGACTTCTATGCCCAAAGCGCTATTTGATTCCCGCCCCTTCTACCTGAGGGATTTCCGGCCTTCAAGTACTTCTTCGCATACTGTTGGGCAAGAAAGCAGACTCTATCCCACACTGACCGAGGGGCTTGAAAATGACCTCATGTTTCGCCTTCCTCTATGACTTCGGCCCCAATCTGGCGTAGGGTCTCGCGGACTTTATGTCCCAGGGTTTCCTTTTTTATTTGGCCATCCGCTTTCAACAGCACCTCCACCGTCAACTCGCCGCCGGCGGCGCGCAGGGGCATCACCACACCGCGCACAAAGTCAGAGAGCTTGTCCCAGGGAATACGCGCGTGAAGTCGATAACGCATCATCAGGGGTGGAGGAGGTGGTGGTGTACCCTCCATTCGCCTCAACTGATACTTCTCCCGCAAAGTCGACAGAGGCATATTCTCAGCCACCCCTGGGGGCTCGATTGTGAACAGACTCCGGTCCGTCCCCTGAGTGATCGCCTCTCGAAAGGACTGATCGAACGCAGTCCTGTCCGAGAATTCTGAGCTGCGCTCTGCCCATAGGTGGTTGTAGACAGTGGCCACAGGTACCGGCCGATCCTCACTCAGGAGCACAACGATTTCTTGAGGCATGATCTTTCCCGGCGCTGGCGGTGGTGGAGGCGGTGGAGGTGGCACAGCCACTTCTCGCACCAGCACGGCTTCTGCCGGCGCTGCAGTTGGCAAAGGTTCTTTGAAGTAGATCCGCTCGCCAATGCGAACGCCGAACAAGCCCTCCCGAACGCCTTGCGCCAGGGCCTGCCAGACCACCTCCTCCGAGCCCAGCAGGGGCAGGTGCGGGTACTTCAGGAAAGCCTCCATGATGTCCCGAATCGGCTTCTCCTTCTCTTCGGCCTTCAGAGCTTTGTCCAGCAAATACTTGGGGCTGATGCGATCCACCAGCAGATCCTGGCCTTGCAGATACTCGCGCACGCGGGCGGCAAGGGAAATCCTTTCGCCGATGGTGGGCAGGCCCAAGTCGTGGTGCCCGATGCCTTCAGCGGCGCACTTGTACAGGTGACGATACGCCGCCAGCACTCGGAAGTTGATCCCGCCCTCGGCGTCCTTCAACTTGCTCTCGAGCGTGCGCCGGTTCTCCTCGCTCAATTGCCTGACCAGGGCTTTGTCATCCTTGATGGAGCGCAGGGCTAGGTAGCGTTTCACCTGGCTGCGCAGCCCACTCCATTCGCCGCTGTCGGGCGTGAGGGCCAGGATCGTATTCCGGTAGACCCGGAAGGTCTGGCCGCTTCTGCTCAGCAGTTCTTCGGCAAAAGGCGGGACGGAGCCGCCCGTAGCGGCGTGTTCCGGCCTCAGCACGGCCAGTTTCAGAGTTTTCGTATCCGGCACATCCGCCGGTGCTGCTGGCCACAGTGTCACGGCCAGCTCCCGCCCAACCACCTGCTCCAGACGCCTTCGAATCTCCTCCTGAATGTTTTCCTCCCGGACCGCCTCTTCCCGCTCGACGATGATGCGGTTCAGATTGGGCTGGGTGCGGAACTCATAGAGCCCGCTTTCCTGGTGCAGGTACCAGAGTTCTTCTTCCAGTCGTCTGAGGGCATCGCCGATGAGGGCGGGCGGGATGCCTTCTTGCAGGACCATCACCCGGAGGCGCTGCGTGCCAACCCCCTTGCGCTCCCCGGCACTGAACGATCCGAAGAAGATGGCCGTCGCCAGGCCCTGGGCCACGGTGAACCGGGCGTATTCTGAGCCCATCTCCTGGTCAATCCGTCGGGCTTTGGCGCCCCCGTCGGCGATGTCTGAGGCGATGACACCCTCATACTCGTTGCCAATGTGCTTGAGGAATTCGCACCGGATCTTGGAGTTAGCCAGGTCGAGATGGGCCGGCTGGATCAAGGGGGCCGGATGTTGCTTCTTATAGAGGTCGGCCACGATTTCGGCCAACAGGCGCAGCACCCCGCGGGTGCGCTGGAACGTCGGGAACGTGCTCCATCGATCGAACAGAACGTCAATCAGTTCCGGATGAAACGGGTAGGCCTTGCGGATCTTGTCGCGGTAGGCCGGCTCGCGCACCTGGCGCGGGATGTCGTCCTGGAGCTGCCGGTAGAGTCCCCAATACCCCTCCGCCACGCGGCGAGCTTCGGTCGAGTCTGGCAGTTCCTCAAACAGCCGCTTGCGGATGACCTCATACATCTCCTCACCTTCCACTGGCGTGTAGATGGCCTCGACGCGGCCGAAGATCCGCTGCAGTTCCGATAGCCTTCGCTCACCTTGCTCGCCGTAGGGCGCGCTGGAAGGGAGCGTGACGATCAAGGCGCACCGCTTGAGCACCTTGACCGTCTCGGTCAACTGCTGGAAAAACACCATCACCTGGTCGGCGAAATCCCGGGCATTCACGGCATAGGAGGCGATCTCGTCCATCAGGATCAAGGTGGGCTCATCCCCCAGGATCTGGTGTAAGAGTTCTTTGCCCGGTGCGCGGCGGCGCTGGTCGTGCTCCTGAATGAGCTCGTAGCGGTCCAGCTGATAGGCGATCTCGCCCCAGGGCGTTCTGCCCTTGAGCGGATCGGCGGCCGTACCGACGAACGCTGCCACCCGGGCCGCGGGCACGGCCTCGACATCTGCCTGCTGGAGCACCTCCTGCCCCAGGGAGGAGACTTTGGCTTCTTCCGGGCAGCCGAACAGGTGATAGAGGGCGATGAGGCTGTGGGTTTTGCCGCCGCCAAAGGGCGTCTGGATCTGGATGACCGGCTTCCCCACCCCCTTGCCCCCAAGCCGCGAGAGCACGGCCACGAGCAGGTTCACCAGCCCCTGCGTCGGATGAGTCTTCCGGAAAAAGGTGAGCGGATCGCGGTACTCAAGCGGACTGCGCTCGGCTCGCACATCGGAAAGATCCGCGGCAAACACCGACTCGTCAAACCGCCCCTTGCGGATATCCGCATGGGGCACAACCACTTGGTGCCAGGGTTTCAATGCGTTCATCTCAACCTCCGGTTTGGGGAAACCATTCCTGTAAGATATCCCTCAGATTGCTAAACGATGGGTCTGAACATTGCATGAGGCTAACCTTCTCAGCCAATTCACCATAGAGAGCCGATGAGCGCGGCTTGCGACAGCGCTTCAAGAGCACTTCCACGGCCTCTTTGGGGCGGTCGGGTTTGTGGTTCACGTCTCCACCATGTTGGCGAACCACTTCTTCAAAAGTGTGCTGGTCTCCGTTGGCCAGCACCTGGACGACATGAGAGGAGCCCGAGAACACCCATGCCTCCAACTCGGGGTCAATCACCACCACAGCCGAACGCCCCCGCCAGTCAGAACGGTTCAAGTCATCCTGCACCTTGTTCTGAATCTCTTGTCGGTTCCCATCGGCACCGCAGCCTTCGCGGTCGAAAACGATCAGAGCGTAGTGGTATCCTGTCTGGAGGGAGCGCAAAAAGTCCGCTGCGCTCTGATACATCCCAGGGTCGCGCCTGGGATGCACAAAAATGTCAAACGACACAGCTCGGATGCCTAGCGGCACTTGTCGCTTGCTCAGGAGGGTTCTCAGTACCATCTCCGTATTTTTGTCGGCCACAAGTACGACCAGGTCTTTCATCCCAACACCCCGCTGGCAAGGAGATCACCCAGGGTTACCGCCTCCCGCCATTCTTTCAACCACGGGTGGGCGTCCCCACGTACGATGTCGGTCGCCCCACTCTCTGCGCGAGCAAAGCACAGCAGCTCCTTTGGCTTGGCCAGATTTAAGAAAACTGGCGAATGGGTGGCGCAGAAAATTTGTCCTTCGTAGAGCGAGGACAGGGATTGGTACATGGCTTCCAAGGCCTTAGGGTGGATGCCGTTTTCCGGCTCTTCAATGAAGTACACCACCCCTGATTCCGGCAGGTAAGCGATGAGCGTGAGTGCGAGAAAGCGCAACGTGCCATCCGAGAGTAACCATGAAGGGATTTTTGTGCCATCATTCAACACGGCAACAATGTAACGAAAATTGTCCTCCTCGCGCTTGCGCACTTCGACATCGCGAATGTCAGACAACACCGTTTGAACATGGCCCAGCCACCACTGAAACTGTTCGAAATGCTCCTCGCGCAGCGTTTCCACCACCAGCGCCAGATTGGAGCCGTCGGACTGAAAAGTGCGCGGGACGTCGGGTGGGCACGGAGCGCGCATCGCCCGGCTATTAAGCATCAGGAACTGAATCCGTTCGCTCAGTAGGCGGCGTAGCCAAACCGTGGCCGGGAAACGCTCCTCTTCTTCTGGGACAATGGTCAGGCCGGTGCGTCCAAGTCGGGGCTTGAGGGCTATGTTCCACTTCGTCTTTTCCGAGCGAATGTATACCCGCCCCTCAGGATTGCGGGACACCACTTTACGCCATCCCGATGGTGTGTGCTTGCCCGGCTCAACAACGATGGTTTCGGGTGGTTGTGGCTCTACGGGGAACAGGGTGCGCTGCACAGCATCCGCATGCGGTTGCTTGTTTTTGACTGCCTGGCTCAGCAACCAGAGATTTTCCAAAGCAATCTGAATGCCTTCCGGCGATTCCCCCACGATCCGCAGTTCGTAGCGGGCATAGGGGTAATGAGGCTGGCCGTTCCCGGATTTCGTCACGCCCTTCGGCAGGGCGAACTCCACGGCGATCTCAAATGCGGCGTGCTCACCCTTCCAGCTCAGTTCCCGCACCGTTCGCGCCCGATCGCGCACCGCACCCTCTACGCCTTTGATCAGCAAGTCGCGCACGAAAAGAACCGCATCCAGGAATGTGCTTTTGCCGCTGGCATTCGGGCCAACCAGAATCTGAAACGAGTCCAATTCCTGGCGGATATAGCGCAAACATTTGTATCCTTTCACTTCAACTACGCGGATCATTGTTCTACTCCTCCTGTCCAGAACAAAACCAGCCATTCTACGTGTACCGATGTGCTGACCGACTTATGGCCCGAAAAAGGAACACCCCACCGGCAAGTGTCCACCGCCATGCTCGTCCTCCTGAAACAGTTTTCGTTGCCCGGTATAACTGGGCTGACCGTAGAGCAACCCCTGGAGCGCCTGCTTCTCTTTGTCGCCGTCGGGCAGCACCTCGCTGATAGCCTGGACCACCAGAAGGCCTCGTTGGGACCGCGGCAAATGGAAAGGATCGTCGTAAAGTGCCATTATACGCCGTGTTTCCTACTCCCTTCATTCAAGTAAAAAGTTCTTGGTTAATTGTTCCTCAGGTATCCTTTTCTCCATTGGCAAATATAGCCTGACAGGTATCTCCATTTTGGCGAGATACTTGCATAATATAGGCCCAACATGTCCCCACTCTAACCATCCCAACCCACAGCCGAGAGCAGGGATAGCCAAAGATGTGATCCCTTCACTTTGATGATTATCTAAAAGCCATTTTAACCCTTCCTCAATCCCCCTGAGATCTGCAAATTCTCTCCAATGCCTTTTGGTTGGGAACAAAAGGAACCATGTTTGTAGATTGAAATTTGCCAATCTTTCTGGCTCATCAGCGAGAATATAATCCAGCGAGATTTCTCGTTTATACAAATAAGGTCTCCCTATTTTTAATGTGCCTTTTTTACACAAATCTTGGTAAGATACATATACATCAGGGAATTGATACTTGGCTCTTGAAGCAAGTCCTTTTCCCATCGCTCCCACAGTATTTACACTGATAGTAAGCGTCTGCATGCGAGATAGAAACATATCTCCTTCTATCAAGTGTACATTGTCAGTGAGCGGAATTTCCCGTGTAGGTAGAAAGAATATCTCAGGTTCCGGGATCACAGGGATATTGATACTAATACTGCTAAGAATTCCTTTCACCTTTTCGGTCGACTTCCAGCTTGGTACATAAATCTCTTGAATATATTCAGGAGAAACCTTTTCGGGAACTAAACATTCAGCCATTAATTTTCTTTTGGAACCGTCTTCGTTAGCCCACCACTCTCTGTCAACATCTTTCCTTATATTTTTTATTATTTTTCTCCCTTCTTTGATCGGCAAAATTTGGGATCCATAGCTAGCAGCATTTCCTGTCGTTATGAAGATATCTTTTCTATTCAGTATGGAACCTTTAACTCCAATCACTATAACATCGTCTCGGCTTGCTCCACTGTAAAAGAGCACCCGATAGAGCATCGCATTTCTCGGCTGAAAATATAAATTGGCAAAATCCCATAAAGATCTTCCATCAGGAGTTGTTTTGCTTTTTCTTAAAGCAATTATTTCCTCGTGGTAGATTGCCGTATGTTGAATTCGCTCTCTCTCTATTAAGTTATGGCTGAGGATTCCCTTTTCCAGTATAGAAGCAAGGTTATTGATATGAGTTATATAATACAGTCCTCTCAGTTTTAGCATATAGAATCTCCGCTCTCTTTGGATTTATAAACACGGCGTATAGCTTCTCCTCGAGCACTGACTGCCCATCCTGATGCGCATCTGGACCGCTTCCGGCCAACCTGTGAATGCGCCACTGGTAGACTGGGCTCCCTGGTCGCTCCGGAGGATCTCCGGCTGGGCTTGTAGAGAGCACTCCATCTAACCCCCAGAGGCGAAGCCTCGCGTCTGATCAGTGGAACGATTCCCGGCCGACTACCCTGGTTTCTGCGGCTGCGCCAGCTTTTATGGAGATGCCGTATCAATTCGCTTCTCATTTGCACTTTCCCCGTTTCCTTCTCACCATCGATTGTACCGCATTTTCCACTTTTTTCATAAACCCTGGTTTTTGAAGTCATGAATTTTCAGGTTCAAACATTCTCATCTGCATATCGTAGGTCCTTCTCCTATAAAGCAACCCTTGCAAACTCTGTTTTTCCCTATCGCCGTCGGGTAGCACCTCGCTGATGGCCTGGGCCACCTGCCAGAAGGCCTCGTTGTTTCCGTAGGTGGACGCCAAGTGCTCCTGAAGCTCCCGCGTGCGGTTTTGCTCCCACAGCACAAGGGCCCGGTGCAGGGCGTCCACCATGATGGTAAAGCGCTCCTGCTGGGCGAACCGCCTGTCCTTAGCCCACTCCTGCGCGGAGCGTACCTTGATGTATTCTTTCTGTTTTTCCACCAGGCCGCCAGCATCCCACTGCTCGGTGATCTCCACGCCGACGCCGCTAGCGAGCTTTCGCGCCTCGTCAAAGGGCACGCGGGCATGGTTGTAGGTCCAGCGCCAGAGCAGATAGAAGCGGGTGAGAGCGTCCACGCCGCCTAGGCGGGCGCCGGCGGCCAGGATGCGCTCCAAAGCAAACTCGGCCACCACCTGGCGCACGTGCTCTAAGAGTTCCCGGACCTTGACCGGCTCGCCGGAGAGCTTCTCCACCCGCGTGTAGCGGCCGAAGACCTCCACCGCCGGACCGATGGCGCTCATGAAAAAGTCGGCCCCCTGGATCCCTTCGTCCCAGAACTGGGCCAGCTTCCGCCGGATCCGCTCGCCGATCTCCCGCCGCACGCGGGCATATTCGCCGATCTCCTCCACGGTGCGTTTCCGGCAGACCATGTAGATGCTGGAGGCCAGTGCCGCCGACTCTTGCGCCCGAAGCCGAGCTTGCATTTCGGTGTGGATGGGCCAGGAGGCGATCATGTAGAGGCCGGCATCAAGCAGCGCCTGAATCACCGTCTCCCAAGCCGCCGTGGTCTTGTGGGCGAAGACGATGACGGCGATGCCCTCGGGCTTGAGCACGCGATGGATCTCCCGAAAGGCCTCGGTGAGCATCTCTTCAAAACGCCGTTTCGCGTCGCCAATTGTGCCGCCGTTGAGGTAGGCCACCATGTCTTGGGATTTCGGCGTCAAGGGAGTGGTGAAGAGGTCGGAGTAAAGGTCGCCTATGGTGCGCTTAAGCCACACGTAGAAGAAGTCAGAAAGGTACGAATACGGCACATTGTCGTAATACGGCGGATCGGTGAACACGACGTCGAAGTGGTTGTCGGGCCAGAGGAGCGACGTGGCGGAGCCGCAAAACGCCGAACCCGATTGGACGATGGAAGAGGCATGAGCAATAAAGCTGGCCACCCACTCAACCGCCCCGCTCCAGCCTCCCGTGCTACTGCTAAATGGATTGATTTCCGGGTAGTCCCATACCATGGGTAAAGCCTGACGCGTGAGCGTATTGCCGATCAATTCACGCGAGATATGCCAATGACAAAGCATGGAGTTGTAGTCAGCTAGCCGATCCAAGGTAAGGCCCAAATACATCCCCACCGCCTTCGCGAACCCTTCTTCCTCCCCCTTCTCAAGCATCTCCGCATAAGCCCGCCGCACCTTCTCCGCGAACGTGATCAGCGCCAGCTTCTGCCGCGCGTTGAAGAGGTCGCCCCAGCGGGTGAGGCCGTAGCGCTGAACACGGAAACCAAGCGTCTCTTTGGGCGGCAGTGCCTCATCGGGCACGGGGTCCATCCCCCATTCGGCCCAGAGGGCCTGGCGTTTTTGCTCCAGCGCTTCTTCGGCAGCGCGATAAGCTTCCAGGTCCCGCTCGGTGGGCAGGCGGTAGGTCTTACCCGTCCGGCCTGGATGATGCAGCACAACGGCCACCATTCTTTGTCCCGCCTTCCCCTCGCGGAAGAGCCTCCTGGTCGTGTTGGCGTCAAGGGTGCCGCCGCAGAGTGGGCAGCGCACCTTGGCGCGAGCGACCGTGCCCTCAGCCGGATCGAAGTCGAGCGACTCGCCATGCTGGCCCACGACCTCGAAATCCACCTGCTTGGCCAGACGGTTAAGGATCATCCGTAGGGCAACCTTCTTATTATCTTTCTTGGCCAACCACCAATTCGCGGTTAAGGGGATCTCGACCCCGCAGGCTTGGTTCTGACACGGCACAGTCCGCATCCAGTAGTAACCCACGGGAATCGAGCCGTCGGGATCCGTGAGATAGAACCGTTTCAGTTCTTTTCGTGCTTCCTCCAGCACCCACCGGCCCCAGGCGCGCACGGCCTTAAGCAGTGGTGAGTCGCCGTCACCGGGGTCGCTCCCGGGAAAAAGTTCCTTGTTCGCCCCTCGGTCTCCGGGCGGCAGCGGCACCTTGGCTACGGAGCCGGGACGGCCGTATTTTTGCGGATACTCCAGCACCGCCTTGGTTAAAAGCACGGCCACGGGGTTGTAGTCCAGGGCATAGGTTTCACACCCCAGGCGTAAGAGCTCGAGAGGGATAGCTCCTCCACCGGCGAAGGGGTCGAGCACACGCGGCACCCGACCGCCGAAGGCTTCGCGGATGAGCGCCCGGGCCTTCTTCAGGTTCGGGTTTTCACCTTGCACGGCCTCCCGCGGGGCCAGATCCTCGATCAGGCGCAAAAACTCCTGCCGCCGATTCGGGTCATCAGGCAGGAGCGCGGCCAGCGCGGTGGTGCGCGAGGCAGAAAGCGGCTTCCGCGCCCACCAGATGTGGAGCGTCGAAATGTGCCCGTGACGGATATTCTTCTCTCGAACCGATTCTTCCGAGACTTTGCGAAGGGGAAAATCCGTTTCGATCAGGCAAGGGCTCGTGTTATCTTTCATGATTCCAAAACCTCCGTTAAAGAGTTTACTTGGCTGGGGAAGAATCCCTCGGCTCCAGGATGCAAATGCCACACCCCGCGCTCATCCACCAGCAACACGTGCAATCTCAGCCGCCTGATGCCGGGCAGAATGTTTCGTATGACGTTCACAAAATCTTGCGCGTGCGGTACGGCGATCGCGCAGACCACATCCTGATCCCAGCGGGAAAGGATCTGCAGCAACGCTTCGCCGACGGCAATCCCTGGCGGGCACGAGCCCGTGCTCCTTTAGCCTCTACGAAGAGACGCCGCCGTGACCAGGGCAAGTTGCCCTCGATATCCGGGCCGGGGCCTCTGTAGCGCACGGTCATTTCGAGGAGGCCATCGGCCCGAAGTCGCTCGGCAGCAATGCGGATCACGTCGCGTTCTCGCATCGTCCTCTTCGGCGCGTTTCCCATCTGCCTGTGCGTTGCATGCAGACAGGCCTTTCGCCACGGCTCGCCGTTCCTTCCTTTCGCCGAGCAGCTATCTTGCCATTCGCTTTGGGAAATCCGTAAGCCGCGGTTCTATTTGCGCGCGCGATTATTTTATGCGCCGCGTTCATAATATATGAGCGGTTTCCAAAAAATTATGTGCGCGCTCATATTTTTGAACCCCGCTCATACCATGTGCCTTTGCGCTCCCCGTGCCGCAGTAGGCGGCCCTCCTTAACCAAGCGGTTAAGCAGTCGCGTTGCCTGGTATGGTCCGATTTGGCACAGTTCGGCGGCTTCCCGGCGGGTGATCCGGCCGTGTTTTTGCACATATTGCAGCACCATCTGTTCTTGCTGGAGTAGCTCGAAGCCCCGTTGCCGCACATAGGCCGCTTTTGCGCCCAGGCGGCGGTAGGTCGCTGCCGAGAGGTGGTAGCTCCGCCCCTTGCGTTCGCCACGGGCCTCTACCAAGCCAGTCTCCACCAAACGCTCCAGTATGGCTCGAGCATCGCTTTCGGCCTTCTGGGTCAGTCGGGCCGTTTCGGCGGTCGTAAGACTCCGTTCCTGCCACAGATAGTTGAGGATCAACAGCTCATCCAGACCGAGAATGCGCCCGCTTTGATTTTCTTCCACCACCAGGCGTACGAACTCCAGATTCGCCTTCCCCCCGGGCAACACGAGGACCACGTCTGTTTCCGTTGTGCGGTCATACGAGGGGGCCGGTCGGCCGTTACGCAATTGCTCGTAGAAAATCGTGTCAATTCCGCGGGCTGTCCGCTCCACGATTCCGGCTCGTTTGAAGGCATCCGCCAGCAGCGGGTTGCGCGGACGCGGCGGGGCCACGAGCAGATTGTCCAGGCGGATGCCCTCGGGAAACCCGCCAGGATTGGAGATCTCGATACCGTTCTCACGCCACTGGACATGCACCGCGCCTAGGCGCGTGTAATCTCGATGAATAAGGGCGTTGGCGAGTCCTTCGCGAAACGCTCGCTCCGGGTAATCAGGGACACCGATTCGAAGGAACCCGACCGCCACCTCCTCCTCGCGATTCCGAGCCCGGAACCGGGTCAGGATCTCCTCCATGATCCGCAGCAGCGGCCAGCGGAAGAATTCATTGGCCTCCACTTGGGTTCCGGCCAGTACCTGGAAAGCGACCTCGTGCGTAGGGAGATACCGTCGTAGCGCCTCTTCCCTGCCAAAAAGCAACAGACCGAGTACGCGAACCGTCGTGACCTCGTGGTTTGCCTCCACAGCCCCAAGGGCCTTGGCCAGCTCCACATCGGGAAGATCTAGAAGGCTTAGATCACCTTGACCGCGGCTCTCTCGGATGAAGCGGCGGAAGCGCTCGAACTCCAAGGGGTCCAGATCGCCCCACAAAGCCTCCGGCACCGGCAGAGCGGAGTAGTCGAGCACACCGCGGTGAGCCAGCATCGCCTGCATTTCGTGGAAGTGGTAAGGGAGGCATTCAGGCTTTCCCTTGCCTCCGATAGCCCGTCGCTTGTAGACGCCCTCGGCTGTCCCCACAGGCACAGCCGCAGGAGGGATCTCGATGACCAACACGGGCTTGCCCTCAAGCTCAAGGAGTTCAACCCGACAACTCAGAGAGGGGCGTGTTCGGTTGGCAATGAGGGCTTGAATCCTCAGAGGATCGATGGTCTCAGCATGTCGGGGATGTGCGCCCGTCACCCGGCCGTCATCCTCGATACCAACCAAGACGTAGCCCACCTCCTGATCCGGCCGGTTGGCCATGCAAACGACCGCCTCCACCAGTTCGTTGTCTGATATCGCGCCCCGTTCCTCGCCTTTGAACTCCACGGTGAGGCTCTCGCCCTGGGCGATCAGTTGATGGAGCCGTTCTGGAGTCATTCTCCCATTTCCCTCCGCTCAGCTCACCTCAGCGGCACTCTTCCAATCCTTCACCACATACCGCACAATATCGACTACTTCTTCGGGTTGAAGTTTTGCTGCTGGGTTCTGCAGCGTATAGAGCACCGGTTCGGTGGCGGCGTTCTCCACAATGTATAGCCAGTACTGCCCTCCCAAGCGGTGCGCCATGAGCCATTCGTTGGGCGTCAGAACAACGCTTCCAGTGGTGGCCCGGGCCTTGACCTCAATGTAGCGCAGGCTTCCGTCAAGATCAGTGGAGCGAATATCATAGCCCAGGTTTTGGGAGGAAACGTCTTCTGGAGCACGGCCCCGCTGGCGTTCGTAGTCCATGGCCACCCGCATGCCGATGGCTTCGATTTCAGCGTCGGAGCGTAATTCGTCATCCACGACGGGCTGCGCAAGGACGCGGATAACGGAGATGACCTTTGGTGGGCTTGGTAGCAGGCTCGTCTGGCGCCGGATCTGATTTTCCAGAGCTTGCTTGCGGGCCAGGAGTTCTTCTTGACGGCGCTGCTCGTTGATGATCTCCATATGCGGGACCGGTTGACCTTGAGCGCGGCGGGTCTCGTAGTCGATCAGGCGGGCCTGGGATTCCAGGATGAGCTGCTCAAGAGAACGAATGCCGTACTTGCGCTTGATGTCTGCATCTCGGCGACGTTCGGCGAGGACCTCAGCACGATAAGCCTCCAGCACTCGGGCAGCAGTGAAGCCAATCACTTCGTCTTCTGGAGGAGGAGCACCGACTCCATTCTTCAGTCCCACCTTATCCAGAGGTTTCAGATCCCAGAGGATAGAGCTATTGACAAGACGGAACCCCTCTCCTGTTCGTGGCTGGAAGATGGCGAAGATGCGCCGGGCTGCCACCCGGTTATGACCATCCCTGAGTTCCCCTTCCAGGAACCAGAGCCAACCGTCCAGGCGCCCTTCCGGGTTGGAAAAACACGTCCCACGACGCAGATCATCAGCGGATCGTTGTAGGATGTGGTTTATCCCACTTTCCAATAGCGGGTGGCCCGGAGCAACGAAGACAGCCTCCTTTTGACGGGCGATCTGTTTATCAAAAGCGATTCTGGAATATTCACTGAACACCTCGCCGAAACGGTTTTTGAAGTCCTGGCTGACTTGGCGCAGCTCGTAGGGAACGCGGGGGATGCGCCACAGGCCGTCGCGGCGTTTTTCCAGTGGGATGTTCAGCAGGACGCAGGCCCGTTGGAAGAAGGTTTCAATATATTCAGGCACCAGGCAGTTTTCCCGTGCCTTCTGCTCTTCGCCCAGGATACGTCCCAAATCAATGTGGCGGGTGGCCAGAGCCTCCAGAGCAGCCTCGCGCACCCGACGTACCGCCTCTTCGTCGGGGACAGATTCGATCTCAGAGACGATGTCCTCAAGAGTGCGGCGGCTGGCGATGGCATCGACAATGAGGTCACGGAGGCTCCGTCCAGGAAGGACATCGCCGATCACGTCAAAGACGCGGTCGCTTCCCAGGGCCTGCTGCATACGCTCTAGTTTACGAAACAGAGCCTGTAGGACTTTACCCTCGCGTGTATCGGCTGCGACCAGATTGTAGATGTAGACCTCTTTCTGCTGACCATAGCGATGGATCCGACCCATGCGCTGTTCCAGCCGGTTGGGATTCCAGGGAATGTCATAGTTGACCATCAGGGCGCAAAACTGCAGATTGATGCCCTCGCCGCCCGCTTCGGTGGAGACCATCACCTGAGCCTGTTCACGGAACTGGTGCTCTGCACGGATGCGGGCGTCCAGGCTCATGCCACCGTGCAGGGCAACTACGCTCAAGCCCCATGTTCGTAGCTTCTCGGTCAGATAATCGAGCGTGTCACGGGATTCGGTAAAGATGAGGAGCTTTTCGCCAGTGCGCTGGATGGCTTCATCGTCCAGCACGCGCCGCAGTTCGTTCAGTTTCGTCTCTACTTCATGCCGTTCTGCCTCACGAGCCAGACGAATCAGATCGGCAAGCTGCCGGATCTCTTCTTCCAGTTCCTCGCGGGTTTCGGCGGCTGTGAGGCGGGACAACAAGTCCTCCTCTTGACGCAGGCGCTCCTTTTCCGGCGCATCCTCCAGAGCTTCTTCGTCAATAGCCCCTTTTTCGGCCAGCCAATTGCCCAGGCGGAGGAGTTCTTCCAGGCGCTTCCTGCGTCGCTCTAACGAACGCCGTGCCGCCCGCATACTAGAGGCCAGGCGGCGCTGCAGAATGAGTAGGGCGAAGGCCACATTCCGCTTGTCTAAAGCCAAAGCCCGGTTGTAGGTCCGCTCCACATACTCGGTCACGGCGTTATAAAGGCGCTTCTCGTCGTCGTTGAGACGATAGGGGCGAGTCCGGACATGGCGAGGAGGAAACAACGGACGACTGTCGTAATCCCGGAGGTCTTCTTTGAGTCGGCGGAGGAACAGCGGGTTGTCCCCACTTTCCACAGATTCGCGCAGTAGTTCCGTGTTCGCGAACATACCGGGCTGGAGCAGATCGAGGAAAAGACGGAAGTTTTCCGGATCCCCGCGGTGCGGTGTAGCTGTGAGGAATAGCAAGAAATGGCTGATGCGGGAGAGAAGTTCGCCGAGCCGATAGCGCTCGGTCTTCTTCATCTTTTCTCCGTAGCGGTAAGCGGCCATCTTATGGGCCTCATCGACGATGATGAGATCCCACTGGGTCTCTCCCAGGGCCGCCATCACATCATTCTGCTTCGCAAAATCCATAGAGGTGATCACATGGTCTTCTTCCTGCCAGATGTTCCGGCCTCAGGTTGCGTTCATCACACTGCGATCCACTACTGTGAATGTTTCGCCAAAGCGTTCCTTCATTTCGCGGAGCCACTGGTCCTTCAGATGTCCGGGGACGACAATGGGCACCCGTCGGAGCAGGCCACGATACTTCAGTTCCTTAAGAGTCAAGCCGGCCATGATCGTTTTACCCGCGCCGGGGTCGTCAGCCAGGAGAAAGCGAATTTGTGGCTGTTTGAGGATATGGTAGTAGACGGCATCGATTTGATGAGGTAGCGGGTTGACCTGTGAAACGCTCACTGCCAGCAGCGGATCGAACTGATAGGCGTAACGGATGCGATGGGCTTCAATACCCAGGAAACAGGCCTCCGCCGCACCTCCGAAGTCCCGACCTATACCCGGAGAAATCTCGAGTTGCTTGAGGTCCTCGGCATTCAAGAGCTGCTGGTAGAAGTGCTGCGTGCGAACGCCCACAGCCTCAATGCGCACATAGATGCCTATCTGTTGTACTGTGAGCACCCGGACGGGCTCCGGCCAAAAACCGGACTGTAAGACATCTCCGACTTTAATCATCACCTGCGCCATCTTCGAGCAGCTCCATAGAACTTGAACCGGACATGAGTTAGCCAGGATAGAGCACCTCCCAAGACCTCCTCTCCTCCCTGTCCTGGCCAAGAAGAAGAGGGATGCTCGATTTCCACGTGCCGCCGTAGACTTTGATTCGCTCCAATTCGCAGTGGGTGGTCTGCTGCCCTTGAGTTTCGTAGGCGAGCGCGATGCCGGCGGGCGGATTGTTCTTGCGCCGGGCGTCGGCGTGCCGAAAGTCCTCGACGCTGCGGCCAGTACGGGCTGATGGCTTCTTCTTCCGTGGCATGTCCTTCCCCTGACCCCCTTCGACGATGATCATCGACGCTGCCTCTGGACCGACGGATGGCCCAGCGAGAACACCGTGACCAGACGCCGTTAAGCCTCAGACTTCAGCGGAGGAGCCACAACCCGATCCGCAGTGAAATCGAGAGACCGACCATCGAGTATCCGGCCACCCCTCCCATCGCCATCGCACATGTCGATGTCTCGCCCCTCATCGACTCCACAACCTCAACGGTATGAATTTGACTCCTCAACAAACTCTTCACAACCATACCAAACGGCGATGAGGACTGTCAATTTGCCCGAGGCCCCAAATGATATGATCAACAAGCAAGCGGCGGCGAGAAGATGACAGGCAGGGACTGGTTACCACCGTGAATCTCCCCACGGACCAGCCGTGGGGCTTCCCTAAGGTCGGAGATAGGTCCGGAGAGTAGCGACTCATGTGACGGTCCCCAGAGTAGCTGGTAATGTGATTCTTCCCCACGGCCTAGCCGCGAGGCCTCCTGAAAGTGGGAAGACCCCGCCAGACCAGCGGCCTATGTGACCCTTCCCCGCTCCTCAGCAACGGAGCCTCTCTAGTGGGAGGACGAAGCCCCCAAGTAGCCGGCAACATAACTCCTCCCCACGGACCAGCCGTGGGGCTTCCTCTAAAGGATGTGCCCCCCAAACTAGCTGACAACTGACCCTCCCCGCCGACAAGCCGCGGGGCTTCTCCATGACGGGAAACAGACCTTCAAAGCAGTCACCACCGTGACCCTCCCTGCCAACCGGCTGCCGGACTTCCTGAAGGTGGGGAACAGAACTCGCTGACAACGTGACTCCTCCCCGCGGTCCAGCCGCGGGGCTTCCTGGGGAGAAAGGGTGAGCCTCCTAAAACTAGCTGATAATTGACTCCTCCCCGCCGACCAGCGACGGGGCTTCTGAGGTGGAGGAGGAATCCTCCGGAGTAGCTCGCAATGTGAGTGCTCCCCGCGGTCCAGCCGCGGAGCCTCTCAGCGAACGTCGTCTCCTCCCCACAAGTTGAGACCTCGCCGCCAAGCCTCCCGAAGGTGAGGAAGAGACCCCGGAAGTAGAAGCCAATCTGAGCCTCCCCGTGGTCCAGCCGCGGGGCTTCTCCATGACGGGAAACAGACCTTCAAAGCAGTCACCACCGTGACCCTCCCTGCTGCCGGACTTCCTGAAGGTGGGGAACAGAACTCGCTGACAACGTGACTCCTCCCCGCCGACAAGCCGCGGGGCTTCCTCGGGAGAAAGGATGAGCCTCCCAAAACTCGCTGACAACTGACCCTCCCCGCCGACCAGCGACGGGACTTCCTCGGGGAAAAGGATGAGCCTCCCAGAACTAGCTAACAACTGACTCCTCTCCACGGTCTAGCCGTGGGGCTTCCCTAACCCGATTGCCTCATTCCAACGAGGAGCAAACTCTCAGACCCCTTCACCACTCGGTTTCAATTCCTCGAGACTCTCGAGTTTCAGAGATACCCCTTCGGCGCTCCGACGCGCAATCGCGGCATCCAGAGTGAATTCTCCTTGACCACAATGGCCGTCAGGCAATAGCATTGCCGATTAAGGAGGGCGTGGGACATGTACGCTATCGAGACATTCGCGTTGACCAAACAATACGACGGCGTCACCGCTCTGAGTGATTTGACGCTCACCATCAAACGAGGGACGATTTTCGGCTTTCTCGGACCCAATGGCGCGGGAAAAACGACGACCATGAACCTGCTCATCGGCCTGATCCCTCCGACATCGGGTCAGGCGCGGGTGCTGGGATTCGATTCCACCCGAGAGGCGGACAAGGTGCGCGAGCGCATCGGCGCGCTCCTGGAAGACCACGGATTGTACGAATACCTCTCCGCCTACGATAACCTGGAATTTTTCGCCCGGATCAACAAGTTGACCAAATCCGAACGAGCCGCGCGCATTCAGGAACTGCTGGAGAAAGTCGGTCTCTGGGACCGGCGCGATCAGCAGGTCAAGGAATGGTCCAAAGGCATGAAGCAGAAGCTGGCCATTTGTCGCACCTTGCTGCATCGCCCCCAGATCATCTTCCTGGACGAACCGACCTCGGGTCTCGATCCCGCCAGCCAGCGCATGGTTCGAGAAGAGATCCTGAAATTGAAAGCGTCGGAAAACGTCACCGTGTTCCTCAATACCCATAACCTCGACGAAGCCGAGCGAGTATGCGACGAGCTGGCCATCATCAACAAAGGGAGATTGATCACCCAGGGCCATCCCGAGGAGATTAAATCCACGGCCGCCAGCGATGGGCATATCGTGGCCGTCATCGACGCCCTTCCCCAGGATCTCGAGCGACACTTGAGAGACCTCCCCTTCGTCAAATCGCTGGAGATCAATGGACACCGTCTTCGCCTCGTCACCGATACCCCCTCCCGGAGCGCGGAGATCAATCGCCTCCTCGTTCAGCATGGGGTGCGCGTAGAAGAACTCCGTCGAGAGAGCGTTTCACTGGAAGAGATCTTTCTCCAACTCATCGAGGAGGAACAAGAACATGCTTCATGACATCTGGTGCGTGACCTGGAAAGAATTGATGCTCGCCCGGCGAAACCTGAAATCGTATCTCACCAGTTATGGCCTGGTCGTCGGCCTGTGGGGCGTGTTCCTTCCGGCCAGCTCGGCCGATTCCATCTGGCGGGGCGAGGCGACGATCTCTATTCTTCTGTTCGCCTACCTGTCCGTCCTGCTCGGCTCGGGACAGACGATCTCCACGTTCGTCAGCGAGCGCATGCAGAAGACGTTGGGCACGCTGCTGACGACGCGGCTCTCGGACGCCACCATTTATCTCGGCAAAGTGCTGGCCGTCATCCTGATCTCGTATGCCGTCATGCTGCTCGTGCTCGGCCTTCATCTGGGTACGCTCATGGTCGTCGGCCAGCTCAACGGCTACCCGCTGCGGTTCCCCTACTCGCTCCTCCAGTTCGTCTTCCTTCTCGTCCTCCCTCTCATCTCGCTCTTGTATACGAGTTCGCTGGGCGTTTATATTTCGCTGAAATCGACCAACATCCGCGGCCAGCACTTCCTCAATCTGTTCATGGGGCTGCCCGTATTCGTCATGTTTTATTTCGTTCTCCAGTCGCTCACCTGGGAAACGCTGCTCGTCAGCCTGGCCGTTTTCGGTTTCATCAGCCTTCTCATCACGCGATTCAGCATCGCCCGATTCAATCGTCAACGACTCATTCTGATGTGAATGCGAGAGACGCCGATGGGAGAGCAATCCACGCCGAGGCCCACACCCCGGGCTCTTCCATGGCGCCTCCCCGGAGTTCCTCACGATGGATCACCGGAGCCAATGAAGGGGTTTCTCTCTCGCCCTCATCGAGCGTTCCATTTGACATGGCGACACCCGCTGCCCTACTATGGACAGGTGTCCAACGCCGTTCGTCAAGGGAGGTCGCGTATGCTCGAGCAAAACGCTCTATTGAAGCTTTCTGGCTCTTTCCTCGTCCTGCTCCTCTCCTCTTCGCCGCTTCTCTTCGGTCGCCCGGCCACCGATGATTGCATTCAGGAGTTCGATCTCCCCACGCCGGCGCCCGATGGACGCGTCCGCAAGGATCTGGCCATCGATGCCTCGGGAAACATCTGGTTCACCGAGCTGGAACTCAACCGGATTGGGCAGCTCCGGCCCGATGACGGGACGATTCGAGAGTTCCCCATCCTCACTCCCGACAGCGGCCCGCACAGCATCGCCATCGATCCGGTCGGGGATGTCTGGTTCACCGAGACACTGGCCAATCAGATTGGGCGGTTTTCGATCATCGAAGAATGCTTCGACGAATTCACCCTCCCGACGCCCGAGAGCGAGCCTTATGGCATCGCCATCGACGCCGATGGTCACGTGTGGTTCACCGAGATGGCCACGCAACGCATTGGCCGCCTCGATCCCTTCACCGGCCAGATCGACGAATTCCCCGTTCCCGGACGTCGAAGCGCGGCCACCAATATCGCCATCGACCCGGCCACCGGCACCATCTGGTTCACCGAACTGGAGGCCAATAAGATCGGGCGACTCGACCCGGCCACCGGGATGATCACCGAGTTTCGCATTCCTACCCTGGTGGCCAATCCTCACAGCCTGGTCGTCGATGCCCTGGGCATGGTATGGTTCACGGAAATCCTGGGCAACAAGATTGCTCGCCTCGATCCGGGGAGTGGTCGCATTCGCGAATTTCGCATCCCCACGCCGCGGAGCGCCCCTCATGGGATCGCGGTGGATGATGAGGGCATCATCTGGTTCGCCGAACTCCGCGGCAACAAGATCGGTCGATTCGATCCACAGCAAGAGTCATTCGTCGAGTTTCTCGTCCCCACGCCCGATAGTGGGCCGTATTTCATTGACGTCGCGCCCACCGGGGCCGTGTGGTTCACCGAAGGCGATGCTCAGAAAATCGGCAAGCTGGTCTGTCCACCGCCTTCGCCAGCTACGGGGGGAGACCGCCTTCTCTGGCGGGGCAACATCAGTGGGCAGTGAATCCATCGGCTCGCCGGGTTCATCGATGACTGATTCGACCATGCCCCTGAACACGGAAACGACAGGATCACCACCGATCAACTCCAGGAGAACCCCTCCGCGGAGAACGCTCCCTCTCGCCCATCTCCTCACGTGCGGGGAGATCTCAGGATTCGCGATCTCGGATCACCGCTGCGTTTCATAATCCAACGGGGCCGTCTCCGCTCCCGTTGGCGATGCCGTCCGGCCCTCAGATCGATCCTCGATCTGACAGGACGCAGACAGTCAGGTGGGCACTCCCAGTTTGGGGAGGACGACCCTCATCAGGAACAGGTAGCCCACCACAATGAGGATGAGAATCATGGCATCATTGAACATCGGTTCCTCCATGGTTGAGCGAAGAACTCGCTCACAGGTTCTCGGCGACGTTCACCTCCGGCTCCAGTCGAACCACGGTTTTGATGGAATTCGAGATGAGGCAGTTTTTCTCCGCCTTCTCCAGCAGGCGCTGCCCCCGGTCGCGATCCCTCTCCTCAGCGACGATGAGTCGGGGTCTGACGACGATTTCGGTGATCTGGTATCCCTGCCCTTCCACCTTCTCCAACTTCCCTCGCGCGACCGACTGAAAGCCTAAGAAACGAAACCTCGAGAATTCAGCAATGGCCAGGAAGGTGGTCATAATACAGGCGTTCACAGAAGCGACAAAATAGTGCTCCGGGGACCACATCCCCTCGTGTCCGCGGAATTCGGGCGGGGTTGCTACGGTCAATGGGGGCAAGCCCGGTGCGCGCAACTCGCCCTTTTTCTCACCAATCCACTCGATCTCCGTCTCATAGACATGCGCCTGTTGTTCCGACACGTTCTCGTCCTCCTTATCTAGCCAATCTTACTGAGACTGACCAATTGATTGAAGCTTAACACCATGCTCCTGTAAGGTGACAGTTTAGCATGAACAGATGCCGAACTCCAATCGCCCAGCCGGCGACCATTCGGTCGACTGCGCGCCCTCCTGGAAGCGCTCGATCACCAGAAGCAATTCCCTCGCCGGTCGGGCCCAACGGGCGCGGTCCGCACATGGTGCCGGGATGGCAGATGATGCTCGCCGCTCCATTCCTCGAGGGCACACCGCCGATGGAAGACCGATCCGGGGAGTGCTCCCCCGTTCACCGACCGACGGCTCAGATCTTGGGCGTCGGATAGCGAGGATGAAACAGAGATGCCCGGCTAGAGAACAGCATTCAACCGCTCGGCGCATCGCTTCAACTCCCGCCCCGCTTCCCGAAGCCGTCGCAGTTGCTCATCGTCGCAGGTCAGGCGGAATCTTTCGATGCTCTGCTCAATGCGATGAAACAGGGCGTGGAGATAATGAACTTCATCCCAGACCATCTCGATTTGCTGTACGACCTCGGGCTCGTGCTGCATCGTCGGCTGGTTGAGCTTGACGTGCTCCAGATCATCCTCCATCCAACGGAGACGCTCTTCGATCTCTCGTAACAGGCGGAGACACTCCTTCCCGATAGGCCGGGGAGATGATTGTTTCTCTTCCTCAGCGCACGCACACTGTCCGTCCAGATGAGCCTGGGCATCGCCACACCGACAGGCATCGGGAATTCGATCGATCAATTCCGTCAGTTGCACAATGTCAAAATAAACATCCTGAAATTTATGGAACAGGTCCATCGGCTCACCTCTCTGACACCCTCTCTCTTCTCGCGGCGTCCATTCTCCCCATCAATAATGCCAGGTTCGAGCGTATTTTTCAAAACCGGACGCCCCACTCACTGCTCGTCCATGGAAGCCTCGCCGGCCCGGCACGAGCATTCTTCGTCAAGGATGGCTCGTCCTGGAACCGGTCGCCGCTTTCTGAGATTGACGGCTCCCGATCCGGGCTGTTAGCATGAGGTTTCCTCAAGAGAACGTGGACGAGCGTGGAACGGTAACCGAGCGTGGTCTGAATCGAGCAGCGGCATCTGCGCCTCCCGGCGAAAGCGTCTGGCAAAAAAGCCTCTATCAACTCCATGCCTCCCGGACGGTCGGACCGACGCTGCTGGCGATTCTGGTTGGGTTTGGCTCGGGCCTGGGTGCGGTGATCTTTCGCTGGCTGATTCGCAGCGCGCATCAGATCGGATTCTCCAGTGCGGAACGCTGGTTCGACTTCCTGGGGCCGGGCTATGTCATCCCCGTCCCCGCACTCGGCGGATTACTGGTGGGGCTCCTCATCTATTTCGGCGCCCAGGAGGCGAGAGGTCATGGCGTCCCCGAAGTGATGCTGGCCGTGGCCACGGCCGGCGGGCGCATCCGTCGGCGGGTGGCGGTGATCAAGTCGCTGGCTTCGGCCATCTGCATCGGCTCTGGGGGCTCGGCGGGACGCGAAGGTCCCATCGTGCAGATCGGTTCGTCCCTGGGCTCGACGGTGGGTCAACTGCTTCGCCTGCCCGAGGAGCGTATCAAGTTGCTGGTGGCCTGCGGCGCGGCGGGAGGGATTGCGGCGACCTTCAACGCGCCCATTGCCGGCGTTTTCTTCGCTCTGGAGATCATTCTCCGCAATTTCCGGGCTCGCGCCTTCGGTTTCGTCGTCCTCTCCTCGGTGGCGGCGACGGCCTTCTCACGCGCCACGCTGGGGAACATTCCGGCATTCCGCGTCCCCACCTATGGATTGAGGAGCATCGCCGAACTCCCTCTCTATATTGTGCTGGGTATCCTCGCCGCACTGATCAGCGTCTTGTTCATTCGCGCCCTCTACGCCGTCGAGGATCTCTTCGACGCCTGGCCCCTCCCGGCATACGTCAAACCGGCTCTCGGCGGGTTGTTCGTCGGCTTCATCGGCATGGAGTTTCCCGACATCTTTGGCGTGGGTTATGAAACCATCGAGCGCGTATTGACCAGTCAGATGGCTTTCAACATATGCGCGGCGCTGATCCTGCTGAAACTGGCCGCCACCTCTTTGACTATCGGCTCCGGCGGATCGGGAGGGATTTTCTCGCCATCGCTGTTCATGGGCGCCTGCCTGGGATGGGCGTTTGGCGATATGGCGCATCACCTCTTCCCGAATTGGACGGCCAGCCCCGGCGCTTATGCCCTCGTCGGGATGGGAGCCGTATTCGGGGGAGCGGCGCGCGCTCCGGTCACCGCCGTCATCATCTTGTTCGAAATGACTGCCGATTATCGCATCATCATTCCCCTCATGGCCTCGGTGGGACTGAGCACGCTCGTTTCCGAGCGCCTCTGCCGGGAGAGCATCTACACGCTCAAGCTCCGTCGACGAGGCATCACCATCGGCGTGGAAGAATTCACCGATCCATTGATGGAAGTCACCGTCGAGCAGGCCATGACGCGAGAGTTTCCCACCGTGTCCGCCTCCATGCCGGTGGCTGAGCTGGCCAATCTATTGCACCAGAGCGGGCACCACGGATATCCGGTCATGGATGAGGAGGGAGGGTTGATGGGCATCGTCACTATCACCGATGTGGAACGGGCGGCGGCCCGTGGTCAATACGACAAGACGGTGGGCGATATCTGCACCCGCGATCTCATCGTCTGCTATCCCGATGAGAGCGTCTCCGATGCGCTGCGGCGAGCCAGCCCTCTGGAACTCGGACACCTTCCCGTGGTCGATCGCCAGCAACCGCGCAAGTTGCTCGGTGTGCTGCGACGAAGCGATATCGTCGGCGCCTATGCCCGTGCCGTGGCCACCAGACCGGCGGTGAGCGCGGGCGAAGATGAGCTCCCGCCCTGAAGCTCGCCGGACCCATCGGCCCGGAGGTGGCTCTTCTTCCATTCAAGCCACCAGACGGGCGATGAAGAAGGCGGCCAATGCGGCGACGCCTCCGGTCAACAACGTTTGTAACCCACCCCGCAATGGATGGATCCCCGTGAACCGGCCTTTGATGTATCCGAAAGTGAACAGCGCCACCAGGGTGATCCCCACAGAGATCCACAGCGCCACCCATATGGTGTCCACGGGCATGTAGGGAGCCAGGGGAATCAACCCGCCGACGACGTAAGATCCGCCGATGGTCAACGCACTCTTCATCGCCCGTCCCGGCTGGGGCGCCTCCAGTCCGAACTCGAACCGCATCATGAAATCGACCCACCGACCCGGATCTGATCGAATAGCCTCGACTACCGGAGCGACGTGTTCGTCCTGGAGACCCCATTGGCGGAGGATTCGAGCGACTTCTTCGGCTTCTTCTTCCGGGATGTCGGCGATCTCCTGAAACTCCCGCATGCGCTCGGTATGATAATGCTCCAGGTCGGTCTTGGCCGCCAGGTAACCACCCAACCCCATGGCGATGGCGCCGGCCGCGATCTCGGCCAGTCCGGCGGTGACGATGATCTCGGTGGAAGCGACTGCGCCGGAGAGTCCCGCCGCCAGCGCGAAAGGAACGGTCAACCCGTCGGCCATACCGATGACGATGTCTCGCACGACCTGAGGAGCGGTGAAGTGTCGCTCAATATGCGGTGTCGTGGGCATGATATCCTCCTTCCCTCGCGTGATGAATCCGATGAGGACGAACCACGAGGCACGCGCGGTCACCGAGCAGGGACGAGAACGGACTCTTCATCACTCTCCCGGTCACCAGATACCGCCGCCTGCCACCAACCTGTCCTACCGCCTTCACCTCCATATATCCGATCACGATCACCAGCACCGTCCCGGTCAGCGCCCGATGAGGTCGGGTCGGACATCGGGTGGTGAGTCGATGCGAGCGGCGAAGAGATATACCAAGGCCGCAACCAACACACGCCACGGGCGCGCACCCACCAACAACCAGAACCGAAGCTCCGGCATGCCTCGCCACCCGGCCACGGGTGTGACAACAGCAGAGAAGCCGGATGTGAACCCGGCGAACCTCAACGAGACGATTCCGAAGGTGATCCAGTCACCATAGCGAGTCATGAGAGACAGCAGATCAGTGCTCCCTTCAACCATCACTTGCGCCGTTCCAAATCCAATCATTCCCCATCCGCTCACCCTGCTACGCCGAACCTCACTACTTCATCGGCGTCTTGATCCTCGATGGGAGAGCGGCTTGACCCATCTTCCCTCCTCTCATTTCAGGAACTCGGACGGCTCAGACTCTCTTTCCCGCCATTCCGCCAGCGCAGCGAGGTGGGGCAGCCGAATCTCCCGCCCCGTCAGTAATCGATAACCCGCTTCGATGACCAACGCCGATCCGACCATCGTCGCCAGAACCCAGAGCTGATCGGACGCGGTGAGCATCGTCTGCCAGAGCAATGCCCCCAGCGCTCCCAGACAGGCTATCATCCCAATCACTGAAATCCATCCTCGACTGTGCGTTTGTCGAGCCAATCGCGCATTGGCCCCATTGACTGCCGCGAAGATGAGGAGGAAACCAGCACTCCCCATGGTAGAAATACTGGAGAGATCGAACAGGTTGGCCACCAGCAGCGTGATGCCGGATGTGATCAATACTCCCTCGACGGGCCTGTTCCAGACTTTTTTTTCCAACACCGCCGGTAATTCTCCATCCTTGGCAATGGCATAGCTCAACCGACCGGCGCCATAGAGAGTAGCATTGATGGCTGACGCCGTGGATAGCAAAGCGGCAGCAGCGATCAATGTAAACCCGGCGTCTCCCATGAAGGGTCTGGCAGCCTCGGCCAAGGCATAGTCCTTCGCAGCGATGATCTCGCTCAAGGGCAAATTCCCGACCGTTACGACGGCGACGAGCACGTAGAGGGAAATGACCAGGAGAACCGCTGAGTAATAGGCCCGAGGCAACGTCTGTCGCGGCTGTCTCACGTCTTGAGCGGCATTGGCGATGAGCTCAAATCCCTCGTAGGCCAGGAAGATGATCATGCCGCCGGCCATCACCTGGAGCGGCGGCGACCAGGTGGATGGGACGAGCCGATCTCCCCGCACTCCTTGAAGACCCACACCTACAAACAGGAGGAGGATGGCGACCTTCAGCCCGACAATCCAGCTCTCAGCTTTGGCGATGAGATCGGCACCGAGCATATTTAATCCTGTGATCGCTACCAGGCTGAGGCTGAGCAACAGGTGCTTCCACAAAGGCTGCATAGCCTCGGGGAGGAACGCAGCACCATAGCTGCCAAAGGCGTAGGCGTAGAGGGAAAGCATGACCATGTAGCTCAACCAGAGCAAGATATTAAGGCTCCCCGTCAGCAGTCCGGGTCCGAATGCGTGATCGAGGAATGAGACTGTGCCTCCTCCCGTGGGACAGGCGATCGAGAGCTTCGCGTAAGAATAGGTCGTCAGTAAGGCCACCAGACCCGCGAGGGCAAAAGCCACTGGCGTTCCCCCGCGGGCGAACTGCACGGCGAGACCAAGAACGGCGAAAATCCCGCCTCCAACCATGCCCCCCACGCCGATGGCGACGACGCCCCAGTAGTCGATTTTTTTCTGAGACGCTGGGCTCATGCTCTCGTTGCCTGCTTCCTCACCTCCCGGTCCATCCCGACGAATGCCTGACGCCCAACGACAGCCACGGTCAGTGCAGGAAGAACTGCAATTGTATCACAAAAGCATCATTGTGGGCGGCCACGACCCGCTCCCGCCGAAAGACATAATCCGCCATGAGCTTCACCCGGTCACTCCTGATGTAATAATTCATTCCCACCGTCGTCCAGCGAATATCCCTCTGGTTGACCACTAACCGGTTGGGATCAAACTGCTCGAATCTGACGACGAGCTGCAGTTTTCGCGAGAGAAACTGCGCTCCCTGGATGTAAAATCCATTGGCCGTGAAGTCTCGTTGGGCGGGATGACGGAAATCCAAATGGGCTTGAAGATATTCAGCCCGCAATGACGTTCCACCCCAATCACCGGCCCATTCCAGTCCCAACCGGGTATCTCGGCCGCGAAAGTGCCGCAACGCTAATCCCTGCCGATCGGGGCAACACCCGTGGAAATCCACATCTCGTGCCCGTCGGGTCGCTAATGCCCCTCCCAGGTGCACCGTCAGGGGTCGTCCGGCGAGCGGTCGGCGGCGAATGATGTCGTAGGTGATCCGCACAGCGATGAGCGGGCCAATGCCATGAAAACGATGATTTGCCCCGCGCCCATCGAACACCCCCCAGGCATAGGCGAGCCGTCCGTCTATGGCCCGTCCGGCGATTTGCAGGCCACGATCCCGAGCGAACGATCGGCCCAATCCGCCATTGGGGATCAAATGGTCGGTGGCCTGAGAGCGATCGATCGTATAGAGCTTGGCATCGGACGTGAACCGCTCCATGCCGAATGGGGGCTTGAATTGACCGAGCCTGATCCGAGCGTGCTTCCCCGGAGTGAATTCGAGCCAGGCCTCCTGGAGGTAGGCGCGACCATCAGTGTGACTCTTGTTGCCCTCCTTGAAGATTCCCTGAACGTAGTACCGCATCCGCTCGCTCACCTGCCCGCCGATCACCAACTTGAGCCGCCGCAGGGCATATAAATCTCCCGCCCCTTCCAGGCCGGTGTAGCGGATCTGGGCGTACAGACTCCAGTAGATTTTTCTCGACCCGGGGGTATTGTGCGGCCAGTCCTGGCGCTCCCGAGAAGGAGTCTGCCCCCGCACGATAGTGCCACCGCCTAGCGGCACCAAGAGCACACCGATGAGGAATAGTGGACCCCAGCCCATCAACGCCCTGGAGGACCTCTGCGAGCTGTTCGTTGAGTCCATCGTCTCCATCCGAGCGATCTCACGTCCATGGTCTCAGCCATCCATCCGGCGCACGATTAGCAGAGCCTGCGCCGATGAGGGTCTATCATCGGCGCGAGACGGGCGCATCCTCTGCGACGAAGTGGAGGGCCGCCGTCAGAGGTCAAAACCGAGAGCCCCGGGGAGCTGAGTCTGCGGAGCTCCTGAGTCGCTGCTCCCCTCGCTCAGTCAACGCCTGATCCCTTCTTCCCGACACCGGGGATACCCGAGCGGTCGACCTCCACGGCTCACGTTGGACGCCAGAGGTTTCCCGAGCAGACGCTCAGACCACTGCCCGAATGATCATCGACGTAGCGATGATCACCAGAAACCAGCCAAAGATTCTCCTCATTGTTTTCTTGTCGATCCCGATGGATTTTCGCGCGCCAATCTGACCGCCGATGAACACAGCCACGGCCAGCAGGAGCGATACCCGCCAGTCCCAATGCCCGGAAATGACGTGTCCAGCAAATCCACCAGCGGCCGTCATGCCCACCATGAACGCGCTCGATCCCACAGCTATATCCATGGGAATGCCCAGCAACAACACCATCAATGGGACCTTCAGGATGCCTCCACCCACGCCCACCAATCCGCTGGCAGCGCCAGCGATGAATGAGGCTGGCAGTGCCACCAGCACATTCACACAATACTCCTGCCCCCCAAAGCGCCGCCGCCAGTAGACCCGCCCTTGCTGGACGGTGCCGCAGACGGTCTCCATATGGAATTCACGCACCATGAAGATGGCGGCAAACGCGACAACGCCGGCAAAAAGGATGGAGAGGGATTGACCGCTGAACTGCCCCGAACCGAGGCCGCCAATGAATCCGCCTAACGTCGTCGCCGATTCCAGGACAATGGCCAGTGGCCAATCCACTTTCTTGGCCTTGCGAAACACCAGCGTGGCCGAGAGCGAAGTCGTCATGATGAGAAAGAGGCTGGTAGTCGCGGCGATGTGAAAATCAATACCGAAAAATACCTGAATGGGCGTATAGAGCACGCCGCCACCCTGTCCGAGCATCGAGAATACCGTCGCCACGGCGAACATCAACGCGAAGAGAACGGTCAGCGTGCTCATGACCATCACTCACTCCTCCTTGACCGCCGCCTCCCGGCAGGGGATGCACACCTTCTCATCGCCCAGAATACGCCCGTATGGTTCGGCGACCATCTCGCCACAGCGGTCGCAAACCAGCGATGAGAAAGAATGGGGCCGATCCTCCCAGGTCCAACTGTGGACTTCTCCGATGTTGAGGATCTGCTCGTCAGGAGCGCTCATCACCCGCTCAATGAGTGGCTCGACGACCTCCGGCGGCACCCGGGAAGCAGGGATGCCCTTCTCGCGATAGTCCCGGAAAAACGGCGTCTCCTTGGTGGCCAGCATGGCCTCCGCTTTAGGAGTCACCCTGACAGCCCGCCCCGATCTTTTGTCAATCAAGGTGACGCCCCACTTCCCATAATACAACTTCTTGATATTGCCCTTGCCAAACGTACAACCGGTGACCACCTGGATGCCGTCGGCAAAGCAGGTGGCGCAATGATCATCGCCCAACTCGACCAAGGCTATCAGTTGCCCATCCTTGGCGCGCTCGACGCCCAGCGCCCTCATGGCCGCATCGCCGGCGCGCAAGCCCATGGGCATGGCCGGGCATTTATGTCCGTGGAATCTCTGTCCGAATGCCAATAGCTCATCGTCTATCATGATACCCTCCTTTTCGGTCTCCTCATGTGCCCTACAAACTACCGATCCATCACGGGCAGAAGAGTTACACCCCGTTCCGCACGAGATGGCAAAACGCCTCTTCCATAGTTCCTCACGGCGGGAAGACCTTCATTCGATGCGCCTCTTCGGGCGCGGGAATTCAGCGCTGCGTTCGATCGCATACAGCGCATGCCCAGAGCCTCACCAGCCCTTCGACGAGAACGTCTACGACGGTAGGCAGCACAGCTCCAGAGCCGGATCTCCATAATGTAAGAGCCATCGCCATGGTCAATCTGAAGAAATGGCGGGCGCCGATGAGCGCGTCGAATGCGGCCATAGTGGGAGGTACATTGAAACGCTCCATCACACCATGGTTGGCAATGGGTTGAAATACACGCCAATCAGAATAGACATGGCGATGAGCACGACGTGAGAGAACCTGGCCGCGAATATTGTCCGCCTGTAAGGCGAAGATGAGCAGCAACGTGTGCCGCGAATGCTCGACAATGAGAGATAGACATGACCGTCTGTCATCATGAGAGCCAGGGACGCAGGTTCACGCCAATTCACCAGAGAGTTCCCTCGAAAATAAGGTAGCGCAAGATGGCGTCTTGCGCTCCGCTATCCAAGTGTTCATTTCCATCCCCTCGGTGTGAGACTCCAGCACCATGGCCGCCCCCCTCAAGAGGAGGTCCAATGTATGTTGCCCACCTGCGCTCGGTCGTGGTGGATTCGGAGATCATGAGCGATTCCATCGGTCATGGGATCGACTCATGCTTTGAACAGTTCCCCCACCCTTCTCACCACTTCCCTCCCTCTATACGCGAGGGTAAATGTGATGTCAATGCACGAAGGATGACTTGGCGACTGCCGGGAATGACGTGACAGCCCGATTATAAAATACGATCCGACGAGAGGAGTCCGGCGCTCTCTCGGCCAACCGCCGATGCCGCGATATTCCCCATCTCCCGCAAGGGGACGGTCATCGAGCGATTCACCGCCGCCATCACACCGCATCTGTGGCGCGACGATGAACCATCGAGACTCATCCGTTGCCGCGGGCTCACTGCTTATGAGCGATAAAACAGGAGCTCACCGTCGCCCCGCGTCGCGGGCTCGTGGCATCAAAAGACTTAACCGAGGCAATGGCCAAGCATCCTGGAGCGATCATGGAACAGGCCAATTCCTCGGAATCCACCATCGCCCATCCGGATTTCTCATGGTCAGTCGGCGTGAGACCAACATTCCCAAGAACGGCCAGATTCGAGGAAATCTGATATGACGGCAACCAGACATCAACCATCCCCCACGCCCGGCCCGGCTTGCGAGAGAAGATTGACACATCGCAGCGGCGTCTCATCATCCAGCCGCTTTCCAGATCAGCCGTATGAGTCCTATATGCCCATATGGTCTTCCCGAGATGCCGCGAAGATGGCCTACCTCGGGTGATCACCAACAGGCGGTTCGGACTCCAGGATCACACCATGGCAACCACTCTCAGGAGGTTCGTTCGACGATCATGGCCACCGCCTCGCCACCGCCAATACACAATGTCACCAGTCCTCGTCGGGCTCGTCGGCGCTTCATCTCATAGAGGATGGTGGTGAGCAGTCGCGCGCCGCTGGCGCCAATGGGATGACCGAAGGCCACGGCGCCCCCGTTGACGTTCACTTTCTGCGGATCGAGGTTGAGGAGCTTGATGGCCGCCAGCGTCACCACGGCGAACGCCTCGTTGATTTCGAACAGGTCAATGGCCTCCAGCGAGAGCCCGGTCTTGTGGAGCACCTTCTTGATGGCATCGACGGGAGCGACGGTGAACTCCTCCGGAGCGCGCGCCGCCGCCACCGCGCCCACGATGCGCGCCAGAGGCTGACATCCCAATCGCTCGGCGCGCTTCCGCGACATGACCACCACGGCGGCAGCGCCATCGTTGATCTTGGAGGCATTGGCCGGCGTGATAGTCCCATCCTTCTCGAATGCCGGTTTGAGCGTCTTCATCTTCTCGAAGTTCACGCGCTTGGGCTCCTCATCCTCGCTCACCATGACCGTCCCCTTTTTCTCTGGGACCTCCACGGGGACGATCTCTTCGGCCAACCATCCCTGTTCCTGCGCGCGCAACGCTCGACGATAACTCTCGGCGGCGAAGGCATCCTGCTCTTCGCGAGGGATATCGAGATTCCGCGCGCATAATTCGCCGGCATTACCCATATGAAAGTCGTTGTACACATCCCACAGTCCGTCTTTGATCATACTATCGATGAGTTCTCCATGACCGAGCCGGTATCCCCGGCGAGCGCGCTCCAACAGGTAAGGAGCGTTGCTCATGCTCTCCATGCCGCCGGCGACGATGATATCGGCATCGCCAAGAGCGATGGCCTGCGCCGCCAGCATCACTGCTTTGAGTCCCGAACCGCATACCTTGTTGATGGTCATACACTCGACCTTGGTGGGCAGGCCGGCAAAGATCGCCGCCTGGCGCGCGGGCGCCTGCCCCACGCCACCCTGGAGCACATTGCCCATGATCACTTCATCCACGTCTTCCGGCGCGACGCCCGCTCGACGCAATGCCTCCCGGATGGCGACAGCGCCCAATCGGGGGGCGGGAAGCGCACTGAGTGATCCCAGAAAGGAACCAACCGGCGTGCGCGCGGCACCAACAATGACGACTTCGCGTACATCTTCGGCCATATCTCTGTCCTCCTCTCGAATCTTCCCGGATCAGGTGCAGCATCTCCCTGTGGGCCGGGAGAAGAAGTATACCAGATCACCGGCCAAAGAAGCATTCCCTATCCCCGATCAGGGTGGGTCAATGTGAACCCAGCTGTAAGGGAACCCTCCTCGTCCATTCGCTCTCTGTGATATATACTATGGACGTCCGCCGAATCTCATAGCGGGGGTTCCGCGGGAGTCGGTCAGGGCGGCAATATCTCAGAGAGACGAACGACCGAAGCTTGGCGAAGACTCGCGTGAAATCGCCCTGATCGACGGGGGTTCGAAACCGCTTTCGAGGAGGGCAGCATGGGATATTGCGATGAGTGCAGGGATGAGACTCGATGGCTCACCGTGTCGCAAGCCGCTCAGCTCGTACAGCGCTCCGAACGGACGATCTATTACTGGATCGAGCGGGGATTCCTCCACATTCGAATCTTGCCCAGTGGTCGAGGCCGACGCATTTGTGAACGTTCGCTGCTTCAAAAACCGATGGAAGAAGACGAAGAGGAACACCCCTCTCGATTATAGAACCTTATAGCGGGCCCGTCAGGTCGCCAAGGAGTGATCACTGGTCACGAGCATGTCACCTCAACGTCATGGCACTGCCCTCGGTCGCCCGGCCACTTGCGCAACCATGGTGAAAAAAGTGTGAAATACCCTGCAACGACCTGCAACGACGTGAAAGACAAAGTGAACGGCGTTTGATATAATAGGATCGTGTTAATCTGTCTATGCCTCGGAGGATGTGGCCATGAAGCGAGGAGGGCAGTTACGAGGAGATAGACTCGCGAGGAGATTTTGTCTCGGCATTCTCATTCTCGGGGCCATGCTGATTGGGGGAAATGACACGTTGACCTCGCCTCAATCATCTGAGCGCGTCGTCGGGGGCACTGTTTCGCTTCCGACGGGGAATTGGACGCAGATTTCGCATCCGGGGTGGATCGAGGATGCTCCTGTTAACGTATATGGAGTGCTCACCAAACCTGATCGAGGATTGACCATCACGGCGACGCTGATTCAGAACCTGACGAATAAGACGGTGACGGCAGTGAAACTAGCCTGGTATATCCTGTCCGAGCAAACGGGGAACAAAGTATTGCGCTCGGGTGAAACTCCTCTCATCGGAATTCCTCAGGGGATTCCACTGCACAGCTTGGATCCGTTAAACGAACCCTACCCGATACGGAAAGAAATCTCCTCACGGGGAGGAATACCACCGAAGACTACAGGTACGATCGAGTACGACGTCGTCTCTTTTGCGAATGAAGCACCGCATTTGAGCCCATCAGGGTCACTCACCGGTGACTATCACATTGTTGTCTTCGTTGCCCAAGCACACTTTGATGATGGAACTATCTTTGATTCCGGTATCGATGCCTCATTCGTCATCCTCCCAGATGAATGGTGGGATCAAGGTGGAGGACAGTCGCCTTGCCGGAATTGCCCCAATCAGGTTTGCCAGTTCAGCTCCAGGTATAACTGCTACCAGTGTGTATCAAGCCCTTGTCAAGGCTGCCAGGTACAAAGTTGCGGTGCTTGTCTGAATGTGGCGTGCTCGCGCTGAGCATCGCGCTTGCTGATCCAGATTTCACATCCGTGTCAGCCCGGTCTCCAATGCCTGTGTCAATATTAGTCTTCCGAATCGCGGCATGCACTTCACCGATCTCCTCCTGATAGGGCTCTGACGCCCATTCGGCGACTGCTCGGCGGGTCGGAGAAACCGTCAGGTCGCATTACCGCCACGATTCCATGAGCTTCAACGCCTCTCACAAAGGATTCTGAAAAATGGAAAACTCTTTGCCTGCTCCTTCCCCATGGAATATAATATGTGCGTCAAGAGGACGAGAGTCGAGTATGGTCAGCAACAAGTGAGTGTGTCGAGGCGAAGATATCATGTGCTCTGGCGTGACCGGGAGGCCGTTCAGTGTACTTGGAGGCTGATGACGAAAGCGAATCGTTGACCTCTTGACCCACGAAGATGGAGCACTGAACCACTCGCCCTATGGGAGACCGATAGGGTCTCTTTGGCGCGCGGCAGTGGTTGGAAGGAGGGGGTTTATGGCAAGCATACTGCTTGTAGATGATGAACCGAATATCCGTTTCTTCTACTCGGATGTTTTAACCGAGCGGGGTCATCGGGTCTATGAAGCGGCGTCGGGTGATGAAGCCATGCACGTCATCGCCGAGAAATCTCCCGATCTGGTGGTTCTCGATATCAAGCTCGCCTCCGAAAATGGTCTCCACCTGCTACAGCACATTGTGCGAGACTATCCCGACGTCCCGGTGATCCTTCTGACAGCATACATCTCGTTTCAGGACGATTACACGTCATGGCTCGCTCATCAGTATATTCTCAAGTCGAACGATCCGAGCGAATTTCTCCAAGCCGTTGATGAAGTTTTGAGGACATCCCAATGGCAGGCATCAGCGGGGGCGTGACGGCGATGTGACTTCCCCGGCGGCCGGAATACCTGAACTCGTGGAGATGGAGTATGACCAAACGAAGAATCCTTCTCGTCGAGGACGAGGAATTGTTGCGCTGGTCACTGAAGACGAAAATCGAACAATGGGGATACCGGGTCATCGAAGCGGAGACGGCGACCGAGGCACTGAAACGCTATGCCGAGCACCAACCAGCCTTGACCCTCCTGGACATCAAACTCCCGGATGGCACGGGCATTGAGTTACTGAAAGAAATCAAAGCGAAAGATCCTGACTCTGCGGCCATCATCATCACTGCTCACACGACAATCGATAATGCCGTGGCCGCCCTGCGTCTGGGGGCATTCGATTTCATCTGCAAGCCCATCAACTACGATGAACTCCGCGCCTCGATAGCCAATGCCCTGGAACACAGACATCTCCGGGACAGACTGCGACGCGTTCATTCCTACCATAAGAAGCGCTTCAGCCTGGATATGATCGTGGGGGAGTCGCCCCAGATGCGGGAGTTGCTGGAGGTGGTGCGGCGGGTGGCCGAGAGCGAGGCCTCCTGTGTGGTGTTGCAAGGCGAGTCGGGGGTGGGCAAGGATCTGATGGCCA